>Ga0265298_10009713_pt1 | contig 11433 bp, 10 predicted proteins | sample AusTroGonzalo_MG_3_FD_193486 | JGI IMG/M metagenome (GOLD analysis project Ga0265298, IMG submission 193486) | Bovine rumen microbial communities from tropical cattle in Woodstock, Queensland, Australia - Gonzalo_01 | ecosystem: Host-associated > Mammals > Digestive system > Stomach > Rumen ...
AATAGTACAATTGGGGTCTGTCCCCAATTGTATCAAAATGATTGAATCATGCTGAAGATTGGTGATAAGATGCCGCCGTTTGAGGTGGTTGATCAGGACGGCAAGGTGGTGAAATCGGACGATTTCATTGGCAACGGCCGCAAGACTATCATTTACTTTTACCCCAAGGACAACACGTCGGGCTGTACGGCCGAGGCATGCTCGTTCCGTGATAATTACGCTGCTTTGACGGCAGCAGGTTATAATGTGGTAGGTGTAAGCAAGGACAGTGCAAAGTCGCACACGGGCTTCCGTGCCAAATACGAACTCCCATTCCGCTTGTTGGCCGATACCAGCACAGAGATGCTGCAGGCCTTTGGCGCCTGGGGCGAAAAGAAGATGTACGGCAAGACCGTCTTAGGGACTCTCAGGCGCACATTCATCTTCTCCGAGGATGGCATCCTAGAGCGCATCATTGAAAAAGTCGATACCAAGAACGCTGCCGCTCAAATACTAAAGTAGTACAATTGGGGTCTGTCCCCAATTGTATCATTTTGAAAAAAAGTACAAATGGGGACAGACCCCAATTGTACTTTTTTTTTATTTTTGTGATTGTAATACCTAATTATTTATGTTACCATGGCAAGAAAATCTAGACTGGCCAGTGATTCTGGCATTTACCATGTAATCCTGCGCGGGGTTAACCGGCAGGACATTTTCGAGAATGAGAAAGACTATCTCAAGTTTCTGAGTTTGATGGAGCGTGTAGCGTTCCCGGTGGATGAATCGGGGAGGCGGATTTCCCCTTTGCTAGTCATTTATGCTTATTGCCTGATGCCTAATCATGTGCATCTGCTCGTAAGGGAACAGACGTGCGGTGTATCGGGCGCAATCAAATGGATTTCAGGTACTTATGCGGGTTACTTTAATCAGAAGTACGAGCATGTCGGACACCTTTTTCAGGACCGGTTCCGGAGTGAAGTGGTTAATGATATGGAGTATTTTGTGACTCTATTGCGGTACATTCATCAGAATCCGATTGCCGGCGGGCTTGTGAGCAAAGTGAGGGATTACAGGTGGAGCAGTTGGCGGGAGTTTGATCCTGAGATGAATTGCGATGTTCCTGTCTGCTGCACGAACGCGGTTTTATCCAAAATATCATTCGATGCACTTAAAGAGCTGATAGATGAGCCGTTACCTAAAATACGGAGAATCCTGGACTTTGATAGTGATACTGGTATGCGAGTGTCCGATGACAGGCTGCGCGAGTACATTATAGCTGGGCTCGAGATAGATGAAGTGTCTCAGATTCAGCATCTTGCAAGGGAGGAACGGAATGAGGTGATAATAAGATTGTTGGAGTTTTGCAGGAATGTGATGCAGATATCGCGGGTAACTGGTATCAGTCGTGGTGTGATCATCAGACTTGATAAATAGTACAATTGGGGTCTGTCCCCAATTGTATCATTTTTGAAAAATAGTACAATTGGGGACAGACCCCAATTGTATCATTTACAGGTGATTGAAGAGCGGTTTCTCGAGCAAGATTATTCTTAGGCGGTCGATGAGGGTGCAGGCTGTGAAGACTGCCAGGACTGCGCCGATGGAGAATAGGATGAGCTTGCCAAGCGGCAGGCTGTAGTGGCCTATGCAGTCAAGGACACCGTTCCAGAGCCATAGGCGCATGGCATCGGACGAGGCGTGGATGAGCAGGACTCCGAATGTGGATCCACCGATGGCGTTTATCAGGTTACTCTGAGGAATGTTTATGTTCTTTATCCAGAGGAACGATGATACGGCTACAATTACGGGCAGAATCTTATTGGAGTCGGTCACAAAGAAGTAGGCGCTTTGCAGGCTGAAACGTACCATGAATACTACCGACGCCATTGATGCAGCAATGGAAACGACCGTGAGGAGACCCCATAGACGGCGGTTTTGAAATGCGGGTATAGGGTACAGACTGATGTACGATGAGATAAGGTATATCACGCCGAACCAGGTTACGTAGTTGAACGTGATTGTAAAGTGGGGGATATTGCCCAGGACGGAGTATATGCCCAGCAGAAGCAGCAACAGCAACTGGTGCTGCTTTTTTGTCATATTACGGATAAGTATGTTCCAGAAAGGTATTGTCAGGTAAAAGACTATGAAACAATCAGTAAAGTTGTTGTTGAAGCCCCAGAACGGCATTATAAGCCGAATGAGGCCGTTGATTGAAAAATGCTCGTGCCCGGTAAAGTAGAAGACCAGAAAGATTGCAATCTTGTAGAAGTATATCTCAAGAATCAGTTTGAGAAACTTTTGAAGGGTAATCTGGCTCTTGCACATGAAATAGCCGGTTATAAGCAGGAAACAGTTGATGCCGGTCTTGCCCCACATTCCGAACAGCCAGAGAAATATGGAGTTGGGCGCGGTGGGGTTGCCTGGCAGGATAAACTGGTAGAGTCCGGAGTTGACTACAAAGTGGTGCGCCACTATCATGAGCATGCAGATTATGCGGTAGAGTTCAAGATTTGAACTGCGGGGCTTGGCAGGAGCGACGTTAGTCATATTTCTTTTTGATTTGAATGCAAAGATACACTATCTTTGTAATTGAAATGGGGGAGTTGAAACTATATCCTTTATTGTTTGAGCCAAACCTGCACACCATTGTGTGGGGCGGCGACAGGTTGTGCCGATGGAAGGGGCTTCCGGAACAGGAGCATATTGGCGAGAGCTGGGAGGTGAGCGCCGTTGAGAGCTCGCCCAGCGTGGTGGCCAATGGCGTTTGGGCCGGCAAAACGCTGCCTCAGGTTGTGACCGATGCCCCCGAGCAGGTGCTTGGACGTGCCGTAGCCAGGCGTTATGGTGGGCGGATGCCTCTGCTGGTCAAGTTCATTGACGCGCGCAACGACCTCTCCATCCAGGTACATCCCAATGATGAGATGGCTCAACGTGAGCACGGCAAGCTGGGCAAGAGCGAAATGTGGTACGTTCTGGATGCCGAGCCTGGTGCTTGCATCTATTCCGGTTTTAAGGAGAAGATATCGGCCGATGAGTACAAGCGGATGGTGGCCGATGGAACCATCATGGAGGCTCTGGCCCGTCATGAGGCACATGCGGGCGATGTTTTCTACATTCCGGCGGGTAGGGTACATGCCATCTGCAGCGGCATTCTGCTGGCCGAGATTCAGCAGTCATCGGACGTAACATACAGGATATTTGACTATAACAGACCGGGACTGGACGGGAAGCCCCGTGAACTGCATACAGCCTTTGCTGCTCAGGCACTTAACTTCAAGGTGCAGCGCAAATACAGGACTGATTATGCGGTCCGCAGCGACCGTGCCAACCTGATTATGGAGTCTAAGTTCTTCAGCGCTCGTGTAACTGAGGTTGAGCATGAGTTTCATCGGAACCTTCTGAAATATGACAGCTTTATCATTACAATGTGCCTTAAGGGCGATTGCGTGATCAAGGTGCGCGCTACCGGTGATGAGGTGCTGCTTAAGGAGGGCTGGAGCTGTATGATTCCGGCGGCAGTGGCCGATTATGATATCAGGCCCGTGGGTGACTCCTGCAAGGTTCTGGATGCTTTTATTGATAATCAGCGTGGAGGGTTGGTGAACATAATTCACCGTCTCTTCCATAAGAACAAATACTAAAACAGTACAATTGGGGACAGACCCCAATTGTATCATTTTGAAATGATATGGCGAATCATGTTGTGATAATGGCGGGAGGAATCGGGAGCCGGTTCTGGCCCCTAAGTACTCCTGAGTTTCCAAAGCAGTTTATTGATATTCTGGGGTGCGGTCGGAGTTTGATACAGTTGACTGTGGACCGATTCAAGGGTATCTGCCCGGAGAGTAATTTTTGGGTGGTTACTAATAAGGATTACGTGGATATTGTCAAGGCTCAGATTCCGGGTATTCCCGATGAGCATATTCTGGCGGAGCCTGCTGCGCGCAATACGGCGCCCTGCATTGCCTGGGCCTGCTGGAGCATTAAGCGTGAGGATCCTGATGCCAATGTGGTTGTTACTCCCAGCGATGCCGTGGTTATGAATCCGGAGGAGTTCAGGCGTGTGATATCGGGCGCGTTGGAGTTTACATCGGGCCATGATAACATCGTTACCATCGGCATTAAGCCCAATCGTCCTGAAACCGGGTACGGATATGTTAAAACGGTACAATTGGGGTCTGTCCCCAATTGTATCATTTTGGTGGAGGAGTTTAAGGAGAAGCCGGACTTGGAGACTGCTCAGAAGTATCTCAAAGATGGGAATTATCTGTGGAATGCGGGAATCTTTGTCTGGAACATCAAGACTATAACTGAATCTATCAGAGCATACAAGCCTGAACTGGCTAAACAGATGGATTTGATGGTCCCGGATGCAAAAATGATACAATTGGGGTCTGTCCCCAATTGTACCGTTTTGGAGATATTCCCTCAGTGTGAGAAGATTTCAATTGACTATGCCGTTATGGAGCCTGCCGCCGCTGACGGTAAGGTGTTTACTTTCCCTGCCGATTTTGGATGGAGCGATTTGGGCAACTGGCAGTCGCTGCATGAGAAACTGACCAAGGATGAGAATAATAATGCCGCTGTTGGAAACGTTAGTTTCTATGAATCAGCAAATTGCGTTGTTCATACTGAAGATGCCCGCAAAGTGGTTATTCAAGGTTTGGACGGATATATTGTATCTGAAAAAAATGGCCAGCTCTTGATCTGCAAGCGCAGCGAGGAGCAGAGAATCAAAGATTTTTCGGCAAAATGATACAATTGGGGTCTGTCCCCAATTGTACTTTTATTAACTTTGCAAAAAATTTAAAAAAGGATATGAAGAAAGTATTGGCTGTATTGTTTGCGATGTTGCCCATGGTAGCTTTTGCACAAAGTGCTACGATGATGACAATGGCTAGGGCAGAGTTGCAGAAACGTGGACTTAGTGAGATGGAGGTTAGAAGCCGATTGATGGAGGAGGGCATAGATGTAGATAACATTCCTCCTACAGAGTATGCCAACTATCAGGACCGCGTGATGGAGATACTGGGAAAGATGCAGGCCGAAAAGCAGGCTGGCGATTCATTGCGCACATCGGCCACCGCGAATGACATACCGGCCACCGCAATGACAGCTCCCATGACCACCGCAATGACAGCTCCCATGACCACCGCCAATGAGGCACGGGCCGAGGCCAAGGCAAACGCCAAGGTTGATGAAAAGAAAGAAAAGAAAGAAAAGCTTGATGCCGGCACCAAAGAAGTCCGGAATATTGATTCGATTGCCATATACGGCCACTCAATCTTTACCGATAAGAGCCTTGATGTGTTCCGCACGACCGATGGTGCTCAGGCTCCTGAGACATATGTGCTTGGTGAGGGTGATGAGGTACATATATCAATATTCGGTTCTTCACAGACCGAGATACACCAGCGCATTGGTGCCGACGGCTCTATCCAGCCGGCCGGTTCAAGCAAGATATTCCTCAAGGGAATGACCATGGCACAGGCTCGTCAGGCTATCCAGTCCAAACTGGCCAACAACTATTCTTTCCGCGAGGATCAGATTGCAGTACGCATTATAACAGCCCGTACGGTATCGGTAAGTATATATGGTGAGGTTGTGACACAGGGTGGATTCTCCGTATCGGCCCTGAACAACGTGTTCAACGCGCTGACGGCAGCCGGCGGTCCTACGAAAATAGGATCGGTACGTAATATCCAGTTGAGCCGAGGAGGCAAGAACAGCCGTCTGGACCTGTACAAGTACATGACCAAGCCAGATCCCAATATCCAGTATGATCTGCAGAACGGCGATGTGCTGTTTGTTCCCGTGGCACAGACAGTGGTAGCCATCACAAGCGGTGTGAACCGCCCCATGCGCTATGAGATGGTGCAGGGTGAGGGACTCAAGGAACTGATTGAGTATGCCGGCGGCCTGGTTTACAACGCTTACATGGAGTATGTTCAGATTGAGCGTCTTGAAAACGGAGAGCGCAAGTTCCTGGAGTTTAACCTGAATGATGTGATGAACGGTAAGAAGAAGGTTGACCTGCACAACGGCGATATTGTATTCATCCATAAGTCCGATGCTCCCATGGAGAACTTTGTGGCCATTGACGGCGATGTTTACTACAGAGGTGCTTACGATATTGAGAACAACCGCAGCCTTAAGACACTGCTTGACCGCGCCAAACTCCAGTTTACAGCCAAGACTGATTACGTATTCGTGGAGCGTACTAACGATGATGAGACCAGAGAGATACTTACAGTGCCGTTCCCTGGCTTTAACGGCAATCCCGACTTTGAACTTAAGCCGCGTGATATTGTAAAGGTAATGGAACAGTCGGCATATCGTGATGTTGATACCATTAGCGTGAACGGTCAGGTCCGTGAGCCGTTTGCCCGTGAGTTTGGCCTGAATGACCGCATGACAGTTGGCCAGGCAATAGAGTATGCAGGCGGTCTCAAGACCAATGTCTATCCCGTGGCATACATATTCCGCAAGGATGTTAAGAATCCAGCCAAGATGGAGTACATAACCGTTTCACTTGAGAATGACCTTGACCTGCTTCTGCAGCCCGGTGACAAGCTGAACATTTATGATAATACCACCTATACCAATATCGGTGAGGTGGGCGTGAACGGTGCCGTCAAGAACTCATTCAGCACAACATTTGACCCCTCACTCACCCTACATGACCTGCTCACCATGGCCGGAGGCTTTGAGATAGGTGCTGCGTTTGACCGCGTGGAGGTGTTCCGCTTGAACATAACCAATAAGAAATCATCATTTGATGTCATTACACTTGAGGTCGATGAGGATTACAATCCCAAGAACGGTGATTTCCAACTCCAGCCGTTTGACCAGATTGTGGTCCGTATGACACCTGATTTCTCAACAGGCCGTACTGTTGAGATTAACGGCCGTGTGAAGTATCCCGGTGTATATCTGCTTGATGATAACAAGACCCAACTCTGGGAAATAATCCAGAAGGCAGGCGGTCTGCTTGACGATGCCGATCCTTACGCACGTGTGTTCCGTACCTATCGTGAGCGCGGAACCATAGGCATAAACCTGACAAAAGCTAAGAACAAGAAGGGCACTGTGGATGGCGACCTTATTCTTATGGACGGTGATGTGGTAAATATAACACGTTTGGAGAATACGGTTGTTATACGTGAGGTTGGAACCCGAATGGGACAGTTCATTCCGGAGAGTTTTTCATCGGACAGCAAGACAATTACTTACCAGGGCCGTCACGATGCAGGATGGTATATACGTCATTATGCCGGCGGATTCCAGAAAGTTGCCAACAAGAACAGCGTGACCGTGACCATGCCTAACTATCAGACCGATGGTACCAAGCGCGGCCTGTTGGGAATACGCCGTTATCCTATAGTTAAGCCTGGTAGCGTAATCACAGTCAGCATTGACCGTGAGAAGCGTGAAAGGATCAACTCTCCTAAGGAGAAGATAAACTTAAACAACGCTTTCGGACAGTCTTTGTCAACTATAACATCGGTTGTATCACTCCTTGTGCTGCTCAAACAGATCAAGTAATATGCAGGAGAACAATAACGTGAACGTGCCCTTTGAAGAGGAGGAGGGCATTGACATAATGGCGCTTGTAAAGCAGCTCTGGGAGGGCCGCAAGACAGTGATTATATGCACTTGCATATTCATAGCGCTGGGATTTGCAGCTGCGCTCACAATGAGGCGTACATATACCGTTAGTACCGTCATGGTGCCTCAGGTTGGTTCCAGGTCAAGTTCATCACTCAGCAGCCTGGCATCACTTGCAGGTTTTGACCTGAGCTCAATGAACAGCAGTACAGAGCTCTCTCCGCTCATCTATCCGCAGATAGTAAACAGCGTTCCTTTCCGTAGGGAGCTAATGCACACACCGCTTCACTATACCAAGGCCGATACTGCCGTGAGCATGTATGCATATGCCAGGGATTATGAGAAACCGGGGCCTATTAGTATTGTACTTAAATATACCATCGGACTTCCCGGCGTTATTATGCAAGCTATCCGTGGTGAGAAATCAGATAGTATCCGTCCGGCAGTTTATACAGCAGATTCCGATGAGGAGAAACCTTTGCTGCTTACAAGGGGTGAGGTGAAAATTCTCGGGGCCGTGGCTCGGAGCGTAGCGCTCTCTGTTGACAAGAAGGATGGGTATATTACGCTTACTGTTGTTGGATCTGAGCCCCTGCAGGCTGCAGAGTTGGCACTCAAGGCTCAAAAGCTGCTCCAGGAGGAGATTACCCGTTTCCGCGTGGAGAAGTCGCAGAGCGAGCTGGATTACATACAGGCACGCTATAATGAGGTCAAGATGGAGGTTGAGTCATATCAGGAGCAGTTGGCCAAGATAGCTGACCGTTCCAAGCAGCTTACATCGGCTAAGGACCGCATAGAGCAGGAGCGTCTGAGCTCCAAGTACACCATTGCAAACTCTCTCTACAGCGAGCTTTCCAAGCAGTTGGAGCAGATCAAACTGCAGGTTAAGAAGGATACTCCGGTGTTCACGATCATCCAGCCGGTAACGGTTCCGTCACAGCCTTCAAACAGCCGTTCCAAGACTCTGGTAGTTTGGACATTCTTGGGATTTGTGCTGGGATGCGGAATTGTTCTGGGACGCGGATACCTGCCTAAACTCAAAGAACAGTTTAAAGCATAATTTAGAATTGAGAAGTGAGAATTGAGAATTGAATGTAACGCACCTGCGTTGTAATATGAGAAAAGGCCTCGAATTACTTCGAAGCCTTTTCTTTTACTATTACGCAGGTTCTGCGTATTAATTCTCAATTCTAAATTCTCAATTCTCAATTTTTTGAATTATAGCATATTCTCCTTTGAGAGGGGGCTCCACGGTCCGTCTTGCGCCATGAAGATGATGCTAAGGTCATAGACCTCAAAGGTGTGCCACTGGCCCTTGGGGATGTTAACGCCAAACACACCGGTATCGCCGCCCATGTGGATGCGCTGCATCTCTACGCCCTTGTTGTTGTAGAATACGGTATCCATCTTGCCTCGCATAAGCATTACGGTCTCGCTGGACAGGTTGTGCTTGTGGATGGTGGTCTTGGTGCCGGGCAGCATTACGTTAAGCATACGCTGTGACTGGTCATCCTCGCTGTTGCGCAGATCATAGTTCATGCGCAGACGGGGTGACTCCTGAGCCAGCATCTGAACCTTGTCAAGCAGTGAGTCGTCCAGAACAACCTGACGCTCCATAAACTTGCGGTCAATACCCTTGAACACGCGGAACATCTCCTTGCGTACAGCTTCAATATCACCGCATTCGCCATCTACCTCGTGGTACTTGCCGGCGTTCTTGTAATAGGTGATAAGGGGCTCGGTCTGCTTGTGGTATGTTACTATGCGGTTCTTGATGGTCTCCTCATTGGCATCATCGGCACGGCCCTCAATCTCGGCACGGTGCTGGATGCGCTCCTTGATGGTCTCATCCTTGATCATGATTGAGATTACGGCATTTACCTTCTCGCCGCGGCGGGCAAGCATCTCGTCCAGATCGGCAGCCTGGCCAAGGGTGCGGGGGAATCCGTCCAGAAGGAATCCGGCAACGTCCTTGTTGTTGTTGAATGTGCTCTCAATCATACCCTCTACAACGCTGTCGGGCACCAGATTGCCGGCATCTATAAGAGCCTTGGCCTGCTTGCCAAGCTCGGTGCCTGCGGCTATCTCGGCACGCAGCATCTCGCCGGTGCTTATGTGTTTAAGGTTGTACTTATCGGAAATGGCGCCGGCCTGTGTGCCTTTACCTGCCCCGGGAGGGCCAAAAAGGATGTAGTATTTCATATAGCGATAATTGTTTGTTTTCCGGCTTGCAAAGATAGTGCATGTGCTCGGCAATATGTCAGGATAGTTATTAACAATTTATAAAAAACTGTTTTTCCGCACGTTGAGTTAGTTTAAATTGGGTTACATTTGCCAATAGCATAATAACTGAAATCTTATATATATGGCAACAGGTAACGTACGTCCGGCCGATATGGAGCGCATAACCACTCCGGCTCTGGCCAAGAAATTCATTGACGAGCAGATTAAGGAACTCCGTGCTCAGATTGGTGACAAAAAGGTTCTGCTGGCACTGTCCGGCGGTGTGGATTCATCGGTAGTGGCTGCACTGCTTATCAAGGCAGTAGGCAAGCAGCTGGTTTCAGTACACGTCAATCACGGTCTGCTGCGCAAGGGTGAGCCCGAGCAGGTGGTACGCGTGTTCCGCGACGAGCTGAACGCCAACCTGGTCTATGTGGATGCCACAGACCGCTTCCTGAATAAGCTGGCAGGAGTGGCCGATCCCGAGCAGAAGCGCAAGATAATAGGTGCCGAGTTCATACGCGTATTTGAAGAGGAGGCCCGCAAGCAGGAGGGAATCTCATTCCTGGCTCAGGGAACCATCTATCCCGATATCGTAGAGTCCGGTCCCGTAAAGTCACACCACAATGTAGGCGGTCTGCCCGATGACCTGCAGTTTGAACTTGTAGAGCCCATAAAGCTTCTGTTCAAGGACGAGGTCCGCGTAGTAGGCAAGGAGCTGGGTCTGCCCGACAACATGGTATTCCGTCAGCCGTTCCCCGGCCCCGGTCTAGGAGTAAGATGTACAGGAGCCATCACCCGTGACCGCCTGGAAGCCCTGCGCGAAAGTGATGCCATCCTGCGTGAAGAGTTTGCGGCGAACGGCCTGGAAGGCAAGGTTTGGCAGTACTTTACCATAGTCCCCGACTACAAATCCACCGGCGTAAAAGACAACAAACGCTCATGGGATTGGCCGGTAATAATCCGCGCGGTGAATACACGCGATGCTATGACGGCTACTATTGAGGAGATTCCTTATAAATTGTTGCATCATATCACCCAGCGTATAATCACTGAGGTTCCGGGAGTTAATAGGGTTCTTTATGATTTGACTCCGAAACCAACCGGCACAATCGAGTGGGAGTAAAAAAATTGAAAATTGAAAATTGAAAATTGAAAATTGAAAAAAAAAGAAACTGAAAATTGAAATTTTTTATCATGAGAGACAATGTTTTACATAGTAAAAGCAGAGATTTTGCTATACGCATTATTAACTGTTACAAATATCTGAATAGTGAAAAACAGGAATATATCATGTCTAAACAACTTCTACGTTGTGGGACAAGTATTGGAGCTAATACTATAGAAAGTAAGAACGCTCAAAGTCGTCCTGATTTTCTAAGTAAACTCAATATTGCATTGAAGGAGGCCGATGAAACCAGTTACTGGTTAGACCTCCTTCATGTTTGCAATTATATTAATGACGAATCTTTCAACTCATTAGATAAGGATTGTCGTGAAATAATCGGTTTATTAACTACAATCATCAAAAGACTAAAACAATCAACCTTCTAATTTTCAATTTTCAATTTTCAATTTTCAATTAGATTGAGAGTCCAAAGGTTTTCTTGATGGGAC
>Ga0265298_10009714_pt1 | contig 11432 bp, 7 predicted proteins | sample AusTroGonzalo_MG_3_FD_193486 | JGI IMG/M metagenome (GOLD analysis project Ga0265298, IMG submission 193486) | Bovine rumen microbial communities from tropical cattle in Woodstock, Queensland, Australia - Gonzalo_01 | ecosystem: Host-associated > Mammals > Digestive system > Stomach > Rumen ...
CCAACCGGCAAGTAGCCAGGATCCTCGCGATCCGAGGTTTGCGCCAGAGCCAAAAGCCCTGACGCCAGAGGCGGTTCGTCTTGAAATCCTTGGTGGCCCTGGTGACAGCCCTCTGCAACCCTCTTGTTCGAATGGACCAAAAGGAGCGGATGGAAAAGTCAGGGCTTGTTCCATGGAAACCTTCCCGCGTGAGCGGGGAGTTGTTTAGTGGCAATACGACAGGCAAGAACCTCATCACCGAGTATCGCGGCAACATGTTCTTCTCGTACTATAACGGCAGGCTGATTGAGTCTTCGCAGTTCCAGTTCTCAAACGGCCAGATCACTCACTACATGCTCTCTGGCTCTGCAGCGGGCAGCCGGGTCGTCATGAACTGCACGCTGCAGGGGAACCGGCTGGTGACCCAGGTCCCGGGAAGCACGGCGGCGGTCTGGATCCGGCAATGACGGCATTCCCGAGCGGCCGTTAGGCCTGCATCTGCTCGAATCAAGGCGGCCCGCCATGCGGCGGCCTCCTTTTTTTATGTTTGTAGATTCTCGGTTGGGATGATCTCCAGTCGGGTGGATCCGGCGTTGAGAAGCCGGATCCGTCACTTCCATAAATGTGGAAATGTGTAGTTGTGGAGCCCGGGAAAATCAAGCGGGCGACTGCTGACAGGCGCCCGTTTCAGGAGCCGGAGCAACGGAGGACGAGCAGAAGGAGATCACAGAATGAGCCACCTTGTTGCCGCACGGCTGACCGCCAGGAGCGCGCCTTCGTTTCGGGATGCGCAGAAGAAACGCGGAAGCGATTTCTCGGAACCTCGCGCTGTTCGTCACTCCGTTCCGCCAGGCGGCGCATCCATGCACATGATCGCGCAGTAGCCGGGATGGATGATCTGGCGGATCGTGAAGTGAAGGCGTTTGTTGTCGGAGAACGCGCTGACAAACTCGCCCTTGACGACCTGCCCGTCAATCGCCGCGTTCTCGGCATCCTGATACCAGCTCTCGCCAAGGAACGGAAACAGTTCCCTCACTGAGTGTCCGAGCAGGTCCTTTTCCGTGAGCTGCGCAAGCTGCTCAAACTGGTGGTTGACGTAGAAGAAGACAGCATCGCATTGTCCGCTTTCCTCCGAGTGCGTCACATGGAACACGGCGTAGGGGAAAGGAATGTCGTCGAACATGCCGAAAAGCTCCTCGGCGTGACCGAGGCGGCTCCGGGACGAGGTGTGCTGGTCGGAGTCGGCGAGCATGCGCATCTCGGCGTTCTTTGTGAGCTCCTCCATGTTCTGGAACTCCGAGTAGAGCGCATAGCCGACGGACAGGTACAGGGTGACGGGCTTGCCGTCGATTTCGTGAATGGAATTGCCGATGTCCTTGATCCTTTTGCACAGATCGTGAGACCATTGCGTGCCTTTGACCTGCTGAAGCACGGTGAACTGACGTCCGGCATAACGGCCGACGGCGCTCGATTGCCCGAAGGCCTGCCTGAGCTCCTGTCCGAAGAGCCTCAGAACCTTGTCTCCAAAATCAAAACCGTACTGCTCGTTGATCATGTCGAAATCATTGATTCCGATGTGGATGCGGACAAAGTCCGTTCCGCGCAGGCAATACTCGTCATGGAACGCCTCGGCGTTCTCCGAGATTCCTCGGGAATTGAGAAGCCCCGTGAGCAGATCCTGGCGCGAGTTCAGCCTGTCGCGTCGATCACCGATGCCGAGCGATTCGCTGTCGACAAACCACCCGAGCAGTCCCGTGATCTCGCCGTTGACGTCATACAGGGGGGTCTTGCTGGCGAAGATGTCAATGTTTTCACCGTGTCTGATGCATTTGCCGGGCACGTTGCGGAAGGTCGCGCCTTCGTGGATGACCTGGTACTCATCGTTCATGAACAGATCCGGATGAACGTGCCATCCCATGTCCTCGTCGCTTTTCCCGATGATCTCCCGGGCCGAGGCGAAGCCGTAAAAGTCCAGGAAAGCCCTGCTCGCGCCGAGGAACCGGCGGTTCCGGTCCTTCCAGAAAACCCGGAACAGGTCCGAGCGGATCAGGTTGTTCCAGAGCACCGAGGGCGCATAGGGTCCTTCTTCGTGGAAATGGGGGGCGCTGCGGGCAAGGGTTTCCTTCATGACTTCATGAATGTTTCGAATGAGCAGAAGATAGTTCTCCGCGTCAATTCTCAGCAGCGTGTACTCCTTCCAGACAAACTTCCCGTGGCGGACGCTGGTGCGGAACACCTCGGAAAAGCTGTTGCCTGCGTCCTGCCTGATGCGCGCCTGCGCAAGGGCGGGGTCGAACGTACGGACAAAACGGGTCTTGTCCTCCGGGTAGATGTACTTGTCGGAATACTCGTCAAGCAGCTGCCTGATGCCGCGCCGCTTGGAGAGCAGATCCTCACTGGTGTCCGTGTACAGAGGCTGAATCGTGTCGTCTGAAACATTCAGGTGCGTGATGCGGTCGTACTGAGCGTAGATCCGACGGGCGGAGTCGTCCAGATAGCTTGTCACGTCCGAGCGGGTGTCCTTGGTCAGGTTGGCGGTGCTTACAAGGACGCAGAACTTGTCCGCGGTCTGGGCCACGCGGATTGCTCTGATCTCGTAGTACTGGTTGTTTGCCGTGAAGAGCATCCTGCCCTGCCCGTTGACCTTGACCGAATCCACCAGGTTGATGATGCCGTCCGAGAGTGCGCGCAGGGGCTGCGGCTGGCGGAGCTTCTCCAGGGTGAACACCTCGGTGAACATGCCTGAGCTCTGGACCGCCGCTTCAAAGGCCGTGTTGAAGAACAGCACCCGGAAGTGGTCGGCGGAGAAGACGGCGAGACAAAGCGGAATGCTGTTGAGCTGTCTGGCCGACTCGATGTTGTCGCGCTCGGCACGCATCATCAGCGGAACCGGGCTCAGGTAATCGATCTTGCCGATCTCGTCGTAAAAAATCCGGTCCTGCGGCGTCTCGATTTCAATGGCCTGGCTGCGCATGCTGGCCAGGGCCTGCTCGTAAAGCTGGGGTTTTCCGAAGAGGTATCCCTGCACCTTTTCGCACCCGATGTCTTGCAGATACTCAAACTGCTCCTCGGTCTCCACGCCTTCGGCCAGAGTGTGGATGTCGATGAGCTTTGCCATCTTCACAATTGCGTTGATGATGCGCTTTGAACGCTCATTGAACGGCCTCAGAAAGCTCATGTCCAGCTTGAGTTCATCAAAGCTGAACTCCTTGAGCACGTTCAGGGACGAATATGCGCTGCCGAAGTCGTCCATCCAGACCTGGTAGCCCGCGGAGCGAAACCGGTCCACGATCCCCACGAGCAGATCCTTCTGCTCGGCCATGACGCTCTCCGTGATTTCAAAACGGACAAAATCGTGCGGGATTCTGTAACCGCTCACGATGTTGTCGGCCTCAGCAAAAATGTCGCAGTGCGTGAAGTCAAGCCGGGAAAGGTTGACCGAGACCGGGATCGGCGTCTCACCACTGTCTATGGCGCGGCGGATCCGCGCGCAGACCTGTCTGAGAATTGCGGTGTCGAGCAGATGGATCAGTCCCTCGCGCTCCAGCACGGGGATGAACTCATTCGGGTAGATCATTCCCCGCTCAGGGTCAATCCAGCGGGCAAGCGCCTCCAGGCCGCACAGCCGTCTTGAAGAGGTGCGTATGACAGGCTGATAGAACGCCAGAATCTCGTGGCTGTCTATTGCCTTCTGGAAGTTCTGCAGGATGAATGTGTCGAGGTTTCGTCCCATGGCACTCCTTGAATCGTCAGCCTTGCGCACTAGTCGGGGTGTTTTTCGGTTTATAGCATGGAATACAATGGGCGCGGAGGCGATGCAAGACAATTCTTGAATCCGCGGCGAACTCCTCCGTCCTAAAATCGCCTGTGGATATGCCGCACAGGACCCCGGCCATCAGACCCGTTAGGAGCCGGATCCACAAGCTCTGAGGCCACGGACAAGCGGTGCATCCCGAAGATCACGCCCCCGACAGTGACACTTCGACGGCACTTGTTCAGGCCGGCGGAGAAAGTTCGGGAGAATGCTTGATCAGAATCCGCTCGCTGTCAGTGGGCGGAGGTTCCAGCGAAAGCAAATCTCTGAATCAGGTGCAGAGAGTCCCAATCGGGAGTACGCTGACAGTTCCCAAGACTTGAGGATTTTTCCCGTGAAGCAAATTTGCAATTTCATCTCCCGATGGATGGCGGCGCTCGTGTTTGTCGCGGGTGCGCTTGCCGTTCTGATCCCTGAACTCTTCAATTTGATTCCGACCCGGACAATCAATCCGATGCTCGGCCTCATCATGTTCGGCATGGGCCTCACGCTTTCGCCGCAGGACTTCAAGGTGGTCTTCAGCCGGCCGCGGGATGTCGTGATCGGATGCATCGCCCAGTACACGGTGATGCCGCTTGTTGCCTGGCTGCTCGTCATGGCGTTCGGCCTGCCCAAGGAACTTGCGATCGGCGTGATTCTCGTCGGCTGCTGCCCCGGCGGAACGGCCTCGAACGTGATCACATATCTGGCCAGGGGAGAGCTCGCGCTTTCGGTCGGCATGACCGCCGTCTCAACGCTTCTCGCACCGGTGATGACGCCGCTGCTTGTGCTTGCCCTGGCCGGCACCATGGTTGAAGTCGATACCGTCGGGATGCTTCTGAGCATCGTCTACGTCGTGATCGCTCCCATCGCCGCGGGTCTGATCTGCCAGAAGTTCCTGCCGAACCTTACGCGAAGCGTGACGGATTATCTGCCTGCGTTCTCCTCGATCGTGATCGCACTGGTCGTCGGAATCGTCGTCTCTCACAGCGCCGAAAGACTGCTTACCGGAGGCCTTGTCGTCACTCTCGTCGTCATGCTCCACAACCTGATCGGACTGAGCCTTGGGTACGTCATCAGCCGTTCGCTCGGGATGCCCTTCAGAAAATGCGTGGCCGTGAGCATTGAGGTTGGCATGCAGAACTCAGGCCTTGCCTCGGCGCTGGCCGTGATGCACTTCGCGGCGTTTCCGCTTGCAAGCGTTCCGGGGGCGATCTTCAGCGTCTGGCACAACCTGAGCGGAGCGCTGATAGCCAAGTTCTACGCAAGCAGAGTGGAGCAACTTGATCAGTAGGGGGCTGAAGGCCTGACCGTCTGGCCGTCCATTCGTTCGGGCGGCCTATTTTTTGCGCAGAAGAATCGTGAGGCTCCAGGCCAGCGCGATGCCGATCGTCACCGTGAGCCCGAAGGCGCTGAGCGCGGGCGTTGCCGAGAATGCGAGCAGGCCAAAGGACGCGATGGTGCTGCAGCCGGCCAGGATGAGCGAATCCCAGACCCACGGGCTTGATCCTTCGCTCTCGGCAATCACGGCGTAGTCGACCGAGAGACCGACAAGCAGCACAAGCGGCAGCACGGAAAAGAGCGACCAGGGCGCGCCGAGGGCCAGGGTCAGGGACTGCGCGGCCGCCACCGTGAGGGCGCAGGGCAGCCACAGGCGCCACCAGCCGCCCCTGTACAGAAGCATGAAGTACCCCGCCAGGACTGCCAGAATCCCGGCGAGCACCAGCTGGATCTGTTCCTTGCAGGTTCTGAGCTCGTCGCTGATGGCGCTCGTGAGATTCAGAAACTCCGCTCCGGGGACGGATCCGCAAGCCCTCTGCAGTTCGGGGATGGCCTGCGGCGTAAGGTCGCTGAATGTCGTCAGTGCGGCGGGGCCCGCACCGGATTCATCCGGCAGGAGCGTCCCTTGAAGCACGGAGTTCCTGAAGGCGGCGGAGAGCCCGGACAGAGTGAGCGGCGCGAACGAATGCCGTGCATTGCCGGGAATCGCTTCCCCGAGCTGGCTGGAGAGCAGCTGCAGGGCCCGCTTGTTCGCCTCGTGCACGCGCCTGAATGTTTTTTCCTGGCTTTCAATGCCCGGCACCCAGGCCGAAAGCGAGCGGAAGGATCCGATCACGCCCTTGTCCTCAAGAATCCTGAGCCTGGCTGTCAGCATTTCCTGCGCGGCAATGAGCGCCTGCTCCCCGGGGGCCCTGAGGACGATGAACTGGCCTGGAGTCGTTGGAGCGGCAAGACGCGCGATCTCGGACTGCTCCTGCAACAGAGCGGGACTCGTGTTGATGAGAAGGCCGAGCTCGGGCTTCGTGTGCAGGCGGCTGAAGCCCAGAGCCGCAAGGATCGCGGCCAGGACAACGGCGGCCGCAGCGCCGCGGGGCGAGAGCGGGGGGATTCGGCCCACGCGGGCGAAAAGGGGCTTGCCGGAGCTGAGCGCCTGCTGCGGGAGCCTGACGAACTTGAGCCAGCCGAAGGTGAAGAGAAATGCGCTCGAGAGGCCGCAGGAGCAGAAGAGCGCCATCTGCCGGATGCTCTCCACGGGGGCAAGCGCCATGAGCGAGAACGCGAGCACGGTTGAGGCGCAGCTCACGGCAAGGGGCCTGAAGAGCCGCTTTTCGGTCTGCGCCGGACTCTGGCCGCTCTTGATGAACGTGAACCAGTGAAAGACGTAGTCGGCGCAGATTCCCGAGAGCGTCGCGCCGAAGACGAGCGTGAGGAGATGAATGTGGCCAAAGATCGTCACCACGCTCGCCGCGCCGCAGAACATGCTCGCAAGGAGCGCCGCGAGCGTTGCCGCCATTACGCGCAGCCCCCGGAAAAAGATCCACGTGAGGATGAGGACGGCCGAGAGCGACGCCGTGCCGATGACCGAGGCCTCCTTCTGGGCACGAGCCTTGGAATCCTCGGCGATGAGGGAGATGCCGCCCGAGAGGATCCTTGCGCCATCGACAGCCCGGACGCGCTCACGGATTTGGCCAATTCGCTCCGGGACGTCGCTCTCCTTTAATTCAGATGCGCCGCCCGCCGCGTTTTCCAGGGGGAAAACGCTCCAGACGGTGCCTCCGTCGGTGACGGTGAGCGTGCCGCCCTCAATGCCGAACCGGCCGAATTCGTCGTGGGAGAGAAACCAGTTCTCAAAAAGCCCCAGGGGATCCTGCGGGAGGGGCAGCAGCGCGGTTCCGGGGCGGGAGAGGCGCCGAAGAGCCCGCGCAAGGATCTCCCTGTCGGAGGCTCCCTCGAGCCACTGCAGGTCCCGGGGCGTGGCGAAGTTTTCGGATCCGCCTTCAAAGTCCTTGAGGATGGCGGCGGGGTTGAGCGAGTGGGAGTCCTTCAGAACAAGGGGCGAGCCCTTCACGCCCTCGCGGACGATTGCATCGAGCCTGGCCCGCTCGGCCTTGTCCTTGTGCGTCGTGAGAATGAAGACGCTTCGGGAGGCGGAGTCCGAGAGCGCCGTGAGTGCCGAGCTGACCGCGGCACTGCGGTTCTCCGGCACAAGTTCGCGCATGTCCGAGACGATGAGCGGCCGCCCGGCAAGGATTGCTCCGGCAAGTCCCGCCGCCCATGCCAGGATCCAGAGGATCGAAAGCAGTCCGATGAGGTTCCGCGAGCGCTGCATCTGCCGCTCCCTAGCGCAGCCGCTCAAGCAGCGCCCGGTCCTCGGCGTTGACCGGGTCTTCCGAATGCTCGGTGAAGCCGATGCGCAGGATCGAGCCGTCGGGCCGATAGAAGGAGACGAGATCGATCATGCGGGCGCCCTTGACCTGGCACTCGCGCATGAAGTTTGAGAGGAACTCGGCTTTTGGCGCGAGCACCAGCGTCCAGGAGCCGTCGGCTGCAACGCTCGCATCGGCAAAAAAGCGCTCCGAGAGCTCGCGCGTGTCGCCGGAAAGCATGGCGCTCATCTGTTCCTCGATGATGTGGGATTCCTTGGATGTGGAAATGTGTAATTTTCCGTCATCGCCCGTCTTTGCCGTCTTGCTCCTGCCGTAGGCGAGAACGTCCTCAATCGGGCTGAGCGTGCGCCAGACAAGGCCGAGTCCGTCGATGACCGTGACCCTGCCCGTGGAGACAAAGGGCCGCTCCAGGCCTGAAATCGTTCGCTCCATCCGGAAGGAGGCCGTGAGCGTGCGTCGTCCCGAGAGCGAGGAGAGGATTGTCCCGGCGTCCCTGGAAGGATCGCCCGCAAGGAGCCGAGCGGAAACGAGCGGCAGTGTGAGGAGCAGGGTGCGGCGTTTCATTTCCGAGGCTCCCTGTCCCAGAAATCGTAGAAGTTGAACCAGTCGTAGGGGCTGCGGACAACGGTCTTTTCAAGCTCGCGGGCGAATTGCTGGGCGAGCTCGGCAAAGAGCTTCTGGCGCTCGGCCCGATTCACGCGCTGCGGCTCCCAGAGCTTGGTGAAGGAAAAGTGGTACCGGGCCTTTCCCTGTGAATTTCTCGTGCTCAGCATGGTCCAGACGGGCGCCTGCAGGATGGCGCCCAGCACATAGGCTCCTGTTGGCATCAGAGCGGTCTCGCCCAGAAATGAAACCGGCGTCTGGGCATTCGAATGAATCGGCGTGCGGTCGCCGACAATCACGACGAAGTCGCCGGCCTGGATGGTCTGCTGCAGCTCCAGGGCCACGGCGGGCGTGATCTCCGTTACCTCGATGCAGTTGGCGGTGAATCCGGGATGCAGCCGCTCGAGGATCGCCTTGAAGGTGCCCGCGTGCTTGGTGTGGGTGAGAATCCTGATGCTGCGGCCGCTGAACTGCTGGGCAAGCGCCCGGCCGACCTCGTTGCAGCCCGTGTGGGCGGTGACAAGGATCGCGCCGCGCGGATCGGCGTTGAGGGACGCGGCCCCCTCGACCGCGATGTCGTCCCTCTTGAAGTGGCCGGCAGCGGCGAGCAGCTTGTCAAGAATCGTGTCGGCAAAGCGGAACGTGTGCCGAAGGCTCTGGGGCAGGCCCGCCCGGGGCGCGGACGGCTCAAACGCGTGCAGATGCCTGAAGTAGTCGAGCGAGACGCGCCTCAGCTGCGGCAGCAGGATCCAGTATGCCGTGACGACGGGCCAGAGCGAGAGAAAGAACACGACGCGGCCCGTGAGCCTGTAGATCCAGTAAAGGAGCCGGATCCCGAAGACAGCGGTGTTTTCCTGAATGGTTGACCAGTGAGCCGACATTGCCAGTGTCCGGCATCGCGCCTGTCTCATCGTGGGCGGTCAGCCGGGAAAATATGAAAAAAAGCGCGATTTGCGCATTAAATCCGCATGCCAGTGCATTCTAACCTTGCCTGGAGCCTTGATGAACGGGCCCGGCCGGCTCCGCCCGATCAGGCGTCCATGGCCTTGAGCGCCTTCTTGACCTGATACATCGCCGAATCGGCCCGCTCGAACACCGACTGGAAGTTTTTGTCGGTTTTGCTGTCAAAATCGGCGAGTGCGCCTGCCACGACAAGCTTTCCGTCCTTGCGGTTCTGGACCATCTCATCCTGGAATTCGGCAAGAAGCCTGCCCCGGGCCTCGTAGTCCTCGCCGGTTGCGATAACGGCAAACTCATCGCCCCCGATCCTGTAGACGGGACTGTGCTTGAAGCAGTTGCAGACGGCATGGCAGCCCCGCCTGATGTATTCGTCGCCTGCTTCGTGCCCGAGCGTATCGTTGACGTGCTTGAGGTCATTCAGGTCGAAGACGCCCACGGCAAAGGGCCGGCAGGTGCCCTCAGCGATGAACCGGTCGATTTTGTCCGAAGCGTTCTTGAATGCCTGGCGGCTCTTGACGCCCGTGCCGGGGTCCGTGAGCATCATCTTGCGGGTGGAGACGATCTGCTTGCGCTGCTCGTTCAGCCGCTTCTCGTCCCGGAGCTTTTCAAGCAGCAGGAGGTGGAAGATGCCGAATATGATCGCCATGACGAGGAGCACGGTCTGCCAGTGCGCGCGCAGAGCCAGCATGAGCGGGAGCTTCGCGCTGGGAACGGCGTGGTGCGAGAGGAACGTGTTGACCGTCTCCTCACGGGTCTTGTTGATGATCTTGTTCAGCACCGAGTAGAGCTCGGAGCTGCTCTGATTCATGGCAAACGAGAGCTGAATCTGCCGGCCCATGGGCACCAGGATGAGGTTGTTGAGCTCGCGCATCGCCTCGATTTCATTGATCCGGTAGCTGTCGACGAGAAAAGCGTCGACCAGTCCCGCCGCCACCTCGTCGATGCAGCTCTCGGGATTGTCGCAGGACGCAGCCTTCCAGAAGGGGTAGTTCTCTTTGAGGAACGCCCTGCCGTTGTGGTTGCCCTTGAGGATCGACACTGTGGCCGTATTGCTTGAGTCGAGGTGAGCGTCCTGGTGATCAGGCCGCATGACCATGAACACCTGCGAGCGCATGGCGACGTTGGAGACCATGATGCCAGTCTGCTCGGCCTGATGCAGGGACATGCTCACCGGAAAGACGCAGTCGATCTCTCCGCGCTTGAGAGCCTGGAGCGCATCGCTCACCGCGGGATAAGCCTTGGCCTGGAAGTGGATCCGGGTGATGGGGAAGATGTTTTCGGCCCGGGCGAGGTAGTCCTTCAGGGCGCCCGTGAGTTCCCGGCTCTTTTCGTCCGCGGCGCTGAAAGGCAGGGAATTGTCCGGATAGCCGACCCGGATCGCTCCGTGAACAGCGAGCCATTTGCGCACCGGCTCCGACAGAACCGGGTTTGACATGGTCACGCGATGGAATTTGGCGTAGAGCTTTTCGTTGTAGTGACCATCCTCGTCAAAGATTTGCACAAGCGCGGAGTTGAGCTGTTTGAGAAGATCCGGGCGGGACTTGCTTACGCCAAAGAAGAATTCCGAACCGCCGAGCCGAGCCACGGGAATGACGTCCTCTCCCGGGTTGTAGCTGTCAACCATTGCATAGGCGCCGAGGTAGCCGCCCCTGAGCATGGCCAGCGCCTCGCCGCTCGTTCCCGTGAGAGGAATGATGACGGGAGAGACATGATTCTTGGCAGCCCATTCGTGAATGAGCGGCACCTGAACGCTGCCCTGGTTGACGCCGATCCGCCAGCCCTCCATGGAGGAGAAGTTGTTGTTCACGGCGGCCCGGTTCCTGGCATTGACGTAAAGGAAGTAGGACTCGGTGCCCATGGGAAACGCCGAATAGAGGATGCTCTGGTCGCGCTCGTTGGTGTAGGAGACATCGCTCAGCAGATCGATCTCGCCGTTCCTGAGCTTTCTGAGCAGGTTCGGCCAGCTGTCCTCGACATACTCGTAGGTCCAGCCGGTGTACGCGGCGATCTTCTGCTGGTACTCGTACGCGATGCCGTTGCGCTGGCCCTGGGAATCCTTGTAGCAGTAGAGCGAGTCAAACCAGCCGACGCGGACTGTCCTGGCGCCGTTCTCGGCCGCGAAGGCCGCAGGGACGGCAAGATGGACAGACATGAGCGCGCCAAGCAGGCAGACTGCCAAATGTCTCAATGTGTGCATGGTTTCAATTGACTGCTGAACAAGGTCTTGCCGGCAAAGTATATCAACTGCGAATGGCGATTTTTTCAGAGCCCGCCTGCTGCGCGTTGCATTCATGCAGGCAAAGGCGATGAATCTTCCGATTATTTTTTCAGGCGCCGCCTGATGAGCCGGGGGGCCCTCACGGTCATTCCGCAGAAGAGCCTGGCGTGCATGAGGCTGATCGCGATGTTGTCCCGCACCATGCGAAAGT
>Ga0265298_10009716_pt1 | contig 11430 bp, 12 predicted proteins | sample AusTroGonzalo_MG_3_FD_193486 | JGI IMG/M metagenome (GOLD analysis project Ga0265298, IMG submission 193486) | Bovine rumen microbial communities from tropical cattle in Woodstock, Queensland, Australia - Gonzalo_01 | ecosystem: Host-associated > Mammals > Digestive system > Stomach > Rumen ...
GTTCACGAGGGCCGTGTAGATGGAGGAGTCACCGTGCGGGTGGTAGTGCATGGTATCGCCCACGATACCCGCCACCTTGTGAAAACTCCCGTCGTTCATCTCGTACATCGTGTGGAGGATGCGGCGCTGCACCGGCTTGAGGCCATCCTCGAAGTAGGGGACGGCGCGGTCCAGAATAGTATAGCTCGCATAGTCCAGGAACCAGCCGTTGTAGAGCTTTTCCAGGTGGTTTACGTTGGAAAGTCCCAATGTTTTCTGTTCTTCGTCCATCTAGAGTTCCTCCACGGCTTCGGTGCGCAGGTTTTCGACGATGTAGTCCTGGCGGGCCTGGGTGTTCTTACCCATGTAGTATTCCAAGAGCTTGCTCAGGGAGGCGTCGTTCGGCATGGTGACCGTCTCCAGGTGCATGTTTTCGCCGATGAGCAGCTTGAAATCCTCGGAATCCATTTCACCGAGGCCTTTGAAGCGCGTGATTTCCAAATCTTTCTTGTTGATTTCCTTCGCTGCGTTGTCCCGTTCCTCTTCATCGTAGCAGTAGAACGTCTTTTTCTTGTCCTTACGGTTACGCACGCGGAACAGCGGGGCCTGCAGAATATAGAGGTGCTTTTCCTGCACGAGTTCCGGGAAGAACTGCAGGAAGAACGTCATCACCAGAAGGCGGATGTGCATACCGTCCACATCGGCATCGGTTGCGATAATCACCTTGTCGTAGCGCAGGTCCTCCAGACCGTTTTCGATGTTGAGGGCCGCTTGCAGAAGGTTCCATTCCTCGTTCTCGTACACGATTTTCTTCGAAAGCCCGTAGCTGTTCTTCGGCTTACCGCGCAGGCTGAACACTGCCTGTGTCTTGGGGTTGCGAGCCGTCGTGATGGTACCCGATGCGGAATTACCCTCGGTAATGAAGATCATGGTCTCGCTCTTGAGCGGGTTCTTCGCGTCGGTGAGGTGCACGCTGCAGTCGCGCAGTTTCTTGTTGTTGAGGTTGGCCTTCTTGGCGCGTTCGTTGGCCAGTTTCTTGACGCCGGCCAGTTCCTTGCGCAGCTTTTCGTTCTGCGTGATGCGTTCCAGGAGTTTCTTGGCCGTATCTTCGTTCTTGTGCAGGTAGTTGTCCAGCTCCCGGGCCACGAAATCCACGATCCAGGTACGGAGCGCGGGGCCGTTGGGGGCCGTGGTGGTGCTGCCGAGCTTTGTCTTGGTCTGGGATTCGAAAACCGGTTCCTGGATGCGCACGGAAATCGCCCCGATAATGCAGTTGCGCACGTCGGAAGCGTCGAATTCCTTCTTGAAGTGGTCGCGCACGCCCTTTACGAGACCCTCACGGAATGCCGCTTGATGGGTGCCGCCCTGGGTGGTGTGCTGGCCGTTCACGAAACTGAAATAGTGTTCGCCTTCCACGTTCGAGTGGGTGATGGCGAATTCCAGGTCCTTGCCCTTGCAGTGGATGACTTCGTAGCGGATAGAATCGTCGGTGCGGCTGTGGAGCAAGTCCAAAAGCCCGTTGGGGCTGTTGTAATCCTTGCCGTTCATCACCAGCGTGAGACCGTTGTTCAGGTAGGCGTAGTTCCAGATCTTCTCTTCCATGTAGGCGGGGAGGAAGCGGAAGTTCTTGAACAGCTCGTTATCGGGTTCGAAATAGATTTCGGTGCCGTTTTTCTCGTTTGTCGGGGCAATCTTGAAATCCTTGACCAAAATGCCCTTGCTGAATTCGGCCCGCTTGACCTTGCCGTCGCGGAAACTTTGTACAATAAACTTGGTCGAAAGGGCATTCACCGCCTTGGTACCCACGCCGTTCATACCGACGGACTTCTGGAAGGCTTCGGAATCGTACTTGCCGCCCGTATTCATCTTCGACACGCAGTCGATGACCTTCTCCAGCGGGATACCGCGGCCATAGTCGCGGACGCGGCAGCTGTGGTCTTCCATGTCAATTTCAATCTTGCGTCCGGCTCCCATGGCGAACTCGTCGATGGAGTTGTCGATGACTTCCTTTGCGAGGACGTAAATGCCGTCGTCGGGGCTCTGGCCGTCGCCCAGTTTGCCGATGTACATACCGGGGCGTAGCCTAATGTGTTCGTACCAATCTAGTGTCTTAATGCTGTCCTTGTCGTACTTTACAGCCATTTTTTACCTGTTCGCTTACCTTTTAAAAACCTTAAAAACGCCTTTTTTCGCCAATTTTAGGAAAATTTGACAGGCAAACTCGGACCACAAGCCGCAGTTCGCCCTTTTCTTTAAATATAGAAAAATTTTTTGTCAGTGAGTGACAATTTGTGCAGTATTATAAAAAAGGTTCCCACAAATGCGGAAACCTTTTATACTTAAGGAGTTAGGAATAATATTAGTTTTCTTGGATCAAGTCTGCGCAATCTTGAGTGGCGTTGGCAGCTTCGTAGAAGTAGGCAACGTTTTCGTTGTCAATGACGCACTTCTTTGTGTAGGGCGTGGGGCAACCTGTGCCGAGAGTGGCCGTGAGGAATCCTTCTACAGACTGGCATGCAGCTTGCATCGCTGCTGCGTTCTCAGAGGAGGCTGCTATTTCGGAGCAGGATTGAGTCGAAATGGTTTCGCCCCCGAACTCCATGGTCATTTCCTGGAGGCAAGAAACCACATCACCCGTGGGGCCGGTGAGTTCTTCGCTAGAAGCGGAATTGCCGGAATTGTCGCCAGTGTCGGCAGAGGATTCGCCGCTGTCGGAGCTGTCGGCGGTGTCAGCGGAGGATTCTCCGTTACTGTCAGAAGAATCAGCGGTAGAGTTTCCACCTTCGGAGTTTTCACCTTCTTCGGAGCCTTCGGACTTCTTGTCTCCTTCACCTTCTTCAGCCTCGTCGCCTTCCTTCTTTTCTTCTTCCGTGGCGGCACAGAGTTCGTTGAACTTGGGGTCCGTTGCAGGCTGCCATCTTTCTCCATCGCACTGGAAGTAGTCGTTGACCATTTCTTCTTCCACGAACACCTTGGCGCACTTGACGGATTCGTCGCACTTCAGGCTGTTGGCTTCCTGGATGGTCTTCACCTTTTCGGGGAGGGTATCATCGGATCCGGAAGAAGAACTATCGTCACCGCAGGCCACGAGACCGGCAATGGAGAGGAGGGCGGAAGAAAGAACGATTTTCTTGAAAAGCATTTATGCTCCTTTTTGGGGTTGGTTGTAAGTTTGTTCCAAATATATACACATGTGGCGAAAAAAAAGCTCTTCTTTTCTTAAGAATTGCTTACGCCCCATCAAAAAATGTTCTCTTGATGTTCTTTTTTTAAGAACGCCATGTTTGGGGCTGTTGGTTTGTAATAATTGCAAAATTTTAGCGGTTCTTTTGCTTCAGGAAGACTCTCTCGTTTTCATTCTTATTTTTTAATTTCTATTTTCTCGTCATTCCTCATTTCACATTTCACATTCCACATCGCAAATATGTACCTTATCGTCGGACTTGGTAATCCAGGAACTCAATACAGCAATACCCACCACAATGCGGGCTTTATGGCCGTTGAAAAACTGGCCGACCCGAACAAGGATTGGAAAAGCGAACATAAGGCGCTGACCATGAAGGTGAACATTGCGGGGGAGGAATGCCTGCTGGTCAAACCCCAGACTTTTATGAACTTGTCGGGGGAGGCGGTGCAGGCCTTGATGACCTGGTACAAGGTGAAGGTGGACCACCTGCTGGTTTTTAGTGACGACATCAATTTGGATGTAGGCCGTATCCGCTGCCGCAAGGACGGAAGCCATGGCGGACAGAACGGACTTCGTAACATCATCGAGCATGTGGGTGACAAGTTCCCTCGCATCCGCTTTGGGGTAGGAAAGTGCCCCCCGAAGTTTGACATGAGCAACTGGGTGTTGGCCAAGTTCCCGCCCGAGGACCGCCCTGCTTTTGAAGAGGCTATTGCCAAAGTGCCTGCCTTGGTGGAGTGTTATTTCAAGTTCGGCATGGAAAAGTGCATGGAACGCTACAACGGGAAGTAGGGAATGAAGGCTTCGCAGTTTTCCGAGAATGCACAATTGATTGCCTTTGTGTTGCAGCAGGGTGAGCAGTGGAGGCCTGAGGTCCTGGAGGCGTTGGAAAAGACCTGGGGCAAATTTCGCCACAAGGGAAAACTTTTTGCCTTTAACCGCACTCCCTATTACGCCCCCGAAATGGGAGATGGCCTGTATCGCGGCGTGGTTTCTTTCGAGAAGGAAATACCTCCGGAAACCATAGCTCAGGAAAAAGCTCGCAGCAATGCCCTGGAACTTTCACTTGCAGAGAGCGCCGATGCCCGCAAGGTGAATATTGACATCGGCTACATGGACTTGGACAAGGTGGTGCTTCCCAGCTACAAGCGGGGACCCTTCAAGCTTTACGCCGGCGATGGAGTCTGGTTGGATATGCTTTTGACTTATGCCAAGGGAGAATTCCACCCTACGGCCTGGGCATTTGAAGACTTTAAGCGTAACCCTTATCAACATGATTTGCAGTTGATTCGCGAACGTTTCAAGAAAGCAGGCGGAGGGCGCATAGAATGAAGAAGGTGGTAATCCTTGCGACCGGCGGAACTATCGCAGGCATTGGTGAGCCGGGCAAGAATACGGGCTATGTTTCGGGGCAGATATCTGCCGAAGACCTGGTCAAGTCTGTGCCCGAGATTTCGGATTATGCCGAGGTCACGACGGAGCAAATCTGCAATGTGAATTCCGACGACATGACCGACAAATTGTGGATAAAGCTATCGAACCGCATCAAGGAATTGCAGGAGGACGAATCCGTCGATGGGATCGTGGTGACCCACGGTACCGACACCATGGACGAGACCGCCTACTTTATAAGCCTTACGGTCAAGTGCGAAAAGGCTGTGGTGGTGACGGGCTCTATGAAACCCGCTACGGCAAAGGATCCCGACGGGCCTGCGAACCTGCTGGGCGCAGTGCGTGCGGCAGTGGGCTTCGCCATCGATGACGACCCTCCGGCAAACCTAGTGTGGGTATATTTTGCAGGGGAACTTTTTGATGCCCGGAGCGTACAAAAATGCAGTGCTTCTGCCCTAAACGCCATGGGGGTGGACGCTCCCGGCGAAGGCTCCAACTGGAACGCCCTCAAGGAGCAGAATTTTTTTGACGTCTCGAAACTCCAGGAACTGCCCCGTGTGAACGTGGTCTATTTTACGGTAGATGCAAACCCGAAGGTCCTGGAGTACGCCTCTTGCGTTTCGGACGGCCTTGTGATTGCGGGAGCGGGGTCGGGTGAATTCAGCCAGGCGTGGGCCAAGGTTCTAGAGCGTATCGACATTCCTGTGGTCATTGCCAGCCGCACCCACCACGGTCTTGTGACCCTCAACGAAACACTTGCCCCCGGATGTATTTCGGCGGGGAGGCTGGCGCCCCAGAAGGCGGCGGTACTGTTGCGGCTCGCCCTTACGGTAACGGAACGCGTAGACGATATCAAGCGGGTGTTTTCGCTTTAACTAGTCCTTCAGACAGCGCAGGCTGGCGCCGTGTTCGGGGTCGAACTTCTCGAAGGTAGCGTTGTCCTTGTCGTGGTGGAACACGATGACTTCCCCTTCGGCAGTCCAGATGTAGGCTTTCTTACCGGCACCGTCAAACTTCCGTTCCTTTAGCGGGACGTCGCTCTTGGCGAAATGTCCGCCGCCGGCCTTTACGGCAAACCCCAGGTCGTCTTTCCCGTTGCCGTAGTCGTTTGCCTTTTTTACCGGATCCCAGCCGAATCCCGCCTTTAGTGCCAGCGCAGGCTTGTTGCCGGCGGCGGACAGCAGTTCCTGCCATTCCGCCTTGGTGGGCATGTGGAAGCCGTCAAGGCAAGATTTTTTTGCGGTTTCAAAGTCATAGAGCCTGCCCCAGTTGTTGCACTGCATGCACAGCGAACCTGTGGCGGAAGCGAAATTCATGTTCTCTGCGGTCCACAGCTGGTTTCCGATGCGAATCCATTCGTAGGCGTAGCCGTCCCGAGGGTCCTTGTAGCTTCCGCTGGTTGCCTTGTCTCCGCTTTCGTCAAAGGCTTCTCCGAATTCCACCTGCTTGTTTTTCTGGAACTTGGCCTTGGAGGCCAGCTTGCCGTTTTTGTGATAGCGTAGCACTTCGCCTTCGATGTAGCCGTCGGTGTAGGGAATTTCCGATTTCAAGGTGCCGTCTTCGTAGTATTCCTTGGTAAGGCCTTCCCGGCGGTCTTCCTTGTAGGTGCTTTCCCTTTTCAGGGTTCCCGATTCGTAGTATTCCTTCTCTGCACCTTCCCGCTTGTCTTTTACGTAGGTGGTTTCGGATTGAATCTTTCCGCTGGGGTATTTTTCCACCCGGACATCTTCGCAACCCGAAAGGAATGCGGCCCCTGCGGCTACCGCCGTTAAAATCGCCAAACGCTTAAATGTTAGTTTGTTCATAATTCCACACTCCACACTTCACATTACACATCAAAAATATATCTTTCCGGCGGTTCCAAGAATGCCAATGATGTAGAGCATCCCGTCGTAGTAGCGCCAGAAGCGGAAGGGTACCGACAGGTTGGCTAGGTCCCTCACGAAGCCGCGGACCAGTGGGCTATCGGCAGGGAGAACTTGGGTGGCGGCGGCGTTCATGGCGATGACTCCGGGCGTGGCCTCGCGACCTTGACGGGGGAAGGGACTTCCGTCTACGGAGTAGTCCGCCAGGTAGGGACGCTTGCTTTCAAAGTAGTTGAACAACCTTTCGCAAATTTCCTTTTCGGCAATGTCCCCATGGAATAGGGTGTAGTCCAGGCTCAGGTTTAACGCCACGCGCCAGGCGTCTCCGCTAAAGCAGTTGCTCTCGGGGAACCAGGGCATGGATTTTGGGGTGCCGTCAAATTCGGAGTAGTCGGCGCAGAGCCCCGTTACCGGGTGGGCCGCCTTTTTCAGGTATTCCACGCTGCGCTTTGCGATTTCGTTCCATTCGTTGTCGCCAGTGGCCTCGGCAAATAGGCGGTAGAAGGCCACGGTATGGTAGCTGGGGTCCGTGAAGTCATTGCCCAGTACCGGGGAGAATCGCACAATGCCTTCCTTGGGGTCGATGATGGGGCCCACCAGTTCGTTTGCGGGCTTGTGCCGCATCAAGTTGATAAGCTCAATGGCGGCTTCCTTGTAGTCATCACGACCGAACCGCTGGGCGGCAATCAGTAGGGCTGCCGCGATGTATTCCTCGCCGTCGGGGGCGGACCCTGGGTCCATCATGGAAAAGTCCGTGGTGGAAACCTGCCAGGAGTAGTACCCTTGGTGGGGACCGTCGGTGTTGTAGAGGTAACGCTTGGTGAACTTCCAGAGTTTTTCGAAAAGTTCCGGGCGGTCAGTGAGGGCGGTGATGAACATGCCATAGCTCATGCCCTCGGAACGGATGTCGTCGTGGCCGATGTCCACGATGTAGGCCATGTCGTCGGAAGCGCTAAAACAAATCCGCTCGTCTATGGGGTCCCCTTCGAACAGCTTGCTGTAGGCGTTCTGCAATAGTTGGTCTGCAAAGTTGGGGCCGTAGCCGGCTTCCACGAACATGTCCCGCGGTTTGAAACGTTCCATAAATACTCCAATTTTTTTGAAAAGTAATAAAAAAGGTTTGTGTCGTGGGAAATTGGTATAGGGAGTGGTCTTTTCCACTCTTGTCCCCTTGGTTCGGGCTGACTGCAACTTGTTGTCTGACAATTAATTACTACATTTTTCCCTGTTATGGAAGAGTGCTTGAAAACAGTGGATTTGGTATTGGCCAGTGGCTCTCCCCGCCGCCGTGAAATCCTTACCCAGTTGGGTGTCAAGTTCAGGGTTTCCGTGTCGGGGGAGGAGGAATGCCCCAAAAGCGAAAATCCTATGGATTTTCCTCGGGAAAATGCGTCCCTAAAGGCCCTCTCGGTTTCCCGCAAGGAACCTTCCGCCGTGGTACTGGGTTTTGATACCTTGGTGTTCCTGGATGGAAAACCCTTGGGCAAGCCCAGGGACGAAGCAGATGCCCTGACGATGCTCCAAGCTTTGAACAACCGTTCCCACAAAGTGATTACGGGTGTGGCCGTGGCTCATGGTGGCCAGCTGTTGGCCGCCTCGGAAGAGGAAACGGAGGTGTTTTTTAGGGACAACTCCTTACAGGAACTCAAAGAATATGTAAATTCTAGGGACCCCATGGATAAAGCGGGGGCGTATGGCATCCAGACGTGTGGGGCCCGCCTGATTCGTTCTATCCAAGGTTGCTATTACAATGTAGTGGGGCTCCCTGTAGCCCGCACACTAGATATGCTTACGAATTTGAAGGTAAAGGTATGAGTAATCCGATTGACGACAAAAGGCCTGACGAAAGGCTGGGTGCCTATCTGGCCCGTGCCCGCGAAGCCAAGTCCATGTCCGTGGCCGACCTGGCTACGGCTACCAGGCTGTCCGAAAAGAATGTGAATCTGATCGAGGCGGGAGACTGGAAGGCTTTCCCCGTTCAGGCTTACTTGAGGGGTTACTTGAATTCTATCAGCGTCAAGTTGGGTCTGGATTCCAAGCGGGTTCTGGATTGGTACGCCGCAGAGAATGGTTCCAAGTTTGCCAGCTTGCTGACGGATCTTTCCGATGGCTCTCAGGACAGGGGTTCTTCGTCGGCTGGCGACGAGAATTCTTCCAAGGGCAAAGTGATTGTCATTATTTTGGTGGTTATAGGCCTTGCTCTTGTGGTGGCCTCCAAGTTCTTTAAGGATGTGACTCCCGCACAGAGCACTCCCGAACCTGTGAAAACGGAAGTGGTGGAAGAGGAACCGGCCATGGAGCCTGCCGAAATGCCCGATGGAGCCGAGGCCGTTCCCGCGGATTCCCTGAATGCGGATTCTGCCGCCGTGGAATCTAAACAGCAGGCCGCTGCTCCTGCAGCTAACGCCGCTAACGCGGCTCCCGCCGCCGTCAAGGATCAGGGCATTAGCCAAGCTGTGGTGGACGAAGCCGTCAAGAAATCCGACAGGCCCGCTTCTGCCACCATATTCCTCTCTTCTGATTCCAAGGACAAGGAAGAAGTCAAGGCTGCTCCCGCCGGTGCAAGCACCAAGCTCCAGCTGGTAGCTTCTGGCGAGATGCGCACCTGGATTGGCATCAAGCACCACGAAGACGATGCGGCGTTCCTCAAGGAATCCAACCTCTCCAAGGCTGGGACCCGAATGGTCTATGAATCTACGGATACCTTGTACGTGGTCGTGGGTGAACCTCGGGCCATTTCCAAGTTTATCTTGAATGGTAAGGAAGTTCCCCTGCCTGGTATGCAGTTTGGACGCGTTACTCGTTTTAAGGTGTATGGTGGTGCTGTTATAGGAGGAGCCGAATAATGCGTAGTTCCAAGATCGAGAGAAAGACTAGCGAGACCTCCATTTCTTTGAGCCTGAATCTGGATGATTCTAGCCGCGGGACCGTGAATTCCGGAAACGCCTTCTTGGACCACATGCTGGACTTGTTCCAGGTTCATGGCGGATTCCGCTTGGACTTGACTTGCCAGGGTGATACGGCAATTGACATGCACCACAGCATGGAAGACATTGGCATTGTCCTTGGACAGGCCTTGGTGGAATGCCTGGGCGACAAGAAGGGAATCGAACGCTACGGTTTTTACTTTGTGCCTATGGACGAAGCCCTTTCCCGCGTATGTATCGACTTTAGCAATCGCATTGGATTCGTGTGGAAGGTGGAACTTCCGGGCGAAACGGCTGGCGGCATCGAGGCCAGCATGTTCGAGCACTTTTTCAAGACGGTTTGCGAGAATGCCCGCATGAACTTACATGTGGAACTGTTCTACGGTAATGACAACCACCATTGCTTGGAAAGCATTTTCAAGGCTTTTGCCCGTGCAGTAGCCATGGCGGTCGCCCCGAGCCGTAACGTGAAGGGCGTGCCCAGCAGCAAGGGCGTTTTATAGAACTGAATGTGTAATGTGAAGTGTGAAATGTGTAATGAACAATTTCACATTTCACATTTTTTTGTCTATAGTTTCGGGATACGGACTTTGTCGCCGGCGTTCAGGTGCTCCAGCATCACGCCGGCGTTTACTGATTGCAGCGTGGAGAGCACGTAGAAGCGAGGGAGGCTCTGGGCTCCCGCCCCGTAGGTCCGTTTCAACAGCTTGAACAGGTCGTCCCCGTCCTTTGCTTCCACCACCTTGTACAGGCTTGGGTTGGAGGGGTCGGACTGCAACTTGGAAAGGGCGTCGGAGAACTTGTTTGCAAAATTTTCAGCACTATTATCCGCTTTTGCGAAGGCATTCGCCTGCTTTTCTCCCGTGGACTTGGCTGGGCGGTTCGCCCTCTTTTCGGGGGAGTCCTTTTTGCCGGTAACCGAGGAGGGCAGTATAAAGTTGGGTGCCTTGAAGGCGTTCATGGCGATGTTGGGCTTGTTCTTGTCCTGCTTTTTTATGGGCTCCAGTGCCAGAATGGAATCCAAATCCGCAATATAGAGGCTGTCGGGCCACTCCACCAGGGGCATTTTCTTGTTGATGACCACGATAGTGGCCTGTGGGGGCTCGGACTTGCAGGCGGAGAGCAGGGCTGTTGCGAGGGCTAGCCCCAGCAGCATCGTTAGCCTAGAATGGGGCTTCAAATTGTTGAAAAAACGCCTTTCCATGCCGTCAAAGATACTAAAATGCGGGTCTACGCTTGCCAAAATCGCCGAATTCTTCTAAATTAGGGCACTCAATTCAACTACTTCACAGGAAGTTTAAAAATGAAAGAAGGTATCCACCCTAACTATCAACCGGTCGTGTTCGTCGATGCGAATACGGGTAAAGAATACATCACCCGCTCCACGAAGTCTTCCGCCGAAAAGAAGACTATCGATGGGGTTGAACATAGCGTGATTTCCTTGGAAATCACCGCTGATACCCATCCGTTCTGGACGGGCAAGCAGCATCGCGTGGATACGGCTGGCCGTATCGACCGCTTCAACAAGCGTTTCGCCGGCAACATCACTGGCGCAAAGCGCAAGACCCGCAAGGCTACCCCCGCTAAGGAAGAAGAAGCCTAGTCCTTTTTATGGCCCTCCCCGAAAATGGGAGGGTTTTTTATATATTTAAGGAAAATTACGAGGAAAAACAATGAAAAAAACAATCACTCTCTGTGCTACTGCCGCTTTGGTGGCTATGGCCCTGACCGGTTGCGAAAAGACCGGTACCATCGAAGGTGAAGTCTGTGACGCTTTCACTGGCAAGCCTCTGGAAATGCCCACTATTTGGATGGACTCCACCATCTACTCCACCCTCAAGGAAAAGTACAAGTACAAGCAGGAACTCCGCAAGGGCCAGTTCAAGTTCGAAAAGGTCCCCGTGGGTAACTACAAGATTCTCGCCGGCCGCTCCAAGTACATCAAGAGCAAGAACATGATTTCTACCACCGAAGAGAACCCGAACCTGAAGGTGACGCTGTACATTTATAGCGACCAGATTGAACCGGGTCTCTACCTGCCTGGCGACGAAGAAAACGGCCCCAAGAAGATTTCCAACGA
>Ga0265298_10009717_pt1 | contig 11430 bp, 22 predicted proteins | sample AusTroGonzalo_MG_3_FD_193486 | JGI IMG/M metagenome (GOLD analysis project Ga0265298, IMG submission 193486) | Bovine rumen microbial communities from tropical cattle in Woodstock, Queensland, Australia - Gonzalo_01 | ecosystem: Host-associated > Mammals > Digestive system > Stomach > Rumen ...
GTCCCCAAAGCCTCCGAAGATCAACCGACCGGGGGGGTGTATCGGTCGAACCAGTCGGCGATGTAGTCGGTCCACTCGTCTTTGTTTCGCTGCTGCTCGTCGGCTTCAAGCCGTCGCAGGCATTCCTCCTGGGTTGCCTCAACGTATACAAGCGAGGCGCCTATGTCCTGCGCCAGCCGCTCGCGCTCCGCCGTGTTCGGGTAGCCGCCTATGATGTACGCCTTGACCCATTTGCCGGCTCTGTGCTTTACCATATCGAGGAGCGTGTCCCTCAACCTGAAAACAACCGCGCGCAACCGCGCCGGCTTCTCGTAGCGGGGCAGCCCTGTTACTGCCTGCCATACGCTGTCAAGATCGACGACGAGGTCGTCCTTGCCCTTGGTCTCCTGGACCCATGTGCTCTTTCCTGCAAGCGGCGGCCCGTAAACGATGAAAGCCTCGCGCCTTCCCATGCCCAGTCGGTCGTGGATGAGGTTGTGCGTTTTGTGGCTTACTATTTCTATATTGTCCGGGTTAAACGTCACCGCCGCGTCGTTCACGTTCTCCTCCGTGAGCGCCGTCTTATGGTGCAGGATTAGGTCGTAGGGCTTCAAAATCGGGCGGCCCGTCTCCTCGTCGTAGATGTAACCGTCTGGCCTTGTGCGCTCCGCGATAATAACTTGACGGAAAGCCTCCCACTCCCTGCTCTTGTAAAATGTTTCTAGTGTGTACACGCTCCGGTCCTTCCGGGCGGGAAGCTCTGCCCGGTCTCCTCTTCCGGGCAGGGCGTCTCGTCCTGGGGTTTATCCTCATGGCAGAATTGGTTTATAGCGTATTAAGTCCCGCGGTCCATGTGTCTTTTCCGACCACGCCGTCCTGCTGGATGCCCGCTTTCTTCTGGAGGTCTTTTGTTGCGCTCGTGGTCTTGCTTCCGAATACTCCGTCCGGGTCGACCTTGATGATCTCCTGCCAAACCTTCACGGCCTGGCCCTTGCTGCCGTTCCGTAGCGTCGGCGGCTCGTCAATGATGATCTTGCCTGTTGCCGGTGCCGGTGTCGGCTGCGGTTCCGCCTCGTAGGTAATAAACACACAATTGCTCCAATACTTAAACCGCGTCAGGTCGAGCTTGCTTGCCACTACTCCGTATGAATGCCCGCGGGCTTCGTGGACCTCCGTTCCGGTCCAGACTCCGACGTGGCTCTTGGTCTTGTTGTAAACCAAAAAGCCGGGCCGCAATTGCGCCGCGTTCTTGAGCTCGCCTTTTTCGGTCGCGTATTGGTAGAACATTTCCGCATTGCAATCCTGGGCGCTGTTAAACGCCGGCGGGCTCGTCGGTGTCTTGCTCCAGAGGTAGCCCTTTATCAAGCCGCCGCAGTCGTGGACGCGCTTGCCATACTGCGTCGGAAAGTCGGAGGCGGTGTAGTATTTTGGATGCCTTGCCTTCTCGTATTCGTACAGGGCCGCGCTGGCTGTCTGTCCGAATGTGCCGTTCCAATAGGGCAGGCCGAGCTGGGCCGTCGTGTACTGAATGAGGCCGGTGTTTGTCTTGCCTGCTACTGGCTTCGCTATAATTGCCATTGTGCTCCTCCTCACCACGTCTGGTCGTCTGCCTTCTGCTGCGCGATGTCGACCTGCTTCTGTTTGAGCTTCATCGTCTCGTAGTCGTCATTGCGCCACTCCGGGTCGTTGTTCTTCAACAATAAATGAATTGCGCCGATGTCCGGCGGGCTGTAACGGTCATATTTTTCAATGGTCACTTGCGTGCTGCTTCCGGCCTTCCGCTGCGTTGTCTTTGTCTCGTCGTAGTGAAAGCCGAGGGCCTTCCGCCGCAGGGCGTCCTTCAATTCCTGGACCAGCTTTTCCTTGCCCTTGTCAAGCGCTGCGGCCAGCTCCGGGTGTATGACTTTGTAGTTGTCCCACATGCTCCGGCTTACGCCCAAAGCGTCCGCGATTTGTCCCTGCGTCATCTCGACGGCCATGTCCGGTATTTTTTCCAAATTCGGAAGGATTAGGGCCTCCCACTTGGTCTTCCTGGCCAGCGCCTCGTCAAGATCCGGGTATTGCTTCCGGTATCTCCTCAACGTGCAAAACGCGACGCCAAACTCTGCCGCGATCTGTCGCTCGCTCTTTCCTGCCTCAACCATGGCCGGGATTTCCTGCAATCGCGGGAGGACGAGCGTCTCGTATTTGCTCGGCTTCTCCTTCTGTTGGCTCATCGCCTCATCCCCTTTTTTCTTGGCATGTCGCAATTATTACGCAGGGAGCATGCCCTCTCTCCGCGCCTGTCTGTTCTCGATTTATTCCTGTAATAGTTCGGGTTTCTGCCCGGTGAATTTCTCGTAGCGGTCCAAAATAACCGCCGCATATTTGGGTTCTAACTCCATCACGTATGCTGTGCGCCCTAACTGCTCCGCGGCGATGACCGTGGTGCCGCTGCCGCCGAAAAGATCGAGGACCGCCTCGCCCTTCCTGCTGCTGTTTGCGATCAAGTTCGCGAAAAGCTCGACGGGCTTCATGGTCGGGTGCAAGTCGCTTTTCACCGGTTTGTCCTGGTGTATAACATCCGTCTGGTCGTTTAGCAAATTTCGTATAATTTCGATGAGCTGCTCTTTTTTCATGTCCGGCAGCTCCGCCTCGCTTACGGTCGACGGGTAGTTGCTAAAATTGAAATAGTGCGCCGCTCCTTCCGTCCATCCGTAGAGGCAGGGCTCGTGTTTCCACTTGTAGTCGCTGAAACCTAGGGCAAAATGATTTTTTACCCAGACCAGGTGCTGGTGGATCGTGAGATCTGCTGCGGCTGCTGCCTGCAAAAAGTCGCTTGTTTTTGTTGCTGCCAGCCAAATATAAAACGCGCCGCCGGGTTTCAATGCCTGCCGGATCAGCGTGAATGCCTGCGTCAAAAACTCTATGAATTCGCCGGTCTCTTTCGCGTCGTTTTCGATGCCGACCTGCTTTCCCTCGTCTACTCGTTTATTCGGCCGAAACTGGGCGAGCCGGTGTTCCTTGTTGTCGTAGTCTACATTGTAGGGCGGATCTGTCACTACGAGGTCAACGGTTCCGCCGCTGCCGCTGAGTAGCTTCTGCAAGTCCTCGGCGCTCGTGCTGTCTCCGACCATCAAACGGTGCCGGCCCATGGCCCAAAGCTGGCCGCGTTTGCATCGCGGCTCCTCCGGGATTTCCGGTTCGAAGTCGTCGTCTACTACGTCGCCGACATCAACCTGCAAGGGCTCGAAACCGAATGCGGACATGTCGATTCCGGCTTTATAAAGTTCTTCAAGCTCTTTTTCGAGCTTCTCGTCGTCCCACTGCGCTGCCTCCGCGGTCTTGTTGTCTGCCAGCCTGTACAGCTTCGCCTGCTCTGGTGTTAGGTCGTCGGCTACTATAACCGGGACCACCTTCATCCCGAGCTTCCTGGCGGCCTTGAGGCGCGTATGTCCGGCAATAATAACGCCGTTCCCGTCGGTGATGATCGGGTTCTTAAAGCCCACCGCCTGTATGCTCTCGGCTACTGCGTCCACCGCCTTGTCGTTCTTCCGTGGGTTGTCTGCGTATGGGATGAGATCCTCAACGGCTTTATATATAATTTTTAAATTCTCGATGTTTTCCCGTTTTTCCATGTCATGCTCTCCTGGCCCGCTGCTCCTCGTGTCGTTCTAATGCCTCGAGCCGCTGGTCGGTGCTGTTCTGCTTCTGTTCAAGAATGAAAGTTCTTTCGATGACGCTGTTGTGCTTGTCGACCTTCTGGTCCATCTGCGATTGCCGCTCGTCGAGGATGTCTACTTTCTTTTCGATCTTGTCCTCGCGTTCGTCTATCTTGTCGACCTTCTTCTCAACCTGTTCTATTCGGTACGCGGTCAAGCGAAAGCCGCCGAACGCCGCAATAGCTGAGCCGAGGAGCCCTGCAATTGCGACAAGGATTTCACTGCCCATGGCTCTCGTCCTCCTCGTCTTCCGCTTCCGGTTTCTGTTCCTTCTCGTCGCTCCTGCGGAATTGCGCGATTATCTCGTTCGTATAAACCGCGGCGCCGGCGATCAGTATTCCCTGGGTAATAGCCGTAAAAATCCCGGTCACTGAGATCCCGGTAGAACCTGCAACGTACAAAAGCGCAAGGAAAACGCCGACGGCTCCCAAAATTGCCGGGATAAACCGATTTTGTACGGTCGCGGAGTCCTTTATGATGCAGCCCAAAATGTACAGGACCGGTATCAAGATCAACAATTCCGGTTTTATGTAGTCAATAAACGTCATGCGCGCTCCCTCCCTTCGCTTTTTGGTCACTTTAATGTTAAAGTATTTAACAAGCGCGCGCAAGGACAAAAAAGCGACAAAAACGAAAGACCGCGCAAACGCCTATAAAATAAGGCGCCGCGCGGCTTTTCCCGGTTGTCGCACCTGCAAAATGCGACAAAGTTCTCTATAATTTCCCGACGGTTGCGCTCAACTTCTGCACCAGCCGCTGCCTTCCTCGTGCCGCGGTCTTCTCGCTCGTGTGGATAATGTCGGCGATTTCCGTGTTGGTCTTCCCTGCAAAATAATAAAGTTGTATCGTCTCCGCGTAGCGCTGCGCGGAGATCTGGGCGAGGGCCTGCTCAACCGCTGCCGCCTGCTCCGCTGTCACGCGGTTCTCTCCGTAGCTCCGGAGAATGTATTCTGTGCGTTTGTAGCGGTTCACCGGTTCCCGTAGCATCCCGGCCTTGCGCAATTCCTCGACGGTCTTCTTGGCTGCTCTCTCCGCTGCCTTCTCCGTCGCTGCTGCGATAATCTGTTCAAGGTTTAGCCGCTGCCGCTGTTCTTCCTTCATCTGCTCCCTCCTCTGTTTTCTCCTGGTACCAATTGAGGCCCGGTAGTCTTCCGACGCAGTCGTTCTGGCTGAAAATATAAAGCACCGGGGCGTTTGCGTTCGGCTGCGCCCATTGTAGCCTTTTCACTGCCTTTTTATAGTCTATAATGCCTTCTGCGGGTGAAAATATAACCGGCTCTGTGAGCCATGTGTTATATCGCCGGATGGCTGCGCGAATAGCGCCATGATATGTTTTTGCGTTCTTGTACCGATCGCGCCTCCGCTGCCGATTCTTTCTCTTCGCTTCTCTTAGCCGCTGCCTCTGTTCGTCTCTCATTTGCTCCCTCCTCACTTTCTGCTAATTCGTCCCAAAACGTAACCGAGTATAATTCCCAGCAGTGTTCCAATAATAGCAATCAAATATATTTCAGTCATTCGTCCACATCCTCTCGGCAGCCCAAAATCCGACAATAAATCCTATTATGAATATTTCAAGAACAATAAGAACAATAACCACAACAACATATAGGTCAGTCATCCGCTGCCTCCTCTCTGTTTTTCGCGGCCTTGATGCGCCGCTGCTCCATGGCCTCGTTCAAGCTCGTGCGGCCCTGCTGGTACTTCTCCGCGACCTCGCGGATCTCTTCTGTTGTCGGTGGAAACTTGTTTTTACTTGTCCACTCGTCAATCGCTGCGGCGACCGCCTCGTCGTCAAGATCGGAAAGCCGGAACCACCAGATCTCCAACACCTCCGGGTCTCCAAAAAGTCCCGCTTTCGGGTATGCTCTCCGCAAGCGCCCGGCAAGGTTGATAAAATTATTTACTTTCACGCGTTATCCTCCTCTCCTGCCGTTTCTTCTTCGTGACGGTCATGTAGTATTTGTGCTGATATTCTTTCCGGCGCTCCTCCTGGATCTCGTCCGGGACACGTTTGCTGCCCTTTTTCCGTCCGTGTTTCGTTGTCCTGGCGATGATTTCCCAGTCAAAATTAAACTTCATGCGCCGCCTCCTCCGCTGCCGCCTTTTTGTTCTCTTCGTCGGTTTTGACCATCTGCGCATAAAGGCGTTCCAAAATCCGCCGGAATGTCGGCGTTGCTGTGATGTTCTCCTCCGTCGGCTCCGCGTCGCCGAGCTCCGTGTATATCTTTTCGATCTCGTCGTCTGTGATGCGCAAGTAAATATTATATGTCACTTTTGCCATCCGTTCCCTCCTGTCGATGCGTTCTTGGATAATGTCGTGTGCCTTTGCCATGATTGCAAAGATCTCGCTATAATATCTCTGTAAAACCTCCGGGCGCGGGTCGAGCCCGTTGCATTCCCGGTTCCGCGTCTTCAAAATTTCGCCGTTGTCGTCTCTGGCCCACTTCTGTGTTGCCGGGTTCCTGATGTAGCCGTTCCGGATAAAGCATTCAAGGCTCCAGACCGAAACGTCGCAAAACTGGCAGCAGGGCTCCTGGTATTTCAAAATAGGCATTTTTTATTCCTCCTGCTTATTTCCCGCGGCCGATCTTGATGCGCGGCTCCAGCCGCTGCCGGATCTCGTCGGCGATGGCGTCGCTCTCCTCCTCGGAAAGCTCGCGGCCGTCTGTGCTGTATTCCATGACCGTTGTCAGCCGGCATTGCCGCTGGCAGATTTTCTGGTCTGCCCGGTGTGGGCATGTTCTGTGTTGTGTCGGGTCGCAGATGTATAGGCTCATGCTTTTCCCTCCTGTTCCGTTTCCCTGCGTAATTCATCCGCGATGCGCTGCTGCTCCTCCTGCTCCTCCTCGGAAAGCTCGCGGCCGTCGGTGCTATACTCTTTTACCGTAGTCATACGGCAAGCCCACCGGCAGGCTTCTTTCGTGCATTCCCGGTTTTTCTCCGGATCGCATCGATACAATTTCGTCCGTGTTTCGCTCATGCCGTTGCCTCCTTCCTGGCGATGCGCTGGCGCTCTTCCTCCGCCGCTGCGTCTGCCTCTGCTCGTCTTCTCTCGCGTTCCTCTTCCTTCAGGATCTGTGTTACCGTCTCGGCCCATGCCTCCGCAAAAGCCCGCACCGCTTCTTCCGGTTTGCTGTCGTGGTCTCCATAACACTGTTGCAAGCGCTTGTCTTTGAGGTTATATTCAAGCGTTACAAACGGCGCCCGGATGTTCTCTGCCTTGCGTAAAAACGCGATGAAGTCGCGGCCCTCGGCCATCTTCTTGTCGTAGCCCATCCGGCCGACGCAGTGCTTTAGCGCCGTCCCCTCGCGTACAAGATCGGCGGGCGCTGTCGGGATGATGATGCAAAATGCCGCCGTTTTCTGCTCGAACCGTTTTACTGCTTCCGCGGCCTTTTTGAAATCCTGGCAAAGCTGGCGCCGCTGCTTCCGGTCTTCCTTCGCCTTCTGGCTGTGCATCTGGTCGATTCTCAGGTCGTGCATCCGGTCGAAATCCCGCGGAAATACCACCTTTGTGTCTTTAAGATCGAGGCCCAAATATACGCAGGCATCTATATAGTCCCGATAGCTCGCGCCGATGCTCTGCTCGTGCCCGCTGCGCTCGTTGGTGAGGTATTCCTCTATTCGTTCCGCCGTGTGCCACTTCATGATCGGCGCCGCGTAGTAGCGCATGCGGTTCTGCCGCTGCCTGTGGTCGAGTTCCTGGTTGTATGCGTTCTTTATCTCGCACCGCAATTTGTACGCGGTCAGCGTGGCGTGTGGTCCGTAGATGTTCGCGTCCCTCCGCTGCTCCGGGGTCAACGTCCGGAGCCACTTGCGAAAATTGCCGTCTTTCGTTGCCTTCTTGACGAGGCTCTTTTTCGGTATCAATCCCAATTTTCCGAAATACTCCACGCCCGGGTTCTCGAGCCATGCGTTTAGGTAGCTGCAAAGCGGGACCCCTGTGTCCGGTCTCCATCCGCAATACTTGAACCGTTCGCTCTTGGCTACTGCCTCCGGGTTTACCAGCCGCATATATACTCCGGGCCGCTGGTCGGTCGGTATGGTCCGCCAGTCGCAGTCGGCGATGTCGGTCTCCGTTGGAAACCAGCAACACCAGCCGCCGCATGGGTTGTTCCAAATATTGCGGGTTATCATCCAATTGTCGCCGATGAGCTCGCGCATGGTCTCTAATAGTTTCAGCTCGTATTTCGGGCGGCTGCTTCCGTAGTCTCTCGGGGCCCTGTGCTTCTTCGCTGCAAATACGCGGGCGAGGAGCGTTCCCTCGTGTTCCTGCAAGTAAACGAGCCACGCGATGCTCTTGCTGTCTGCTGTCTTCGCTGCTTCCTTCTTTACCGCTGCCGGGATGCGCATTTCCTTCATCGGGATGTTCTGGTTCCAGACCCGCGGTATGCTGTGGTTTGTTGCGCACATGGTTTATCCCTCCAAAAGATCAAACAGGGAAAGCTGGCCCGCCACGGCTCCGGTTGCCTTCTCTTCTCTTTCCTTCGCCTTAGCCGCTGCCGCTTCTGCCCTCTCTGCGGCGCGGAGGCGTTTCTGCCTCCGCTCTTCCTCTGCCCGTTCGATTCGCTTGCGTTCCTCTGCTTCCTTCTCTGCCTTTTTGCGCTCCTCCTCGGCTCGCCTCTCTGCGTTCCTGGCTGCGATTTCCTTCTCGCGCTGCTCCGCGTCGATTGCCATCTTGCGCAGGTCCTGCTTTGTCTCCGTTTTCTCCGGGATGTCGTCCTCCTCGAAATAATGGACGGCCCAGCCGTAGACCTCCGCGTCTTCAATTACTGCGCAATTGTTTACGGCCTTTTTTCTTGCCTCTCCGCGGATGTAGCTCCAACAACCGGCCATTGTTTTCGTTCCGTTGTTGATCTTCTCTGCGAGGGCCTCGCTTGCGTTCTGCTCCAAATAGTCAAGGATGCGCCGCTGCCCGTCGTTCTCTGCCTGCAATTTAATTTTCCCCATGGTTCCGCCTCCTGTTTATGCGTTCTGCCGTTCCTGCTGCTCCTGCTCTAACCGGTCGAGGAGCGCCTTGCCCTCATTGATCTTGTGGTCAAGCTCCAAAAGATCGGCCGTCAGCTGCTCTGCTTCCGTGATTAGGTCGTTCGCCTTCTTCTGCTTCTGGGTGATCTCATAGTTCATTTGGCTCCTGCGGGCCTCCTGCTCTGCAAGTAGCGAAATCAGCCCGGCGATCAACATGCCCGCCTGTTCGTCGGTAAACGGTGCGGCCGCTACGCAAGGCGCCGGGGCGAGGTCCTGGTGCTGCTTCTTTTTCGGTGCCTTCACTCGCGCGTCCGCTGCCGCGATGGCCTCCTCGGCCAGCTTCTGTATGTGCGTCAGATCGTTGCAACACACCGGGTCGTCTGTTTCCGGCCATGCCTTGTATGCAAAATCTTTAAATACTTTTTTTGCGTTTCTGGCGTCGTGCCCTGAAAATTGCTTGTAATAGTTCCGCAAGGCTCCGAAGGTCAGTCCGTCGTCGATGATCCTGTGCGCCGCGCTGGCGATGATGTCGGGCGTGATCTCGTAGGCGTCCGCCGTTGCCAATATGCGCCGGATTTCCGCGGTGTTCGTCGCGTGAAGCTCCGCGAGGATGTTTATCTGCTCCGGCTTGTCTTTTGCTAGCCTGTATTCCTGGACGATCTCGCTCCGTGTCTGCTTGTCAATTGCTGCCATGCTCTGCCTCCGTTCCTGCCTGGACCGCGATGCGGTCGGCGATGTCGTTGATCTCCTGGTCCGTCAATCCCTCCGGGGCCCGGACTCCGCATACTGTGTGCAATCCGCAATATTTGCAATTCGCTTTTTTGCAGATCTGCTTTAACGCGGTCAAGGTCGCGACCGCTGCCGTTTTTAATTCCTTCGCTGTCATGCCTGCTTCTCCTCCTTCTTCTTGAGGCTGTACTTAGCGAACCGGACGTCTTTCCCGAAACGGTTTTTTTCCTTCACCATCTCGGTCTCTATTTCGATTCCGTCTGCCCGCAGGTCCCAAATCCGGGCGCCGAGGCGCCAGCATCCGTAGTCGTGCGCCGCTTCCGCCTGGGTGATGCTGCCGTATTTGATCAAGTGCTCTAATATAAGCCGCGCGTGGGTCTCTGTTGCTGCTGTCGTGAGTGCTGCGTTCATGCGTTGTCCTCCTCGTCGTGTTGTGCTGCCCATGCCTCCGCCATCCGGAGCCACCGGGCGTCTTCCGTTTCTTCCTTCCTGTCTGCCTCCTGGTCCTTCTTGTACCACCTGCGGATCGTTGCGAAGTCGTCCTCGTATTCCTTGCCGCTGCTCTTCTTGTAGCTGCTCAGGTCGTCGATATAATCCCGGAAACTGTCGCCGATTTCCTCTGCGAGTGTCCGCTGCTGCTCCTCCGTCAAGAAAACATTGTTATAAATTCCGCAAAGATCGGGCGCGGGCGTGTTACTCTCTCCCTCTCCTTCTTCTTTCTCTTTTCTTCTCTCTTCTTTCTTCTTTCTTCTTTCTAGACCGTCACTTTTGCGTTTCTGTGACGTTTCGTGTGACGTCACCGCGTTTTCTGCGGGTTCCTGGTCGTCGGTTTCGGCCTTCGCTTCAAGCCGTTTTCGCTCCCGCCATGCCCTTGTCCGGAGCTTCGTCTGCTCCCTCACTCGGTCTAGGCTCTCGACGTTCTGGTAGCGTGCCCAGTTTGAAATCTGGGCTATATTGTCTACAATTTCAATCATTCCGAATTTTTCAAATAGCTGCATCGCCTGCCGGATCAACTGGACCGGGATGTCAAACTCCGCGGCCAGCATCTCGTCTGTATAGGGTATTTCTTGCGTAAAGTAGACGAGTCCGTCGTCGTTTACCGCTGCCGCAAGATCAAGCAGGAAAACCCAACAACAAACGAATTCGGCGCCGTTCGGGAGCCTCTTCAACTGCTTTATTTTTCGGTTGTTGTGAAACCCTGTAAACAACTTGAACCACTTTATTTCCTCCATGGTCTGCCTCCGTTTCCGCTCAACTTGTCCCGGCGGTAGCCGCTGCCGGTATATCGGAGATATTGTAAAAAATATCCTTTCGGGCGCTCATGGCCTCGTAGTATTCCGCGCGGGCTCCCTTGCTCTTCTCCCATCCTGGCAAAAACAAAATACTTTCCGAAGCTCTCAAAAGCCCGAGGGCCGCCTCCATGTACTGCTCCCAGCTGGTCGTCTCCGGGTTCAGGATGTCCTGCAAGAGGCAAGGGTTCACGGGCTCGTGTCCTGCCTTCCGGATCTTGTCGGCCGCTGCCGCGAAATCTGCGCGCGCCTGCGCTGGCGGTCTTCCTGTTACAGGACCGGAAATATAAATTTTCATTTTGCTGGCTCCTCCTGTCCGATGTTGTACCAGGAGACCGGGCAACTTTTTTTGTTGCAAAATTCGCAGTTAAACGGTTCCGAAAACGTGCAACCGAGCCGCCGCGCGGCGTCCTCCGGGGTCTCTCCTGCAGGCTGCTTCTGCTCCGGGGTTTCCGGGTTCTTCTTTATGATGCGCGCCTTGTATCCGCTGGCCGCCAGGTCCTCGCTCTTCTTCCAGATCGCGTGAAAATCCGCCGTTGCTGCTCCTAACGGCTCCCAGCGCCGCGTCTTCGTGTCGAATGTTTCAATCTGCCACATGCTGTGTTCCTCCGTTTCGTTAAATTTCGCGGATTCTAATTTTGTGCAAGTAAAGCATCAATTTCCGCTTGATTATGTATTCCGGCGTTCTGACTCCCTTCGTGTCCTCGACCACCTCCTCGCCGGTCTCGGTGTCGATGTAGTAAAAGTCGGCGATATAGTCGACC
>Ga0265298_10009718_pt1 | contig 11430 bp, 9 predicted proteins | sample AusTroGonzalo_MG_3_FD_193486 | JGI IMG/M metagenome (GOLD analysis project Ga0265298, IMG submission 193486) | Bovine rumen microbial communities from tropical cattle in Woodstock, Queensland, Australia - Gonzalo_01 | ecosystem: Host-associated > Mammals > Digestive system > Stomach > Rumen ...
GATTGAACCTGCGCCTTTAGACGTATTAGTATTGTAAGTAGCAACTATTTTCGTGACATTCGTAAAGGACACAGGAGAAGTACCATTAGCCCCTGTTGTACTCGTTGTCACTTGGATGCCATGGTTCATGAAGCCTGTACCATCCTTTCCACTTGTCCAGTCGGCTGAGGCGCTATTACATGTTGCCGCCCAAGACTTGCTTGTGAAGACATAAGTGGTTGTCACGTCTTCTGCCCACACATTCGAACTGCCTACTATGAGGGCGCATAGCAGGAGCATTGTTTTGAATAATGTAAATTTTCTCATAATGTTTAATTGTTTGTTGTTATTATTTTGTTAGTTTATTGTTTCTTCTTCTTCACTATTCCCACAACCTCTCCTAAGGTCATGCATTTATAGACGGGCTTCGGATTGTCCTGATGCTTAATCCTATATAGGCATATTATATTATGGTCGGTCTTCGTAATATCGCTGATTCTATTCCACGTGTCATTTTGTACGTGCTCTATCTTGGTTTCCAAATTGCCTGTATAGATAAACAGGTAAAAGTAGAAACCGGCATTCTCACCAGTATGATTTGACAAATCTCTGAGATTCTTTCTCAGGTCGGTCAACTTTTTTAGGTCGGATAGGGCATCGTTGTTAGTGTCCATCTTGATTTCTGCCATATAGACCTGATGGTCGAAACCTGAGGCCTGGTGGAGTATTAAGTCAGGCGAGAACTTTTTGTATTTCTTCAGGCATTTGTTGATGAAGTCTTCCAACTGAATGTTGTCTAAAGCTATAGGAGATTCAAGGAACAATCGTTTGTAGGTCTTAGAATTCTTACCAGTCTCCCCGTTCAGTTTGACTTTCGTATAATCCGCTTTACGGCTCTCATGTCCCATAATCTGCCTCAGCTGGTGATACAGCTCGTAGGCAAAGCAGCGCTCATACAAGCGCTGAGCCTTCTCAGAATCGGCATATTCAGGGTCTGAAATATAATAGTCAGAGTCAACCTTACCAAAGGCATGTAGCATGTCTTGTAAATACCCGCGAAGCTCCTCCTGTGTTTGAGTGTCTTGCGAGACGGTATTGATAAGATTCTTAACTCCTTTGCTTAATGCCATTCTATTGTTGTACTCTTTGTTGTTATTATTTTGTTTGTTGTTATTTTGTTGTTATTACTTTGTTCTTAACTGTGGGTTGTGGGCGTGCCGTCGCTATGCTTCAGCGTAGGCCACGACTGCCTCGCATGCTTGGAACTGTGTGTCCCTCCCAAGGAAACGGTTTGTTTCTCCCAAGGAAACGGTTTGTTTCTCCCAAGGGAACAGTTTGTTTCTCCCAAGGGAACGGTGCGTTCCATACATGGGAACAAAGCGTTCCCGCCAAAGGAACACCCTGTAAACGTGGCACTTAGCGTGCGTAACTCTGTCATCATTCTCTTCTTTTTGTCAGCCGCTGAAGCGAAAGACGCCACAAAGGTACGCACTTTTTATGGATTGACAAAGAAAAATCCGAAAAACTTTGCTTTATCTTATACCAAAAGATACAGATAATAAAGCAATAGTTACATTGTGACTATAATATGACAGCAGCAGCAACCATCGAACGTGATAGTAGCTGCTGCTGTTGGTAACTTAGTACAGTTGTTTTGTACTGGTGGTATGTATGCCTCGTGTCTTATAAGACAACCATCTTTCTTGTCATTTAGTCGTCTTCGCCGAAGTCGAAGATGTTGTCGTGGCCGAGAGCGTTCTCATTGCTCTGCTCACCCTCTAATGCTGCATTCACATCAGAGCCTGCAAGCAGCTGTGCAACCTTAACGTTCACGACTTCTATTGTCGGATTGATATATTTTTTCTTCATTTCTTGTGTCCTCCTTTACTTATTTGATGATTACTTTCTTACCATTCACGATATAGAGTCCCTTAGTAGGCTGAGCTACGCGCTGACCAGCGAGATTGTAGACATTGCCGTCAGTCATCTGTACATTTTCGATGGCCTCAATGCCAGTAGCTTCGCTGCCGAAGTCAACACCCAGTGAAGCAGCACCACCAGAAGTAGACAATACCAGATAAGCCTTGCCAGCTGCCAGCGTGCCACCTGAAGACTTCTTGAAGATAGGATCAGTTCCATTGACAGCCAGTGTGTAGTAAGTAGTCTCTGAAGGTGTACCAGCTGTCAGCCAAGGCTTCAGCAGGTTACCCGTTGTGTCATCGGCATCGCCGCTCAATACAGGAATCTCGTATGTTCCTGCAGTAGCATTCACCACAATACCCGTGTTGGCAGGCACCTTGCTGATTTCGGTCAGCGTCACATAGCTTGCATTCTTTTCCTTAGCGATGTATGCCGTAACTCCCGAATTCGAGAAGTCAAGAGCCTTGTCGGAACTGAACGATGCCCAGCCGGCAGAGGTGATGACAACAGCATTGAGTGTAACTGTAGCAAAGTTGGTTGGGGTAATCTTGCACTCACCATCACCATGAGCAATTTTGATGTAGTACGCTCCATCTATTTCTTCAATGCTATTGGCATCAAACGGGACAGTATTGCCATCTTTTGACATTGTTAAATGCTGTTCTCCCTCTGAAGTTGTAATAGTCAGATAACGATCGTTGGTTTGAGTACTGATTATCTTTACTGTACCAGTAGAAGTGGCACTTGGTACTTCAAGATACATGGTATTACCTGTTTTGAGAGAGAAATAGTCGCTCGAAGTATAGCTTATAGTGTTGTTGTTCCCAGTTTTGAAATACAGGCCATTATCTCCGCCCTCGTCTGCACCGCTGAAAACAATCCTGCTAACAGACCATGTTCGTGTTGTTGTCGCATCCCAAGAATTAGGAGTGCTTGATGCTACTACTTTTCCCGTTACTGTTATGCTGAGATTTGCAGAGCCAGCAGCGTAATTACCCGCAGCGGCGGTTGTAAACGTAATAGTGGTTGTTCCCTTAGCAAGAGCGGTAATAACTCCTTCTGTACTAATAGAAATAATGTTGTCGTCATAAGTGAGATCTGACATTGTCAAACCATCCAGACCTGATTTGGAACCGACGATAATCTGTGATGTCCCACCCAAAAGAATAGAGGCGTTAGTTAACGAGAATACAGGAGTAGTAGCCTCAACATTCACTGTTGCCACTTTCGATGTTGCAGTCTGTATGCCTGTAGCATTTGTATTGGTAGCTACACACTTGTAGTAATAAGTGCCAATAGCATTTGGAGTGAAAGTATATACGTAGCTGGTGGCTCCATCTATTGCAGTTGCTCCATCGCCTGCTGCATTCGTACAGGCATACCACTGATAGCCCGTCACATGCTCGGCTACAATGGAGAGTGTTGACTCAACGCCTAAATTTGCAGTGTAAGCATTCTCGTCATCAAGGTCGGTTGTGATTTCGGGAGAATTAGTGTCAATTCCTGCTGTCTCCAAATCACCAGTGAGAACAACCTTAGCGATACCTGCATATTTACCTGTACCAGTATTAGTTGAAGAGATATTCACATTTAATGTATAAGTACCAGCGTTGAGCGTCACATAGTCATCTGTCTCTAATAATATGTCTGTTGATGAAGCGTTACCTTTGTCACTTACTGAAGGAACCGATATGTTGGAGCTTGTGTATTTTGCATTACTGGCAGCATCTTTTACAATGATGGCGGCAGTGAAGGATGCACTCTGACAAGCCAAAGCATGACTCACCTTGGTAATCTTGAATGTATAGCCAGAGGGAATAGTAAATGTGCCATATTGATTTGTTAAACCGGCACCACTCCATGCGACTTTTGTATTATTCTGTGTTGCATGAGCGAGATAATAACTTGTCCCATCCAATATACACGTTTTGCCATCGTTAGTATTAAGATAATAACCTGTAGTTGCGCAGGACGAACCACATGCGTCAGTCGTTATTGTAGCTGACGATGAGGCTATGGATGGAATAAGTGCGTTTTCAACTTTTCTGTCACTTGCTTTTGTTGTCGACCCGCTCAGCGTAATGGTAGCACTTATCGCCCATGCTCCGCTACAAATCGTTAATAGTAGCGTTAATAAAGATAGAGTTTTTTTCATTTGTTTTGTTTCTTAGTTTGTTATTAAATTGTTACTATAATACTTTGTTTATGTATGCTCCGACAGCTTTCGTCGTTGTGTTCCAGCGTAGGAAACGACCGCTCCGCATGCTGGGAACAGTTTGCCCCAAGCATGTGAACAAAGCGTCCCCGCCAAGGGAACACCCTGTAAACGTGGCACTTAGCGTGCGTAACTCTGTCATCATTCTCTTCTTTTTGTCAGCCGCTGAAGCGAAAGACGCCACAAAGGTACGCACTTTTTATGGATTGACAAAGAAAAAAGCCGAAAAAGTTGGTGTTACCTTATACCAAAAGATACAGATAATAAAGCAATGGTTACATTGTGACTATAATATGACAGCAGCAGCTACCATCGAACGTGATAGTAGCTGCTGCTGTTTAGGTCAATCCATGTGCTTTAGCTTAACTGGCGCTGTTCTTCTTCTGTAAGCTTCAAGCTTTTTATCACCAGTTCCATAGGAACACCATTGGATAAAAGGCTGCGGGCATTGAGTAGACGTTCTTCTGCCCGTCCTTCTGCCCGTCCTTCTGCCCGTCCTTCCGCTCGTCCTTTTTCCTCACCCTGCTGGAACTGGCCGTCCATCACGGCGATGGTGTCACGGTACGCACGCAGGCTCTCGTCGTACTTCATGCGCTCCTCCTTGTCCAGCGACGCCACCTCGGCAATCTCGGAAAGGCGCTGGAACACTGCATTCTGTGCCATCCAAGGCATACGCTCCAATATATCCATGTGCTTTAGTGTATATATGATCTTCTCGAATATTGTTTCACACTCATCGGCCTCCTTCGTGAAGTAGGGTAGCTGCAGGTAGACCAGACGCACCTTGTCGGAGAACACAGTGCGGTACTTCATGTCCATCAGGGCAACATCCGTGCGGAAATCCTTCGAGATGTCGCTGACTTCAAAATTGAGGAACGCCACTAAGTAGACAGCCTTGATGTCGTACTTCCATTTGCTGCCGCGCTCTCCCTGCTCCACGATGGAGCGTGCCGTATAGTAGATGCTGCGTTCCTTGAAGTAGGGCTGGTACTTGTTCTGCATCTCCACGATGATGTGCTCCCCGGTCTCCGTCTCACAGTAGATGTCGTAGATCAGCGAGCGGTCACCTGTAACAAGTCCCAACTGTTCCTTGTCGAGGAGCTTCAGGTCTACGATGCTGCGCTCTCCCTCCAACAGTGAGTTGAGGAAGGCCAGCAGAACGGGCTTGGAAACCTCTTGTCCGAAGATGCGCTTGAAGCCCACGTCGGTAAACGGATTGATGAACTTGCTCATACCACGATATCTTCATTTATTTCTTAACACTGCAAAAGTAGGTATTTTATTCCAAACCACCAAACTTTTCGTCTAAAATATCAGTCCAGCCATTCTTTTAGCTCTTTTATGAGGAGTAATTCCTTATGGATTGACAAATTTAGGCAAATTTATTCCGGTTCTTGGTTGAGTTTCTGTTTCAGGTCCATGAGCTGCTGCCAGTACTGGGTGGCTTCTTCCTCGCCGGCCTTGATCATGCGAGCACTGTTTTTGTTGCCGAAGCTGGAAGCGTCCATATCGGGTAACAGGGGATTGATGTAGATGTCGGCTTGCCGCACATTGTCGGCATATTTCTTCTGGTCGGGACGTTCCTGCACCCAGTTGATCAGTCCGCCAATGCCTAACAGCTCGCTGATGCCGCCCAACAGGCCGTTGTCAATCATCGGCAGGTTAATGGGACTGTCGCTGACGTCAGCTACCTCCTGCTGCAAGTCGACGGCAATGACGATGTCGGCTCCCATCTTCCTGACCACGTCGACGGGCAGGTTGTTCATCATGCCGCCGTCAACGAGCAGCATGCCATCGTGCCTGACGGGCTTGAAGATGCCGGGAATAGCTACCGATGCACGGATGCCCTTTGACAGACTTCCTTTGTCAATGATGACCTCGGTAGCCGAAAGGAACTCTGTGGCTACACAACAGAAGGGAATCTTCAGCGACTCGAAGGTGTTGCAGCCTCTGGCAGTCGCCATGGAGTCGATGACCTGCTCGATGCGTTTTCCATGCATGATGCCAAAACCTCCTATGGAGGTGCTGGCTAACTCGCCCATGATGGGGAATCCGAAGATGTAGGTGACTCCGTCCTTGACTTCGTATGGGTTGCTTGACAGCTCGTCGCGACGGTCGGTCAGCAGTGACAGCCATTCCTGCTGGCAGAGCATGGAGTCGAGTTCGTTGGCGGTATAGCCGGCGGCATAGAGTCCGCCGACAATGGAACCCATGGAGGTGCCGGCAATGTAGTCGATGGGAATGCCGGCACGCTCAATCACCTTGAGCACTCCGACTTCAGCAGCACCTTTCGCACCGCCTCCACCGAGTGCCAGTCCTATACGAGGGCGTCCGGCTGCCACTGTCAGGCAGCAGCCGAACGCTATGAGTAGTAATAGATGTTTCTTCATGCTTTTCTTTACTTGATAAGTTCAACGCTACGCTTGAGGAACTTATCGAGCGCTTCACCTTTAAGCATACCGTTCTGCAAGAGGGCCAGGTCGATGAGCTGGTGGACGATGTCGTTCTCAGCAGCAAAACTGCTGAGCACGCTTTGCTTTTTGTCCTTCTGCTCCTGAACGGCTTTCTCGCAGTCGGCCTTCATGTCCTTGTCATCCTGTGTCAGCTCGTCGGCTTTCTTTTTCTCCTGCTGCTGACGGATGGCTGCCAAGCGGGCTTCTTGTCCCTTCAGCTCGGCTTCGATGGGCTTCAGAGCCTCAGTGGTCTTGGCTTTGCACTCGTCGAGTATACGCTTGACAAGCGGGTGGTCACTATTGAGTACAAGGTTCAGAGAGTCAGGCATTTGTGCGTAGAAGTTCATGCCTTGCTGGAATCGGCTCATTTCCTTCATACGGCGCATCCACTCGTTCTGTGTGATGACCACAGGCCGCTGCTGTTCGCCGAGGCTCTGCACCTCAACCATGAACTCCGTCTTCTCGATCTTCGGCATCTGCGACTTAAACACCTGTGACAAATTGGCAGTCTCGTCATCCGTCAGGTTCGACTTCGGTGCGTCATCCTTGACAATGAGACGGTCGATGATGTCAGCATCTACGCGTGTAAAACGGCTCTTCTCGAACTTCTGCTCCAACATCTGGATGGCAGGCACGTCGAGCTGTCCGTCGAGCAGCAATACGCTGTAGCCTTTGTCCTTGGCAGCCTGGATGTATGAGTACTGCTCCTCCTTGTCGGTGGCGTAGAGGTAGACCAGGTTGCCGTCTTTATCCTTCTGGGCACTCTCGATGAGCGTCTTGTACTCGTCGAAGGTGAAGTACTTGCCCTCCGTGTCCTTCATCAGTGCAAAGTCCTTGGCACGGTCGTAGAAGCTTTCCTCGGAGAGCATGCCGTAATTGATGAACAGCTTCAGGTCGTCCCACTTCTCCTCATACTGTTTGCGGTCTTCCTTGAAGATGGCTTGCAGACGGTCGGCGACCTTTTTGGTGATATAGGTCGAAATCTTTTTCACCTCGCGGTCGCTCTGCAGATAGGAGCGGCTGACGTTCAGGGGAATGTCCGGAGAGTCAATGACGCCATGCAGCAGGGTCAGGAACTCAGGCACGATGCCTTCGACCTGGTCGGTCACAAAGACCTGATTGCAATACAGCTGTATCTTGTTGCGCTGCAGGTCGATGTTCGACTTGATGCGTGGGAAGTAGAGGATACCCGTCAGATTGAATGGATAGTCGACATTCAGGTGAATCCAGAACATCGGTTCGTCGCTCATGGGATACAGTGCGCGGTAGAACTTCTGGTAGTCCTCATCCTTGAGTGTTGACGGAGCCTTTGTCCACAGTGGCTCCGAGTCGTTGATGATGTTGTCCTCCTGGGTGTCCACCATCTCCTTCTTCTCGCTCGACCACTCCTGCTTCTTGCCAAAGGCAATGGGTACGGCCATGAACTTGCAGTATTTAGTCAGCAGCTCCTGAATCTTCGTTTTCTCCAGGAACTCCTTGCAGTCGTCGTCCAAATAGAGGATAATGTCTGAACCGCGGTCATCGCGCTCAGCGTCGTCAATCTCGTAGGCAGGTGATCCGTCGCAGCTCCATTTGACGGCCTTGGCGTCCTCTTTGTATGACTTCGTGACAATCTCCACCTTCTTCGATACCATGAACGAGGAGTAGAAACCCAGTCCGAAGTGACCGATGATGTTGTTGGCATTGTCCTTGTACTTCTCTAAGAAGTCGTTGACGCCCGAGAAGGCAATCTGGTTGATATACTTGTCAATCTCCTCCTCGGTCATACCGATACCACGGTCAGAGATGGTGATGGTACCCTTGTCCTTGTCAAGGCTGATGTGTACGGTCAGGTCGCCCATGTCGCCCTTGAACTCACCCTGCTGAGCCAGCGTCTTCAACTTCTGCGTGGCATCGACAGCGTTCGACACCATCTCGCGGAGGAAAATCTCATGATCACTATAGAGAAACTTTTTGATAACGGGGAAGATGTTCTCGGTTGTAACCCCGATGTTACCTTTTTGCATACTTATTTGTTTTTAATTAATCTCTCTGCCATCCTTTTCTGCAAATACTGTGCCAGTTTTTGCGCAATCCACGAATATGGAGCTAAACTATGACGTTAATTCTTACGAAATGCTGACGGTTGACTCAGTGGTGGCGTCAAGCGGAATCTGTCTGACTATGCAGAATAATCTGAAAAAAGTTAGCGAAAACTTGTGTATTTCGCTGACTTTTTGTAATTTTGTGCGGTTTTTTACCAGTATACCACATAAAATGAAAGAAAACGTCAAGGCTACGGTCAAAAGCATACTGACTAACTATCTGGAACAGAATTGCCTGCGGAAGACTCCTGAGCGGTTTGCAATACTTGACGCCGTGTACAGTACTACCGGGCATTTCACCCTGGATGAGCTGAGCGAAAAGCTGAACGGTGAGCAACGGTTTCCTGTGAGCAGGGCTACCCTCTATAATACGCTGAAGCTCTTTATGGAACTGAGATTGGTCATCCGCCATCGTTTTCAGGGGACGACAAAGTATGAGGCTTGTTATGACAATAACAGTCATTGCCACCAGATATGTACGGTATGTGGTAAAGTGACGGAGTTTAAGTCGCAGAAGATCAACGATGTCATCGGGGCTTTGCACTTGCGCAGATTCCGCAAGGATGGCTTCTCGCTGTATATCTATGGGATATGCAGTGTGTGTCAGGCTAAGTTAACAAGACAGGCCACGAAACGTAAACAGACGAGAAATCAATAAAACATAGATGAATATAAAGATGAATCAAGGAAAAGTTGATGTCCTGCTCGGTTTGCAGTGGGGCGATGAAGGAAAAGGCAAGGTGGTCGACGTGCTGACCCCTCAGTATGACGTTATTGCCCGTTTCCAGGGTGGTCCAAATGCCGGGCACACGTTGGAGTTCGAAGGACAGAAATATGTTCTTCGGTCTATTCCCTCTGGTATTTTTCAGGGTGGCAAGGTGAACATTATCGGTAACGGTGTCGTGCTGGCTCCCGACCTCTTTATGGATGAGGCCAAAGCACTTGAGGCCAGTGGTCACGAGTTGAAGAACCGTCTGCACATCTCGAAGAAGGCTCACCTTATTATGCCTACTCATCGTGTGCTCGATGCAGCATACGAGGCACAGAAGGGTAAGAACAAGGTTGGTACGACGGGTAAGGGCATCGGTCCAACCTATACTGACAAGGTAAGTCGCAACGGTCTGCGTGTCGGTGACATTCTCGACGGTTTCGAACAGAAATATGCTGCCCATAAGGCTCGTCACGAGGCTATTCTGAAGTCGCTGAACTATGAATACGATATTGAAGAGGTGGAACGCAAGTGGCTGGAAGGCATTGAGTATCTGCGTCAGTTCCAGCTGGTGGATTCTGAGCATGAGATCAACCAGATTCTCCGCAGTGGCAAGAGTGTGCTGTGCGAAGGTGCGCAGGGTACCATGCTTGACGTCGACTTCGGCAGCTATCCCTTTGTTACGTCATCCAATACGATTTGTGCAGGAGCCTGCACAGGACTGGGCATTGGTCCCAACAAGATTGGCGAAGTATTCGGCATCATGAAAGCCTATTGCACTCGTGTCGGTGCCGGACCTTTCCCCACAGAGTTGTTTGATGAGACAGGCAAGAAGATTCGTGACCTGGGGCATGAATACGGTGCCGTAACAGGTCGTGAGCGCCGTTGTGGCTGGATAGATCTCGTTGCACTTCGCTATTCGATTATGGTCAATGGTGTCACCCAGCTCATCATGATGAAGAGCGACGTGCTGGACGACTTCGACACCATCAAGGCCTGCACAGCCTACAAGGTGAACGGCGTGGAGACGCGTGACTTCCCCTATGATATAGAGACTGGTATAGAGCCCGTCTACAAGGAGCTGCCCGGATGGAAGACCGACATGACGCAGTTTACCAGTGAAGCCCAGTTCCCCAAGGAGTTCAGCGACTACATCAAGTTCCTTGAAGCCGAACTGGAGACACCGATCAAGATTATCAGTATCGGTCCTGACCGTGCACAGACTATTGTGAGGGAAAAGTAAAAAAGGGAAGTAAAAAAGGTAAAAAAGTAAATAGGCAAAATGAAACCAAGCATTCCTAAAGGAACACGCGACTTCGGCCCTGTAGAGATGGCCAAGCGTAATTACATCTTCAATACCATTCGTGAGGTATATGCCCTCTACGGCTTCCAGCAGATTGAGACTCCGGCTATGGAGACGCTGCAGACGCTGATGGGTAAGTATGGTGAGGAAGGCGACAAACTGCTCTTCAAGGTTCTGAACAGTGGTGACTGTCTGACTAAGGTTAGCGATGACGAGCTGTTGGAGCGTAATGCCCTGCATCTGGCGTCGAAGATGTGCGAGAAAGGTCTGCGCTACGACCTTACGGTGCCTTTTGCCCGCTATGTGGTGATGCACCGTGAGGAATTGCAGCTGCCGTTCAAGCGCTATCAGATTCAGCCTGTCTGGCGTGCCGACCGTCCCCAGAAAGGTCGTTACCGTGAGTTCTATCAGTGTGATGCCGATATCGTCGGCTCCGACTCGTTGCTGAACGAAGTGGAACTGATGCAGATTGTCGATGAAGTATTCAGACGCTTTGGCATCCGCGTACAAATCAAGATCAATAACCGTAAGATCCTTTCGGGCATTGCCGAGGTCATCGGGGCGGCAGACAAGATAGTGGATATCACCGTAGCTATTGACAAGCTTGACAAGATTGGTATCGACAATGTGAATCAGGAACTGCGCGAGGACGGATTGAGCGACGAACAAATAGCAAAGCTGCAGCCCATCATCATGCTTAGCGGCAGTAACGACGAGAAGCTGGCAACCATCGCCGAAGTCTTGAAGGATAGTGAGACGGGATTGAA
>Ga0265298_10009720_pt1 | contig 11429 bp, 24 predicted proteins | sample AusTroGonzalo_MG_3_FD_193486 | JGI IMG/M metagenome (GOLD analysis project Ga0265298, IMG submission 193486) | Bovine rumen microbial communities from tropical cattle in Woodstock, Queensland, Australia - Gonzalo_01 | ecosystem: Host-associated > Mammals > Digestive system > Stomach > Rumen ...
TCGGTGCGTAAGGAGAACTTGTCATGAACATTACGTATAACGGAAAGATAATCCTATTCGGCGGAAAGGCCGTCAAGTACAACGGAGGCATTTAATGTCAGTAGAAAGAATCCTCAAGGCACTCGCCGTGACAGACCAGGGTCTCTCCGACCAGGAGAAGGCTACCGCACTCTCCAACATAGGTGCCCAGGGTGCGCTTACGGCAGGCCCCAACATTGACATCTACAACGATGTCATCAGCACCGAGAAGCCACGCGTGGAAGCGGGCACGAACGTGTCCGTCAACGGCGTGCTCGATCCGCAGACACGCACCATCACCTACACGGTCAGTGCCACGGATACCACGTACGGCGTATTCAACACGACCACGGACGGCCTCGTGCCGAAGGCAAGCGGTACGGGAGACACCGGCAAGTTCTTGAAGGGTGACGGCACTTGGCAGACCCCGCCCTCCACAAGCTACACCGCAGGGAACGGCATCGACATTTCTGCCCAGGAAGCCATTTCCGTCCAGTGCAAGACCGGCGGAGGCCTCGGTGCGGACTCTCAGGGAGTATTCGTATCCAACCCATTCCCGGCTCCTACGGGGGCGAACCAGAGGCTCGTAAGCGATTCCTCGTCGAACCCCGTGTGGCAGACAAGACCGAAGTTCCTGTGGAAGACGTTCTTCGCCGTCGGTGGTTCGGCGGCGCTCACGGCTACCGACATCTCCAACGGCTACGTGGACTGGCCTATGGACTGGAATCTTGAAGGCGACGGGCTGTACGTCACGAATTTCACGTTCACGATGCTCGTCAACGACGCCTCCTTCTACAGGGGTTCGACAAGCCAGGACATCTCCGGAGTGTGCGACAAGGTAAAGATTTCCATCTGGAACAATACCTATCCTGGCTGGTACTCCAACGACAACGCCCACGGGAACGATCCGGTAGGTATGCTGTTCAACGACATCCCGAGCAGTGCTCTCGCACGTGTCGGCGGATACCCTACACTGGCTACCCCGATACGCGAAACAGGGGGTGCCCCGAACATCTTACTCAAGTTCAAGGGACCATCCGTCCGTTTCATGCTGAACGCAGGGGCACAGGAGGGCGACACGCTCCACCTGAGCGGTTTCATAGCCGGTATCAACTACGATAGCGGGGTGTGATATGACAAACGAATTGTGGGCCACATTGATAGGTGCAATCGTTCTGCTGCTGACCAACTTGGCAGCGTGGCTCAAGACCGCAAGCGAGGTTGCCAAGCAGAAGGCAGATAGGGCAGAGACAAAACTTACTCGCGATAAAGATTCGCAAGAGCTCCACGATGCTGTGCTCAAGCACGGCTTCCAACTCCAGGCCCTTAAAGATGATGTAGTCCTGCACAATACCGTTATGTCCGACATGCAAAGTGCCATGAACGAACTCAACGTGAACTGCGCGAAATTGTCGATTGTGGTGGAGCAACTAGCCGAAACAGTGAAAGAATTGCGAACTAGGGCGTAAATGTTGCTATATTTGGGAAGTGCTGTCGTTCTATACGATAGTTCTCCAAGTATAGGACTAAAGGTAGCCATAAAACCTTTAGTCCTTTTTCGTATAAAGAGCATCGTACTCCTCGTCTGTAAGCCGTCTTTTCTTGCCATCTGGGCACTTGCGCTGGCGTTTACCTAGGGCTTTCTGCTTTTCATGCCATTCTCGGTTCCTAGCATGTTGCCGTTCTGCGTATTCGGGATTGTTCGCATAGTATTCACGCTTGTAGGTACGGTCATACGCCCTCTTATCCTCGGACTTCCTCACACCGTAGCGGGCCAAACTGTCCTCACATATCTGTCGATTGTTACTCTGCATAGTCCTATCAGCCCAGCGGAGGTTCTCCACAAAATTCGCCGTCTTGTCTCGATTGGGATAATGATCCACCTCTTTGTAGTCCTCCGGGTTAGGGATAAAAGCCTCAGCCACAAGTCGGTGGACGTAGTATGCCTTGCCACGGAACGTCACCATCATGTAACCCTCCGTGTTCTTGCTCCCGAACGTCCACGTATGCTTGAAACGATGAATGTTGGGGCACGGGGGCATAAGGACTCGGCCATCACTTGAAACCCACAAACCGCTTTCTTTGTGCTGTTTGATTCTCATTTGCACTTCCTCCTACACCTAGCCCCGAGCACCCTCCGCATCTCTACCATCACGTCGAAATTCGGGCTCGACCCGGACTCACGTACAAATTCGCCATCGTCCATAAGAATCCACTTCTTGAGCGACAAGCCCACAACATCCTCCCCTACTTTCTTGGAAAGCCTCTGGGCCTGCTTGATTCCCCATGGGGGGAATACCCTAGTATTCATAAATGCAGCCGTTTCAGTGTACTCGCACCACTGCACGACCCACAGCCTCCACACTCCCATTCTGTAGGCCTCTTCGAGGAGGTGTCTCTCCCACCCTGAAGCTAACCTACTCGCACGGTCGATGCGTGGCTTGAAGAGCCGTTCGATATCTTCAACATCGGAAAGTTCATACCAGTCGATTTCGGGCGAGATTTTCACTTCAACGGATTTGAAATGATTGTGGACCGACAGCGGATCTAAACTACTCATATCTTTTTTCTCCCTGGAACAAAGTAACCGAGGCTCGCGCATACCTTTGCCGTTTCAAGCAGGCATTCGCACACTATGTCGAAAATCTCCACGTTCCTGCCGGCCCACGGCTCCGTGGAGATGTGCGGCGCGGAGGCAAAGAGCTGGTACGGATGGCAGAAAGCAAGCGGGTAGCCCATCTGTCTGTAGGCATCGTTCATTATGTTCTGCAAGAGTATTTCGTCCGCAAACACGGTCTGGCAAACGCTGTCCACGGTCTTGTCGGACACGTCCGTCCCGTAGAGGGGCATTTCCGTCTCGAAAGTAGTGCTGTACCTATACCAGAGAGGCGTGAACATAAGTTCGTGGAGAGCCTTGGATACGGCATCACCTTGTTTCGTCATTCTTCCTCTCTTCATCTTTCAATCTCCTCGGGAAGCGGCTTAACCTCGGCCTCTGAAGCCCAGTGGACTACGATACGGGCTCCATCGCCCTCCTTTGCTACGTTGACGGTCTCCCTCACGGACAGCCATATCTGTCTTCCAAGTTCTGTGACGAAGTTTTGGAAGGCACGGCCCTTGACATAGGGGTCTTTATCGTTCGGCATCCAGAAAACCGTGGTGCTACGGAGGTCTTCGATAGGGACAACAACTCCCTCAAATTCGCTCGGCATCCCGCTGTCGCATTCGACGAGGCTTCCGGGCAGGTCTGGCATTAGTTTCCGCATTATTATTTCACCTCCGCATTTTCAAGCCCGACGAACATACGCCCGTCCTTGCAGTGGAAGTTGTAGTGAACGGACGCATATCCCCCACCCGTATAGTGCAGGGTTCCCTCGCAACCCCTCCCGTCGGGTAGGACGAGAGTTTTTATACCTTGCGGTGCGATGTCGCCACCTACCTGTACGGTGCGGTCGTGCTCGCAAGCGACAAACACGAGCGATATTGCCATAGCTACAATCAGTTTCCTCATGTGGATTCCTCCTTGAATTTCTCAGCAAGTTTAAGCCAACGCTTGTGCCAACGTTCCCAATATTTCATTTCTTTGCTCTCGTAATCCCAGGATGCCCCGTAGCCGTTCACCTTAGCATCTTCCTCGTCATACCGGGCCTTGCACATTTCCGCCTTATCCAAGCACCGTTTGAACTTGTGGTGGGCAATCACCTCGTCGGCTTCATACTTGAGGTAGACTTTGACGCGGAAATCCTGGATGTCTACGGGGTCGTGAGCTTTCAGTTCTGTCATTTGCAAAAGTCCTCCATGTCTAGCGGTATTTTATTGCGTTCCCGTTGCTTTTCTTCCAAAGCGAGTCTCTCCTTCATGATACAGGGGAGGCATCTCCGCTGCATCGTCATCACGTCTGAAATAACCGAAGTGTGGTTGCCACAAAGGTCGCAGATACCGGAAGTCGCCCAGAGGTGGAAATTGTGCTCCAAGGCGGTCATAGTGCCTCCCCTTTGTTGCGTAGGTGGTCAAGGAGGATGGTTTCACTCTTTGGGGTGTACCTCGGTTGGGTATGGGCGGAAACGGATTTCTGCTCTCGAATGCGGGGTTCTAATCTACCTGTCAACCACCTAGCGAGAAGCATATAGTCCGTGTAGGTCAGGGAATCACTTGGCATGGAACACCTCCTTCATTAATGTCTTAACGGTGCGAACGTGACCCTGTACGGAAATGACATCGGGTCTGTGCAGCCAAACTCCGGCTACGAACACGTCTCCATCCTCGGAGAGCCGGAGGGGCAGGTAGGGGTGCTTCCTAATTTTCATGGGGAGCCTCCATCAGCACGTCGGAAACGAGCTCCAGGACCCGTTTCTCTGAAACCCTGTGCCTTAGGCACGTCTTCCTGATCAGATTGTCCTGGTGCTGTCTGCTCTCGCAGTTCGGTAGTTTTTCGCGTAGCCAGTCGGATACTGAATTTACCCACTTGATGTAGCTTTCGTGCTTTTTGTCGTTGTCGGGTATGTAGGGTTCTTTGTATGCCATAGTGTCCTCTCCTATACAATCCATCCATCAACAAGTTCAAGCCAACCGCCCGTATGGACGTGCAGGACCGCTTCAAAGTCCTTTTTCTTCAAGCGGATTCTGTTGCCCCATATTGCACCTATGGAAGACGAGAAGGATAGCGGGTTGGACAGGGCGGCGGTTACGGTCTTTCCCTTGGTCCCGAACATCCGCATATAGCGTTTCTTGCGCTCGTTGTTCACTTCCTGCGTGTTTCCGGGGAAGTCCATGACATCGTAGATTTTCTTGCCTTCAAAGGAATAGGTTATGACGGCACCGATATTCTTGTAGGTGGTGCATCCGACCATCTTGGCGGTAATGCACTTTCCCGTATAGCCTTTAAGTGAGGGGTTCCTGTATTTTTCGGGTAGACCGCCCCGTTTTGCGAACAGGGGATTCACATCCCCCGTAAATGCGAGTGTTTCTTCCATAGTGTCAGTCCTTGGAGATACATAACGGGCGGTTGCTCCATAGGACTGACAATCAAAGGAGAACCGCCCGATATGTGAAAAATCTATTCTTGGAAGGATTGTCAGTCCAATAATGAAATTATAGCAAAAAGGACTGGCCTTTGTATTGCCGATATCCGTAAAACTTTCGTTACATTCCGTGTGGACTTCATGGTTTGCTCCTAACCGGGTCTGACCGGCAACTCCCGTATGGTACGGAGTATGTACGTTGCCATCCCCTTATATATCCAACGCCACGCTCCGTACGTGAAATCGCTCGTGCTTCGCACTCGCTCTTTCCGTACTACGCTCGCGTTGGACCGCCTTCGGCGGTCTTGGTAGGGGGAATACAAGGCTAAATCCTCTTCAAGAAAGCCCGAAGGGCTTCAGAGCCGAGCCGAGTAGAGGAAGCGAGCGGAGCGAGCGCCCGATACGGCAGCGAGGGCTCTGAACATATAAGGAGAAGGTATGGGCGTGTAGGGGTTTTGTGTTTTGTCATTCTCTATATATTTATATATAGAGGGGAAAACAAAAAGTCCCTACGCAAAATGGCGAAATTTGCGTAAAATCCCCAATTTTCGCCTATATGAAAAGTTCGGGGTGGGCCTTGCATGTTTGGCACAGGAATTTCCGTTCTGTGCCCGTGAGCCTAATCCCATCCGCTTTCTTTTTCAGCACTTCGGAAACGTGCCTTTTCAGTTTCTCATAACGTCTTGGGCGTAGTTTACCCTCTCTCCAAAGCCAATCTATGATGGCAGGCTTCGCCCTTGACAGTTCGGGGAACTTCTCGGCTATCGCCCTGTCTATCAAGGCTTCCTGCTCCGCAAAGGTCCGCATCTTGAATATCCCACGGGATTTTAGGTATTTTTTCAGTTTGTCCCTGTCTTCCTTTGAGAACACCATTTTCTTCGCCATTTCGGACGATATGACCTTGTTCAGTTCTTCCAGGCTGTAGTCCGCATACAGGTCTATGTGGAACGCCACTATCCTGGCTATGGCGTGTGGTATGCGTGTGAGCAGTTTCTTCGGGCAGGTGGTGTATACGGACAGGTAGCCAGCAACGGATGTGCTTACGGCACTATCACGGAAGCGGTCGCCCGTAATCCTGGTAGTGACAAGGACGTTTCGGACCATAGACCAAACGATGTCCCATTCAAGTGTTTCTGTCCCGTCAGCTTCGCTGTGGATATTCAACTTGCGGTATCGGTGATTTCCGTCGTTGTCCCTGTAGTGCCTGCCCCGTTTTAGCCATTGTAGACCGCATTTCCCGTCTGCTTCAGTGTTGGTCCGCTCATACCATTGTTTAGAGGTGAACGGGACTTCCTCAAGCCCGTTCTTGTTGTCGTAGGCGTATTCAGTCCTCGGTGCCACTGCACCGCCATCGGGGTTGGTAAGCGTAGCCTTGACGTACCTTTCAAGCGAGAGTGCCGCCGATTCCCACTTTTCGTTCTGCTTGTCATATTTCATAATCGGGTTCTCCGAAAAAGGAAGACCCCCGAAAGCCACTCTAAAACTTCCGGGGGTCCCCACTAGCAAAATCTATCAATATAGAGTGTCGTCAAAATTCTCGGTATGCCGGGACGCAGATCCTTTTGCTAGTGGTCTGCGACCGCCACGCCCATAATATAGCCTCTTTCTAGCCTGCTGTCAAGAGGGAAAGGGGGGTGGTTCCCCTATTCCTTGCTGCCGTACTTGCCGGAAAGTTGCCATCTCCCGCATCCTTTCCCGAAAAGGTCGTGCACGGGTCCGGGGATGCCGTCTAGATAACACCAGCACTCGTAGCACGGCCCGCTGCCGGAGTTGGTGACCTGTACCGGTCCTCGGTGCCTGCAATATTCGCAACGGAAAAAGTAGGGGTCTACGGGCCTGCCGTGTTCGTCAAGTTCAATAGCCATAATCGGTCTCCTTGCTGTGAAAATCAGTGGTTCTTTTTCTCGAACAGACGGAACACGAAGTCGAGCAGGTAAGCCCACGGCTTGAAGGCAATGACCATCCATACGAAGAACGGGAGGAGGTTGGGCCCGACCTTGAAGTCGTCCACCTCCGCGTTGCCGAAGTGGCAAAATGCCCACCCGATAAGCACGGAAGTGGCTGCACTCAAGATGAGCACGAGCATAGTGAAGATATCGTCCTTGGTAGTCTTTCTCATGGTAGGTCTCCTTGTTGGTTATGCCTATAAAATATAATTAAAAAGTCATTCTGTCAATAGGTTTTATAATATTTATTTCTTACATCGGAAAAGGGGTGCCGGATCGAAACCCGACACCCCCAACCACCAGGAGAATAAATCCTAGTTCTTCACCTGCTTGCTGTCGAGCTCCTTGCAGTGTTCTAGCATATAAGGCACCATGGCCTTTGCGAGGATGGCCGCAAGTTCGTGCATCATTTCGTCGCCGTCGACTTCCCCGTCCACCGGTTCGGCCTTAATGCCGAAATAGAGTTTCTTCCCGAGAGCGAGTTCCATGAGGCTAGCGGGAGCCACTTCGGGGTGGTACATCCCGGAGATTTCGTCATTGGCTAGGTCAACGGCGAGATTTTCAACGAACTTGGCGTTCTTCTTGTCGAACATGATGAGTTCGCAGTGCTCGCTGATTTCGATTACGGCATCGCCGTAATACGGGTGGTGGGCGCAGAACACCTCAGCTGCCTGATTGCAGGCGTCGATTGCGAGGTCCAACTGTTTCTGGGTAAGTTTCTTCATGGTAGGTATCTCCTTGAATGGTTTAGTAAAGTTATTATCCGAACACTACATCGCTGATTGCCGTTTCGAGGCAAACCATGATGGGATGGTGGATAGGGTCTTCCTTTGTTGCATACGAGATGCCATCCCCGAACACGGGGAGCTTGCCGTCCACGATGGCCTGGATGAGGTCAAAGTTTTCCGCTTCGGCAACCTTTTCTTCGGATTCGTCTTCGTGGGTCATGGCAGAAACCTCACGGGCAGATTCCCATTCTCCGCTATCAACGATTTCCTTGATTTCGTCAACGATTTCGTCGTGGTTGTAATCGCAGCGGATAAGATTTTCGTCTGCATAGCTGATGATAGCATCTGCGAGTTTGTCTGCATAGGCGTTGACACGAATGTCAATGATGGCCTTGGCTTCGGTTTCGGTGATATTGTTGATGGTAGTCATAGTGTTATCTCCTTGAATGGTGATTTGTTTTATACCCTTAATATATAATTAAAAAGTTCAGTTGTCAATAGGTATTCGTAAAAATAAATGCTTATTTATTTCTTACATTGTGTAGAAAAGTCTGCGGTGACCTAGTTATGTACTATATTTCATAGTAAAGATTATTACAAGGAGGTCTTATGCCTAGACAATCAGCCCGAGAACGATACCTAAAGAGCAGAGCCTGGAGCGACTCCAAGGGTGGATACTACCAGAAATATTCCGAAGCCTACAACAAGGCGCACCGCGAGGAATTGAGACAATCAGCCCGAGAATATCGCAAGACTCACAAGTTCACTCTTATGGCAGGGGGGAAGCAGGTGTGGTTGGAGCCTTGCATCGCCAAGCTGCTAGAACCTATCAAGCCCGAGTTCCGTACGCTGGAAATGCTCAAGCCCTCGGCAATCCGCAAGGCTAGGGCGGCAGAGGAGGCAAAGTGCGACTAATCCCAATCTATTCTATGCCCGGATACCTAAAGGACCCCGACGGGAACATCTGCCGTATGTTCAAGGGGCACCTCTATCGCGTTCCTACACACGTAGTGGACGGCGAGGAAATCATAGACTACAAGGGGAAAGAGATTCGCGTCAAAACGTTGCTCAATCTAGGGGTACAACGATGAAGACAGCCGTCCATCCCAAGCTGAACCTCCTATGCCGAGAGGACGGGGCGGTCTACATCAAAAACCGGTGGACATTCGGCACTACCACCTGTTATGGCTACAAGCAGATTACGGTCGGCCATAAGTCCTTCCGACTCCACAGAATCCTATGGGAGGCTTTCAACGGCCCCATCCCGGACGGATTGCAGATCGACCACATCAACCGCTCCAAGTCCGACAACAACCTCTCCAACCTACGAATCTGTACTCCCTCGGAGAACTGCCGTAACCGCAAGCAGTCCGATTTCCCCAACCTGAAGCACGGAATCCATACCTACGACGTGAATGCATACCAGAAAGCCCGATACAGGCACAACCCTGAACCGCAGAGGGAACGATCCCGTGCCTACTACCTGGAGCATCGTAAGCAGAAGCTCGCCTATATGCGTGCCTACGGGAGGCTGTACTACAGGAGAAAGAAAGCGGAAAACCAGAATAAACCGCAATAAAATCCGATTATTTTGATTTTTATTCAATAAATAATCGTTTTTATTCAATAAAAAATAGTATATTTCTATGCTATAATGTACATAGATGCATAGAGGTATCCTATGACCCCAGAAGAACGCAAGGCAAAAGACGCCGCCCGCAAGCGAGAAGCCTACGCAAGACGGAAAAAGGCTCAAGCTGAACTATCTAATAAATTACCTACCACGGAAGCCGAGGAACGCTGGAGCACGGTTCTGACCGGCAATCTACAGCCACTTTCCAAAGAAGAAATCCTGGACTACGTGGATTCCCGTGAAAAGGCTCAAGCTGTCCAGGCGGAATCCGTGGCACGCGACGAGTACATCGATCTCCTCTTCTCAAAGTTTGAACGTTGTACTAACATTCCCCAACTCTTGCAGGCAATCCTACGCGAACTGATAACTCTTCGTGTGACCCTCACCGACTTGATAGGAGGGCTACGCAGATGATCCCTTGCAAACTCCCGCCATCCGACAAGTATACAGAAGAGGTAGTTTCCGTCCAGCCCCTCAAGAAACGAAAGAAGGGGGGAAAGCAATGAGTACGGATAAACTTACAGAAAACTTACAAGAACAGCCCGAGACCACCGTACCCGTGGAGACTCCCCTTAAACGCAAGGCCGGCAGACCTAAAGGTTCGGGCAGGGGAAATGTTGCAAACCTCACCCCTTTCACATCCGAAACCGCAAAGGCAATCTCTGCATCTGCCAACGCCGCCAAGAAAGCGAGGGCGGAGATGCGCCGTAGGCTCCTTGCCGCTGCCGTGGAGGCTGGCATAGACTCCGTGTTCATAAAGGCACTGAAGGAAAAGGACGAGGTGGCTATGGGCATAGTGGAGAAAGCCTCAAAACTTACAGGCATTGACTGGGCCTCCTCCGACGAGAACATCCAGAGGGTCAATGTGGATGCAAAGTCCGAATCAAAGGTCAAGGCCGACTACTCGCTTAACCTCACGTTCACTGACGCCACCACCGAGGTCGAATGAACCTGACAATCCCGCTACTACCCGTCCAGCGGGATTTCTTACGTGCCACGGAGAGGTTCGTGGCAATCGTGGCTTCACGCTCTTGCGGAAAGTCATGGGTAGCCATCCTCGGTGCGCTCCTCGATCTGCTATCGGGCAAGAATGTCCTATACCTCGCACAGACAGACGGAGCGTTCTATCGTGGCCCATGGGTCCATTTGCAGAACTTCCTCCGTGAGTTTAACCTTATGGGCAGATGGTCGTGGAACGGCCAGCTAAAGGTGGGAAAGCTCGCCCTTGGCAATGGAAAGTTCGCGACTTTCTACTACGGCTCCTATGTTGCCTTTGATGCCACAAGCTCAAACTCAAGTGGTCGTGGCGCATCCGAAATCTCCACCGTATACCTTGATGAGTTTCAACTCTCAAAGCCCTCCATCCTCGCAATCGTAGCTCCATGTCAGCGCGGTAATGACTGCTACGGCAACAAGATCGTCCCGAGAATCCGAGCCACGGGAACGCCCGACATGAGTTCCATGTGGCAGATGATGCTTGTGGAGCCCGCCAAGTACGGAATCCGTCTGCTTCGCACAAAAATGAGCGAGAACGTGTTCATGACGGACGAGCAGCGCGATTCCATGTCATCAGTCATCTACGACGAAAAGCTCCGCAGGCAGGAAATAGAGGGCGAGATTCTAATCGGCGATGGTGCAACCAACATAATCTCCATTACTGATTTCCCGAGAATTATTCCTCCGTTCTACGACAAACGAATCTACGCCGGTCTCGACATGGCTCACACGGGTCTTCGTGATGGACACGCCTTTGCCGCAATCCGGGGCAACGAACTCCTCGCATTCCACGAGTTCGGTTTCGCTACGGATGAGGACGTGGCTCACTGGATTCTGAAATTCCAACAGGCGGTTGGCAGGATAGACAACCTAAACGTAGACCTCGCGTGGAGCGAAGGCATCACGCTACTCCTAAAGTATTCTATGCCGGTCAACCAGATTTCGTTCGCAGCCCGACCTCACGACGATTCTGCTTGTATGCAATATGCGAACGAACGTGCCTACGGGTATTTCCGTCTAGCCGAGATGCACAGGGGCGGTCTGTGCGTGGATGTGCATCCCTCACAATGGATAGATGACGGAATCG
>Ga0265298_10009722_pt1 | contig 11427 bp, 5 predicted proteins | sample AusTroGonzalo_MG_3_FD_193486 | JGI IMG/M metagenome (GOLD analysis project Ga0265298, IMG submission 193486) | Bovine rumen microbial communities from tropical cattle in Woodstock, Queensland, Australia - Gonzalo_01 | ecosystem: Host-associated > Mammals > Digestive system > Stomach > Rumen ...
ATGTTTTGATCGAATTTTTCTTTTTTTTCTGCAGAATTCCTTCCACAGCGCATAATATCCTTTATGTTGCCCATTTTCAATATAAAACTCCTTTTTCCCATTCTCCAAAAATAAAGTTTGATTTTTTTCTTTATGCATAATATCAATCGTTACATAACATAACGGATATTATGCGTAATTGGTTCTCTCACGATTAATATAATATATCCCTGAAATCCTTTTTTTCAAGTTTTTCAGAAAAAAAATTTGGTGAATTGCAAAAGTCAATGCTGAACGCACTTGAATCATTTTGTAAGACTGAATACACTTTTCTCCCTTATCGATGTGCTTTTAACTTTACAACGCACAACAACTGGCAAAATCATATCTTTTTACTTGAATTTCCAGTTGGAAGAATGTATATTACCAAATAATAATTCATTTTTGTATTTTACGGAGAGGAGAAACAACCAAATGGAAATTCTGCCATGCAGCGGCAATGGAGCTCCCATATGAATAACAAAGGCTTTCAATCTTCCCATTCTCCGGTTCAGACAAAGATTGGAGATCAGAAGTTGCCGTGCAATCATGACGAATCAGACAGGGGATACAGCAGCGCTGTTTCGCCGCTGAAAGATCTGCTGAAAAAATTGCTGGGTTTTTGCAGCGTAGGCGGTGCAATGACCTTGCTTTCCATGTTGATGATAGCTGTTACGAATGAGTTTTTTCACTGGCACCCGCAGGTCTCCTATATTTTTGCATACCTGACCACTCTGATCCTCTCCTATTTGCTGAATATCAGATATGTTTTTCATTCACACTACTCCTGGAAAGGGCTGGGAGCATACTGTCTGACCTATATTTCATCTATGATATTGGGGAGTGTCCTGTTGTGGTTTCTTATGCGGATATTCCCCAATGTCAACAATACGTTATTGAGTTACTGTCTGCTGCCGGCGACAACGCTTTGGAACTTTTTCTTTACGAAAAAAATAACTGCTTCATCCCGTAGATAAAAATGACAGCAATTACGGTTGCAAAGCTCGGACTCTTACGCGAACTTTTGTCGGACAGGTCAGACACCGCGAAAGAATGCGGCGGTATTCGTGTTACTTTCTTCCGAAAGAGTTCTGTGAGACACATCTTCATTCCGGGAACAGATATTTATGTTTTTTCATGCGGCGGCAAGTTCCGTGTAATCCGCGCGATCCGTGGTTTTCCGGTCATTTTTTTCAGAAAAATCAGCTTGACATTTACGGAAAAAGGGTGTATATTATTTCGTTATTGATTTGGTTCAGGTTCGCTTTTTGCGATTGGTTTCAGCGCATGACCTTCCTGAAAAACTCGGTCAATGGGAAATAACAGAAAGAATGAGTGAGATAATATGGCTGGAAGAAGCAAATGGAACTTGGGAAAAGCTCGTCGCAGGAACTGGGCGGAGAAAAAATCCGATCAGCCGATAGAGCAGAATGAGCTGTCTGAACAGAAAGCAGCGGCGGAGCTGAAAGAACAGAAAGATACCAGACCCGCGGCTGAGCCGAAGCCGCTGAACGTGACCAAACCTGCGGCTGAACCGAAAGAACAGAAAGATATCAAAGCTGCGGCTGAGCCGAAGCCGCTGAATGTGACCAAACCTGCGGCTGAGCTGAAAGAGCGGAAAGATACCAGAGTTACGGCTGAACCGAAGCCGCTGAAAGATATCAAACCTGCGGCCGAGCCGAAAGAGCAGAAAGATACCAGAGTTACGGCTGAACCGAAGCCGATGAAAGATATCAAACCTGCGGCCGAGCTGAAAGAGCAGAAAGATACCAGAGTTACGGCTGAACCGAAGCCGATGAAAGATATCAAACCTGCGGCCGAGCTGAAAGCACAGAAAGATACCAGAGTTACGGCCGAACCGAAGCCGATGAAAGATATCAAACCTGCGGCCGAGCTGAAAGCACACAAAGATACCAAAGTTACGGCCGAACCGAAGCCGATGAAAGATATCAAACCTGCGGCCGAGCAGAAGCCGGTGGAAGAGACCAAACCTGCGGCTGAGCAGAAGCCGGTGAAAGATATCAAACCTGCGGCTGAGCAGAAGCCGGTGAAAGAGACCAAAGCACTTTCTGAACCCAAAGCGCACAAAGAATTATCTGAACCCAAAGTTCATAAAGCGCTGTCCGAACCCAAAGCGCACAAATCACTGTCAGAACCGAAAGCGCAGAAAGAGCCCCTTTCCAAGGAAGACGATTCGGATTCGGAATTGGCGAATCTGAGGAAAAAAGACTACAACATGTGGCTCCAGATGGTGGGATCCATCTCTCAGACGGAGCAGCTGAATGCGCATAACAACTATATGCAGAATCAGGTTCAGGAAATTTCCGGAGCCAAGGCTCAGCTCGAAAAACAGCTTCAGGAAATTTCCGGGATCAGGGTTCAGCTCGAAAAACAGCTTCAGGAAACAGCCAATGCCAAGGCCCAGTCTGAAAATCAGATTCAGGAGATGTCCAGACAGCTTCAGGAAATGTCGAGACAGCTTCAGGAGATGTCCAATGCCAAAGGACAGGCAGAACAACTGGTTCAGGCGGCCATGCAGGCAAAATCACATTTTGCACAGCAGCTTCTGGAAATTGCCAATGCCAAAAATGAACAGGAAAAACAGCTTCGGGACACTGTCAGGACCAAATCGCAGCTTGAAAGGCAGTTTCAGGAAGCAGCCAGAGATAAAAACCGGCTTGAAAAGCAGATTCAGGAACTTTCCCAGGCAAAGACTCAGGCTGAAACCCGCGTTCAGGAGCTGTCGGAAAAACTGGACGGAATCTCTCATTCCAAATCATATCGGCTCGGCAGGATATTGACCTTGTCTTTTCTGAACCCCGGCGACTGATTTGACTGACCGGATCTGTCATGAATTTCTTCCATTGAATAAGGTAAATCATCAATAAGGGATATGGAAATGAACAAGAAAGAAATTGAAGTTTCGCTGATATTGTGCGGGTATAATGCCGAAGAGACAATGGAAAAATCCCTGGATTCGGCACTCGCCCAAAAACTGAAGTCACTGGAAATCCTGTGTGTCAATGACGGATCGACCGACCGGACCGGGGAAATTTACCGGAAATATGCGGCAAAAGATCCGCGCGTCAAAGTCATCGATCATCCGGTGAACAAAGGACTGCTCGCGGCCCGTCAGACGGGCGTGAATCAGGCTTCGGGAAAATATATCATGTTCCTGGACCTGGATGATGAGCTGAAACCCGAAGCCTGCGAAGAACTTTCCCGGGAAATGGACAAGACGGGATATGATATCATTCAATTCGACTGTGAACTGGTTTTCCCGTCGGAAGAAGAACGTCAGGCCCGCGAAAAAACGATGAGGGATTTTTTCGCGATCAAGCGGGAAAAGCCGCTGGAAAGCGCCAACGACATCATGAACTCCTGCTTCATGAAAGGAGAATTCACCTGGAACGTCTGGAGCAAAATCTACCGGACCGAGCTGGCCCGCAAAGTCTATTCCTATGTGCCGGAAAAGCCGAAAGTGGTGATGGCCGAGGACACGTTTGCTTTCTTCGTGGCGGCGTCGCTGGCGAAAAGTCTGGGATTTGTGCAGAAAAAATATTATTTCTACAGCGTCGGAGCGGGTGTCTCCGGCAAGAATAACGATCCCAAATATGAAGAGCGCTCCGTGGAAGTCTACACCGCGCTCATCAAGCCTTTTGCGGACAAGAAATCGACTTCCCTGGGACAGCAGGTATCGGATAAGCTGGGAAAACATTTCCGTTTCTGCCTGGGCTGCCGTCTGCAGCAGGCCGGCATGCTGAATCCGTTCAAAGAGGTTGTCGAACGTGAGATCCGGACTTTCGGTTCTGACATGGCTTCGCTCACTTTTGCGGAAAACTGGGATCAGCTGGGTATGCATCCGCTGAAAATCGTGTTTCTGGGTCTCGGCGGCGGCTTCCCCTCCAAACTGCCGCAGACGATCCGCAGGATCGGGGTGATCCTGCCCGACCGGGATTTGAGCAAGACGCAGCTGGAACTGATCGGATCCTTGCGGACTGCCGGTTATGCAGTCCAGATCTTTGCCAAAAACGATGCAGTCCAGGCTGCCGGCGGCCAGATCCCTGCGGATTGTCCGGTCAAGCAGCTCCCGGAAGACAATGAAAACCTGAAAAACTTCTTCGACGATCCGGCCGTTTTCAAAGATTGCGATGCCTTTATCCTGCCTTATGAAGCCAATCCGGATTATGATCTGAACGCATACCTGATGTTCAGACTGCGTTTTGCCGGAGGCAAACTCGTCTTTGCCTGGCTGGACAAGGAACTCGCCCAGCTGAACTGCCACGATAAAATCACGCTGAGCGCGGCCGATTGCGTTCTGACCGGCCGGCCGGAAACGGCTCCGCTTTTCGGGAAACCGGGTATCCTTCGCGCCAATGAACCCCAAAGCGCTCAGCTCAAGAAAATCTTCCAGGCTTTTGAAAGCAAAGACGGGAAAGCCTCCGCCGAAGTTTCCCAGGCGCGGGCTCTCATGCAGAAGACGGCGCTGGATTCCCTGACCGCCCTGGGATATGTCGGATTCGGGGGCAACCAGCCGCTGGACCCCAACGAAGTGCAGAGAAGGATTGCCGCCGCCGGATATCCGACCCTGGTCCACGATTACATCCTGATGCGCGAATCCGGTTACTTCGATGACGAATTTTACAGAAAACAGTTCCCCGGAACCAGAATCGATGATCCTATCCTCCATTACTGCAAGGTCGGCCGGGATTCCCTGGCCGCGCCCTCGGCGATCTTCAGCCCGCTACAGTATTGTCTGAGCAATCCGGACCTTTATGTCGTGCGGATGAAAATGAACCTGATCACGCATTATCTGGAGCACGGGATCCTCGAAGGACGCAAAATCATTTCTCCGATTTATACCTCGATCCGCGATTCGGGTTATTTCGATGAGGAACGTTACCGGAAAGAATACGGAACCGAGCTGAATTCCCTGGATCCCCTCGCCCATTACATTTTGGAGGGATGGAAAAAGGGATATCTGCCGTCCGAACGGTTCGTGGACAAATATTACTGCGAGATCTACTTCGAGTTTGTCGGAGCCGATTTCAACCCGCTGTATCATTATGTCCGCTGGGGCAGAAAAGAAGGCCGCTGCCCCTTCCCGCTGAAACCCAGAGTCGAATCTTATTTTCCCGAAGGTTTCGATACCCAGGCTTTCTGGCAGCGCAAGGGCAAATATCTGATCGTTTCCCATCAGCTGGATTTCACCGGCGTTCCGATCCTCTGCAAAATGATCGCCAGCATCTTCAGCGATGAAAAATCCGTGGCGGTCATGTCGCCCATGGACGGACCGCTCCGCAAGGCCTGTCTGGATGCCGGCATCCCCGTCCTGGTCGATTCCGATTTCTACATCCACAAGGAACGGGCTTCCTATTACAGGGAAAAAGGGTTCGGGGTCTGCCTCTTCAACACCCTCGGCGTCATCAATCCCTATTTGCGGACCGCCTCCATTATCCCGTCCATCCTCTGGATCCATGATAATCTGCCCAAGAGTTATCTGCCCCCGGTCATCCAGAGACAGATCGAATTTGCCCCGACCGTTTTCGCCACCTCCAAGACAACGGTTTCGGTGGTCAGGGAATATAATCCGGGAGTCCGGTATCTGCCTTATCCGGTGAAAGATGCCGGCAAACATCACAAGGAAAAGACCCCGGCAAAGATCCGTTTCGGAGTTTTCGGTGTTTACAATGAACGCAAAGGCCAGGATCTGGCGATCGAAGCTTTCAAAGATCTGCCGGAAAAATTGAAAGAAAAAGCCGAACTTCTTCTCATCGGGAATCCCTCACTGGCTGAATATGCGGAAAAAATCGAAGCCATGGCCGCCGGCGAAAAGAATATCCATTTCGTTCCGGCTACCAAAGACACCGCTGCATACCATCAGCTCTATGAAAATCTTGAAGTCCAGTTATGTCCTTCCCGCACCGATCCCATGCCTCTGGTCGTCTTCGACGGCATGATGCATGGCTGTGTGGAAATCCTGGCCGACACCGTCGGTCAGAGCGAGTTCATCCGCAATGGGGAAAACGGATATGTCTTCCCCGCCGAAGATGTGGAATCCCTGCGGGAATGTATGGCTGCCGTTATCGAGAAACCGGAATGTTTCGTCAAGATGTCCCAGGCCAGCCGCCAGACCTTCCTGGATCAGTTCGAATTCAGCAAGTCGGCCGCGGTCATCCGCAAAGTTCTTGATGAGGTGAAAACCTATCTCTGACCAGCGGAAGGCAATTAAAAGAACAGGGTTCAGCAGTCGTGCTGCTGAACCCTTTTTTTCGCTCTGTTCCCGATGGCAGAGATTTATTGTTTTTTCTCTTTCCGGCCTGCCGCGGCAGGTTTTTCCGAAAGCCATCCGGAAAGCATATCGGCATCAGACATGAACTGTTTCTTCAAGGTTTCCAGCTTCTGGATTTTCAAAGTCAGTTCATGGTTGCGCAGTTCCGCATCGCGGGACCGGTCATCGGCAGTGAGCTGGTCCTGAATACTGGAAATGCATCGGCTCCACAGCGCATAAAAATTCCGTCTCTGGTCGGAGGGACTCTGTTTGCCGTAGTCCTCGCCGAGCCGGAGCAGCTGCGGGAGTTCTTTCTGCAGCTCCTGCTCTCTCGAAGATAATTTTGCCTTGAGTTCATTAAGCAGCCGGTCCTGCATCATATAACGGTTCTGCAGATCCTGCATGGCGATGCCGCCGTCGAGGTTCTGCCGGCAAAGCCCGGCGTATTTCTTTTCCAGTTCCGCCTGGCGGGCGGCAAGACCGTCATATTCTTTCTGCAGCTCATTCAGGCGGGCACTGAGAACTCCGTGCTTCTGTTCCAGGTCACAGTGGCTGGCGGAAAGCAGCGCATACGTTTTCTCCAGCTCCGTATGGTTTGCCAGAAGGGCATTGTAGACGATTCCCAGTTTTCCATGCTGTGCGCAGATCTCGTCATGGGTCTTTTTCAGTTCGGCATACTGTGCATCAAGGGAAATGCGGCTTTTTTCCAGTTCGGCATATCTTGCGGCAAAACCGTCATGTTCTTTCTTCAGTTCTTCCAGGCGGGCACTGAGGGTTCCGCGGGCTTGTTCCAGCTCACTGTGGCTGGCGGAAAGGGACGCATGTTTCTTTTCCAGCTCCGTATGATTTGCCAGAAGGTTATTGTAGACGATCCCCAGTTTTCCATGCTGTGCACAGATTTCGTCATGGGTCTTTTTCAGCTCCTTATGCTGACCCAGGAGTTCATTATAACTTTTCCCCAGCGAATCATACTGCACACAAAGTTCCTGATAACGTTTTTCCAGCTGAGGATATTCCACAGTCCGCCGGACCACAGAAGCAGGCTCCAGATAAACTGGACTGCCGACCTGCTCCTTGACCGGAGCCGGACGGTATCCTTTGAAGGCCTTGCGGAATTCTTCCAGATTCCTGAACCCGCGGATCTTCAGGAATTCGTTCAGATGCCGTTTCCGGATCTCCAGTTCAGACGGCTTGGAAAGACGCCATTTCGTATATTCCAGGGAATCCGCCAGCGGCACAGGGACCAGGTAATTCAGCAGAATGAAATTCAATTCCGAAGTCAGATCATCGGGCGGAATGATTTTACCTTTCTGGATTTTGCAGGAAAGACACATAAATGGACTTTCACCTAGGATCAGGGCTTTCTTTCCCATCAGGACCGCTTCGAAAGCGACACTGGAATTGATGCAGATCACCAGTCCGACCCGCTGAATGAAGTGATGCACGGAGGCATCGGTATCATAATATCCGGCGCAGAATGTCCTGCCGGACGGATGCCTGCGGGCGATCACCTTCCCTTCCGGAAAAAGATTTTCAGCAAATTGAAGTGCCTCGAAATTGGTGTATCCATGGGAATAAGCGATGACGTTGCTGTCATCGTCCACCTGTCCGGCAACTCCCGCATCGGCATCCTGAGGCAGGACGGCAATGCGGGCATCATATTTCCCATTGTCCGCGCAGAACAGGAAAAGCAATTCTTCCCGGGAAAACTCCAGCCCCTTCCAATCCTGTTTTTCGGCGGCCAGACGGCGTTTCTCGCATTCGGTGGAGCCGTTCACTCCGGAGAGATCCCAGTAAGCGGTCTCCAGATAATCCGGCTGGCGGAGCGGTCCTTTTTCGCAATGGACAAACGGGATCTTGAATTCAGCCGCAACCACTGACATGGAGGCGTCGTTTGCGGTTGCGCGAATAAATTCCAAAGGCTCTTTTTCAGCACATTTTTTGAGAAATTTCCGATAGAAATCCACCAGCGGCGCATATGGTTCAGTCATGATCCGCCGCCAGGCCTGGAAAACCGAACCGCCGCATTCCTGCACCAGACATTCCATCATTTCATCAGGAACAAAGCGCTTGATGGTTTTTTCATAAATTTTCTGGTCCAGAATCTTATATCGCCATTTCTCCAGATCCTTTTCAGCCAGAAACACCGGATACTTCTGATGATTTTTCAGATCGTCCGGAGTCGGAAAATTTTTCTCGTATCCGCAGAATGCCACCCGGTCCAGCCGATCAGCATAATCATACACACATTTGTAATAAAACCAGCTTTGAACACCAAACGGGGTCGACTGGAAATATCTGCCGATAAAAGGACATAAACAGCATATGATCAATTCTTGTTTCCTCCTGGCTTGATCCTGATAAAATTCCCGGAATGTCATTAATATAATATGGGACTGTGAAGAAATCAACTCAAAAATTGTTTTTTTTAAAAAAAGTGTTGAAAAGGCATGACGGCATGGGAATCTGGGAAGACAACACCCCAACTCCGGTGATCCCGCCCCATGCCGCAGGTCGTCTTCGATGCCATAATGCACGGCTGTCCCGTGATCCTCTCCGATACCGTCGGACAGAAGGATTTTATCGAAAACGGCAAAAAACGGCTTCGCTTTTCCCGCCGAGGATGAGAAGCCATTGAACGGCTGCATGGTCAAGATATTGGATTCCGCTGCGGATTATCCAAAAATACCAGTTATATTATGCACCAGCGATCATCCGGAATGAATCAGCAACTTGATTTCCATATAGTGTTGATGTATATTATTGCTGAATCGGCAATAAAACTTTGACCGACATCGGAATCTCAGGGAAGGGATAAAATGTTCAGAAAACCATTTTCAGTCCGCTTTGATAAAAAAAACCTGTCAAAACTGTTTTTTCTCCTGATCATATGCACTGCTGCCGGCTGCATCAATCAAGCGGCAAAACCGGCATTAACAGCTTCTGAAGTTATTGTTTTCCGCTCCCCTGCAGCAGAAAATGTTTTTTGCTACAGTCCGGCTTTATTGGTTTTGCCATCCGGCAGAATCCTTGCCAGTTTTGATCTGGGCGGACCGGGAGCAGCGCAGCTGCCTGGCGCAAAAACCGCAGAATATGCCAATGGACGGATCAAGTTCCAAAATCGGATCATGTATTCGGACGATCAGGGAAGATCCTGGACTCTGGCTGATTCCCTGCCAATGCTCCATGCCCGCTTTTTCCTGGATGGAAACCGCATCTATATAATCGGACATGACAAAGGGATCGCCATCAGCGTAAGTAAAGACGAAGGAAAACACTGGTCTCCGGTAAAAATTCTGGATAACAGTACGCTGTGGCATCAGGCGCCTTGTGCAATTCATTATGAAGACGGATATGTTTTTCTTACGATGGAAAGAAGTACCGGTCCATCATGGCCCGATGTCGCACCCGTGATGCTCGGCGGACAACTGGGCAAAGATTTGCTTGACAGGAAAAACTGGATCTTTTCCAACACATTGCATTATCCGGAAAAACAGAGCTCCACACTGGGAATTCCATTTTATCGGCACGGTCTTCTGACTCCGCAAAAAAAGGATAAACGTTTTTGCGGAAAACCATGTTATCTGGAATCTCACGTGGTTAAAATCCATGACAAAAATCATAACCTTTATGAAAAAAACACCTTGCACGTCTGGATGCGGCAGCATTCCGGTCTGACGAATATCGCGGCAATGGCAAAATGCCGGTTCGACCCGAAAAACAAGATTTTGAAAATGGAATTCATCAGAACCCCTGCAGACGCCTTGATGCTCCATACTCCATTTCCCGGCGGACATTTGAAATTCCATGTCGTCTATGATGAAAAATCACAATATTATTGGCTGGTATGCACTCAATCCGCCGACAGTATGACCAGACCGGATGCTTTGCCGGATGACCGCTATAATCTGCCCGATAATGAACGGCACAGACTGGCTCTCTATTTTTCAAAGAACATGTTTGACTGGTGTTTCGCCGGCATGATCGCCAACGAGACAAATCCCAAATGTTCCAGAAATTATCCCTTCATGGCCGTTTCGGGAAACGATCTTCTGATCTTCTGCCGCTCCGGGGATCAGCATGCCCAAAGCGCTCATAACGGGAATCTCCTCACCCTGCATAAAGTTTCAGATTTCCGTTCCCTGATCTATTGAACTGCCTTCCGGCGCCGATTTCCGATCCAACGGTTTTTCCGCAGATGCCGCTGTGCGCTTCCATACGGGGAAACTGTGTCATTATGTCACAGTGTGACACTTTTTTTCTGTGTCAAAGAGGGTATTTCCCGTTACCGCATGATTTTTGTTCGATCTGCAATATGTTTATTATGAATGGATTTCAGCATTTCCGCCAAAAGTTGGCACAAGGTATGCTTATAAGGAAGCGTATTTTTTGAAACTGAAATCAAAATCAACATGAAAGGAAAATGATCATGGGAAAAATTCTGGGAATCGATCTGGGCACCACCAACAGCTGCATGGCCGTGATGGAAGGAACCTCTTTCAAAGTCATTCCGAACGCGGAAGGCGCCAATACCACGCCTTCGGTGGTCGCATTCACCAAAACCGGCGAACGTCTGGTCGGTCAGACCGCCAAACGTCAGGCCGTCACCAATCCGAAAAACACCGTTTTCTCCATCAAGCGTTTCATGGGCCGCAAATATTCCGATGCCGAAGTGCAGGCGGAAATCAAACGTGTCCCTTATGAAGTGGTGGAAGGCCGCAACGGCGATGCCTGCATCAAGATCGCGGACAAGACCTACACTCCGCAGGAAATCTCCGCAATGATCCTGCAAAAACTCAAAACCGACGCCGAAGCCTATCTGGGTGAGAAGATCACCGAAGCGGTCATCACCGTGCCGGCTTACTTCAACGACACCCAGCGTCAGGCCACCAAAGACGCCGGACGCATCGCCGGTCTGGATGTGAAACGGATCATCAACGAACCGACCGCCGCCTCCCTGGCTTACGGTCTGGACAAAAAGAAAGATGAAACCATCGCCGTGTATGACTTCGGCGGCGGCACCTTCGACTGCTCCATCCTGGAAATCGGCGACGGCGTGTTCGAAGTGAAAGCCACCAACGGCGACACCCACCTGGGCGGCGACGACCTCGACCGTGCGGTGATCGACTGGCTGGCCG
>Ga0265298_10009723_pt1 | contig 11426 bp, 11 predicted proteins | sample AusTroGonzalo_MG_3_FD_193486 | JGI IMG/M metagenome (GOLD analysis project Ga0265298, IMG submission 193486) | Bovine rumen microbial communities from tropical cattle in Woodstock, Queensland, Australia - Gonzalo_01 | ecosystem: Host-associated > Mammals > Digestive system > Stomach > Rumen ...
CGACGCCGAGACCAAGAATCTTGTCTAAATACATGGAGTGCGCTCCTTTCAAACTCAATATGCCTATTATACCAAAAATGTGCAATGGTTACAAGGGGAAAATCAGCGTGAAGACAATTCCCGGGTTGCAACAATATCCGCGCCGGTTTGCAGGACGTTCGGAACGACGACGTCGCCGACGGCCACCGGCAGGGACACGGACGTTTTACCCAGAACGCGCATGATTTCGGGAATCAGCTCCTTCGGGACGGGGGCGGAGGTTTTCACGGAAAGCGGGGTTTCACTGCCCGGGACGGGGAGCACCGCCGTGACGACCCGCAGGGGGCGGGTGCATTCCTGCTCGGCGTATTTTGCGCCGCGGGGGCATGTGTTTCCGGAAACGGAAACGAAGGCGCCGGCATCAGACAGGGTGACGGTCATGCGGCAGCCCACGGGACAGTTGATACAGGTGATGACTTTATCCATGCTGCTTTTCCCCCTCCATTCGGACGGTGATGACTTTGTCCGGCAGGCTTTCGAAAACTTCCTTCTTCATGGTGAGGACGGCCATTTCGCCGGGCGTATAGATCATGGCCTTTTTGCGGAGAACCTCTTGTCCGCCGCATTCCACCACAGCCGCGGCGTTCCTGTAAACATCGGCGGGGCGGAACATGAGCGACACATCCTCCGACGGACGGGCGGAAATCTTCTGGGGCACGGTTCCGCGGACGCCGGGGCCGTCCTTCACGGTGAAAACGGGGGCGGGAGGTGAAGATGCGCGGACAAAGGCCGCGGCCGCCCGACCGGCCCGGAAGCTTTCGGAGGACACGTGGTCCACCAGATCGTGGACATGCAGGACGTTGCCGCAGGCGAAGATGCCGGGAACGGAGGTTTCCAGCGTTTCGCTGACCACCGGGCCGGAGGTGAGGGGGGAGAGCTCGACGCCGGCACCCTGGGAAAGCTCGTTTTCCGGAATGAGGCCGCAGGAGAGCAGGAGCGTGTCGCAGTCAAAACAGATTTCGGACCCGGGGACGGGCTTCCTGTTTTCATCCACGCGGGAGACCGTTACGCCGGAAAGACGCTCCCGGCCGTGAATATCGGTGACGGTATGACTGAGATAGAGGGGAATGCCGTAATCCTGCAGGCATTGGACGATATTCCGGTTGAGACCGGAGGAATAGGGCATAATTTCCACGCAGGCCAGGACTTTGGCCCCCTGCAGGGTCATGCGGCGGGCCATGATAAGCCCGATATCCCCGGAACCCAGGATGACCACCCGGCGGCCGGGCATCCAGCCCTCCAGATTGACGAAGCGCTGGGCCGTACCGGCGGAATAGATGCCGGCAGGGCGGGAACCCGGGGTGCAGAGCGCACCGCGGGGGCGCTCCCGGCAGCCCATTGCCAGCACGACGGCACCGGCGGAAAGGCGGGAGAAACCGAACTCGGGGGAAACGCAGGTGACCACTCGATCCGGGGAGACGGAGAGCACCGTGGTTCCGCAGCGGACGGGAATATCCAGCTCCCGGACGCGGTCCACATCGCGCTTTGCATACTCGGGGCCGGTGAGCTCCTCACTGAAGCGATGGAGGCCGAAACCGTTGTGAATACACTGGCGGAGAATGCCGCCGGGCTCCTTTTCCCGCTCGAGCACCAGGATGGACTCGATGCCGGCCTCGCGGGCGGCGATGGCGGCGGCCAGGCCGGCCGGGCCTGCACCGATGATCAGGAGATCCACATGCTGATCAGTCATTGCCGGCACCTCCTTTCAGGAATGATTCCACCGTATCGACCAGCAGCAGGCTATCGCCGCCGCACTTTGTGACGGACTGAAGAGAAACGCCGGTTTCCTCGGCGATGATCTGGGCCACGCGGGGGGAACAGAATCCGCCCTGGCAGCGCCCCATGCCGGCGCGGGTGCGGCGCTTGACGCCATCGATGCTGCGGGCGCCAACGGGTCGGCGGATGGCTTCGCGGATTTCGGCCTCGGTGACGACCTCGCAGCGGCAGACGATGTTGCCGTAGGCCGGATCGTTTTGCACGGCTTCGGCCCTTTCCTCATCCGTCATATCGTGGAAGGGCTTTTTGGGTCGGCGGGGCGGAACGAGGTTTCCCTTTTTCCGCAGGGACAGGAAGGAAGCCACCGAGGCGGCCAGATCGACGGCGACGGCGGGGGCGGAGGACAGGCCGGGACTTTCGATGCCGATGGCCTCAAAGGCGCCTGGGGCGCCGGAAACCGGGCCAATCTGGAAATCGTCGGTGCTGAGATGGGCGCGGACGCCGCTGAAATTGGTGATATTGGAACGGGTGGAAAGCGCCGGCCAGGTGTGCTGCGCGCGGGCGAGCACGGAGGCGAGGCCTTCCGCCGTGGTGGCGGTGTCAAGGGGATCGTCGATATCCTCCGCGTTTGGGCCGAGGAGGAGATTCCCGTGGACCGTCTGCGACACGAGGACGCCTTTCCCCATGGCGGAGGGGCACTGGAAGACAGTGCGGGTAAAAGGCTGGGAGGGGGCACGGTCCAGCAGATAATACTGCCCGCGGCGGTGGGTCATCTGCAGCGGCTGATCGGAGATCATGTTATGAAGGGCAGCACCGGACGCGCCGGCGCAGTTGATGAAAACCCGGCAGCGGAAAACATCGCCCCGGGCTGTGGCGAGCTGCCATCCGGATTCGGCAGCGGCGGAAACGGAACAGATTTCCTGATCAAAATGGAAGCGGACGCCGTTGAGGGCGGCATCGTCCGCCATGGCATAGGCCAGTTCATAGGGGCTGACGATGGCGCTTTCCGGCACATCCAGGGCGCAGACGATCTCCGGATTCAGGGAGGGCTCGGCAGCGAGTGCTTCCTCCCGGTTGAGCAGGCGGAGATTTTTGACGCCGTTGGCGACGCCGCGCTGCAGCAGCTCCTCCAGGGTTTGCCGGTCCTGATCATCAAAGCCGACGACCAGGGCGCCGCACTTCCTGTACGGCACGGAGAGCTCCGCACACAGGGCGGGGAACATCGCCGCGCCGAGGACGTTATACTTTGCCTTTGCGGTGCCGGGCTTTGCATCGTAGCCGGCGTGGACAATGCCGCTGTTGGCTTTGGTGGCGCCCTCGGCAACATCCTCCCCGCGCTCGAGAACGATAACCGAGACGTCATAACGGCTCAGTTCCCGGGCAAGGGAAACACCGGTGATTCCCGCCCCTGCGATCACGATATCCGACTGAAACACTTTTTCCGACTGCTGCGTCATAAACGGAACCTCCGATTCATTTGGTACAATATACCATAAATTGTGCAAACGCGCAAAGAAAAAAGGATGCAGATCCGGAGGACCTGCGAAAAGGAGGACAGAACGCGCAAAGGGAACAGGGAGAGGCGGAAGCGGAGAAAAACCGAGAATCGGAAGGTGACAGCGGACGGGATCCATGATACAATACTTTGCATAAGGAAGAAACCGGCGGTGAGAATCATGACAAGAAAGGTGCTCTGCGGGATTGCGGCGGCAGTTCTTTTGGTTTTCATGATTCCCGTGGTCGGCGCGGACGACTGGTCCAACAGTATTCTGGATTTTTATCACGGGGCGCTGAAGCATTCGCGGCTGCTGGAGAATACCTTCTCGATTTCGGGAAGGAAGGACGTCATCGAAGAACTTCAGAAAGAATCTTCCGTGTACGACGGGCGGATCAAACTGGCGGACGTGCTGACGCAGGCCGGCATGACCGGATCCTTCACCTATACGGTTTACGACGATAAGATTAAACTGAGCGACATTGAATACTATGCCGGATGGACAATTCTAAACCGCTGGGAGCGGGGAGAGGAGGACAGGCTTTCCAAACGGGAAAAGGAGACGCTGAACGAAGCTTTGCTGCTTTGCGCCGGCGCTGAGGGAACGGACCTTGAAAAAGAACGGTACATTTACGACGCACTGTGCGAAAGGATTACGTATGAGACCGGGGAAGAATCCGGGGAGGAGAAGGACTGCGCCATCGGCGCGCTGCTGAACGGAAGGGCAGACTGCGACGGGTACGCGGACGCAATGATGCTCTGCTGCGGACTGAGCGGGATTCCCTGCAGGTATATTCACGGAGAAGCCCGGCAGCGGGCAGCGGACGACGATACCTCCCACCTGTGGAACGCAGTTTGGGCCGGGGACTGCTGGCTGATGTGCGACGTGACATGGGGAGATCACGGCGGAGAACCGGAATATCTTTTTTTCAATATCGGGACGGAGGACGCTTCGGCTTCCTACCGGTGGGATCCGGACACGCTGTTTACACCGGTGGCCGAAAACGCGATATTCGAAAAGCACCTGATGGCAGATCAGCAGCCCAGGACGGTGACGAAGGCAGAGGACGCCGCTGCGGCCACGGCCGACGCGGCCGTGGCCGGAGAAAGACGGTTTACCCTTTTCTGTCCGAAAGAAATTTTATGGGAAACGGACGCGGACCGGTTCTGGGAGATGCTCGGACAGGGGGGCATCGAAAGCTGCAGCTATATTGCCTGCGGCCGGCTGATCGAATTCAGCGGAGTGGTTTACAGGTGAGAGTAAAATAAAAACCCCTGCCAACGCAGGGGTAAGGCGATTCGGAATTACTTCAGCTTCTTCGGGATGTAGAGCCAGTAGCCGGTGCGGATGAGCCGCGGATCCTCGATGGACGGGTTGGCCGCGACGATGGCATCCATGGAGACGCCGTACTTGCAATGCAGGCTCCAGACGGTATCCGAGTCGGTGATCTGGTGCACAGTGTAGCCGGCCTTCGGAGCGGGTTTGTTCTTCATACCGCCGGCGATGGCCTTGCCGCCGGACACCTGTTCCATCTGTTCCAGATTCAGTTCCTGATTATCCATGTTTCGTTCCTCCTTCGTTGGCTTGTTTTTTTCCGGCCGCTCGGGCCGGTCATCAGTGTATACGTATATCATGAACGATGTGGCAGTAAATGTCAATTATTTTACGAAGATTTTACAATTTTTTACGGACCCCGTGCGGCGGAGACGGGCGACTTCATTTGCATTCGATCCCTTCTTTCATTATAATAGCAGGAGGCAGAACTGACATCCGGGAGGGAGACGCCATGGTTCGGGAACTGGTACAGAATCCGCTGATGCTGAACGCGAAATCCGTTCGGGCAACGGAAGAAGATGTGGACGTCGCGAGGGATCTGATCGACACGCTGCAGGCCCATCTGGACCGGTTTTCCGGCATGGCAGCCGTGATGATCGGGGAAAGAAAACGGATCATCGCCATCGCGAAAGGATCGATGGTCATCGCCGCGCTGAATCCGAAGATCCTGAGCAAAAGCGGGGAATATGAGACGGAAGAAGAATGCCCGTTGCTGGGGAAGGCAACGAAAGTGGTGCGCTACAAAACCATCCGGCTCCTTTGGCAGGATGGAAACATGAAGGAACATGTTGCACTGCTGGACGGGTTTCAGGCCGAGCTTGTACAGCACCTGATCGACCACTGCGACGGGATTGTGGTATAAGAGGGTCAGTTGCGGATGGAACCGATGAATGATATAATTGTTCAGTTATGAACGGGACGGAGGCTGTGCGCATGATTACCACCATCTGTTTGAATCCCTGCTTTGACAAGACGGTCAAGGTTGACGAGCTGAAGGTCGGCCAGGTGAACCGGATCGGAGACGCCCGGGTGGACCTGGGCGGGAACGGAATCAACGTGGCCGCCGTCGCGAAGCGCCTGGGCCTGGAGGCGGAGTGCATCGGTCTGATGGGCCGGGACGGCAGCGAGGAGCTGACGGCCCTGATCGACCGGGAAGACCTGCCGCACACGTTTCTGCAGATTCCGGGGCACGTGCGGACGAACACAAAGATCATCAGCGGCGGCCAGGGCGTGACGGAGCTGAACGAGCCCGGCCCGACCGTGGAGGAAAAGGATCTGAAGGCCTTTTTCGAACTGGCGAAGGAAAAGACAAAGGACAGCGAGATGGTCGTGGTGACCGGCAGCCTGCCGCCGGGATGCCCGGATAGCACCTATCGGGATCTGCTGCTGATTCTGGAAGGGAAAAAGTGCATTCTGGACACGGAGGGCAAGAAGCTGGAACTGGCGACCAAAGGCGCCTGTCCGTATCTGATCAAACCGAATTTGAAAGAAATGGAAGCGACGCTGGGGATCGAGCTGCGCACGATGCGCACCATCCGGGACGCGGCGCTGCTGTTTGTGCGGCTGGGCGTGGAACACGCGGTGGTTTCCATGGGCGAGATGGGTGCAATGTATGTTTCCGCGGACAAGACGCTGTTTTCACCGGCGCTGCGGGTGGAGATCAAGAGCACGGTCGGCGCGGGGGACGCGATGATCGGCGGCATGCTGCTGGGCTATGCCAAGGAAAAGGACATGGCGAAAGCTTTCCGCTACGGGATTGCCGCCGGGGCGGCCTGTGTGATGACGGAAGGAAACCAGCTGCTGCAGAAAGACGATTTTGACCGGCTGCTGGACATGGTGCGGGTGCAGGAAGTTTAAGCGATATGATCTTTCACAGAAACAGGGCCGAATACACCGACGGCGTGATCGACCTGGTGCCGGTTCACTTCACACCGCCGGATCCGGCCATGGGGTTCGGAAGGGAGCAGATCTGGCGGATTACCCTGCACGACAGCCGGGGCGAGATCGGGCAGATCAGCTATCGCAACGGGGAAAGCCGCTGCATCTATTATTTCGGGCACATTGGCTATCACATCGACGAACCCTACCGGGGGCATCACTATGCCCGGCGGGCCTGCCTGCTGCTGCGGGACGAGATTCTACTGGGCGGCAAGCAATCGGCGGTGATCACCTGCGATCCGGACAACGGACCGAGCCGGCAGACCTGCATCCGGCTGGGATGCCTGTTTGAAGGCGAGACGGACGTGCCGGAGGACTTGCAGAAGAAATATGACATCAGCGCGAGAAAATGCCGGTATATCTGGCTGCTCGCGGAAGAACGGGAAGGCATATGACTAAAACACTGGGCGGCACGGAATGTGCATGGACCGAATGCGGGAGCGGGAAAGCCAACCTGCTGCTGCTGCACGGATGGGGATGCGACGGGAGCCTGATGCAGCCCGTGGCGGACCGGATGCAGGACCTTTTCAGGATCCTGATACCGGACTTTCCGGGGCACGGGAAGAGCGGACGGCCGCCGGAACCCTGGGGCGTTGGGGATTACACGCAGTGGCTGCGGCTGCTGCTGGCAGAGACCGGATACGCGCCCTGCCACATCATTGCCCACAGCTTCGGGTGCCGCGTGGCGGCGACGCTGGCGGCGGAGCACCCGGAGACGGTCGGCAAAATGATTTTCACCGGTGCGGCTGGGATCCGCCCGAAGGCTTCCCCGGAGGCGCAGGCGCGCACTGCCCGGTACAAAAAACTGAAGGACATCTGCGAGTCGGTTGGGAAAATCCCGCTGATGGGCGCCGTCGCCGAAAAAGCGGAGGAGGCGCTGCGAAAGAAATACGGCAGCCGGGACTACAACGCGCTGGATGAAGAGATGCGCAGGACCTTTGTGAAGGTGGTCAACGAGGACCTGACGGACCTCTATGCAAAATTCAAAGCCAGCACGCTGCTGATCTGGGGCGAGAAGGACACGGAGACCCCGCTGTGGATGGGGCAGGAAATGGAAAAGCTCATCCCGGACGCCGGGCTGGTGATACTGGAGGGCGGAAGCCATTTTGCCTATCTGGAACAGATTGACCGCTTCTGCACGATTGCCCGGCAGTTTCTGAAGGAGGACGCATAAGGATGGCCGTGCTTCTTTACGCGGGACTCGCCGCCGGCTGCCTGCTGGCCGGAAGGCTCCTGATTCATTATTTTCAGCTGGAAAGCTATCAGTTTCCCGGGTATTTCCGCACGCTGAAACGCAACCTGCCCAAGGCGCTGCTGCCGGGACTGCTGACGGCGCTGCTGTTTGCGGCCTCCTTCTTCGCGATGAGCGTGATCGCACGGGATTTTTCGTGGGTTCATTACGCGATTCTGGCGGCGGTTGCGGTGTGCGGCGGCTTTTTCATCGGCAGAATGTGCGCAGAGAAGAAGGCCAAGAAAGCGTTGATTTTCACGCCGCGGATCAAACGGCTGTACTGCGTGGGGGCTGTGCTGTTCTTCGGGATTCTGCTGCTGCTGGGGACGTCGACCGAGCAAAGCGGAACGGACAGCCTGTGGGGAAAGATTGCATCGGTTCTGGTGCTGGCCTTTCCCGTTTTCTTGCCGCTGTGGATCGCGCTGGCGGGGCTGCTGGCATGGCCCATTGAGAAAGGCATCAGCGAGCTGTATTTCCGGGACGCCCAACGGATTCTGAAAGAACGGAAGGACCTGATCAAGATCGGGATCACCGGCAGCTGGGGAAAAACCAGCGTGAAATTCATCCTGGGGACGATCCTGGAGGAGAAATATCACACGCTGGTGACGCCGGCCAGCTTCAACACCCCCATGGGGGTGACGAAGGTGATCCGGAGCCGGCTGGAACCGGGACACCGGGTGTTCGTGGCCGAAATGGGCGCCCGCCACGTGGGGGATATCAAAGAGATGTGCCGGCTGGTACACCCGATGATCGGAATTCTGACCTCGGTCGGGCCGCAGCACCTGGACACCTTCAAAACCGTGGAGCGGGTGGCGAAGACCAAGTATGAGCTGATCGACGCACTGCCGGAGGACGGGCTGGCCGTTTTTGCGGACGACGGGGACATCGTGCGGGGGCTTTGGCAGAAAACCACCCTGGACAAAATGCTCTCCGGGCTGGACGCGGCGGCGGACGACGTGTGGGCGGAAAACATCGCGGTGAGCGGCGAGGGGAGCACCTTCGACCTGTGCACAAGGGAGCAGCGGATTCCCTGCCGCACGGCGCTGCTGGGCGAACTGAACATCCGGAACATTCTGGTGTGCGCCTGCGTGGGGCTGAAACTGGGGATGACTGCGGAGGAGATCGCTCGCGGGATCGGAAAGATTCAACCGATTGAACACCGGCTGCAGCTGATGGCCAACCCGGGCGGCATGACGGTGATCGACGACGCGTTCAACAGCAATATCCGGGGTGCGGAGCAGGCCTTCCGCGTGCTGCGGGACATGCCGGGACAGCGGATTCTGGTGACGCCGGGTATGGTGGAACTGGGCAGCCGGGAGGAAGAAATGAACCGGGCCTTCGGCAGGGCGGCAGCGGACTGCTGCGACCTGGCGATCCTGATCGGCGAAAAGCGGAGCGAGGCGATCGCTGCGGGCCTGAAGGACGGCGGATTCCCGGCGGAGAAGATCCTGGTGGTGAACAGCCTGGACGAGGCCACGGCGGAACTGCGTGGACGGGTGAAGGCCGGGGATACGGTGCTGTTTGAGAACGATTTGCCGGACAATTATTAAGATATAGGACAATAGGATGTAGGATATAGGTTTGGGTTTAGCGTTTATGGTTTAGGTCTAAAGTGTTTTGCGTTCGAGGAGGACGGTGCTTATGAAGAAGCAGATCGGCGTGATTTTCGGGAGCAGAAGCTGCGAACGGGAAGTGGCCATCATCAGCGCGGTGCAGCTGATGCGCTATGCGGACTGCGAGAAATACGACATTATCCCGGTGTATATCGACGAGCAGGGAAGCTGGTACACCGGCGAATGCCTGAAGGATATTCAGAGCTACAAGCCTTTCCGACCGGACGCCAAAGGGATCCGGAAGGTTTTTCCGGATCTTTCCAGCGGAAGCGGGGCGCTGCTTTACGTGAACAGGGGCAGTGGGCTGCTGGCGCGGGAAAAGATCGAGATTGCGGCGCGGATTGACTGCTACATCGTGGTGATGCACGGCATGAACGGGGAGGACGGCACGCTGCAGGGGCTGTTGGAGCTGGCGAACGTTCCCTATACCTCCACGGGGGTGACGGGCAGCGCGGTGGGTATGGACAAGATTGCCATGAAGCATTTCTTCCGGGGCGCCGGGCTGCCGGTGCTGGATGGCGAATGGTTCACCCGGAGCGCCTACGCGGCGGACAGCGGGAAGGTGGTCGCGGCCGTGAAGGAAAAGCTGGGTTTTCCCGTTTTCGTGAAGCCGGCGAACCTCGGCAGCAGCATCGGCGTGAGTCGGGCGGACGACGAGGAGGAGCTGAAGGACGCTCTGGAACTGGCTTTTGAATACGACCGGCGGGTGCTGGTGGAAAAAGGGCTGGACAAGCCGATTGAACTGAACTGCAGCGTGCTGGGATACGACGACGAGGTGACGGCTTCGCCGATCGAGATGCCGCTGAACCATGCCGAATTCCTCGACTTCCGGGACAAGTATCTGGGCGGCGGCGGCAGCAAGGGCATGGCCAGCCTGTCCCGGGTTCTGCCGGCGCCGATTGAGGACAGCCTGCGGGACGAGATTCAGGAGATGAGCCGGAGCATCTTCCGGCTGATGGACTGCAAGGGCGTGGTGAGGATCGACTATATGTTCGATAAAGAAAGCGAAAAACTCTTTATCACAGAAATCAACACCATTCCAGGAAGCCTGGCCTTCTATCTTTGGGAAAACGCCGGGATGTCGTACCGGGAGCTGATTGACCGGATGATCGGCTATGCCGAAAAGGCCTATGCCGACAAGAACAAGACCAATTTTGCCTACACCAGCGACATTCTGAAAGGTGCGCCCCTCGGAGCAAAGGGCTCCAAGGGTGCAAAAGGCGCCAAGGGCGCGCCTGGTGCGAAGGGCGCTCCCGGGACAAAGACGTAACGGTCGCGGGACGGGCAATAAAGACGCGGGGGAGAAAAAAACATGCTGGAGAAAATCAAGTCCTCTGCAGATCTGAAACAACTGAACAACGACGAACTGAAGACACTCTGCGCCGAAATCCGGCATGAGCTGATTCAGACGGTTTCCGAAAACGGCGGACACCTGGCCTCCAACCTGGGCGTGGTGGAGCTGACGGTGGCGCTGCACCGGGTTTACGACACGCCGGCGGACAAAATCGTTTTCGACGTAGGGCACCAGAGCTATGTTCACAAGCTGATTACCGGCCGGTATGAGCAATTTGGAACGCTCCGGAAATACGGCGGGATCTCCGGGTTTCCGAAACGGGAGGAAAGCGAATACGATTGCTTTGAAACCGGGCATGCCAGCACGTCGATTTCCGCGGCGCTGGGACTGGCCCGGGCGCGGGACTTCCGGAAGGAAAGCTATCACGTGATCGCGCTGACCGGCGACGGCGCTATGACCGGCGGGATGTGCTATGAGGCGCTGAACGACGCCGGGAACGCCGGGACGCAGCTGACGGTGATCCTGAACGACAACGAAATGAGCATCGCGCCGAACGTGGGCGCGCTGAGCGGCTATCTGACCCATCTGCGGATCAGCGCAGGATGGCAGAGTGCCAAAAAGCGCGTGCGCGGACTCAAACGGGTTCCCGTGATCGGAAAATGGGCCTACCAGCGGATTCACAGCACGAAACGGCTGCTGAAAACCATGATGATGCGGGACAACGACGTGGGCTTCTTTGAGGCGTTGGGATTCCAGTATTTCGG
>Ga0265298_10009724_pt1 | contig 11426 bp, 8 predicted proteins | sample AusTroGonzalo_MG_3_FD_193486 | JGI IMG/M metagenome (GOLD analysis project Ga0265298, IMG submission 193486) | Bovine rumen microbial communities from tropical cattle in Woodstock, Queensland, Australia - Gonzalo_01 | ecosystem: Host-associated > Mammals > Digestive system > Stomach > Rumen ...
TTGTTCAGCTTCTCGTTGAAATTGCCGTCCGCTTTAGTACGCGAAACCCTCTCGTCATAGTACATTTCATACGCGTAGTTTATATTTTTGGCGCAGAGCGTAAGCTCGGAGCCGTTGTCTATCTTCTCACGGTCAAAAAACACGACCTCGGCGCAGTCAGTCTGCGACAGTCTTTCCCGATCCGCCTCAGGTATCTTCGACTTGCCGAAAACGGCGATCAGGGGCTTATGCTCGTATTTTATTCCTTTAAGTTTTTCTATTATCTCCTCGGCGATAAGGGCGTTATATATCTCGTCATCCGTGTCGTTGTCGTCACCGAGCGATATTATGATATAAGTGTAATTTTCCCGATCGAGCAGAAGCCCGTCCGTGTCGTCCGCGTCAGCCTTCACGAATGAAAGCGTCGTTTCGGGATAATCCTTTAAAAACGCGGAAACGCCGGGAAATCTGCTTTTTTCGCCCGTGATGAGCTCTTCATATTCGTCCGCGTTTTCCGACGCGACGGTTATTTTCAGGCGGGAATCGTACGACTGCCCGGCCCATAAGCAGGCCTTGAACGCCTCGTTTCCTATCCAGCCGCTGCCGAGTATCAGAACGCTGTCATGACACGCCCCGCCCTTCTTTTCGCTGTATGAATAATTACATATCGGGTATTTATACAACAGCTCGTAAACACCCATACGGTATTCGCCTATTATCGACATTTTTATCCTCCGCGCGGCCGATACTATTTTAATTTTTCCGCCCTTTTTCTCAATTCCTCCGCTTTTGCGTGATCCTGCGGGACGCCTTTGCCTTCATCATACATGATCGCCATATTTTTTATTGCAGTAGAGTAATTTTGTTCTGCGGCTTTTTCATACCAGTAAACCGCTTTTTCATAGCTTTGAGGAACACCCTGACCCTTTTCGTATTGATATCCTAAATGACACTGCGCGTTTTTATCGCCTTGATCAGCTGCTTTGGAATACCATTCAGCCGCTCTTTCATAATTTTTCGGGACGCCGAGACCATCATAATATAGATTTCCTAAATTACATTGCGCGTTTTTATCGCCTTGATCAGCGGCTTTGGAATACCATTCAGCCGCTTTTTCATAATTCTGAGGAACGCCCTCGCCGCAATGATAGCAATATCCCAGTCGGAATTGCGCGTCGTCATAACCCTGATCGGCGGATCTCTGGTACCATTTTACAGCCTCGTCATAATTCACCTCGACACCGTCGCCGTAATAATAGAAACAGCCGACGTTCATCATCGCTTTGACGTGTCCCTGCTCCGCGGCTTTTAAAAACAGTTCCCGGGCTTTTTTATAATTCATCGGAACGCCGTCACCGAGTTTATAACAAAACGCCAGATAATACTCTGCCTCCGCATATTCCTTTTTTGCGGCTTTTGCGTACCATTCTGCGGCAAGCCAGTACCTCGGCGAAACGGTTTTATTATAATCACCGTAATAATAACAATTTCCGAGATTTTGCTCAGCGTAAACGTTTCCTTTATCGGCGGCTTTTGAATAATACTCTGTCGCCTTGCCGTAATCCATAGTCACGCCGATACCGAAATAATAACAGAAGCCTGACGCAATCTGAGCGTTTGTATCTCCCTGATCGGCAAGCTTTGTCAAGTCCGCGACCGCGTTTTTATAACTGATCGGGGAGACGGAACCGTCGCTTTTTTGAGATTCATAAAACTTCTTTTGTTCGGCGTAGGACAGCTTTGCCGTCTCGATCAGCTTTATTGCCGCGTTTGAAAGCTGAGGCGCCGACACGACGGTTTCTTTGACCGTGCTTATATCCTTTTTGAAATCATCACTTTTTACAGCGTCGAACCATGTGCAGTTTTTTTCAAGGTCGGCGACTGCGTCAGATGGAGAAGAAAATGAATAATAATTGCAGTGATGAGGTCGGGTATATCGTAATTTAAACCATTTAGGATACTCTATAGTTTCGTCTGATATAATATTTATAAACGGTTTATCAAGCTCTCTTACGTTGTACAGTTCATCTCTGCAGTTGGGTGAAACAACCGAGTTTTTCGTTGCAAAAAACATAAGCAAACTGCAGCCCTCAAGCTTGTCATATATAACTTCCTCCCATTCGGAGCCGTAATTAATCGCCTCGTCAAACCAAACGTTGTATTTTTTCTGCAAGGCTTCGATAAAAGGATATACGATCTCCTTATCCTTGTGCGCGTATGATATGAATATGTATTCTCCGTCGCCGCGGTACGCTTCTATTTTCGGGATCTGTTCCATTTTTTTGCCTCTTATTTTGACATTTTTTTTCATTTTATCATATAATGACCGATTTGTCAATATGACGCGGCAAAATCCGTGTCGTTTGCAAAAATGTAAAGATTTATATATTTAATTTATCCTTTATTTATGATAAAATGATACCGTAATAAACTGAACGGAGAGACAAATGAAGGGTTTTATGAAAGTATTGTCCGCGGTTGTCGCGGCGTCTGCGGTCGTTCCGCTTTTCGCCTGCAATCCCGCGGTGACGGAGACGGAGGAAATAACGGCAGGCGAGCAGACGCAGGCGCGGACGGAGACACAGAAAGAGACGGAAACGGAGCCTACGGTGACGGAGCCCGTTTATACGTTCACCATAACCGAGGAGGGCGGAAAAGCGTCCGTCGTGTCTGGCGATCTGTCATACACGGCGAACGGGTATGAGTCCGTTTCGGGCGAAAAATTCAGGATTAAAGACAAATTCAAGGCGGAAATAGACGGTTTTAATCAGAAATTCAACCGTCTGTCCTTTACTTATTCGTCGGGCGAGCCGCTTAAGCTGTACGTCACATATACGCTGAATTCTTCCGAGAAAACGGACACTTTTTTCGTCGAGGCGGCGGAGGAAGGCGTATTCAGCTGTCTTATCAGTTCGTATCTGAACGCGGGCGTCGCGGATAAGCTCTTATCCGTTTCGGCTGAAACGTGCAGAGGCGTGACGACCGATTTTGTGATATACGGCGTGACTGCGGAGGAAATTTCGCTTATTAACAAAAACACGTATTACATAGAAAACGACCGCTTCAAGGTCGGCATCAATTTAGCGTGGGGCGGCGGAATCAACTACGTCCAGGACAAGACGAAGAAGGTCAAGGGCGTGACGAACCTTGTAAACAGCCACGACACGGGGCGTCTGATACAGCAGTCTTACTACGGTACGGCGGGCAACGGCGAATATCAGCCCGAGGTGTCCATGGGTCACAAATGGGTGTATAACCCCGTACAGGGCGGCGACCAGCACGGCAACGCGAGCCGTCTTATAGACCTGTCGTTTACAAAGACCTCCGTCTATATAAAAGCCCAGCCTCAGGACTGGTCGCACAACAACTACCTCACGCCGAGCTATATGGAAAACACATATACGGTGACGGACGAATACATAAAGGTCGACAACCGCTTTGTCGATTTCTCGGGCTGGGAGCACCCTTTTACCGGGCAGGAGCTTCCGGCGCTCTATACGATCAGCTATCTTTCGAGATTTACGTGGTACGACGGGACCGAGCCGTGGACTGACGGCGGACTTTCATACAGCGACAGCCTCAATTTCTGGGGCGACGCGCAGTACGTTGCGGAATGCACGAAGAAGCTTAAGACGAGCAACAGCGAGACGTGGTGCGCGTGGACGAACCCGGGCGACGATTTCGGTCTCGGTATCTACGTCCCGAACGTTGATCTGTTCAAGGCGGGCAGATATAAGTTCGACAACTCCAAAAAAGCCTCCGACGACTCGACCAACTACGTCGCGCCGTACAATACGATGAAAATGATATCGTACAAGCCGATAGAGTACAGCTATCTTATGACTACGGGTTCTATAGAACAGATCAGAGCGGCGTTCAAGAAAAATAAGGACTTTACGGACAACGCCTCGCTTCACAACGACTATATCTCGTCGAGGATCTACGGCGGCGAAACGGACCCCGTGAACGCTGAGTTTGAGACGGAGGACAGCGTGCTTCTGCTCTCGCTTCCGAACAATACGCAGGTTTCATACTCCGCTGAATACAAGGCGGCAAAGCTGACGTCCGTCGGCGCGGATCCGCACGTTGAGATAGACTATACCGGCGGCACATATTCCGCGGACGAGCTTAAAACGCTCACGATAGAGTATATGATACCGAAGGATAATTCACAAAAAACGTACTGCACCGACCTGTTCATCTGCTCCGGCTCCACCACCGCGCCGGACGGCGGCAAAAGGGTGAGAAAAGACTTGACGGCAGACGGAGAATTCCACACCTTAACTGTCAGCTTCGCCAACTTGAAATACTGGTCCGGCAAAATAAATCTTATCAGATTTGACTATTTTGACAACTGCGGCAACGGAGACGTTATGTATCTTTGCTCGTTCAAGCTGTCTTAAATAAAGGAGGTTAAATATGAAAAAAGCTCTTACTATCGTCATTTTCATCCTTCTTCTTGTTATATCAGTATCCTGCGGGACGGTCGGCGGCGGCACCATTACCGATCAGAACGGCACACAGCAGAACAACCAGAACGACCAGAATACGCAAAGCGGCTCGTATCCGCGCGTCACTTATTACGACGGCAAAGACGGATACAAATGGGCGGCGGCGCTGCAAAACGCTCACCTCACCTACAACTACGGCGAGGACAGAAACGACGGGCGCGGCGTTGTGTCGTATCAGTTTGAATTTTTGAACTGCGAAAACTGCCACTATCACAAAAGATACACGCTTGTCGGCTATGACGAGGCGTATAACGGCACCCTGACCGAGGCGGACGACCATATAGGCATAGTGTTTGAAAACGGAAAATGCGTTTATTACGACTTTTACAGAAAGCTGATAGTTGACGATTTCCCTTTCTTTGAGGTATATGAGGACAAGACTTTTTTGCCCGAAAACCTCGGCTCCGCGACGTTCGGCATCTACAACGCCACAAAGGACTTTGAGTCGGGCAGCAAAAAGCAGGGAAACACCGATATTGTCTGCGAAAGAACGGAATTTCAGCCGACGACGACCTTATGCGGCAGCGCAAAGGGTTATGAGTTAAGCAAGAAAATGATATATCACGGCAAATCAGATCATACCTCGGAATTCACCTCCACAAAGTTTTTCTACGATACCGATACCGAAATAGGACTTTACGCCGAATTCTATATGGAAGACGACCCGAAGGTAAAGCTTGACGAGGCGGCGGGAGAGTCGTATTACGAATACAGAAGCGAGCTTTCAAGCGTCGTTGAGGTCACCGGCTACGAGACGGGCAAGGTCAGCCCCTCCGACGTGAAAGCGAAGATCGACGAGGTTATGAAAGGTCACGAGACGGAATATAAGCACGTATCTTATTCCGAATACAGCGACATATTCGCATAAAAATATATGAAAAAGCCGTTATACAAAGCCGCGTCCATATTGATCGCCGTCATTTTGACGGCATCTTTATGCGTTCCCGCGCTCGCCCTGCCGCTTCACACCGCAGCGGTAAAAACGGCGATAGAGAATATCGCGGCGGGTGAGAAGTTTCTCATCGTAAACGACGCGGGCAGGAATACCGTGTCGAAATACAGCACGGGAAAACGGCTTGCAAAAGCGACGGTCAGCTTCAACGGAAACGGGCTGAACGGCATATCGGAGGAAGCCGCGGTTTTTACATACGAATATAACGGCGACGGCGATATACTGCTTTTGTGCGATCAGGGCTATCTCACCTCGTCCGATACGGGAAACGGTCTGTTTTACACGGACACGCCGACAAAGTACAGCGTCTGGCGCGTTGAGGAAGGCTGCTATCTGTATAACGTCAATTCCGCCTATATGTCAAACGGAAAAGAGAATTATAACAACTACCTTGAATACTACCCGAAATCCGATTTTTACAGCACGTACGGCAAAAGCGGCGATACGTCGCTGTTCAAAATGAGCTTTTATAAGCTCACGGATGACGCGGAGCAGACGGAAGACGGCGCGTACAGACTGCCGGTGTTCGAGACGTCGGACATACACGGCTATATCGCCTATACCTCGGACAAAAACTACGAATACCGCCTCGCCTACACGGCGGGCAGGGTGAACGCAAAGCGGTTTGACGGGCAGGGTCACGATACGAAAAGGACGCTTCTGCTCGACGGCGGCGACATATACCAGGGAAATCCCGTGTCAAACCTGCTCGAGGGACAGTCCGTTTCCGCGGTGTTCGATATAATGAAATACGACGCGGTGACGGTCGGCAATCACGAATTTGACTGGACGATCGAAAAAACGGTTGACGGCGACGGCACGATGCCCGATTATACGTATATGGGCAAGCGGTATGAAAACAAGATACCCGTGCTCATTTCAAATATGTATAAAGACGGCGAAAAGGTGAGATTTGCCCGCGATTATCTGATATTTGAAAAAACGGCGGTCAATTCAAGGGGAGAGACAGCGGCGGTGAAAATAGCCGTCATAGGCTTTGCGATGGATTACTCGTCAAGCATTATGTATTCTAAATTCACGGGCGCGGGATACGCGGTAAAGGTCGATTATAACGAGGTCAACGCTCTCGCAAAGCGGCTCGAGGACGAGGGGCTGTGCGACGCGACGGTGCTTTTGTGCCACGCGGAAGCGTCGGAGATCGCAAACGGTCTCGGCGGCGGCTCCGTGATAGATCTCGTGCTCGGCGGTCACACGCACCAGGACCTCTGCGGCAAGTCCGCGGGCGGGATACAGTATATGCAGCCCGGCGGCAGCTGTACGTCGTACGCCTGCGCGGAGCTGTTATTTGAGCTCGGAGAGGACGGAAGACCCGCGTTTACAAAGGTCGCGGGCGCACAGACGCTTTCCGCGCCGGAGACGGCGATGCTTTATAAAGACGGCGGCTACGAAAGCGGGCTTGACGGTGAAGTGTTAAAGGTCACCGACGCGTATCTGTCTGACATAAAACCGCTTTTGAACGCAAAGATAGGATACATAACCGTGCCGTCGCAGAAAAGCGTCTTTATTGACGGCAGCGGACAGCGCGCGACGACGTCGGGCAACTGGCTGTCGTCGATTACGATGAGAGCCGTTGACGCGGACGTCGGGTTTATAAACTCGGGCGGCATACGCGCGGATTTCACTATACCGGCGGGGGAAGACAAACGCGTCATAACCGTTGCGGACGTATATACGATGCTGCCGTTCGACAACAAAATTTACTGCTTTGAGCTGACTTATCCGGAGTTTTTGACGCTTCTGCAGTATTCACTGACGAGATCCGGTAGAACGCTTTTGTCGTATATGTACGGCGTTGACTGCTATTTCACGGGTCTGACCGTAAACGCCATAGTCAAGGACGGCGCGCCGATTTACGTTGACGGAAAGTGGCAAAACGGCGCGGAGAACGGCAAAATAAAGGTCGCGGTGAGTGAATTCATCGCGACGTCGGACAGAGTATCGGACGGAATGTCAAACCCGCTCTGCAGTTGGGTGAACACGGACAGACTGATAAGCAGTCACACGACGGACAACGAGGGCGCGCTCGACGTGCTCAAGGGCGAGGCGGAGAAGAGCGGCGGACCGCTTTATATAGACACAAAGCCGCACTGCATAAGCGGAAAATACGCGGGCGTTGACATACCGCTGTCACCGTCGGACGATACGAACGTTCCCGATATCGACAGAGAAATCGGCGAAACGGAAGAACCTCAAAAAAATGAAACGCTGTCGCGGTTTTTGCCGTTAATTATCGAGGTTTCGGTCATAGTTGTAATTGTTGTTATTGCCGTTATTATCGGCTTAATCATAAAACGGAGAAGAGAAAAATGATACAGGACTTACATTCACACACTTATTATTCATTCTGCGGAGGCGACAGACCTGAGGAGGTCGCGGACGCGGCGCTCGCGGGCGGCATCGAGGTGCTCGGCATAACGGACCACAATTACGGCGTCGGCTACGGCAGATTTGACGTGTTCTGCTGTCCGTGCGCCGAAAGTCTGCACGGTACATACGAAAGAACGCTTCGAAGGTATTACGACCATATAAACCTGCTGCGCGAAAAGTATCGGGGCAAAATTGAGATAAAGCGCGGTATAGAGTTATGCACGCTGTACGACGGTCAGGGCTTTAAAAAGCACCACCTGCCCGAAAGCGAGGATATATCGTATTTTGACTATTGTTTAATCGAAAAATCTCGATCATCCGATCTCCGTCACGCACGGCGATCTGTTCTCATACGCAAAGCGGTGCGGTACGCCGACAGTCGGCATAGCGCATACGGATATGTTTTCGTTTATCAAGGCGAGAGGAGAAGACCCGTACGGGTATTTCTGCAGGATGGCAGAGGAGAATATATTCTGGGAGATGAACGTAAGCTACGACCCGACGCATAATTACCACGTCCACGGCTACGTCACGGAGTTTTTCAAAAACGAGGAACAGCAGGATATAGTCCGCCGCTCCGGCGTCCGCGTATCCGTCGGCTTTGACGGACACAGAGCCGTTGACTACCTGCCCGAGAGGGTGAAGGACTTTAACGAAAAGTTGACCGGAATGGGGATACTCAAGCCGTTTGAGGAAAAGAATAAAGAATAAAGAATAAAAAAGACGGTCGGCTTGCAGTCAAGCCGACCGTGTTTTCGTTTATTATTCCGATATTTTTAGAGCTTCGGTTTCGTTTGTCTTGTCGGTGACGTTTTCAACCAGCTGTTCCGCTTCCTTAGCGACTCTTGCCTCGCAGGTCTTGCAAAGTCTTGTCTTGCCGTTTTCGATCGCCGCGGTCGACGTGCCGGTGAGCAGCTCTACCGTGTGGTTCAGGTGCTGGCAGTCGTCATACGCGTGATAGACCGTGCCGCTTGCCGTCCAGTAAACCGTATTGATATCCGCGTTTGCGAGGACCTCTTCCTGAGAAACGGGGTTCCAGTCAACGCTGACGAGACCCGCTATAACGAGAGCGACGGCGGCGGCTATGACGGCGATTATCTTTGACTGCTTGTTCGCTTTTTTATCCGTCAGCGCGAATATGATGAACGGAGCGAACGCGAGCACGGAGACAATAACGCCGAAGTTGTTCTGTATCCAGAACCTCGCTTTGTTTTTCGCCGGCGCGGGATCGAGGTGGTTGCCCTTTTTCCAGAGCAGCGAACCGATGATGACGCAAACGAGGTCGAGACCCAGGCAGACGGCCCAGCTGATAGTCCAGCCCGGGTTTTCCGTCGTGAACGACAGCTCGAGCGTGTGCGTGAAGAACAGTATCGCAAATACCTCAAAGCCTATCGCCAGGACCCACAGAATAACAGCGAAAATCCTGTACGGCAGCGCGTTTTTCCTCATTGCCGAAAGCAGCTCCTCTTTTGAAGTGCTCTCCTGTCCCACCTGCGTATAAGTATGCTCTATCTTTTTCTTTTCGGTTGATTTTTTTGCGGCCGCAGCCTCAAGCGCTTTTTTTGCCGCTTCCTTTGCGGCGTCGTTTTTCTTATTATCAGCCATAATAACACCTCCGGAATTTTATATGCCAATTATAACACATTTAATAATCAATGTCAAGTATTTTATGAATTATTTTGACAAAAACTGACGGATTTTTTAATTTTATTACCTAAATGAGGTTGCTCGGTATCAGATTATCAGTTTTGTCTATCGGAAAAGGCGACGGGAACATACATATGATCCCGCCGTTTCCACGCAAGAGGGAAGTCTTTTCTATGACATTGAATTTCTTTGTTTCCTTTTTATCCGGATTTGCGCTTTTCTTTATCTCAAGCGGGTGTATCCTTCCGTTTTCTTCAACGAAAATATCTATCTCCTTTGCGTTGTCGTTACGGTAAAACGACAGAAGCGCCGTGTCGCGCGCGTATGCATAATTTTTTACGAGTTCCATTACAACGTAGTTTTCGTAAAAATGTCCGCCCGCGGCGCCTTCACGCAGCGAATCGGGCGTAAGCCACCTTGTCAGGTAAGCGCAGAGACCGGTATCGCAGAAATAGAGCTTAGGCGTCTTTACAAGCCGCTGCAGTTCATTGTTGGAATACGGCTCAAGCAGATATACGACGTCCATATCCTGAAGGATACCGAGCCACTTTTTCGCCGTCTGTTCGGAAATTCCCGCGGCTTCTCCGAGAGTGCGGTAGTTAACCAGATTGCCGACAAGCGCGGCGCACGCGCGGATAAAACGGCGAAAACCGTCGATATCGCTTATACCCTCGTCGTTCACGGCGTCTGCTATCAGATAGTTATCTATATACGACTGATAATAAATCTGTGACATCTCAGGCGAAGCGTTCTGAACGTCGGTAAAACCGCCTTTCCAAATGTGGTCGAAAACGTCGATTATATCGTTGTCCGTGGTATGCTCTTTCCTTTTTAAAAGGCAATCCATGGAGAAATCGAGAGGATAAGGATCAAGAAGACCGTGCTTTTCTCTGTACGACAGCCCGTACAGGCGTAGAATACCGAGACGACCGGCAAGAGTTTCTTTTGATTTTTCCATAATCTTCTTTCTCTGTGACCCGGTCAGCCAGAATCTTCCACGCTCTTCGCTTTCGTCACACATGATCTTGATGTGCTCAAGCAGCCCCGGAGCTTTTTGAATTTCATCTATCAGTATCGGCGGCTTGTACGTCTGAAAGAACAGTACGGGATCTTCCCGCGCAAGCTCCCTCGTAAATTCGTCGTCCATTGTGACGACGGTGCGGTTCTGCTCTTTTGCAAGCTCCTTCAGCATGGTTGATTTACCGACCTGACGGGCGCCTATGACTAAAACGGCTTTGAAAAAAGCCGACGCCTCTGTAAATTTTCTTTCAAGTTCGCGATGAATATATTGCATTTGACCCTCCAAAAACGACGGTAATCCGAAGTGCATTATTATTTTACCGTAAAAATTCTGATTTGTCAATACCTTTTGAGTAAAAAATCACCGTAATTACGTTTTTTTCCACGGGCTTTTCGTTTTTATATGTGTAAACAATTTGTATATTTCGATAAAAGACGGTTGAAAAATCTATTCTCATGAGTTATACTGAATTAAATAGAATATTATCATTTTGCATTGTGTTAAAGAGGTTTTTATGAAATACGAAAATAAAATCTTTACGACACCCGTATGGGAGGGGAACACGGTATATAACGAGACCGTGTGGCCCGTTGATTTTGACGGCGGGGAGACAGTCATACCGCTTTTGTATCACGCGGACAGGATCATATCCGTCACGGACACGGCGCTGCAGACCGTATTCGAGCCGGGCAGAGATTACGAGCTCTGCGACGGCAAGATACTTATAAAGCGCGGCGGGAAAATGAGAATAACGCCGAAAAACGAGTTTTTCTTGTCCGAGATACAGAAAGACAGCCCGTTTCAGATAGGCGCGGAGGGCGGCGGCTGGCTGTTTTTTGCCGAGGGCGACGGGATAACGAAAAAGCAGTACTGCGTGACCTACGGGCACAGCGACGGCTGGAACATGAAAAAGCCAGAGCCGACAAAG
>Ga0265298_10009726_pt1 | contig 11425 bp, 7 predicted proteins | sample AusTroGonzalo_MG_3_FD_193486 | JGI IMG/M metagenome (GOLD analysis project Ga0265298, IMG submission 193486) | Bovine rumen microbial communities from tropical cattle in Woodstock, Queensland, Australia - Gonzalo_01 | ecosystem: Host-associated > Mammals > Digestive system > Stomach > Rumen ...
TCTGGGGCACTGCGCCCGACGGGAAGGAAATCTTCCTCTACACCCTTAAGAACGCTTCCGGCGCGTATGTGCAGCTTTGCAGCGTGGGCGCCGCCATTGTCTCCATCGTAGTACCGGACAAGGCCGGCAACCTGGCCGATGTGGTCATCGGCTACAAAAAGGCCCAGGACTACTTTGCCGACGGCCCCTGCTCCGGAAAGGTTCCCGGCCGCTACGCCAACCGCATCGCCAAGGGCAAGTTCACCCTGGACGGCGTAGAGTATACGCTGCCCATCAACAACGGTCCCAACCACTTGCACGGTGGCCCCGATGGCTTCCAGAACCAGGTTTGGGAAAGCCGGATCGACGGCGATTCCGTGGAATTCATGTACTATTCGGAAGACGGCGAGGCCGGTTATCCCGGCAACCTGAAAGCCGTGGCCCACTACACCTGGGGAGAGGACAATTCCCTCAAGCTCATCCTCACGGCCGAGGCCGACAAGCCCACCGTGGTGAACCTCACCAACCATGTTTACATCAACCTGGACGGCGAGAATTCCGGTTCCGTGCTCAATCACAAGCTGGAACTCAATGCCTCCCAGTATCTCCCGACGGACGAAACCCTTATCCCGCTGGGAGAGCCCGCCGACGTAGCCGGCACCCCCATGGATTTCGTGGAGGCCAAGCCCATCGGCCAGGATATAAACGCAGATTTCCCTGCTCTCAAATACGGTAAAGGCTACGACAACTGCTATCTCATTGACGGCGCCATGCCCGGTCAGCTGAGCACGGCGGCCGAACTGTGGGGCCCCGTGAGCCGCCGTCACCTGGAGGTTTTCACCACCCAGCCCGCCGTGCAAATCTATACCGGAAACTGGCTCAAAGGCTGCCCGGAAGGCAAGAGCGGCCGTGCCTACCAAGACTACGACGCCGTAGCCATCGAGTGCCAGCACTGCCCGGATGCACCCAACCAGCCCGGTTTCGCCTCCACGGTCCTTCGTCCCGGAGAGGTGATGGAAGAAGCCATCATCTGGGCTTTCGATTAAAGACTGGGAAGAACAGCCAGAACCTGTTCAGGAAGAGCGTCCTTCATGAGGACGTTCTTTTTTTCGTCCAATAGATACAGCGAGGGAAGGGCACGGACGGCGTACAGACGGTCCGTACGGATGGCATAGCCAGCATCATACCCGTTGATCCACTCTTTGGGATAAGTGTCTTTATTTGCCTTCCACTGGTCTACGTCCTCGTCAATGTACACGTCCACCACCTTGAGCCTTCCGCTGGAGATAAGGGCCGATATTTCCGGCGAGGCGGCCATCTGTTCCATGATTTCCCGGCAGGCCTTGCAGTCAGGGTTGCCGAAGACGAGAAGGGTATATACCGCCTTGATGCCATAAAGCGTGCGGCGGCGGCCTTCGGTGTCCACGAAGGAAAAATCGGCCGCGGGGGTTCCCGTCTGGTTGAGCGCACAGACCCTGGCGTCCCAGGCATACTGCCTCCTCTCCTCTTCGCTCACCAGGTCGGAGGCGGCCAGGAGCGAAACGTAAGGAAGATAAAGGTCTTCGCTACGCACGGGAGAGTTGGGGTCGTAAAAATAACGGGAAATAAGGGCCGATGTCTGCGAAAAGGTATTTCCCTCCGGTTGGGCCGTCTGAAAGGCTTCCAGGCGCCCGAATGCGGCCTTCATGGCCTCCTGGCCCGCAGGAATGGAAATCTGCTGGAGGATGGAGGCGAAAAGGCCCACCTGCTGCTCCAGTTTCTCGGCCGGAACGCCGTTCACGGTAACGGAATCGCAGCGATAAAGTTTTTCGGGCTGGGTGAAGGTGTCCCAGAAGTGCTGGGCCAGCCACTCGGCACGCCGGTCGGGCTGGGTGATCATCATGGGAATCTCTGCCATAGGGAAATCCCGTGTGGCGGGGGCTTTGGGCGCCTTTTTTTGGGGCTGGCCGCATCCAAACGCCAGAGCCAGAGCTATTCCTATGATTAATCGTCTTCTCATACTACGCAAAATTACGGTTTTTTCGCTAATTTTGCACCCAGTTATGAAAAAGATCCTCCTGTCCCTGGTCATCCTGATAGCCGTTTCCATCAGTGCAAGGGGCCAATTCTATACGGCGGGTACGGACCCGGGCAATCTTCACTGGTATACCGTGGAAAGCCCGTATTACCAGATTATCTATCCCGAAGGAGCCGATTCCCTGGCCCGCTGCTACGCCCGTCTGCTGGAGCAGTTCCGCGCTCCTATGAGCCGTACCATTGACCATATTCCCCACAGCGGGAAATGGGGCAGGAAAATGCCCGTGGTGCTGCATACGCACTACTTGTTTGCCAATGGCTCAGTAGGTTACGCCCCAGTCCGGATGGACTTTTTCACTACGCCGGAGTCTCTTGGCTCGGATCCCGTGTCCTGGCCCGTCCAGTTGGCCGCCCACGAACCCCGTCACCAGGCCCAGCTGGAGAAGCTGGAAAGCGCAGGTCTGGCCAAATTCGCATCCTATGTGATTGGGCAGGGCGCCGCCCCGCTGGCCTGGACGGTCTATCTGGCCAGCGTACGCGGAGAAGGTGACGCCGTTGCCGCCGAAACCGGGCTGGCCTATGGTACACGGGCCCGTACGGCCGATTTCCTGGACTACATGCGTGTGGCCTTTGACCAGAAAGACTGGAGAGACCTCACCCGCTGGAGCAAGGGTTCTTACAAGAACTACGCCCCCGATTATTACAAGGCTGGCTACATGCTCATGGCCGGAACCCGGTACCTGTATAACCAGCCGTCCTTTACAGAAGAGGGGCTGGAGATTCAAGTGAAAAAGCCCTGGCTTGTTGCGCCTTACAACTTCCGAAAGGTTATCAAGAATTATTCAGGGAAAACGCCCGGTGACAGTTTCCAGGACGTGATGCTGGCCTTCAACGACTTCTGGCAGGCCGATGCCGCCGCCCGCGCCCCCTTCCTGAGCCTGAGCCAGGTAACTCCCGCCGAAGAATTCCCGGTCACCTACAATTCTCCCCGCTGGATCGACGGAACGCTGTATGCCTTGCGGGACGGCTATCTGCACAACTGCGAGCTGGTGAGCATCCGGGACGGCAAAGTCAAGGCCTTGCGCCCGTTCTCGGCCTATTCTTCCAGCCTTTCCTACGATCCGGTGCTTAATCGACTGTATTGGAGCGAATCCGTGCCCGATGCCCGCTGGACCCTTGCCGGCTCCTCTCCCGTCCGTTATATGGACATGAAGACGCACAAAGTCCGGGACCTGGCCAAAGGCGAGCGGTATTTCAATCCCCAGCCCTCGACCGACGGCAACCAGGTGGCGGTGTCGGAATATGCGACGACCGGGGAGACTTACCTTGTTATTTTATCGGCCCTTGACGGCTCTGTTGTCCGCCGTCTGGAGGCTCCCGAAGGCGTACAGCTTACAGAAAGCGCCTGGCAGGGCGAAGATCTCTATTGCGCCGGCATCTCCATGGGCGGATATGGCCTTTACCGGGCCCTTCCTTCCGGGAAATGGGAAGAAGTGCTGGCACCCTCTCACCAGAAAGTAGTGAACCTGGACAGTGAAGACGGCTATCTGGAGTGGGTTTCCGACCGCACGGGGGTTAACGAACTGTATCGGTATACCCTGGCCGACGGCCGCCTCACCCAGCTCACAAGCAACCGGTACGGCGCCACGGATTTCTGCTGGGCCGATGACCTGTTGTATTGCGTATCCACGACCCGGAACGGCCCGCTTGTCTTCTCCACTCCCGTCAGCGCCCTGAAGTCCCGGGAAGTGAACTATGCGGACCTTCATTCCTACACCATCGAGGATGCCATCACCGAGCAGGAGCGAGCCCTGGGTCCCGGGCCCGATTTTACGCAGGAGGTTTCCCTGTCGGCCCCCAAGCGGTATTATAAACTGACCCATCCCCTGCAGTTCCATTCCTGGCTGCCCGCCTACGTGAATGTGGACGCCATTATGAACAGTTCCTTCGACCTTACCTACGAGAATCTCGCGGTGGGCCTTTCCGGCTTTTTCCAGAACACCCTGGGCACCGTCTCGGGACAGGTGGGCTATGCCGCCCACCCCAATCCGGACCAGGCCAGGGGCTGGCGGAGCGCCCTTCACGCCAAGGTTACCTATACCGGTCTGTTCCCCGCCATCGAGGCCCAGCTGGACCTGGGAGACCGACGCGCCCGCCAGTACACTTATACGGAGATTGTGACGCCCACCTACAAGAACCTTGCCCATACCGTTACGCTGAGGGACGCCCCGCTGCTGAGCGGCCATGTGAGGGCCTATATTCCGTTGGCCACCCGGAAAGGAGGTCTGCTTTACGGTTTTATCCCGCAGGTCAAGTATTCCTTCTCCAATAATGTATACGGGCTGGATCCCGTCCAGTACACCATTTCCCAGAGGGCTACGGAGCTTCCTTCCCTGATTTCCCTTTCCGGCATAAAGCCGGATGGCCAGAACGTGTATGCCCAGAGTCTCTCGACCTCGGTCCGCGGTTATGTGATGCTGCCCTCCGCCAAGTCCATGATATATCCCCGCTGCGGCGTGGGCCTGGAAGGCGGCGTCAGCGTGCGGCCGTGGAGCATCTCGCATTTCCGTCCGGTGGTGTTCGGATATACCTACGCTTACCTGCCCGGCTTCTGGCGCACGCAGGGGCTCAAACTCACGGGAATCGTCCAGCACCAGATGGGCAACGCCCCGTTCGGAGACCTCAGCGTGGCGGTGCTGCCCCGGGGCTTCGACTCGGCCTCCAACTCTTATCTGGCCGCCTATTACCGCACCCAGTGGAAGGTAACGGCCGACTATGCTATCCCCATCTTCTTTGGAGACCTTTCCATCCCCGTCCTGGGTTATATCCGCAAATTCGTACTCACGCCCCACGGAGACTTCCTGGGGCTGGGGAAAGACTACCTGTGGAGCGCCGGAGCCGACCTGGTGGCCGACATGGGACAGATTTTCTTCCTTTCCACCGACGTCAATCTGGGTGTATCCTTCTCCTGGCTGGGAGGCAATATCTACGAAAAAACAGAGCAAAGGAGACCTTACTCTGTTTCACTAATCCTGTCGTTTGATATTTAACGGAAGAACTGGTCTATCCAGTCCTGGTTTACCTCGGCAAAGCCTTCGGCGGGCTTGACGGCGGGGTTTCTCGCCAGGATGCCGCGGGCGTCCTCATAGACGTTAAATCCCACATTCAGCACCTGCATCTGGCCTCCGAGGGGCAGCGCCAGCACCAGGTCGTTATCGGCCCCTTCCATCCGAAGGAAACGCAGCGGGGCTTCGGCGGCTTCGGGATTCTTGGCGATCAGCTCGCGGCGGGTGACCCATTTGCACATCTCCAGAACGGTGTCTTCCAGGTTGGCGTCCCTGATGTTCACCTTCTCTATGAGGTCACCGACCTCGCGCACACGGCGCAGCGTGTACCCGTCCAGCTCTTTTACGGCCTCTTCCACGGCTTTTGGCGGCATTTCTTCCCCGGGGAGGAGCCATACCATCAATTTGGCGTCAGGGTCGTGATAAAGGGTCTGATAGCGGGCCAGGTTGCGGTGGCCGCAGTAGGGGCATTCCCACACAAACAGAGAGCCGTCCTTGACCCGGGCTTTGAGTTCCGGATCAAGGGCGACGTTGATGCTCTGGCGGAGTTCGACCTCCGTCTGTTTTCCGCAATGGCTACAACTTGCGAGCGCCATCGCTAATGACTACGTTATAAATCTTGGGGGCGTGGCCGAACTTCTTGGTGAACTGCTCCACGGCCTCTTTGATAAAGCTGTCGTAGAGTTCCTCCTTCACCAGGTTGATGGTGCAGCCGCCGAAGCCGCCGCCCATGACGCGGGAACCGGTAACGTCGCACTTGCGGGCCAGTTTGTTCAGGAAATCGAGCTCCTCGCAGGACACCTCGTACAGGCGGCTCATGCCGAAGTGGGTCTGATACATCATTTCACCCACGGTCTCGTAGTCGTCACGCTCCAGGGCGTCGCAGACATCCAGCACGCGCTGGACTTCGCCAATCACGTATTCGGCCCTCAGGAAGTCTTCCTGGGAAATCTGGTCGCGGACCTCGTCCAGCCAGAGACGCTTGGCGTCGGAGAGGAAGTCTACCTCGGGGTGGTTCTTCTTGATGGCGGCAGCGGCGCGTTCGCAGGATTCGCGACGTTTGTTGTAGGCGCTGCTGGCCAGCTCATGCTTCACACAGGTGTCCAGGAGAACCAGTTTATAACCCTTGGGGTTGAACGGGAAGTACTTGTATTCACCGGTCTTGCAGTTGAGGCGCATCAGGGAGCCTTCCTTGCCGAAGAGGGAAGCGAACTGGTCCATGATGCCGCACTTGACGCCACAGTAATTGTGCTCCGTGCTCTGACCGATCTTGGCCAGCTCGAACTTCTCGATGCCGTTGCCGTTAATCTCGTTGATGGCGAAGGCAAACACGCTCTCCAGGGCTGCGGAGGAGCTGAGGCCGGCGCCCAGCGGAACGTCGCCGGCAAACACGGCATTGAAGCCCTGTACCTTGCCGCCGCGCTTGATGGTCTCCCGGCATACGCCGAAGATATAGCGGGCCCACTGCTGGGCGGGTTTATCCTCTTCCTGAAGGCCGAACTCCACACACTCGTCAAAGTCGGTGGAGAACACTTTCACCTTGTCCGTCCCGTTGGGCTTGATCTCGGCCATAATGCCAAAGTTGATGGCTCCGGGGAACACATATCCGCCGTTATAGTCCGTATGCTCACCAATGAGGTTGATGCGCCCGGAAGACATGTAGAGGGTTCCTTCCTCGCCGAAGAGGGATTTGAATTTTTCCTGGATTTTCTGTTTCATATCTAGTGTTATTTTGTGTCTATCATACAAATATACGGAAAAATTCGGAAATCAATCTTTATAAAAAAGGGCTGTAAAAAAGGGCCGACAGGTCAAACACCCGCTAAAACCGGCCGAATTCCAGCACCATACAAATATAGTTTTTTATTTGAGTAAAAAACGGGTGAAAAGTATTTTCGTTTTTATCGGCCTTTTTATGAATCCTCCCTTATCTTTGGATATGAATGGATTGGCCGCCCTCGGGTGCTCGTTGCTGCTCCTGGTAACGCCCCCCTCTGACACTCTCCGGGTCCTGTTCTGGAACCTTGAGAACTTCTTCGACCACAGGAATGATTCCCTGAGCACCTCGGATGAAGAATTCTCTTCCCGGGGTGCCCGGCACTGGACCAAAAAGCGATTCCAAGCCAAGTGCAACGCCATAGCAAAAGGCCTTTTGTGGGCCGGGTCGCAGGAAGGCGGGCTTCCGGATGTCATCGGCCTGGCCGAAGTGGAAAATGCCTTTGTTCTCCAGCGCCTGCTTCAGACGACGGCCCTGCGGAAACTGGATTATCGCGTGATTCACTTCGATTCCCCGGACCCGCGCGGAATAGACGTAGCACTGCTTTACCGCCGCTCCCGCCTCTCCCCAGTCAGTGCCAAGCCCTGTCACTTATATGGGGCCGATTCTGCCATAATGGCCACCCGGGATATCCTGCTGGCCCGTTTTCAGTCTTCCGAAGGACGGGACCTCGCCTTTCTGGTAAATCATCACCCTTCCAAGTACGGTGGCATTCAGGAATCGGAGCCCCGGCGGCGGGCCGCCGTAGAAAGACTGCGTTTCCTGGCCGATTCCCTGCAAGCCCTGGGCATAGCGGACATTGTGGCCATGGGAGATTTCAATGACACCCCCGCCAACCCTGTCTGCCAGCTTCTGGAACCGACGCTTAAGAATCTGGCCAAGCCCCTTCACCAAAAAGGCCTGGGAACCATCAAATACGACGGGGCCTGGGAGCTCATCGATTTATTCTTCGTTTCCAAGGCCCTGGAGGCCTCGGAAATGAGAATCCTGACTGTTCCCTTTCTAATGACCAAAGACGGCGCCCACGCGGGAATAAAGCCCCTTAGAACCTATTCCGGCCCCCGCTACCTCGGCGGCGTCTCGGACCACTGCCCTGTATGGCTTACAGTATACTATTAATTATAAGCGAATCCGGAAGAAAATTGGTTTTTTGGGCAACGGCACAAAAAATAATTTTCTTCCGGAATATCTTTAATCTAAGACCTCTGGAGGCAAGACTAGACGTTAAATAGGAAGTGCATGATGTCTCCGTCCTGGACTACGTAATCCTTGCCTTCGATGCCCATCTTGCCTGCGGCGCGGACGGCGGCTTCGGTCTTGTACTGGACGAAGTCCTCGTATTTGATAACCTCCGCGCGGATGAAACCACGTTCGAAATCGGTGTGGATGACACCGGCGGCGCGGGGCGCCTTGTCACCCGCTACGATGGTCCAGGCGCGGCACTCATCGGCCCCGGCGGTGAAGAAGGTGCGCAGGCCCAGAAGTTTGTAGGCGCTTTGGATCAGGCGTACCACGCCGGACTCTTCCAGCCCCATTTCCTCCAGGAACATCTGACGGTCCTCGTAGTCCTCGATTTCGGCGATCTCGGCCTCGGTCTTGGCGGCGATGACCAGAATCTGGGCGTTCTCGGAAGCCACGGCGGCGCGCACGGCATCCACATAAGCGTTACCGGAAGCGGCCGAAGCCTCATCCACGTTGCACACGTACAGAACCGGTTTGTTGGTGAGGAGATAAAGGTCCTTGGCCATCTGCTCTTCCTCGGCATTCTCCGGCACCACGGTGCGGCAGCTCTGGCCCTTCAGCAGCACCTCCCGGTAACGAAGCAGTAACGAAAGGAGCTTTTTTGCCTCCTTGTCGCCGCCGGTCGTGGCCATCTTTTCTACCTTCTTGATGCGGTTTTCCACCGTTTCGAGGTCCTTGATCTGGAGTTCGGTATCTACCACCTCCTTGTCGCGGACAGGGTCTACAGAGCCGTCCACATGCACGATATTGCCGTCGTCAAAGCAGCGAAGTACGTGCAGGATGGCGTCGGTTTCACGTATGTTGGCCAGGAACTGGTTGCCCAGGCCTTCTCCCTTGGATGCGCCTTTCACCAGACCGGCGATGTCCACGATTTCCACCGTGGCGGGAATGGTGCGTTTGGGCTGGCAAATCTCCGTAAGCACCTCCAGGCGCTTGTCGGGAACATTGGTGGACCCTACGTTGGGGTCGATGGTGCAGAAGGGGAAATTGGCGCTCTGGGCCTTTCCGGAGCTCACGCAGTTAAACAGAGTAGACTTGCCCACATTGGGAAGACCTACGATTCCGCATTTCAGTGACATAGCTTCTTCTTTTCTAAAAAACATGCCCGGTCAGGGGGCCGGGCATGACTTTATGGGTTGTCCTTTCTATTAATAGAAACGGGCGCGGTTGTCCTTGACGGTCTTGTCCATCATGATGGGCAGGAGCATCTGGTCGTAGTAGTTGACAAAACGGGTCTGGGCGGCCTTGGCGTCGTCCTCAGTGAAGTAGGAACCCATTTCGCGGCCGTTCACCTGGAACACATAAGCACCCATGACGCCGGCTACGGGACCGGTAATGGCACCTTCCTTGGCGGAAGCCACGGCACCCACGAAAGCGGGCTCGGTGGTAGGGGCCGAGGTGGTGGAGAAGGTGACGTCGGAGAGAGTGGACACGGTGGTGTTCAGCTTCTCGGCGATGGCATCCAGGGAGGAGAGACCCTCGATCTGGGCGGCCACGTCAGCGGCGTGCTTCTCTGCATATTTCTCACGATAGACCTGGGAGCGGATGTTCTGGTAGACCTCGCTGAGAGAGGCGATACCTTCCTTGTGATCTTTCTCCACGGCCACCACGAAGAAGTACTTGTTGTCCACGGGAATCACGTCGGAAGCCTTACCGGGCTTGTTGTTGAAGGCCCAGCGGGTCACTTCCTTGGCGTGGGAAATGGCGCCGTAGTTTTCGGTGGCCTCGGTGATGTTGAGGCTGCGGGCATAGATACCGGTGGTGTCGCAGATGGTCTTGAAGTTCTCCAGCTTGCCCTGGGAGCGGACGGCCAGCAGACGGGCCTGCTCGGAGATGGCGCGCTCGGTTTCCTTGGAGATGGTGGTTTCCTTCTCGAAGATGGCCACCTTCTTCTTGGCAACGGGCTTGGTAGCCTTGGTTACCTCAACCACGTGGGAACCATACTGGGTGTTGAGCACGAAGGGAACGCCCACCTTGGCTTCCAGAACGGGCTCGAAACCCTTGATCATGATATTCTTGGTCATCCAGCCGATGTTACCCAGCTCGCCGTCCTGGGCGTTGCCCTTGTCGGCGGAATAGAGGTTGGCCAGGCTGGAGAAGTTGTTCTTGTTCACCACGTTCACGAGGCTGTCGGCCAGGTGCTTGGCGTCATTGCCCACCAGCATGATGTGACGGACGTACACGGAATCCGGAATGTTGGCGCTTTCCATGATGCGGGCGGCGTAGAAGGTGGTACCGGACTGGTAGACCGGGGAAACACCCTCCTTGTTCGCGGAGACGAAAGTGTCGATGTCGCTGTTCACGCTGCGGAGCTCACCGGCTTTGTACCAGGCGTCGTCCCACTTGCGGTCGGAATTCTTCTGGAGGAAGTTGCGCACGTTGTCGGTGGTGGCGAAATCATCGTACAGGCCGACAAACTTGGCGTTGGAATTGGCAATGTCTTCCTGGGAGGCGTTGAGCTCAAACACGGCATAGCGGATGTCGCGGTTGGCAACCTGGCGGAATTCCTCTTTGTGGAGGTTGTAGAATTTCTCCACATCGGCCTTGTTCACCACCACGGTGGAGTCTTCCGGATAATACCGGCCGGGAGCCATAACGAAGCTCACGTCGGCGGTAGCGTTGTTCTCCTCGATGGCGCGCTTGCGCTCCAGGCCGTTCACATAGGTACCGGCGTTGAACAGGGAGACGTACTTCTCGTTGAAACGGTTGGTACGGGCGGCGTCGAACAGATAGTCGCGGATCATGCGATAGGTTTCGCTGGTCTCGGCGGCCTCCACGAAGTCGCGCACACGCTCTACGGAATAGTTGCCATTCTCATCATAGAAACCATAGAAGCTGGAAGCGATCGGGGAGAGGTTGTCACCCACGAACATGTTCTCCTGCTCCTGCTGGCCCACGCGGATACCTGCGCTCTGGATGGTAGGAACAACCAGGTAGCGGTCTACCAGGCTCTGCCAAGTCATGTTGCGGAGGTTGGTCTGGTCCTCGTCGGAAGAGGAAGAGGAACCGGAAATCATTTTGCGGACCTCATCCAGCTGGCGGGACTCGCTGTCAAACTGGAGATAAGAAATAGCTTTCCCATTGATTTTGCCGACATCGTTCTTGGAAGAAGTGGACTGTACCGTCTGGATGATGTCGGACGGGTTTACAAGGAAGAGTAAAAGACCGAAGGCAATGATGAGGGATGCACCAATGCCAAACTTAGTTCTGATGGTCTCAAGAGCTGCCATTTTATTATTTGTTTTTTAATATTTTCGATTTTTTTAGCTTAAGGGCTGCAAAGTTACTAATTTTCTTCTAAATACCACTATTTTTTTAAAAGAGGGCCGATAAAATTCACCGAATC
>Ga0265298_10009727_pt1 | contig 11425 bp, 8 predicted proteins | sample AusTroGonzalo_MG_3_FD_193486 | JGI IMG/M metagenome (GOLD analysis project Ga0265298, IMG submission 193486) | Bovine rumen microbial communities from tropical cattle in Woodstock, Queensland, Australia - Gonzalo_01 | ecosystem: Host-associated > Mammals > Digestive system > Stomach > Rumen ...
TCAAGAACAGTCTCAACTTCGACTACGACTACGAATATATGGCCGAGGAGATTGTAAACCAGATAAAGATGATATGTACGGCTGCAAAAGTGTCAGAACCAGACATTTATACTGAGTTCGGCTCGTTTACCGTTGGAGAAAGCGGCGGCGCAATATATTCAGTAGTTGACCAGAAGCAGCAGAACGACCGCGAAAAGTGGAACATGATTGACTCGTCGTTCATTACAACTTTGCCCGACTCGTGGGCTATAAACAAGAGGTTTGTAATGTTGCCGCTAAACCGCTGGGACTGCCAGTACGAGCGTGTTTTCCTGGGTGGACTTACCTGCGATAGTGACGACTACTATAACTCAGAACAGCATGTCAATGCAATCTACTTGCCCGAATTCGACCCAAACGAAACTCTTTACATCGGATTTTTTAACACAGGTGCATATCAGGAGGCCATAGGTGGTTTTGGTGGAATACAGCACTGTCTGATTCCTGCGCCTAAGCACGTTCTGATAAACCGCGACGAGGAAGGCAAGATTACAACAAGACTATATTCCAAGGAGCAAAGCTACAAGTCGATGCTGAAAACGCTTGGATACTACTAAAAAATTCGAAGTTATAAAATTAATTCACAGTTATAATCTGTAGCGACTCATTGCGTTGCTACAGATTATTTTTTCGTCCTCGACCATTTTTCTTTTTCTTCTCTGCTTGGTGCTTTTCCGTGCCACTTGTAGTCACCCTCGATTTCGGGAACACCTTTGCCCATGGTGGTGTTGGCAATTAGGACTTTGGGCTTGTCGCCAGTCATGCTGTCGAAAGTATCAACCAGTTCCTTGATACTATTTCCATTGCATTCATAAACATCCCATCCAAACGACGCCCATTTTTCACGCAACGGCTCTAGATTCATAACGACCTCGTTTGGACCGTCAATTTGCAGACGATTGCGGTCAACTATTGCGATTATGTTGCTCAACTTGTGATGTGCCGCACTCATGGCAGCCTCCCAAACTTGCCCTTCCTGAATTTCGCCATCACCACATACACAGAAAATTTTTCGCGTACAACCATCCACTTTGTCGGAAAGAGCCATTCCCACACATACCGACAAGCCTTGCCCGAGCGAACCCGATGCCGATTCCACTCCAGGTAATCCAGAAGCCAACGATGGATGCCCCTGCAAACGACCGCCAATCTTACGCAAGGTCAGAAGTTCTTCCTTTGGGAAGTATCCTGCATTGGCAAGTGTTGCATAAAGCACGGGCGCTGTGTGTCCTATCGAAAGTATGAGCTTGTCGCGGTCGGGCATTTGCGGATTTTGCGGGTCATGCTTCATGGTGTGAAAATACAGCACTGTAAAAATATCGGCAAGGTCCAGAGAACCTCCGATGTGTCCAGAACCTGCCTCGCACAACGAGTCAATAATGTCGCGGCGAATAGTCGTGGCAATGCCTTCGAGCCGCTTCAATTCTGCATTATCCATCAGTGGATTGGGTATTTTATGTTGGTCTTAATAATATATGCCTCAGGATATTTCGCCAAAAGGTCCTGAAGCAACACCAAAGCATCAAAACGAGTCATGAAGTCTCCAACATGTACCTCAAAGTTAGGCTCTACAAAAGTTACATATGCTTCGTGGTCATCGTTGCTGCATGCCAACCTAATGGTATTTGCTCTTGAGCGGGAATCCTGTGTATTTTGTGCAAAAACCTTTACTCTATAACCAGGAAAGCCATCCCTCTTCTTGTTGAGTCCGACACAAGTCTCCATAAAATTCTTAACAGCGTAATCCTGTTCAATTGTTACTTTCCCATTATATGTCGAATCACTAAAATACCTTATGCGCGAGGGCGTTATGTTCTGTCCAAACATTTGTATCGAGCAAACGGCAATTATGAATAGTATTACAAACTTTTTCATTATTGTGAAATTTTTGCAAAGGTACTAAAAAATCTTGAATCTGCTCAAATTCTCCTGATGGTCAACCTTTATTTTTTTCGAAACGATGAACTTCGAAACCCTCACATATCCCGACAACTTTAATGTTGCACCACCTTTTGCGAAGGCACTTGTCAAGGTTATAGGATCCTTTACAATGTCTTTGAATGATGCGTCGTAATTTATCTGGTATGCGTCTTTTGACTTGGGATTGATGTGAATTTTCTCCTTCTTGTTAAGGCATCCGATGGGAATGTCGTTTATAGTAACATCAAGTTTCACACCTTTTACATTGAAGCCGAAATTGTTGGGATTTTCAATCGGAATTTTACCACTTATGCTAATTCCGCTTAAGCTTAAGTCGTTTAGCTTCACATCTCTTGGAGTACCTATGCTTACTTCCTGAATTGCGCACGAACTCATTCCTACAATCATAATAGAAAGTGCCAACAGCAATATTGATATTCTTGTTTTCATCGCTAAAATTTTTGCAAAAATAAAGTTTATTTACGATTTACGAAGTACGATTTGCGATTTCTCTGACAAGATGCAAACCACAGAAACCAAAAAATATAGAAACAACAAACATTATTCGTTGTCAATTGCCAATTTTTTATTATCTTTGAGGTCTAAAAATTACATGCTATGGCAAAAAGCGAAGAAATAAGCAACAACCTCAACATCATAGGCAACGGAACAACTATTGTCGGCAATATTGTTTCGCAAGGCGATGTAAGAGTTGACGGAACTTTGGAAGGAAATCTTACCACACAGTCGAAAATTGTCATCGGGACTACCGGAAGGATTGCCGGCGAAGTAAAATGCAAGGACTGTGAGGTTGCTGGAGCTGTACGAGGCAAACTCAAGGTCGAAAACCTGCTGATGCTTAGGTCTACGGCTACAGTCGAGGGAGAAATTAAAACATCGAAGTTAGCCATCGAACCAAACGCCTTATTCACTGGCACTTGCAACATGAGCACCGCCGAACCGCAGGTAGAAGAGCAATATAATGGATAGCACGGGAAAAGGCGACAAGTTCAATTCTGGTCTCGGGAAATGGGCTCGCTACACATCATTGGCCTTCGAGATGGGGATTGTGATATTTGCTGGCGCTTTCGGCGGACTGAAACTCGATGAATATTTCGGCACCGAAAAACCATGGTTCACAGTAGCATTGTCGCTTTTCGCTGTATTTGCATCAATTTATATAGTAATAAAGGGCGTAAAGAATGAAAAATGATTCACTTGTCGGAGTGCTAGCCAAACTTGCGTTGTTTGGCGTTTGTCTGTTTGCCGTGCATTTCCTGCTTGCACGCGCCTTTCCTGTGTGCGCCGCAGATGGTATATACGAGGCTCACTTATTTTTATTTGTACTGACGGTGGTAGTGGTGCTGGTGCTGAAATTTATTTTTCGGAAGATGGCACAGAAGAAACAAGGTCTTTTCGGTTATGCTTTCATGGCATCGAGTCTGGTGAAGATGGCGCTCGCGGTAGTTTTCCTTATACCTATTATTAGAATAGAAGCAGACTACCGTATTGCGTATGTCGTGCAATTTTTTGTGCTGTACTTTGCATATCTTATAATGGAAGTGGTGCTAGTCGCAAAATTACTGAAACAAGATTGACAAATCAATTTTCAGATTTTCAAATCATCGAATTATCAAATCTTCAAATAGTATAAAACAAAATAGAAAAAGTGTCGTATAATATAGAGAGTTTATTAATTTGATAAGTATTTTAAATAGATAGGAAAATCATGGACGAAGAAAAGACCAGATATTCAAAGGAAGAACTTGAAGAATTCAAGGAAATAATTCTCAAGAAGTTGGAACGAGCACAGGCTGATTTCGACTTGTACAAGAGTATGCTCACCAAGGAAGATATGAACGACATTGATGATACATCGCCGACTTTCAAGGTTTTGGAGGAAGGTCAGAATGTTTTGTCAAAAGAAGAGATTGGCCGTATTGCACAGCGTCAGCTTAAGTTCATACAGAACCTGCAGGCTGCACTTTTCAGAATTGAAATCGGCACCTACGGTATCTGCCGTAAAACTGGCAAGTTAATTCCAAAAGAGAGATTGAGAGCAGTTCCTCATGCAACACTTTGCGTAGAAGCAAAACAAAACAGATAACAAAAAAAGACCTTAGCGGTCTTTTTTTGTTTCTGAGTTTAACTTCGTTGAGGGCTTTGCCGTTCTATGCCTGCGGCGTTTCATGGGCTGACGCCCGTTTCTAGTTTCTATGGCTAGCGCCGCTTGTGTGTTTTTAAGTCCAAGATTCTTGCATCTTGTCAACAACCTAGAAACAGAAAAACCTAGAAACCATTGTCTGTTATCCTTTGAATAATTGAATTTTTGAATTCTTGAATTTTTAAATCTTTTTGTTCAACGAAAAACATTATTTCTTACATTTGCCAATCGAAAATAATTTTAAAAACAAAATATCATGTATAACGATTTTCAAGCTTATCTACAGAAGGAAATAGCTGGTATCAGAGAAGCCGGCTTGTACAAGAACGAACGCATCATAGCATCGCCACAGGGCGGTGAAATCACATTGCAGGACGGAACCAAGGTTCTCAATTTCTGCGCAAACAACTACCTCGGCCTTGCCAACAATCCACAGCTTATCGCTGCTGCCAAGGAAGCCATGGATACTCACGGCTACGGTATGGCATCGGTAAGATTCATCTGCGGTTGCTCCGACCTCCACAAGGCATTGGAAAAGAAGATTGCTGAATTCTTCGGTACCGAGGACACCATCCTCTACGCAGCTTGCTTCGACGCTAACGGCGGTGTTTTCGAACCATTGTTAGGAGAAGAAGATGCTATCATCTCCGACTCGTTGAACCACGCTTCAATTATCGACGGTGTTCGTCTGTGCAAGGCTCAGCGTTTCCGCTATGCCAACGCCGACATGGCCGACCTCGAGGAAAAACTCAAGGAAGCCCAGAAGTGCCGTTTCCGCCTCATTGCTACCGACGGCGTATTCTCGATGGACGGTAACGTTTGCCCGCTCGACAAGATTTACGAACTTGCAAACAAGTACAACGCAATGGTAATGGTTGACGAATCACACTCGGCAGGTGTTGTCGGAAAGACTGGCCGTGGTGTTACCGAACGCTACAACCTCCGTGGAAAGATTGAAATCCTTACCGGTACTCTCGGCAAGGCATTCGGTGGTGCAGTTGGCGGTTTCACAACTGGAAAGCGCGAAATCATCGAAATGCTTCGTCAGCGTTCACGTCCATATTTGTTCTCCAACTCAATACCGCCAATGGTAGCCGCAGCAGGCTGCAAGATGGTTGACATCATGTCGAGCACCAACGAGTTGCAGGACAAGTTGCACAGCAATACCGACTACTTCGTAGCAAAGATGAAGGCTGCTGGCTTCGACATCAAGCCAACCGAATCGGCAATCTGCGCAGTTATGCTTTACGACGCAAAACTTTCACAGGATATGGCTGCAAAACTTCAGGAAGAAGGCATCTATGTAACTGGCTTCTACTATCCTGTAGTTCCGAAGGGACAGGCTCGTATCCGCGTTCAGATTTCGGCAGCACACGAAGTCGCTCATCTCGACAAGTGCATCGCTGCATTCACAAAGGTCGGCAAGGAACTCGGCGTTATCAAGTAGAAAACGACAAAATTATAGAGGAAAAGTCGGGACAGAAGTTCCGACTTTTTTTGTATTACTACCAAAAACAAATTCTGCAAAAATATTATAGCAAAAACACACTACCGACAATGTATTTCACAAAGCAATCTAACACCTATAAATAATTAAACAAAAAAACATTGCATATGAAAATATTTAATACCTTTGCCGCGCAATTTTTGTATATATACTTTATTGACCTTATACTATTGAGTATGAAGAGATTTTTATTAATTACAATCTTCTGCATATTATTTTTGGTATGCAGAAAGGATTTGCACAAACGCCATCCGTATGGAATGGTTCGTCAATTGATACGGCTTGGTATCACAACCACAGGGATGCTTCAGAGTTTACAATTTACACTGCAGCGGAACTTGCAGGTTTGGCAAAGCTTGTAAATACATATGAAACATTTGCTGGCAAGACAATATATGTCGGAAATGGTATAGACCAAGTTGTTATCGACCTTAACAACAAAACTTGGACAGAAATCGGAACAGGATACTTGGGCCTTGAGTTTCAGGGACATTTTGACGGCCGCAACTGCATAATAAAAAATCTAGTCGTAAGTCCAACTACTTGGAAATCGTATAAGGGTCTTTTCGGATATGTAGTATCTACGGAAAGCGGTAGTGCAATTGTTGAAAATGTCAATGTAGAAGGACGTGTAATCTCCAATTTTAGTGAAGTTGGTGGCATTGTGGGTAATGCCAAAGGAACATCTGCACATAGAACAATCATAAGGAACTGTACATTCAACGGCGAAGTCACTTCTGTAACTTACTCAGGCGGTATTGTCGGAGACACAGAAGCATACTGCGATATAATTGATTGTGCAGTTGCTGGTACAATAACCTCTCTCGAATCATACGCAGGAGGTATAACAGCCAGAACTACAGGAGGTGGAGACGCTAGCACATACAATCAAATTACAGGATGCACAAGTGCTGCCTGGGTACACGCACCAGAAAATGTTGGCGGTATTACTGGATATACGAACCTTTCCACAATCGCATATTGCAACAATGGCGGTTGCGTATTTGGGAACTACACGGCTGGCGGTATTACAGGAAACAGAACCAGCAATAGTATAATCAAATATTGTATAAGCACAGGAACAATAAGCACCGGCATAAACGGAAGCACGATCTATGGCGGTAACATAATTGGAGCAAACAATAGGACGAACACAACATACTGCTATTACGACAAGCAAAGAAGTCGTGTAGGTGGTGTATATGGTGCCGACTACGCAAATATTGCCGAAGGCAAACATACTTCTGATCTCACTGTTTCAACAAACGATGAAAAACCAGTTGCATTAGCAGGAACGGAAAGCGAATGGACAAGTCATTTCACATTTATTGCTGGATATTACCCAATTCCTATCAATATAAGCGATAAAACTGCTGCAAGATTGGCTGCTCTACCAATTGGATTGCCAGAGTCGCCATTGGCATACTACAACGAGCCTGCCGATTTTACCCTGATGGACGGCTATACATATACGAGCAGCAACACTGGCATAGTTGATGTGTCTGCAAACCCTGCAACTATAGGCGCCACAGAAGGTACTGCAATTATAACCGCTACAAGCGAAGAGTGGAGCAAGGTTTTCGTTATCGAAAAACCATATACTACCTCTCCTGTACTTACAATAGCAACTCTTAGCGAACTTGAAAATTTCAGGAATGCAGTAAATGACGGTGCAAGAGGTTCTTACCAAGGCGTATCGGCATACAACGGCTTTAAAGGAATAACAATACAGATTACTGCCGACATCGATATGAGTCCCAACAGTAACTGGACCCCTATTGGTACAAACGAGAATCCTTTCTGTGGAACAATTGATGGTCAAAATAAGTTGCTTAAAAACATTAAGGTAAACAGGACAAATCACAATTCCGGTCTTTTCGGTGTTGTCAACAATGCAAAAATCAGGAATATAAAACTTACAGGAAATGTAACATCAAGCACATTGTATTTAGGTGGCTTCTGTGGACGAACAAAAGGAACTTATGCAGATTCTGTTGAATTCAAAAACTGTCATTTTTACGGCAAGATAAATGCAAGTAGCCAATATACAGGCGGTATAATTGGTTACGCAGGAGCATATTGCGTTGTTGAAAATTGCTCTGCGGGAGGAGAAATAACAAGTACAAGCAGCTACTGCGGCGGTATAATAGGACAGAATGGCGGTTCGGCAAGAATAGTAAACTGCATAAATATTGCCGAAATAAAAGCGAACAATTATGCTAGCGGCATAATTGGTTATGTACAAAACGGCACAAAAATACACGACTGCTTGAATTCCGGGAACATTTATGGTACGTCAGAAAATACTGGAGGTATCACCGCTTTTATAGGTACTAATAGTAGCGAAATTGTAAATTGTATTAATACAGGTACTGTAAGTTCGGGCGGTAGTATCGCTGGTGTAAAGAGCGGCACTCCTACATTTACAAACAACTACTACGACAAGCAACGTTCTGTAATTGGTGGCGTTACAAATGAAGATATTTCAGGCAAAGCAGAAGGAAAAACTACTGCAGAAATTTTGGCACTTACATCTGGAACGCTAAGCGAACATTGGAACTATACAGGAACATCTTATCCTACTCCTAAGAATGTAGGTTGCGGACTATCTGGCGATGCAATAAACAACCTTGTAAAGATTGCCGCAGCGACAGTAACATTTGCAGGTAGCGAAATTTATAGCGAGATAGAACACAATTTCACAGTTGCCAGCGGTTTCACTTGGAGCAGTAGCAATACCAGATTAATAACCATATCTGGAACATCTGCAAACTTGGTACATTCAGACCCGTACGGTTCTGTTGTCCTTACTGCCAAAATCGATGACCTTGAAGATATTGAATATACCAAGAAAGTGCTTACCAGCGTACTGGGAGAGAATCCATACGACATTGATAGCTACGCTGACCTTTGCGCTTTCCGCGATGCAGTAAATGCCGGTCTCGAGGGCTCGTACAAGGGACTTATGAATATGGACGGTTACTGCGGAAAGACCTTTAACCTAACAAACAATATTACCATTGAAGATACGTGGACACCAATTGGAATAACATCCACCAATCCATTTAGAGGCAACTTTAACGGTAACAATCATACCATTAGCGATTTGAATGTGTCAAGCAATGCGGCATATTCCGGACTTTTCGGCTATATATATGTAAGTTGTGGCACTGGTGGAATCAAGGATTTAGTAGTTGAAGGTAATGTTAGAGGTACTTCGTATGTTGGCGGTATTGTGGGCTTCGGAAGAGGATTGAACAGCTCCACATATTTCACAATTGAGAATTGCCATTTCAAAGGGTCGGTAATAGCCTCATCATCATATTCAGGCGGTGTTTGCGGTTACCTTGGTGCATATTCCAAGGCTAAAGAAAGTACTGCAACCGGTGATGTAACCAGCACAAGCTCATACGTTGGCGGTATAGTCGGCAGAAGCAATGGTGATGGAAATTCAAATCTCTCATCTTTCTGTACATTTGCCCGCGACAGTGTGCTAAACTGTGCAAACAATGCGAAGGTAACAGGTAGCAGCTATGTAGGCGGTATATGTGGTTACAACTATATGTCGGAAGTAAGATACTGCTTGAATGCCGGTGAAGTAATAACAACCAGCGGAACTGCAACTTCCATAGGCGGAATTGTCGGTTATAACGATGTTTACAGGGGATACGTTGCACAGTGCCTCAATGTATATGGTTTTAATTCCAAAGAAGGCAATATCATAGGCGTTGACAACGATACCATAACAAACTGCCCCGAAAGAGGCTCATTAAGTGTAAACAGGAACTATTTCGACTTGCAACAATGTGCGCTTGGCATTGTTACGGCATCCAATGGTACTGGCAAACTTACATCCGAACTTGTCGCTACAGCAGATGGAACAAAGCCATCAGCACTGACTGAATTTACAAACGGCAAGTGGTGGTATAAGAGAGGCTACTACCCAATGCCTATAAATCCCGCCAATGCTTTAGCCAGTACACCTGTATTGCTGGCTGCTACTCCTATAATGCTTGATGTTAACGCAGGCGAAGCAGTTGCTCCAACAAATACCAACCAGCTTACTACCCGCGACTTCAATGTAACAGTTGCAGATGGACAGGTATGGACGGTTTCCGACGACAGCAAGATTATAATAAACGGAAGCACAGGTGCTGCACATATTGCAAACCAGTTTATGCGACTGACAATCACTGCAACAATTGGCTCCTATTCAAAGACAATGTTCCTGGCTAATACTACATACGTGCCACCTATCGCTATTCGCTCACAAGACGAACTGAAAGCTTTCAGGGATGCCGTAAACAGTGGCAACAACGGTATGTTTGAAGCACGTGTATATGACCTTGCCACACACACCGTAACCTCAGAAGTTGTTGAGGCATACAATGTAAACGGATACAAGGGTGTAGATTTCTATTTGACAAGCAATATTGAAGGATTGGAAAGTTCAACAGATTGGACTGCAATAGGAACAGCCTTGCACCCGTTCAAGGGTAATTTCCACGGACAAGGCAAGAAGATTACCACCCTCCGTACATCGGGCAGCTACACTGGCTTGTTCGGATACATCGAGGAAAGTTCGATAGACAGCCTTACCATACAGGGACGTGCATATATTAATTCGTCAAACGGAACGATAAGCAACGACAACAAGATAAACGGCTCATCGTATGTGTCTGGTCTTGTGGGATTTGCAAAGAAGTCGGTTATTTCACAATGCCATGTATCTGCTGTTATCAATAACACAGGTTCATATACAGGAGGTATATGTGCAGAGGCAGTTGCGACAACCATAAAGGAGTGCGATTTCTGCGGCAAGATAAATTCCTCCGTTGATTACGCTGGTGGTATCTGCGGTCACGCCAAAGCAGAAGATAATGTCGGCACGAAGATAATTTCCTGTACAAACGCGGCTTCAGTAACGGCAGCAAACTATGTCGGCGGTATTGTGGGAGCCTGCGAAAACAATTCGGAAGTCAAGTTCTGCAACAATGGCGGAAACGTTTCTGCAACAACCGAAAATGCAGGTGGTATTTGTGGTACCCTTAATGCTTCATCGATAACATCCTGCATCGCTACTGGCGGTGTAAATATGGGTGGTCCGATAGTAGGTTCCACCGAAGGCGATGTTACAGTAACCAGTTGCTACTTTGATAGGCAAAGGTGCGACAGAACCAACAGCAGGCCTTCTGTATATGACAAATATACATCGGAAATGCAAGGCACTGCTTTGCAAAGTGCATTAGGTACTACAGAATGGAGCTTTACAGCATCGCTGTACCCGATGCCGAAAAACTTGGCGACACAACTTGGCGCTAAACTTGCGGCTATTCCTCTGACTCTTGATGAGAGAGGCAATACCTCCAATCATCAGACATACCGTCTAGTAAGCCAAAACTTCGACCTTGTCAATGAAACAGGTATGACTTGGAAAACAAATTGTAAACGCAACGAGGAAACAGGAAGAACATTCCTTACAATTAATAGTAGCAATGTTCCAACCGTTAATGGAAACGAAAAGGATTGCGCTAACATTTTCCTCAAACTCACAGACAATTACCATGTAAAGACATTCTTTATACAGAACCCAGAAACTGACGACCCAATTCCTATCAGCACATTGACAGAATTCATAAAGTTCAGAAATGCAGTAAACGCAGGGGAAACAGGTTCTTTCAAGGGTATAATGAACGAAAGCGGATTTACTGGCAAGAATTTCCGACTTGATTGTGATATCGACTTGGCTCAGAGTACTTATCCTACCGACCAGAAAGCACAGACAAGAGATCGGA
>Ga0265298_10009728_pt1 | contig 11424 bp, 8 predicted proteins | sample AusTroGonzalo_MG_3_FD_193486 | JGI IMG/M metagenome (GOLD analysis project Ga0265298, IMG submission 193486) | Bovine rumen microbial communities from tropical cattle in Woodstock, Queensland, Australia - Gonzalo_01 | ecosystem: Host-associated > Mammals > Digestive system > Stomach > Rumen ...
TGCCAACTACTGGCTTCGTCCTGGCAACACGTCCGCATCGACAAACTATCTGGCATTCCTTGACAATACCCTTGAAAGGCTTCAGGGAAAGAAGGTCGGCCTTGTACGCATGGACAGCGGCTTCTTCTGCGGCGACATCTTCGACCGTCTGGAAGAGGAGCGCCTGCCATACATCGTGGCCTGCCGCTTCAACAACAGTATCAAGATACAACTGGCATCACAGGTAAAGTGGACGGAAGTGGCCGATGGGCTGCATATTGCAGAGAGTACCTATCAGGCAAAGGACTGGGAGAAGCCACGCCGCATCATTATGGTGAGGCAGGAAGTAGACAAGCGTCCCAAGGCCGCAGGTAAGAAGATCAAGAAAATCAAGAAGCCCAAGCAAATGGAACTCTTCCCTGACGTGGCAGAGCTGGGGAATTATCGGTACAGTTGTTTCATCACCTCGCTAACACTGCCTGCCAAAGCCGTCTACGACCTTTATCGCGGACGCGCAGACTCGGAGAACAGAATCAAGGAGATTAAATACGACTTCTCTGCCGACAAATTCTCATCAAAGGACTTTTGGGCGACGGAAGCCTGCGACTCTTTCATCATTATGGCATACAACTTCATCAGCCTCTTCAGACATGCCATCATCAATTCCAAGCAAAGTCATTTCCTCAAGACCATCAGGTACAAGATACTCAACATCCCTGCCTATCTCGAAAAGAAAGGCGATAAAAATGTTTTACGTCTCGTGAGAACAATGAACCAACGACAAGCATTCATGGGACTGTGGAGGACAACCGAGAGTTTTGATATAGCTAAAGAGAATTGGGCCTAACGACCGATTTGTGTTTAACTGATCTACGAAGGCCAGATCCTCGTATATAAAGAGGTCGAGGGTGCCGACGATGAGGAAAGTACTGGGGAAGCCTTTGAGCTGTTCCGGTGTGGCCACCGCCGGGGAGTAATAAATAAACTCGTCGGCAGGAATTTCCTGTCCATGCTTCAAATAGGCCCAACCAAGGACATTCTCATCTTTATGCCATACGAACTCGCCAGTCATATCGTCCGGATGGAGGTCGTCAGGGCCGCCAGTGCGATAGTCGAGCATCGGATAAATGAGCACAGCACCCTTTACAGGCACATTGCCCTTGTCCTTGTTCCACAGCGCCATACGGGTGGTTAATCCGCCGCCTGCACTTTCGCCCATGATGACGATATTATCACCGTCCACATGCAACTCATCACCATGTTCATGGATATAGGTCAAGCCCGCATAAGCCTCATCCAGCTCTATGTGATAACTGTATGACGGATCGGAAGTCAGCGTGTATTCTGGAGAAAACACTGTGGCTCTGAGCCTGTTGGCCATCTCGCGAAAGTCGTTGCCGTACATTGTAGCGTTGCCTGTCAGGTAGCCTCCTCCATGACAATAGTACACGACGGGTGTCTTCTCTTCCAGCCCTACATCATCGGGGCGATAGTAATAGATAGTAAGTCTTTGTCCTGGCTTGGGGCTGTCGATGGTGAAATACTCGCCCTGGTCCTGAACGATGCTCGCAAACTTAGCCTCTAAATCCGGGTCAAGAAGAATCTCCTTGTACTCATTTGCTATGAGATTGTAACTTTTGGGGAGTGTCGGACTTGGTGCAGGATTGTCGTTTTGGCTGGTACATGAAGTGAACACCATTGTCGTGCCGCAAACGAGGATGGCGGCGAACATCCATAGATTTTTCTTTTTCATTGTCTTCATTGTCTTAAGTTATTATCTGTTGCTCTGCTGCAAAGTTAAGAAATAACTACCAACCATGCAAGCCGCAAAAGCCTGCTACATGAAGATTTTGTATATTTGATAACATTTTGTACATTTGATAATTTCCCACAGCGGATTTTGAACCTCTACTCACCGAAATAGTACAAAAATATCGCCGAGTCCCATCTTTGATGTCTCGGCGGATATGATATTATAAGGAAGATATTACTGAGCTGATTCGCGCATCCAACTGGTTACGCTCTGTCCCATGCGCTGCTTGAAAGCACGGCTGAAGGTAATGTAGCTGCGAAAGCCGCTGTTGAGGGCCAGTTGCTGGGCTGTGACGGATTGCTGAGCTGCGACAGCCTCGCGATAGAGATTAATGAAATGATTGATGCGTAGATTGTTGATATAGATATTGTAGCTGATACCCTGATGGGTGAAATGGTTGGTAAGATAAGTGCGATTAGTGCCAATGGCTTTGGCAAGCTGGGAAAGGTTCAAGTCGTGCTGTAAATAAAGATGTGTATCTATGCAATGCTGCTGTAGCAATGTGCTGATAATGTCGGAAGTGGTTTGTGCCAGTCCGTTGTCTTCCATATTTTCTATGGTGGTAGTTTCCTCTTCGGCAGTAAAGGGCTGCTGAGATATGCTCAGGTCGCTTAACGTCTCTACCCGCCACAGGAGATAGCATATAAATACGATGAGGATCACCTGCATGGCGTATTGGTAAGCCGGACCTTCGCTTACAAACGCATAGAAAACAAACACCAGCAGTATAATGGCCAGCACCACGAAACTCTGCCACACCTCCTTGTGTTCCAAGTCGGCATAGTTGTCACGCAGCCAGCGCCCGTACTGTTTCGATGCGCGTACCATATATATAATTAAGCCCATGCACATCAACAGGGCATAGACATATACAATCGGCTGAAGGGCATAGCTGCGGGTAGCAACGTTGAATACCCCTCCCAAAACAACCGGTGCCATCATCGCTGTGACAGGCCACAGCGGTCGGCGGCGGTCTTGCAGCATGGCGAGCAGTACGATGATGGCCAAAGGAATTAATGTCATACAGTCAAGTAATCCACCTATCAGGTCAATCATCATGACATCATCTCTTGAGTTGAGAAAGAATATCGGCATATACCATGCATGGTTCAAAACGATGGAAGCAAAGAAAGCAGCAACCCAACGGCGCAAGCGCACTGGCGACGTAATCTCTGGGGCAATAGCGTTAGCTCGACGGAACAGCAGATAACAGCTAGCCATGATGGCCATAACTGTCACTACTGCATAAAGCATAGTATAGAGCGTATCTTCCCGAATCTGATCGTACATGATTGTTTTACTTCAACAGTTTCCTACCTTCATTATCTTCCAGCACCTGCATTTGCTGAAATCTTAGCCATAAGATTGGATCTGTTATGAATTATGAGTGCAAAGGTAGCACAAAATCATGAAACCAAAGAAGAATAAGTGAAAAATCCCTCAAAAGTTTTGTTGCCTCAGTAAGGCAAATTCACCAGTGCCAGTGTAATTAATCTCGTATTCATTGCTGTCGACAGACTTACGGGTAATCTTATACTCGCATTCTATCTGATGCTGAATGATGCCATCTAATAATCCATGAACCCATTCATATTTGTCTGTTGGATTTGCCACCTGATGTATATACTGGTTGATGGTCTTTTCAACAAACTTGTGACTTGCTTCGATGGTGAACTTTCCTGTTGCTTCCAGCCCGTTGCCTTCGAAACTGCCAATGATGTCATCGCCAATCTTTTTTGTGGATGTTTGTATCACAGCGGGACGGTTCTTTTGTTACAATAGGAGAACCGTCCTGCGTTACTAAAACTTGTAGCGGAGACCGGCACAGAGAAGACCCTTCTCACCAAGACCAGCCTCGACGAATCCGCGGAAGGCTGTGCCGCCAAACTCTGCACCGATGGGCGTAACCTGAAACATGAACCAAGTGGTAGAATCAGATTTCTTGTAGTCTTTGCTGTCGTCGATATCGTTGCTCATGAACATGGCTCCGGCTGAGAGCGATGAGTACATGCCGAAGTGGTTTCTTCTAAACCAGTTGAACTTGACAGAGGGCATCACTGTAATGTACTTGGAAGACCAGTCGGTGGTATTAGTGTCAGAGCCAGATTTCCAGTTACAGCCGGTAATCGATGCCACGCAGCCTACAGCCACTACGGGCGTTACGTGGTGGTAGTACTCCACACCGACAGGGCCCCAGAAGCTGTCTTGTTCTGTAGCAAATGTGAAGACCTCAGAAAAGACACTGAAGAGACCTGAAGCCGAGCCGACTCCATAGTAGATACCTATTTCGTTTTTCAGATTGTCATTTTGTGCGCTTGCCGTGAGCGCGGCTACCAGCATGGTAGCGATCATCATCAATTTCTTCATCATTAATGGACTAATTTTACCTTGTTTCAAAATGTCGGTGCAAAGGTATAGCGTTATTTGAAGTAAGGCATAAAACAGAGGTGGAAATTTAATGTTCCACCCCTATTTTTTTGATTTACATCATCTTAGAAGATTATATGAATAAATAAAGAGATTATTTGTGGATGTTTGGAAAAAGCACTATCTTACCTTTTTACCTTTACTTCACTTCCCAGATGTCGTTGGTTTCGAGAAGCTCTGTGAAGTTATGGTACTTCTTCTGGGCAGAAACCTCAGCAAGCTGGGCATGTACGGCATCGTTGTAGGTAGGAGCCTCCACGTCGCGGATCACACCGAGAGCGATGGGGAAGCCATCCTCGGGCGTCATCATGGCAAGCTTCAGCTGCAGGGTGTTGTCCTCGCAGTGGGCATCGTGGACGAGTACATCGTCGATGGTGTAGCCATCCTTGCCGATCTCCACCACCTTCAGGCCAAAGCCCTGCTGCACGAGTCCGAACTCATTGTTCTCGCCGAAGACGAGCTTCTCACCATGACGGACGTAGATGGCATTCTTCTTACGACCCTCGTTGTTGTAGACGATGTCGTGGCAGTGGTCGTTGAAGATGACGCAGTTCTGCAGAACCTCCGTCACAGAAGCGCCCTTGTGCTCATAGGCAGCCTTCAGTACCTCGACCGTTCCCTTGGCATCAGTTGCCACGCAACGGGCGAAGAAGTGTCCACGGGCACCGAAGCAGAGCTCAGCAGGACGGAAGGGGTCCTCGACCGTACCGTAGGGGCTTGACTTAGAGACGAAGCCACGGGGAGAGGTGGGTGAGTACTGACCCTTCGTCAGACCGTAGATGCGGTTGTTGAGGAGGATCATGTTGAGGTCGATGTTACGACGGTTGGCATGGATGAAGTGGTTACCACCGATAGCCAGTCCGTCGCCGTCGCCAGACACCTGCCAGACGGTGAGGTTGGGGTTAGCGACCTTCGCACCGGTAGCGATGGCAGCGGCACGACCGTGGATGGTGTTCATGCCGTAGGTAGCCATGTAGTGGGGCAGACGGCTGGAACAGCCGATACCGCTGATGACTGCGACGTTCTCAGGGGCTACGCCGATCTCGGCCATAGCCTTATGGAGTGAAGCCAGGAAGAAGTGGTCACCACAACCCGGGCACCAACGCGGCTGGCCTTTCTTGAAATCTTGTGCTGTATAACTCATACTATTAATTTTTTCTGAAACGAATACGCACGAATTAATCCTAATTTTTATAATAATTATTCTTATTCGTGGATAAAATTATTCATATTATTCACATTCGTTTCCTATAATTATTTTTTTTTTATTTCTTCGAATGCGTTGACGAGTTCTTCGACGACGAAGGGCTGGCCCTTGACCTGGTTGAACTGGAAGGGGACGAAGTTGTCGACCTTCATGCGCAGATAGGCAGCGAGCTGCCCCATGTTCTGTTCGGCCACCACCACCTTATTATATTTATTAAGGACGGCAGCGGTGTTCTTGGGTAGCGGATTCAGATACTTGAAGTGCGTCTGGGCCACCTTGTAACCCTTGGCACGGAGTTCATCCATAGCTGAGCGCAGATGACCGTAGGTAGAACCGAAGCCCACAATCAGCAGGTCTGCATCGGCATCGCCATCGACCTCAAGGTCAGGCACCTGGATATTCGCGATCTTCTGCTGGCGCAGGCGCGTCATCAGGTCGTGGTTCTCAGGATTGGTGGAGATAGTGCCTGTTGCGTTGTCCTTCTCCAGTCCGCCGAGAATGTGAGCGAAGCCCTCACGACCTGGCACAGCCCAGTAGCGGGTACCGTTTTCAGCACGCATGTAGGGAGTCCATTTACCCTTCAACTCCTCAGGAACATAAGGAGGATTGATGGGGTCAAGCTGGGCGATGTTGGGCAATTTGAAGGCGCCGGAACCGTTGGCCACGAAGGCATCGGTAAGCAACACAACGGGTGTCATGTGCTCCAACGCAATCTTACAAGCCTGATAGGCGGCATCGAAACAGTCGGTAGGACTGGTGGCAGCCATCACCGGCATCGGACTCTCACCGTTACGTCCGAAGAGGGCCTGCAGGAGGTCCGTCTGCTCCGACTTCGTGGGAAGACCTGTGGCAGGACCACCACGCTGCACGTCGAGAACGACGAGCGGCAGCTCCATAATGACTGCGAGGTTCATGGCCTCAGACTTCAGGCAGATGCCAGGACCAGAGGTCGATGTCACACCTAATGCACCTGCGAACGAAGCACCGAGTGCTGACGAACATCCGGCAATCTCATCTTCACACTGAACAGTAATCACACCGCACGACTTGTGCTTCGACAGCTCATGAAGCACGTCGGTAGCAGGGGTGATAGGATAAGAACCGAGGTAGAGCTTCAGGCCAGCCTTTTCGGCAGCAGCGATGAAACCGTAGGCCGTAGCCTTGTTACCCGTGATGTCCATATAGCGTCCAGGCTCCTTCGTCTTCGACTCCACACGATAGACGTTGACCGTCGAAGAGTGGGTATTGTGTCCGTAGTCATAACCAGCCTGGATCACCTTGATGTTAGCCTCAGCGATAGCGGGCTTCTTGGCAAACTTGTCCTTCAGGAAGTTGGCCACGAGGTTCAGGTCGCGGTCGAAGAGCCAGCAGACGAGTCCGAGGGCAAACATGTTACGGCACTTCATCATGGCCTTCATATCCATGCCTGAGTCGGCCAGACAGTCCTTCACCATCGTGGTGAGTGGGCACTGGATGACGCGATCCGGGTCGATACCCATCTCGCCGAGGTAATCCTCTGTCTTGAACTGTGCTTTCTCCAGATCCTTGGGACCGAAGGAGTCAGTATCGATGATAATCGTTGCACCCGGTTTGGCGTAACGGTACTGCGTCTTCAGGGCTGCGGCGTTCATAGCCACGAGCACGTCGCACTTGTCGCCAGGGGTATAGACTTTTCCGGCACCGATGTGTACCTGGAAACCTGAGACACCCGTCAGCGATCCTTGCGGGGCGCGGATGTCTGCGGGATAGTCGGGGAATGTGGAAATGCCGTTACCAACGGTGGCACTGACCGTAGAGAAGATGTTGCCGGCGAGCTGCATACCATCGCCGGAGTCACCTGAGAAGCGGACCACAACCTGATCCAACTCCTTCACTTCTAATTGTTCTGCCATAATTATTTGGTTTATTACTAACTTTCTATAAAAACGGCTGCAAAATTATGCAATTTTAGCGAAATAACCAAAGAAATAACACAAAAAGTGAATAATCTACCACGAATTACAAAGATTTACGAATAAAAATGCAGATTATTAACCACAGATTGCACAGATTACACAGATTAAGGCTGCGCACTTCTGATGCTAATCTGTGAAATCTGCGTAATCTGTGGTTTATTATCTTAGTAGGTGAACGACGAGCCGCCGAGGAATTCGCGGAGGAGCGAGGTTGGCGGAATCTGCGTGTCGGGGATGGGACGGATGTAACGCAGGAACTTCAGCAGCCGATAGGCCTCAGCGTATTCCGGACAGTTCTCCGGCACCTGTTCGAGCAAGGGCTCTGCCTGACTCTTGATGACTGCCAACTCGAAGAGCATCGCCGTATTGAACATCGCGTCGGCATTCTCCTGGAAGGGGAAGATCCACTTGTTCTCTCCTGCACGGACTGAAGGCCAGCGGCGGATGGTTTCCTGAGCCGAGACAGCCCGGTACTTATGGTCGCGGATGATACGGCGCAGCAGACGGTTGTCGGTAGTGGGCACATAATTGTGGTTGTCGAGCAGGATCGTGGTCAGGGCCGAGGCATAGACACGGAATATCTGTTCGTTGGGAATCTCCGATGTCAGCTCGGGGTTCAAAGCATGGATGCCCTCAACGACCAGTATCTCTTTCTCCTTCAGCCGCAGCCGCTTACCGCTTTTCTGACTGGTGCCCGTGGGGAAGTCATATCGTGGCAACTCCACCTCATCGCCTCGGAAGAGGGCCGAGAGCTGTTCGTTCAGCAGCGGCAGGTTCAGGGCGTGCAGGTTCTCGAAGTCGTAGTCGCCCTTCTCGTCAAGCGGTGTCTTGTCGCGGTCGAGGAAATAGTCATCGAGCGAGATGCCGACGGGTTTGATGCCGTTGACGGCGAGCTGGACAGAGAGGCGCTTACAGGTTGTCGTCTTACCACTCGACGACGGTCCGGCAATCAGCACCAGCTTAATACCCTTCTTACGGGCTATCTCATCGGCAATCTGACCGATCTTCTTCTCCTGCAGGGCCTCCGACACCTGAATCAACTGCGGCGAATAGCCCAGACCTATCACCTCATTCAGGTCACCGATGGTACGCAGATCCATGATGTCCTGCCACTGGTGGTGCTCCTTGAAGATACCGAACATCTTATCCTGATGGATCAGTTCTCCCAGTTCGTCGGGATGCTCCCTCGATGGCAGACGCAACAGCAGGCCGTCGTAATACTTCTCCAGTCCAAAGAGGTACAGCTGTGAGGTGTTCGTCAGCAACGAGCCATAGTAGTAGTCCACATAACCGTCGATATCATAATAGGTGGTATAGAGGCTGCCGATGCTCTTCAACAGCTTCACCTTCGAGCGGTTGTGCAGGCTGCCGAAGAGTTCGATGGCCTCCTGGGTGGTCGTCTCATGCCGATGGATGGGCATCGCAGCATCGATGATCTCCTGCATACGGCGACGGATGGCACCGGCATCTTCGAGTGTCACCGGACGCCCGATGTTCAGGTTCACATAATATCCGTTCGACACGGGGATGTCGATAGCCACCTTACAGGGGTTGAACAGTTCGTGGGCGACCTTGCAGAGCACGAAGAAGAGTGATCTGGTATAGGCCCTGTTGCCGCTGGGCGAGGTGACATCCAGAAATTCCACCTGCTTCTGCTTATAGATCCGGAAGTGCATGCCTTCCACCTTGTTATTCACATGTGCCGAGATCGGGCCATACTTCATCTGGAGCCCAGACTGCTGATACACATCCTCAAGGTTTGCACCTAAGGGAACCTCTACCGTCTTGCCGTTGTTAAGGACAAGGATCTTGACTGTCTTTTCCATATTCCGATTGTTGTTTTATGGCGCAAAGATATATAAAAAAATGGATAATGGACCATGGATAATGGATAATTTTGTATGGCGGTAGCAAATTTTTCACTTTTCACTATTCACTTTTCACTTTTTTATCGTATCTTTGTAGCCGAATTCGAATCAAAAGATATCTTTTATGCTCGTAATTTTCAAACTCCTTGGTTCCCTCGCCCTGCTGATGTTCGGTATGAAGTCGATGAGTGAGGCGCTCCAGAAGATGGCCGGACCGCAGTTGCGTCACGTCCTCGGAGCCATGACCACCAACCGCTTTACGGGAATGTTGACAGGTATGCTGGTGACAGCATCCGTCCAGTCTTCAACAGCTACCACGGTGATGACCGTGTCGTTCGTCAATGCGGGCTTGCTCACGCTGGCCCAGGCCATCTCGGTCATCATGGGCGCCAACATCGGAACGACACTCACGGCATGGATCATGTCGGCAGGTATGTCGTTCGACATCACCAGTGCCGTCTACCCCGCCTTCTTCCTCGGCATCATCCTCATCTATCTGAAGAAATACCGCTATATCGGCGACTTCCTTTTCGGTCTGTCCTTCCTGCTGTTAGGACTTGGCACGCTCCGAATGACGGGTACGGAGATGAATCTTGGCGAGAACGAGACATTGCTTAATTTCTTCGCATCGTTTGATCCCACGTCGTTCATCACCACGCTGGTCTTCCTGCTGTTAGGCGGCATCATGACCTTCTGCGTACAGTCGTCGGCAGCGGTGATGGCCATCACGATGATCCTCTGCTCCAGTGGTGCGCTGCCTATCTATCAGGGTATCGCCCTGGTGATGGGTGAGAACATCGGTACGACGGTTACCTCTAACCTCGCAGCCCTCTCGGCCAACACCCAGGCTCGTCGGGCCGCCCTGTCGCACATGTTCTTCAACTTCTTTGGTGTCTTCTGGATACTGTTCGTGTTCCGTCCCTTTATCGATGCCGTCTGCGGTCTCGTGGGCTATGACGTCACGATGGTCAAGGGAACGGTGGAGGCCAGCGTGTTCATGGCCAATGCCGCCAAGCTGAGCTTCGTGCTGGCAGCCTTCCACACCTGCTTCAACGTGGCTAACACCTTTATCCTCATCTGGTTCATCCCACAGATTGAGAGGCTCGTCTGCTGGGTTATCAAGCCGAAGAACGTGGACGAGGAAGACGAGTTCCGTCTGCACTTCATTACTGCCGGCTTCATGAAGACTCCCGAGCTCTCGGTGCTCGAGGCCCAGAAGGAGATCCGTTCCTTCTCAGAGCGTATGCAGCGCATGTTCGGTATGGTGCAGGATCTGCTGAACCTCTCCAGTAGTTCCTCTAACAAGAAGGACAACAAGGAGGGAGAGTTCAACAAGCTCTACTCCCGCATTGAGAAGTACGAGAGCATCAGCGACAATATGGAGTTGGAGATAGCCAAATACCTTGAGAACGTCAGCGATGCCCACCTTTCTGACGACACGAAGGGTAAGATCCGTGCGATGCTGCGTGAGGTGAGCGAACTGGAGTCTATTGGCGATGCCTGCTACAACATGGCCCGTACCATCTCCCGCAAGTACAACGGCAAGCAGGACCACTTCAACGACAAGCAATACAGCCATATCCACCAGATGATGGGTCTCACGGACAACTCGCTCACGGAGATGAACAAGCTGATGGGTGGCCGTAAGGAGTCGTACGACGTGAACCGCACCTTCAACATCGAGCACGAGATCAACAATTTCCGCAATCAGCTGAAGGCGCAGAACATCACCGACATCAACAACCACGAATACACCTACGCCGTCGGTACCATCTACATGGACCTCATCAACGAGTGTGAGAAACTCGGCGACTATGTGGTCAACGTCGTCGAGGCCCGCATGGGAATCAGATAGGAGAGTGAAGAGTGAAGAATGAAGAGTGAAGAGTGAAGAATTTGCTGCCGCTACACAAAAAGATGATGAGCGGTAGCAAATTTTTCACTATTCGTTTTTACCTTTTACTTTTTTTTGTACCTTTGAGACTTTGTCTCGAAGATAGGTTGCATCTCGAAAATAAAAATAAATCGCAATTTATTTTGTATTTTGCTCGATTTGCACTATCTTTGCAGCCGATTTCAAGGGGTGTCCGCGATTGCGGGCTGAGATGATACCCTCTAACCTGATCCGGATCATACCGGCGTAGGGATGGAACACAGGATTTATCGACAGTAGGA
>Ga0265298_10009729_pt1 | contig 11424 bp, 6 predicted proteins | sample AusTroGonzalo_MG_3_FD_193486 | JGI IMG/M metagenome (GOLD analysis project Ga0265298, IMG submission 193486) | Bovine rumen microbial communities from tropical cattle in Woodstock, Queensland, Australia - Gonzalo_01 | ecosystem: Host-associated > Mammals > Digestive system > Stomach > Rumen ...
CGCTGGGGATACTCGGACTGGACGCTCGTCGTGCCGCTTCAGGCATACCGCGGCGGGGAATCCGGCGGCGGCTCCGTGCTGGCCGAATTTTTCGCCGGAAAAAGCATCGAAACGCCTCTGCCGGAACTGAAGATCGCCGACCTGGTCCTGCCGCTTGACGACACCGGCACGGAGCTCTCCCTGGCGCCGCGCATCGACACGCACGACAGAAGATTTTCCGTCTTGGCCGCCGCGATCATCACAGCCGTCGTCATTCTCATTTCACTGGCCGTCTGGGCATTCCTGGCGCACAGGAAACGCAAAGCAGCCAAACACATCAAGACTGCCTGGGAACACGCCCTGGAGGCCATCCGCGCACTCCGCGAACAGGTCAGCAGCGGCGCATCCTCGCCGGAACTCGCCATCGCCGGACTCACCGACATCGTCCGGCATTATCTTGAGGCACGGTTCCATCTGCGGGCCGAACGCCAGACGACATCGGAGTTTCTGGCGGATCTGGAGCGGGACGACCGCCTGCTGGAAGACAAGGACCGCAAGTTCCTGCGTTCCTTCCTGGCGTCCGCAGACATGGTGAAGTTCGCACGCATGCCCGCCGATCCGTACCTCTTCGAGCAGGCGTCCAAAAAGGCGGAGGAACTCGTCTCCGGCACGATCCCGCATGAAGACGGCGATCTGCCGGCCAATCCGGGAGGCCGAAAATGAAACTTGAATATCCTTGGCTGCTTCTTCTGTTCATTCCGTACGCCGCAGTGCTGTTCTTCGCCTGGACGGTCCGCGCTCCGTCCATCCGCGTCCCGGGCCTGGCGCCCTTCCGGCGCGCCGCGGGCAAGGGTCGTCGCGTGAACTGGCGCAAGCTGATCCCGTTCGTGCTCTTCGCTCTTGGCGGGGCGGCCATGATCGTCGCACTGGCACAGCCCCGCGAAGGGATCGAGGAGATCCGTTCGAAGGCCGACGGCATCGACATCATGATCGCGATCGACCTTTCGCCGAGCATGAACGCCATCGACGCACCCACGAACATCTCCGACACGCGCCTGCTGGATCTCATCCGGCATGGCACGCTCAAAAACCGCGTCGACACCGCAAAAGTGGAAATCGCCCGTTTCATCGAAGAACGACCGAACGACCGCATCGGCCTGATCGCGTTCGCCAGCCTGCCTTATGTGATGTGCCCGCCCACGCTCGACCATGCGTTCCTGCTGTCCAATCTGGAACGCCTGTCCGTCGGGCAGATCGGCGACGGGACCGGCATCGCATCGCCGATCGCCAGCGCCGTGAAACGCCTGAAGGACTCCGACGCGAAAAGCCGCATCCTGGTGCTCTTCACCGACGGTTCGAACACGGTCAACGGGCAGATCTCGCCCCGGGACGCCGGGAAGCTCGCCGACACGTTCGACATCACTATCTACACGGTCGGCATCGGCTCCAGCTACGCCAGGATCCCCGTACAGGGGCTTCTCGGCGGGATCCTGCTCCAGACCTACCCCGACGAATTCGACGAGCCGCTGCTCCGCGAACTCGCGGACATGACAGGCGGCCGCTACTACCGTGCCGCCGACGCCAAAGGGATGGCGCAGGCCATGAACGAGATCAACAAGCTGGAAAAAACGAGCGTGGAACAGCCCGTCGTGGTCAACTGGCGCGAACTCTACCCGTATTTCTGCTGGTTCGGGCTCGGCGTCATCCTGCTCGGCTTCTGCCTCCGCCAGACAGTCTGCATGCGCCTGCCCTGACCAGTCCGCATCCTTCGCACCATCCATCGGATCCGCTCCGGGCGCATACGCGTCCCGGAGCTTTTCTTTTGCAAACCGTTTCGGGCGGGAACATCCGGAGCTTAAGCTCCGTGTTTTTTCCAAAGATAAAAGCGAATGTTCTTTTATATTTTACGCTTGACATTCACAGGGACAGTTGCTATATTAATAGAATAAAGCAAAACAACCCTGCCGGGACTGGAGCGGAATAAGGAAAAAACGCGTGATTTCCCGGCATTCTCCCGGAGTATACAGCATGAGCAAACAACTGGTCATCGTGGAATCCCCCGCGAAAGCGCGCACGATCGGACGCATCCTGCCGCCCGAATACATCATCAAAGCCTCCATGGGGCACATTCGCGACCTCCCCGAAAACTCCTTCGGCGTGGACATCGAGCACGATTTCACGCCCCAGTACGAAGAGAGCAAGGCACGCGGGCACAATCTGGGCGAGCTCAAGACCGCGGCAAAGAACGCTGTCGACATCTATCTGGCATCGGACCCTGACCGTGAAGGGGAAGCCATCGCCTGGCATCTGCAGGAAGTCCTCCGCAAGATCAACAAGAAGGCGCACTTCCACCGCGTCTCCTTCCATGAGATCACCCGCAGCGCCATCAACCGCGCGTTCCTGGCCCCCGGCGAAATCGACATGAACCGCGTGGACGCCCAGCAGGCGCGCCGCGTGCTCGACCGCATCGTGGGCTACCAGATCAGCCCGCTGCTCTGGTCCCGTATCGAACGCGGGATCAGCGCCGGACGCGTCCAGTCCGTAGCGCTCCGTCTGGTCTGCGAACGCGAACGCGAAATCCTGGCGTTCATCCCGAAAGAATACTGGATCTTCGAGGCGCTTTTCCACCCGGAAGCCACGCCGGGACGCTCCTTCCGCGCGAAACTGGCGAAGGTCGACGGGAAAAATGCCGATGTGCCGAATCAGGAACAGGCGGAAGCCCTTCACAAGCTGATCGCGGACTCCTCCGCATGGCACATCTCCGACCTGGAGACCTCGCCCCGCCGCAAATTCGCGCCGCCGCCGTTCATCACCAGCACGCTCCAGCAGGCCGCCAGCTCCGCCATGGGCTTCACTGCAAACCAGACCATGCAGACCGCCCAGCAGCTCTATGAAGGCATCACGCTCGAAAACGGCCCCGTCGGTCTCATCACCTACATGAGAACCGACGCCGTGAACATCGCCGCCGAAGCACAGACCGCCTGCCGCGACTACATCGCCTCGACGTACGGCCCGGACTATGTCCCGCCGAAACCCAATTTCTTCAAGACCAAGGCGAACGCCCAGGCTGCACACGAGGCGATCCGTCCCACGGATGTCAACCTGACCCCGGACAAGCTCCGCCCCTTCCTGAACCCGGCACAGCTGAAACTCTACACGCTGATCTGGCGCCGTTTCGTGGCGTGCCAGATGAACCCGGCACTGCTCGAGACCACCACCGTCTCCGTGGAAAACTCCGCACCCGCATCCCACAGCTTCACGTTCCGCGCATCCGCGACCGTGACCCGCTTCCCCGGATTCCTGGCAGTCTACAACATCAAGGACGAAACGCACACGCCGGAAGACGACCAGGACGAGTCCGCACCCGATCCCGAACTCCTCGGACTGCTCCGCACCGGCTCGGTCTGCACGCTCGCCGAATGCAGGCCCGAACAGAAGTTCACGGAACCCGCGCCGCGCTATTCCGAAGCCACGCTCATCAAGGAGCTGGAATCCAACGGCATCGGCCGTCCGTCCACATACGCCACGATCGTGAACACCATCCAGGTCCGCAAGTATGTGAACCGCGAAAAAGGCAAGCTCATCCCGACGGAACTCGGGTTCCGCGTGAACGACTACCTCGTGAAATCGCTTCCCGAACTTTTCCAGGTCGGGTTTACCGCAGACATGGAAAAGAAGCTCGACAACGTCGAAGACGGCGAGGTCGAATGGACCGCCATGCTCCGCGATTTCTATGGCGTATTCTCCGAATGGCTCAAGGAAGCGAAATTCGCCGACGCCCCTGATGACGACAAGGCGGCCGCTCTCATCGGCATCCTTTCCGGCTTCCAGGGCTGGGAAAAGCCGGTCGTCCAGCCCGGCGCGAAACGCCCCTTCAACGAAAAGACATTCTTCAACTCCGTCGTTTCCAAGAAGCAGTCCGGCATCCCGGTCACTGTCAAACAGTGGAACGCCCTTCTTTCCATCGCGGCAAAATACCGCGACAAACTCCAGGGGCTGGAAGAAACCGCCGCGAAATACGGCTTCGTCGACGAACTTAACGAAGCACAGGAAAAACTGAGCGCCCATCTGCAGGCGATCAAGGAACGCCAGGCGGAACAGGTCGAAACGCCGAAATTCGAGGTCGATCCCCGTCTTGAAGCCGTTTTCCAGGCTGCGGAGAAGGTCAAATGGAACAAGGCCGAGCGCATCCGCGGCCGCGTGTACGACGATGCAGCGTTCGTCGAATCCCTCCGCAAGCAGTACAAGGCGGGAAAGACTCTCAGCGCCAAACAGATCGCCGCACTCCTCCGCGTCATCCGCAAATATCCCGGACAGTTCCCCGAAGGCGAACTCACCGTCGCGACACCGGCGCCGGAACAGAATCCCGCGGAGAAAGCCCAGATCGACGCCCTGCTGAACGCATTCAAGTCGTTCGAAAGCTGGAACGAACCCACGGTCCGCCGCGGACGCACCTTCAGCGACCGCGATTTCATCGCCTCGCTCGCGAAACAGCATTCCGCAGGAAAAGTCCTCAGCGAAAAGCAGGTCGCCGCGCTGGAACGCATGGCTGCCAAGTATAATCTGAAACCGGTATGAGCCGCATCAGCCGCACCAGAAGGATCCTGCTCTTTTGGGCGGCGGCGGCACTGACCGCCGCCCTTGAGGCCGTTCTGGCTGCGGCATTCCTGGTCGGAAAAGCCTCTCCGCGCGTCTATTCATCCGTGAACGACATTCCCGCCCGCAAGGTCGGGATGGTCCTCGGCACGCCGAAATATTCCGACGGCCGGCCCAATCCCGTGCTGGCGGGACGAATCCAGGCGGCGGCGGACCTCTACCACGCGGGCAAGGTGCAGACACTGGTCGTGACCGGAACAAGCCTCCCGGAAGAATTCTATGACGAAATACCCGCCATGACGCGGGACCTGGTCGCGCTGGGCGTCCCGGAAGACGTCATCATCGGAGACGGCAAGGGGTTCCGTACGCTCGACTCCATCCTCCGGATGCGGGATGTCTTCGGATACGACGACTTCATCACGATCTCCCAGCGGGACCACTGCGAACGTGCGCTCTACCTGGCGGAACACCACAACATCTCCACCATCGGCTTCGCGGCGGGAATCCAGCCGGAACAGCATCCGGACGAAATCCTTTTCGGTGCGTTCCGCGAACCGCTGGCCCGGGTCAAGGCGATCATCGACGTCGCGGTCAACCGTTCCGCAAAGTACCCGACCGAACGCTGAAACCATCCCTCGGACAAGGAGCAGGCAACCCATGGATCCCGTTTTCGACACGGTTCTGATTCTGGCCGCGGGAGGAGCCTCCACCCGGTTCGGCGGAGGCTCCAAGCTGTTCGCGGAACTGGACGGGATCCCGGTTTTTCTCCACGCCGTCCGCACGGCGGCGTCCGTGCTCGCTCCCGGCTCGATCATCCTGTCCGTCCCGGCGGCGTCCGAAGCGGAATTCCGCACCGCCGCGAAGACGCATCTTCCCGGCATCCCGCTTCACTTCGCACACGGCGGCGCGACCCGCACGCTGTCCGTCCTGAACGCACTGGAAACGGCAGCAGCCCTCGGCGACTCCCGGTTCCGCCTCGCTGCTGTCCACGACGCCGGACGCCCGATGCTCACTCCCGAACTCCTGCTGGCATGTCTGGACGCCGCACGGATCCACGGCGGCGCCATGGCCTGCCGCAAAGTCGCGGAAACGGTGAAGCGCATCACCCGGGACGGCTTCCTCGGCGAGACCGTCCCGCGCGATGGACTCCGCACCGCCGAAACGCCGCAGGTGTTTCATTTCGAAGCGCTTCTGAAAGCCTACCGGCTCGCCGCCGCTTCCGATGAGACTTTCACCGACGACGCGCAGGTCATGGAGCGTTTCGCCCCGGTCCGCGTGTTTCCCGTCGAACACGATTTCCCGAACCCGAAGATCACCTACCGTCCGGACCTGGAGCTCTGCCGCACGCTTGTGAAACTCCGCCGGGAAGGAGCCGGTTCGTGAGCGAGGCAAATCCATCTCCCGCCGACATCACGCCCGCCGGCAAACCATCTCCCGCCGGCACCGCCCATACCGGGCCGGACCGGAAGCACACCAATGTTCACTTCGAGCTGGTCCTCCTGGGGATCGTCATCGTTTCCGTCCTGCTGCGCATCTGGATGTCCGTCCAGGTCGTCGCCACAGACCCGTTTGCCTTCGATCCGCCGGACGTGACGGACATGGCGACCTACCATGCGCTGTCCCGTGCGATCCTCCACGGCCGCGGCCCGGAAGAGTTCGTGTACCAGCCGTTTTATTATTCCGTGTTTCTTCCGTTCGTGAAGAATCTCTTCCACTCCGAATATCTGGGCGTTGCCATCGCCCAATCCCTCTGCGCCGGCGTCGTCATCTGGTACGCCGGCATGATCGGCGCGATGCTGCGCTCGCCCGTCGCCGGGCTGTTCGCCGCGATTCTGTGCGCCTTCTCCACGATGCTGTTTTTCTATGTGCCCTACGCGCTGATCGAGATCCAGCAGGCCATGTGGTTTGCGATGCTGCTGTATTTCACGCTGCGGGGCATGCAGACAGGACGGCTCCGTTATTTCGTGGTGGCGGGCCTCGACCTGTCGTTTGCGATCCTGTCGCGCGGCAACGCCTGGTGTTTTCTGCCCGCCGTCTGCCTGGCATACATCTTTGCCCTGCGCCGGAAACGCTTTCCGACGCGCCGCAGGGCCGTTCTGACGGCGGTTGTCTGCCTGGCCGCAATCATCCTGCCCCAACTGCCTTTCGCAGCAAAAAACACCCTTGCGACGCATTCTTTGTCCGGGCCATCGACCGCCGGACCCGCGGTCCTCACGATCGGCAACAACCCGGAATCCGCACCCGGCGGCCTCCCGGTCCCGTATCCGCCCACCTACGATGAATGGATGGACCATGCCGCCGAACGCTCCGTCCCGCACAGGATGTGGGACTGGTTCCGCGCGGAGCCGCTGGCGTTCCTCACCTTACAGGTTGAAAAGTTCTTCCTGTTCTTCGATTCGCACGAAATCCCGAACAACATCCAGCTTGGCGTAAACGCTTCGAAAAGCAGTGTGTTCCGCATCTTCGGCCTCGTTCCGACCGGTCTGGTCATCGCGCTGGCGCTGGCGGGGTTCTTTCCGGGCATCCCCCGGCTGAAAGACCGTCCCGGCGAGCTTCTGCTGTATCTTTTCATCTTTCTGTATGCCTTTGCCACTGTGGCGTTTTATGTGCTGGCGCGGTTCCGCGTCCCGGCCTGGTCGTTCTTCGCGGTCGCGGCGGGATTGTTCCTTGCGGACCTTCTGACTGCCGTGGCATCCTGGCGGAACAACACCCGGCATCTGCTGCTTCATTTCCTCCCGGCACTGCTGGCGGGCGTGTATTTCGCATACTTTTTCTACCCGTCGTACCGGCAGGCGTACGAACCCCGCCTGACGGCATTTGCGCGGCCGGACGGCGTGCGGCTGGAAACGGCATCGTCGCTTCTGGCGCACGACAACGGACCGTGCTACCTGGACGGCTGGGATGCGGCGAAGCTGGACGGCGGCACGACGGTTTCCAAGACGTTCTCCGGGCGCGGGCTGGATCTTTCCAAATATTCGAAAGCCTATGTAACGGCAACGTTCTACACGGAGCGGCCGCGCACGATCGAAGTCGTCTGCAACGGCAGACGGGAGACCGTTTCGCTGGCTCCGCACGACCTGTTCAGCCTGCCGTTCATCCCGGTCCGCTTCGGGCCGTTCCCCGTTTCGCCGGACCTGACGTTCACGTTCTCGTTTCCGGGGCTCGCGCCGGACCAGGCCGGACTGGCGGTCGATTTCCACCGCGACTACGGACGGACAGCCTACCGCGGGGAAGTCTTCCCGGCGGAAGCGGTCGTACGCCTGGAGCTGGAAACGGACGCGCCGCCGGAAACCGACGACGCGCCCTGACAAAAAAGCGAGGGGGATGAACCGGAAGGGGGGAATCGATCCGGGCAGGTTCAGGGTTTCCGTTTCACGCACATCACATGGTACACGCCGTCGATCCGTTCGGATCCTTCCGTGACATGTTCGAATCCGGGGAACTCCGCATCCCAGGACTCCATTTGCCGGAGGTACCGGATCTGCGGACACTTTTCGTCTCCGAAGACTTCCCCGGACATCAGCATCGGGATCCCGGGCGGATACGGGATCACGGAACATGCGCTGATGCGTCCCGCGAGGCTGTGCGACGGGACCATTTCCACGTCACCGGTCACAATGCGGCGGTAGGCTTCGCGCGGGGTGAGTTTCTGGGCAGGGAGCTCGTTGAACGCCCGGTCGAGCAGGGCTTCCGGCGTCTTCTCGCAGATGTAGCGGAACATGCGGTCGGAAAGGGTGCGGAGGCCGTCTTTGCCGTAGTACGCGGGGTATGCCGCCGCAAGCTCGGGGAAGACCTCGGCGACGGGCGCGTTCGCCAGGTACAGGCGTTTGAAGTTCAGGAGCGTATTCAGGAGGGTGCCCCATTTGCCCTTCGTGATGCCCATGGAGAACAGGAACATGATCTGGAAATCCGTGGTGCGCGTGGGGACAATCCCCTCGCGGTACAGGTAGTACGACACGAGCGCCGCCGGAACGCCGTGCGCCTGGATCGTGCCGTCGCTGCCCATGCCGGGCGTAAGGATGCTGACCTTGACCGGGTCGAGCATGACCCAGTTCTCCTCCAGCCCGGAGAACCCGTGCCAGGATGCGCCTTCCTCGATGCGCCAGCATTTCTGATCCGTGGTGAGGAGCGAACGCGGCGCGTCGGCGAATGCGTATGTGCGGCCGGACTTCGGCTCCATGACCGTCTCGGCGTTCCACGGCTTGAAGAACCAGCTCCCGTCGCGTTCCGACTGGCGGAAGACGCGAGCGAGCGCCTGCCGGAAATCCACAGCCTCCTCGATGACCTCCTGCGTGAGAGAACGGCCGCAGCGCGCCATCATGGCTGCGGAAATGTCGTTCGACGCGCAGATGGCGTAGAGCGGCGAGGTGGTGGCATGGAGCATGTACGCCTGGTTGAAGCGCTCGATCGGAACGGGGCGGCGGCCTTCGCGGACGTGAATGTAGGATGCCTGCGACAGGGCGTTCAGGAGCTTGTGCGTGGAGTGCGTGGCGAACACGGTCGCGCCCTTGTGTCCGGCGGGATCGCCGCGCATGGCGAAATGATCCGCATACATGGGATTGAACCGCGCATAGCCGTACCACGCCTCGTCCATATGGATCACATCGACTGTCTTGTCCAGCTCGGCCTCGACCTTGGCGCTGTTGTAGCACAGGCCGTCGTAGGTACAGTTCGTGACGACCGCGTAGGCAAGCCGCGCGCCCTTCGGCGCGACCGGACTGGCGGCGATCTTGGAGCGGATCGCCTCGGGCGTCATTTCCGAGCGGTGGATCGGGCCGATGATCCCGTAGCGGTTCCGGGTCGGGATCATGTAGACCGGGGCGGCGCCGGTGAGGATGAGGCCCTGTTCGATGGACTTGTGGCAGTTGCGGTCGCAGACGGCGACGTCGGCGTCGGTCAGGACGCCCTGGATCACGGTCCGGTTGCTGCCGGAAGTGCCGACGACAACGGAATACGACCTGTGCGCGCCGAACGTCTTCGCGGCGAACGCCTCGCTCTTCTCGAACGCCCCCTCATGGTCGAGCAGGGAACCGATGCTGCCCCGTTCGATGCCGGTGTCCGTGCGGAAGAGATTCTCTCCATAGAAATCGAAGAATTTCTTGCCTTCCGGCGACTTGGTGAAGCCGACGCCGCCCTGGTGCCCGGGCGCCGCCCAGGAATATTCGTGGTTGGATTCGTTGTAGTCCCAGATCGCACGCATGAGCGGCGGGAGCAGGGCGGCGCGCCAGCGTTGGATGGCGGCCTCGATGCGGCCGGCGATGAACCGGGGGCTGTCCTCGAAGATCCAGACGAATTCGTTGGCAAGCGCCATCAGTGATTCGCTGAGGTTGCGGCTGGTTTCGGCCCGGTCGGCAAGCAGGAAGACCGGGACGCCCGCCTGACGCTCGCGGATGTGCCGCAGCAGCTCCATCGTACGGCGTTCGGCGAGTTTCTCGAACTCCATGTCGGTGGCAACGAGAAAAGCGTCCAGATCCATGTTCGTGGCGGCGATCGGGAACGCCTCGCAGACACTCCCCGCGAACTGGACGGCAATACTCCGGTCCGCAAGCGCGTCGGCCAGGCGCGCGACGGCGTTGTGCATGGCGGGATCGTTTTCGGAAAGGATGTCCTCCACGATGAGGACCTGTCTGACTTGCAGTTCGGAATTGTTCATGGCATGTGCCCTCCTTTTTCAGCTGAAATAAGTGGATTCAGAGTTTGATCTTCCCGGTCGCCGCCAGCACGACGGCTATGATCGCGATGATGACCATGGCGATCGCGCACATGGCTTCGACCGGAGTAAATGACGGTTTGCTCTTCGCTGCGGGATCCCGGGCGTCCTCGCGTGCCTGGGAACAGGCGCGGATGTACACCGGGATGCCGATCACGAGGAAACAGAACGCCATCAGCAGGTAGGTCAGCCCGGCGGCATAGATCATCCAGAGCGCGTACAGCGTGCCCGCGACGCCGCAGAGCATCGCAAACGGACGCCGCACGGGCAGGTCGTCCGGGTATTCCCCGGTCATGCAGAGCTTCCACAGATACGCCGTGCAGGCGAGATAGGGCGGCAGGATCATGACGGACGTGACCGAGAGCATCGTGTTCCAGGCGTTGTTCTCGAAGTAGACGAAGATCATGGTGAGCTGCATGAGCGCGCTGGTGACCCAGAGCGAGGCGGACGGGCTTTCGTGGGCGTTTTCACGCCGGAAGAAGCGCGGGAACGTGCCGTCGAGCGCGGCGGCATACGGGATCTGCGCGATCATGATCGTGAACGCCAGCCAGCTGGTCATCAGCGCGATGATCACCCCGAGGTTCATCACCCACCCGCCCCAGGGGCCGACGACCTTCGCCAGGACCGGCGCGCTCGACGGATTCTCCAGCGCGGCGAGATGCCCCTGCGACATGTAGCCGAACGGCAGCATGGAGAGCAGGAAATAGATCGCAAGGCAAGTGAAGAAGCCCAGCACGGTCGCCTTGCCGACGTCACGCTGGCTTTTCGCGCGCCCGGAGATCACCACGGCTCCTTCGATGCCGATGAACGCCCAGAGCGTCACCAGCATGGTCGACTTGATCTGCGGCAGGATGCCGCCCAGCGGCTTGTCCGCGAGCGCCTTCGAGAACGTGCGCCCCCAGAAGTCGGTCCGGAACACGTCGAACCGGAAAACGAACAGCATCACGAGGATGAACAGCATGATCGGCACGAGCTTGCAGATCGTGCCGACCACATTCAGGAACGCGGCCTGCTTCACGCCGCGCAGGACGAGGAAGTTCATGAGCCAGATCACGCAGGAGCCGCCGATGATCGACGGGATGTTGTTGCCGTGCGTGAACGTGCCGGGGAAGAAGTAGTTGAGCGCGTCCATCAGCAGC
>Ga0265298_10009732_pt1 | contig 11422 bp, 22 predicted proteins | sample AusTroGonzalo_MG_3_FD_193486 | JGI IMG/M metagenome (GOLD analysis project Ga0265298, IMG submission 193486) | Bovine rumen microbial communities from tropical cattle in Woodstock, Queensland, Australia - Gonzalo_01 | ecosystem: Host-associated > Mammals > Digestive system > Stomach > Rumen ...
GAATGACCCTTTCGGGGGTCCGCTGTAGATTCAACAGGAGGTAACAGTAATGAAGAAAGCTATTTTAGCTAAGAAAGTCGGAATGACGCAGATCTTCGATGAGAACGGCGCGTTTGTTCCGGTAACTGTGCTTCAGGCCGGTCCCTGCACGGTGGTTCAGAAGAAGACCGTGGATAAGGAAGGCTATGATGCGATCCAGGTTGGCTTCGGCGATATTCGCGAGAAGCTGGTCAACAAGCCGGTGAAGGGACATTTTGCCAAGGCCGGTGTTGCAGTTAAGAAGTATCTCAAGGAGTTCCGTTTTGAGGACGCTGCTTCCTATGAAGTAGGTCAGGAGATCAAGGCGGACATCTTCGCAAACGGTGATAAGGTTGATGCCGTCGGTATCAGCAAGGGTAAAGGTTACCAGGGCGCGATCAAGCGTTTCGGCCTCTCCCGCGGACCGATGAAGCACGGCTCCAAGTATCACAGACACGCAGGCTCCAACGGTTCGAGCGCTTCGCCGTCCCGCGTATTCAAGGGCAAGCATATGCCCGGCCAGATGGGCCATGTACGCGTGACTGTTCAGAATCTCGAGATCGTACGCGTGGATGCTGAGAACAACATGATCCTTGTCAAGGGTGCAGTACCCGGCGCTAAGAAGGGCCTGATCATCCTCAAGGAAACCGTTAAGATCGCGAAGTAATCTTGAGAAAGGAGGAACAACATCATGGCAGAAGTTAAAGTTTACAATAAAGAAGGCGCTGCGGTAGGCTCGCTCGAACTCGCTGACAGCGTGTTCGGTGTCGAGATCAACGAGCACCTGATGCACCTTGCGGTTGTTGCGCAGCTCGCCAACAAGCGCCAGGGTACGCAGAGCGCGCTGACGCGTGCAGAAGTCAGCGGCGGCGGTATCAAGCCCTGGAGACAGAAGGGTACCGGTCATGCAAGACAGGGTTCCATCCGTGCTCCTCAGTGGACCGGCGGCGGCGTTGTGTTCGCTCCGAAGCCCCGTGACTATTCCGTAAAGATGAACAAGAAAGAGAAGGCCGGTGCCATCAGGTCCGCGCTTTCCTCCAGAGTTGCCGAGGAGAAGATCTTTGTTATGGAGGATCTTGCATTCGACAGCATCAAGACGAAGCAGATCAAGGCTGTTCTGGACGGCCTGAAGCTTGACAGGGCGCTGATCGTGACCGCCGACAAGGATGAGAACGTCATTCTTTCCGCAAGAAACATCGCGGACGTACGCACGGTGACATCGAACGCCATCAACGTTTACGACATCCTCAAGTATAACAACCTTGTTATCACGAAGGACGCCGTTGCGAAGATCGAGGAGGTGTACGCATAATGGCTGATTTGAAATACTACGACGTCATTCTCCGCCCGGTAGTAACCGAGAAGAGCATGAACGCGATGGCTGACAAGAAGTATGCATTTTACGTAAATCCCGATGCCACGAAGAGCCAGATCAAGGAAGCGGTTGAGAAGATGTTCGCGGGAACGAAGGTTGCCTCCGTCAACACGATGAACATCGTCGGCAAGACCCGCAGACGTAACGCGAACGGCGGCATCGTATCCGGCAAGACCGCCGAGCGCAAGAAGGCGATCGTACAGTTGACCGCAGACAGTGCAGAGATCGAACTCTTCACAGGTCTGTAAGATGCGTTGAACGAAAGGAGTAAACAAAATGGGAATTAAGAAATACACTCCGTACACACCTTCGAGAAGAAACATGACCTGCTCGGATTTCGCAGAGATCACCTGCAGCAAGCCGGAGAAGTCGCTGTGCGTTTCGCTGAAGAAGTCGGCAGGCCGCAACAGCCAGGGCAAGATCACCGTTCGTCACATCGGCGGCGGTTCCAGAAGACTGTACAGAGTAATCGATTTTAAGAGAAAGAAAGATGACGTACCGGCGGTTGTCAAGACCATCGAGTATGATCCCAACAGAACGGCCAACATCGCTCTGATCTGCTACGCAGACGGCGAGAAGGCTTACATCCTCGCACCGAACGGCCTCAAGGTCGGCATGAAGATCATGAACGGCGCCAACGCGGAAGTTCGTATCGGCAACTGCCTGCCTCTTGACAGAATCCCGATCGGTACGATGATCCACAACATCGAGCTTTATCCCGGCAAGGGCGGCCAGCTGGTCCGCGCAGCCGGCAACAGCGCTCAGCTGATGGCTAAGGAAGGCAAGTACGCTACGCTGCGTCTTCCGTCCGGCGAGATGCGCATGGTTCCGATCGTGTGCCGCGCAACCATCGGCCAGCTCGGCAACATCGACCACGAGCTGATCAACATCGGCAAGGCCGGTCGTAAGCGCCATATGGGTATCCGTCCTACCGTTCGCGGTTCCGTAATGAACCCGAATGACCATCCTCACGGCGGTGGCGAAGGCAAGTGCGGTATCGGTCGTCCCGGTCCGAGCACGCCTTGGGGCAAGCCTGCTCTCGGTCTTAAGACCCGCATCAAGAACAAGCAGTCCAACAAGCTGATCATCCGCAGACGTGACGGAAGCACCATCAAGAACAAATAGGAGGTAAACCATAATGGCACGTTCTTTGAAGAAGGGACCTTTCGCAGACCAGTATCTGCTTGACAAGGTCAACGACATGAATGAGAAGGGCGACAAGAGCGTCATCAAGACGTGGTCCCGCCGCTCCACCATTTTCCCTGCCTTCGTAGGTCACACGATCGCCGTATATGACGGCAAGAAGCATGTTCCGGTATATGTGACTGAGGATATGGTTGGCCACAAGCTCGGCGAGTTCGTTGCGACGAGAAACTTCCGTGGACATGGCAAGGACGAGAAGAAGTCCAGGTAATAACAAGAACCGTCCGGACAAATCCGGACACGCGTGAACTTTGCGCAGGAAGAATGAATAACGGAGAACCGTTAATTGAAAGGAGATCATCTCATGGCTAAAGGACATAGATCCCAGATCAAGAGAGAGAGAAACGCCAATGCGGACACGAGACCTTCCGCGAAGCTTTCCTTCGCCCGCGTTTCGTCCCAGAAGGCCTGCTTCGTACTTGACGCGATCCGCGGCAAGGATGTGCAGACGGCATTGGGTATTTTGGCATACAATCCCAGATACGCTTCGACGGTGATTGAGAAGCTTCTGAAGTCGGCAATCGCCAACGCCGAGAACAACAACGGCATGGATGTCAACAAGCTTTATATCGCCGAGTGCTACGCTAACAACGCTCCTACGATGAAGAGAATTCAGCCCAGAGCTCAGGGTCGTGCATACCACATCCTGAAGAGAATGAGCCACATCACCGTAGTACTGGATGAGAGATAAGGAGGTATCGCATGGGACAGAAAGTTAATCCGCATGGATTGAGAGTCGGCATCATCAGTGATTGGGACTCCAAATGGTATGCAGAAGCTGATTTTGCGGACAATCTTGTAGAGGACTACAAGATCCGTGAGTTTCTGAAGAAGAAGTTGTACAGCGCTGCGATCTCCAAGATCGACATCGAGCGCACGACGGATAAGATCAAGGTTTCGGTTTACACCGCTAAGCCCGGCGTTGTGATCGGCAAGGGCGGCACCGAGATCGAGAAACTGAAGGCTCAGGTACAGAAGTTTACGACGAAGAAGCTGAACCTTGAGATCCGCGAGATCAAGAGACCTGACAGCAACGCTCAGCTTGTTGCGGAGAACATCGCAGCTCAGCTTGAGAACCGTGTAAGCTTCCGCCGCGCCATGAAGTCCACGATGTCCCGCACGATGAAGAGCGGCGTTAAGGGTATCAAGACCTGCTGCGCCGGACGTCTCGGCGGTGCGGACATGGCACGTGTTGAGTACTACAGCGAGGGCACCATTCCGCTGCAGACGCTTCGCGCAAACATCGATTATGGTTTTGCTGAGGCGAACACAACGTACGGTAAAGTCGGTGTCAAGGTATGGATTTACCTTGGCGAGGTACTCCCTGCGAGGGGAAAAAAGGAAGGGAGCGATAAATAAATGTTAATGCCTAAGAGAGTGAAACGGCGTAAGCAGTTTCGTGGAACGATGAGGGGTAAGGCGCTGCGCGGAAACACGATTTCCAACGGCGAGTACGGCATTGTCGCTACCGAGCCCTGCTGGATCAAGTCGAATCAGATTGAGGCAGCCCGTATCGCCATGACGCGTTACATCAAGCGTGGCGGTCAGGTTTGGATTAAGATTTTCCCGGATAAGCCTGTTACGGCGAAGCCTGCTGAGACCCGAATGGGTTCCGGAAAAGGCTCGACCGAGTTCTGGGTTGCTGTTGTTAAGCCCGGCCGTGTGATGTTTGAGATTGCCGGTGTTTCCGAGGAGATCGCTAGAGAGGCACTTCGTCTTGCAACGCACAAGCTGCCTTGCAAGTGCAAGATTGTTTCCCGCGAGGATTTGGAAGGAGGAATGGGCAGTGAAAACTAAGAAGTATCTCGACGACCTTAAGTCGAAGTCGGTTTCCGAGCTGAACGATGACCTGGTTGCCGCTAAGAAGGAGCTCTTCAACCTGCGCTTCCAGAATGCTACGAATCAGCTGAACAATACAAGCAGAATCAAAGAGGTTAGACGCAACATCGCGCGCATTCAGACGCTTCTTTCCGAGAAGGAAGCGGCCCGGAACTAACCTGGCTCGGAAAGGAGAATTCAAGTGGAAAGAAATTTGAGAAAAGTACGTACCGGCAAGGTCGTGAGCGATAAGATGGACAAAACCATCGTGGTTGCCGTTGTCGACAACGTCAAGCATCCTCTCTACAACAAGATTGTGAAGAGAACCTACAAGCTGAAGGCGCATGACGAGAACAACGAGTGCAAGATCGGTGACCGTGTCAAGGTGATGGAGACGAGACCTCTCTCGAAGGATAAGAGATGGAGACTCGTTGAGATTGTAGAAAGAGCTAAGTAATTCGCCGGCAAGCGTCGGATTACCATGAAAGGAGTTATGCGCTATGATACAAACAGAAACCAGACTGAAGGTTGCTGATAACACCGGTGCCAAGGAACTTCTCTGCATCCGTGTTATGGGCGGTTCTGTTAGAAGATATGCCGGCATCGGCGATATTATCATCGCATCTGTAAAGGACGCTACCCCCGGTGGCGTAGTAAAGAAGGGCGATGTAGTCAAGGCCGTCGTAGTTCGTACGGTCAAGAGCGTTCGCCGCAGAGACGGTTCCTACATCCGTTTCGACGAGAACGCAGCGGTGATTATTAAGGACGATTTGAACCCCAGAGGTACCCGTATCTTTGGACCGGTTGCGAGAGAGCTCCGTGACAAGAAGTTCACGAAGATCGTCTCCCTTGCTCCGGAAGTTCTGTAAGGAGGCGTCGATATGGCTATGACGAAAATCAAGAAGGGCGACACTGTCAAGATCATTACCGGCAAGGACAAGGGCAGCGAGGGCAAGGTTCTTCGCGTTGAGGACGGTAAGGTTTTAGTACAGGGTTGCAACATGGTGAAGAAGCACCAGAAGGCAACGCAGGCGAACCCTAAGGGCGGCATCGAGAACAGAGAAGCATTGATCGACATCTCCAACGTGATGCTCGTACACAACGGAAAGCCTACGAGAGTCGGTTTCAAGACGGTTGCGGACAAGGACAAGACGAAGAAGGTCCGTTTCGCAAAGTCGACCGGCGATGTGATTGACTGATTCTGGAGAGGAGGCTAACTACGTTGACTAGATTAAAAGAAACTTATTTGAACGAGATCGCGGGAGCGATGCAGAAGAAGTTCGGTTACAAGAACGTGATGCAGATCCCGAAGCTCGATAAGATTGTGATCAACATGGGCGTGGGCGAGGCGAAGGAAAATGCCAAGGCTCTTGAGTCTGCCTGCAAGGATATGGAGATCATTGCCGGTCAGAAGCCCGTTATTACGAAGGCAAAGAAGTCCGTCGCGAACTTCAAGATCCGCGAGGGTGTTTCCATCGGCTGCAAGGTTACGCTCCGCGGCGACAAGATGTATGAGTTTGCGGATCGTCTGATCAATCTTGCTCTGCCCCGCGTGCGTGACTTCCACGGTGTAAACCCGAATGCATTCGACGGCCGCGGCAACTACGCCGTAGGTATCAAGGAGCAGTTGATCTTCCCGGAGATCGAGTATGACAAGGTGGACAAGGTCCGCGGTATGGATGTCATTTTCGTAACGACGGCGAAGACCGATGAGGAAGCTCGCGAGCTGCTGAGACTGTTCGGCATGCCGTTTGCCAAGTAATAGGGAGGTACAGAATACATGGCTAAGTTATCGATGAAACTGAAGCAGCAGCGCACTCCGAAGTTCTCGACAAGAGCGTACACCCGTTGCAGACTTTGCGGACGTCCTCATGCGGTACTGAGAAAGTACGGCATCTGCCGCGTTTGCTTCCGCGAGCTGGCGTACAAGGGTCAGATCCCGGGTGTTAAGAAAGCAAGCTGGTAAGCGTTACGTTGCGAGTTTGCACATACGGATAATAGGAGGTTAAATCATATGACTATGAGTGATCCGATTGCAGATATGCTTACGAGAATCCGTAACGCCAATACTGCAAAGCACGATACGGTAGACGTTCCCGCTTCCAAGATGAAGGTTGCCATTGCCGACATCCTGGTTAAGGAAGGCTTCATCAACGGTTATAAGATGGTTGATGTCGGGAACTTCAAGGACATTCAGATCTCGCTGAAGTACGGCAAGGACAAGAATGTCAAGGCAATCACCGGAATCAAGAGAATTTCGAAGCCCGGCCTTCGCGTTTACGCGAACAAGGAAGATCTTCCCCGCGTTCTCGGCGGACTCGGTGTTGCAATCATTTCCACCAACAAGGGTATCATCACGGACAAGGAAGCGCGTCAGCTCAATGTGGGCGGTGAAGTGCTTGCTTACGTCTGGTAATCAGTCGAAGGAGGTACGGGCATGTCACGTATAGGAAAAATGCCAATCGCCATTCCGGCCGGTGTCACGGTCGAGGTGGCAGAAAATAATAAAGTGACGGTTAAGGGACCTAAGGGCACCCTGGAGAGAGTACTCGCTCCCGAGCTTACCATCAAGATGGAAGACGGGCATATCGTTGTCGAGAGACCGAACGATCTGAAGAGAATCAAGTCGCTGCATGGTCTCACGAGAACGCTTCTGAACAACATGGTTGTGGGCGTTACGAACGGTTATGAGAAGGTTCTTGAAGTGAACGGTGTCGGTTACCGTGCAGCTAAGCAGGGCAAGACGCTTGCGCTTACGCTCGGTTATTCGCATCCGGTCAACATGGAGGACCCGGACGGTATCGAGACGGTTGTCGACGGTCAGAACAAGATCATCGTCAAGGGTATCGACAAGGAGAAAGTCGGACAGTACGCCGCCGAGATCAGAGACAAGAGAAGACCTGAGCCTTATAAGGGCAAGGGCATCAAGTACGCGGATGAGGTGATCCGTCGTAAGGTCGGCAAGACCGGTAAGAAGTAGAAAGGAGAGTAAAAATGGTTAGTAAAGAATGCAGATCAGAAGTACGTGCTAAAAAGCACATGAAGATTCGTAATCGTTTCTCCGGCACTGCTGAAAGACCGAGACTTGCTGTTTTCCGCAGCAACAATCATATGTACTGCCAGGTCATCGATGACACGACGGGCAATACGCTGGTTGCAGCTTCCACTCTTGAGAAGGACGTGAAGGCACAGTGCGAGAAGACCAACGATGTGGCTGCCGCGAAGATCCTCGGAACGGCAATCGCAAAGAAGGCTCTGGATAAGGGCATCGATACGGTTGTCTTTGACAGAGGCGGTTTCATATATGCAGGTAAGATTCAGGCTTTAGCAGACGCAGCACGCGAAGCCGGTCTGAACTTTTAATCGAGGAGGAAACTATGAAGCGTACAATCATTGATACGAACCAGACAGAACTGGAAGACAAGGTTGTCGAGATCAAGCGCGTCACCAAGGTTGTAAAGGGCGGCCGTACCATGCGTATCAGCGCACTGGTGGTTGTCGGTGACAAGAAGGGTCATGTCGGCGCAGGACTCGGCAAGGCTGCCGAAGTTCCGGAGGCAATTCGCAAGGCAAAGGAAGATGCCATGAAGCATATGCTTACCCTTGCGATTGACGACAACGGTTCCGTTCCTCACGATTTCATTGGTCAGTTCGGCAGCTCTGAGATCCTTCTCAAGAGAGCTTCCGAAGGTACCGGTATCATCGCGGGCGGTCCTGCCCGTATCGTGCTGGAGCTTGCCGGCTATAAGAACATCCGTACGAAGTCCCTCGGTTCGAACAACAAGCGCAATGTCGTACTTGCGACACTGTCCGGACTCGGCGAGCTGAAGACTCCGGAGCAGGTTGCAGCACTTCGCGGCATTTCCGTGAGCGATCTGTAAGGAGGTAGCGAAATGGCTGAGTTAAAAGTAACACTGGTGAAATCCACCATCGGTGCAATTCCGAAACATAAGAAAACCGTTGCTGCGCTCGGGCTTCACAAGCTTCACAGCAGCAACACGCTTCCGGACAATGAGGGAACCAGAGGCATGATCGCTCAGGTTCGTCATCTTGTCAAGGTTGAAGAGATTCAGTAACAAGGAGGTGCATACGATGAATTTGGCAGAGTTAAGACCCGCTGAGGGTTCCAAGCACAGCGATAACTTCCGCCGCGGCCGCGGACACGGTTCGGGCAACGGCAAGACCGCAGGTAAGGGACACAAGGGTCAGAAGGCACGTTCCGGAGCTCCGAGAACCGGTTTCGAAGGCGGTCAGATGCCTTTGTACCGTCGCCTTCCGAAGAGAGGCTTCAAGAACATCAATTCCAAGAATATTGTGGCGATCAATGTCTCCATGTTGAACCGTTTTGAGGACGGCGCTTCGGTAACCGTGGAATCTCTGATGGAGATCGGTCTGGTGAGCAATCCCAGAGACGGTGTGAAGATCCTCGGAAACGGCGAGCTTACCAAGAAGCTGAACGTTGCGGTTGACGCCTACAGCGCATCTGCAATCGAGAAGATTCAGGCGCTTGGTGGAACTGCAGAGGTGAAGTAAAATGTTAACAATGTTCATCAACACATTTAAGGTCAAGGATATCCGCAAAAAGCTGTTCTTTACCTTCCTGTGCTTGATCGTCATTCGTATCGGTTGCATGATCCAGTGCCCCGGCGTCACGAAAGAGGCGGCGGACTACATGAGAGGTCTCAGTGAGAATCTCGGATTCATCAGCGTGCTGACCGGCGGCTCCCTGGAGCAGTTGTCCATCTTCGCGCTGAACGTGTCTCCGTACATTACCTCGTCCATCATCATGCAGCTGCTGACGATTGCGATTCCTGCGCTCGCAGAAATGCAGAAAGACGGCGAAACCGGACGCAAGAAGATTGCCGAGTACTCCCGTTATCTTACGGTTGTACTTGCCTTGATCGAAGGTACGGCGATTGCGATCGGCTTCAGCAATCGTGCCGGATATCTGGTTGACAACAAGTTCACGACGATTGCGATCATCGTGCTGGCGTTCACGGCCGGTTCCGCATTTCTTATGTGGCTCGGTGAGAACATTACGGAGCGGGGAGTCGGCAACGGCATCTCCATCATCCTGTTGATCAATATCGTTGCCGGTCTTCCGGCATCGTTCACTGCGATCTTCACGAACTTTATTGACGGCAAGAAGGGTCAGCCGGTGAAGTTGACTCTCACGATCATCGCGATCATTCTTGTTATCATTGCTGTTCTTGTTCTGGTTATCCTTCTTCAGGATGCAGAGCGTAAGATTGCGGTACAGTACTCGAGAAAAATGCAGGGCAGAAGACTTGTCGGAGGAAACTCTTCGTTCATTCCGCTCAAGGTCAACACCGCAGGCGTTATCCCGGTTATCTTCGCAGGTTCGATCTTCTCGTTCCCGCAGATCATCTGCAGCTTCTTCGGCGTGCAGGGAAATGCGAACGGTTCGTTCGGTGAGAAGATGCTTTACGCGTGCAATCAGAACAACTGGTTCAACTTCACTTCGTTCAGACTGTTCTCGTACACGCTTGCAGCCTTGCTGTACATCGCGATGATCCTGTTCTTCGCATATTTCTACACAAGCGTAACGTTCAACCCGATCGAGGTTTCCAACAACATGAAGAAGGACGGCGGCTTTATCCCCGGTATTCGTCCCGGTAAGCCTACGACCGATTATCTCGTGAAGGTTCTGAATTACATTGTGTTGATCGGTGCGATCGGTCTGGCGATCGTTGCGATCATTCCGATCATCTTCAGCGGTGCGTTCAACATTCGTCTCGGTTTCGGCGGAACCTCGCTGATCATCGTGGTCGGTGTTATCCTCGAGACGATGAAGCAGATCGAGTCGCAGCTGTTGGTACGTCATTATAAGGGATTCCTGAATGACTGATGAATAATTAACGGGCGGGACGGAATCGTTCCGCCCTGTTTCCATTCACTAGGGAGGTTGACATGAAGTTAGTTATGCTTGGTGCGCCGGGTGCCGGTAAGGGCACGCAGGCGAAAATGATTGCCGCAAAATACGGCATTCCGCACATCTCCACGGGCGACATTTTCCGTGCTAATATCAAGAACGGCACGGAGCTCGGCGAGAAGGCAAAGAAGTACATGGACCAGGGACTTCTGGTTCCGGACGAGCTGACGCTCGCGCTGATCATGGATCGTTTCGCGCAGGATGACTGCAAGAACGGTTACGTGCTCGACGGTTTTCCGCGCACGATCGCGCAGGCTGAGGCACTGACGGCAAGCCTGAAGGAGAACGGCGAGGCGCTTGACATGGCGATCGACGTCGATGTTCCGGATGAGAACATCATCGAGCGCATGGGCGGACGCAGAGCCTGCGTATCCTGCGGCGGCACATATCATGTGCTGTACAATCCGCCGAAGGTGTCGGGAATCTGTGATCTGTGCGGCGGAGAGCTGAGCATCCGTAAGGATGACCTGCCGGAGACCGTGAAGCGCCGTCTTACGGTGTACCACGAGCAGACGCAGCCGTTGATCGATTACTACACGGCGGAGGGGATCCTTCGCTCGGTCGACGGAACCAAAGATGTCAATGAAGTATTTGCAGCGATCACGGAGCTGCTTGCATAAGCCAAAGACTGTCGGACTATGCCGCAACCGGCGTTGTCCGAAGAGCCTGAGACTGGCGGGACGGGGAGATGCCCTGTCTCGTATGGAAGGAGAGGCATAAAATGGCAATCACCATTAAATCCAAGAGTGAGATTGATAAGATGCGGGAGGCCGGACGGCTGCTTTCGCTCGTCCACGACGAGATGGCAAAGCATGTGCGCCCCGGGATCTCGACGATGGAACTGAACCGGATCGGGGAGGACATGATCCGCAGCTTCGGCTGTATTCCTTCGTTCCTCAATTACGAGGGGTATCCCGCATCAATCTGTATCTCGGTAAATGACCGCGTTGTTCACGGCATTCCGAGCCGCCATGAGATTCTCAAGGAAGGCGACATCGTAAGCCTGGATGCCGGTCTGATCTTTCAGGGGTATCATTCGGATGCAGCGCGCACGT
>Ga0265298_10009733_pt1 | contig 11420 bp, 8 predicted proteins | sample AusTroGonzalo_MG_3_FD_193486 | JGI IMG/M metagenome (GOLD analysis project Ga0265298, IMG submission 193486) | Bovine rumen microbial communities from tropical cattle in Woodstock, Queensland, Australia - Gonzalo_01 | ecosystem: Host-associated > Mammals > Digestive system > Stomach > Rumen ...
CATGATGTTCTATTCGGTAATGGTCTGTTACATCGCCAACCTCGCCCTGCCCCGGCTTGGCGAGATTCTCCGATGTTCTTTCCTCCAACGCTACGAGAACATTCCCTTCCAGAAAACCCTGGGCACTGTCATCCTTGAACGCGCCGTCGATGTGGTGTGCTGGCTGTTCCTGCTCATCATCGCCATGCTGCTGAACAACGGTCTGCTATCGCAACTCATTGTGGATCAAGAAACGCAAACCACTCTGCAAGAATGGTTTGCACAAAAAGGGCTCAGTTATATAGGCAACTATCTGATCTACATCATCATCGCAATCGTCATCTTGCTGGTGGTACTCATCCGTGTTACGCGCAACTGGTGGCAAAAGAAACCTGCGCTGGTTAAAATCGCAAACTTCTTCAAGGGCATCTGGCGTGGCTTCGTCTCCATCAAGGACATCCCCAATCCGTGGCATTTCGTCTTCTGGACCGTGGCCATGTGGGTCTGTTACTTCCTCGGGGTTTACCTCTTCTTCCAAGCCCTGCCCTATCTGCAGCACGTCGGACCCGGCGCAGCCTTCTCCGTGCTGGTCTTCGGCACCATTGCCTTCATCATTTCCCAAGGCGGCCTGGGTGCATACCCGCTTATTACCGCCGGCATCGTCATGCTTTACGGCATTTCTTACCCCCAAGGCTTGGCCGCCGGTTGGATCGGTTGGATTCTGCAAACGGCTGTCTCGTTGGTACTTGGTCTCTTCTCCCTCATCGCCACCTCTTTCTACAAACGCCACGATGCAGCGCTAATTCCTGAAGAAAATGAACCGTCTTCCCATTAATATTGAACAAAAAGTTGTTTCTCGGGATTATTTCCGAGAAAATGCCCTTAAACTGCATCAGCAGAAAATCGTCTTTACGAACGGTTGTTTTGATGTCTTGCACTTCGGACATGTACATTATCTGCTGGAAGCCAGAAAGTTGGGGGATTTGTTAGTGATAGGGTTAAACAGTGACGATTCGGTGCGGAGATTAAAGGGTCCATCTCGACCGATTAATGGGGAGAAAGAACGGGCTTTTGTGCTGGCTGCCCTCGCTTGTGTTGATTATGTCACACTGTTTGAAGAAGATACACCAGAAAACCTCATCAAGGTTGTGCAGCCTGATGTGTTAGTGAAAGGCGGTGACTATGCTCTCGACCAGATTGTTGGAGCGGATTTCGTGAAAGCAAACGGCGGAACCGTCACTACCATCCCTTTTGTGGAAGGCTATTCCTCCACACATATTATTGAACAATTAAAAACCAAATAATGAAGAAGTTAACCATTATCCTATTGTCATTTTTCGCCACCACTCTAATGGCGCAAAATCTGGATGTCACCCTCTATTCCCAGAACATCGCGTTGGTGGACGAACAGAGCGTCCGAATGGATATCCCACGACAACTCGCTTCATATCCTTCGATATCAGAAACTTACGAAATCCCTTCATACAGTCTGTACCAAAAGTACTGGGATACCACGCATCTGAGAAGCACATTGCTGGAGATTCCGTTCTCCAACGACCGTCTGATGCTGATGCTGGTGCAGGATGCCAACAATCCGTTTGTGATGCCTTGTCAGTTCGAAAAGATCCGCACTGCATACGGAGAAACCAAGAATGGCGGATTTCACCCCGGTATTGATCTGAAAACCGAGCCTCAAACACTGGTCAAGAGTTGTTTTGACGGCGTGGTGCGTATGGCCAACTACTACGGCGACTACGGCATCACCGTGGTAGTACGCCACTATAACGGTCTGGAAACGGTTTATGCCCACCTCGACAAAGTGAGCGTGAAGCCCAACCAAATCGTCAAAGCGGGACAGGTGATTGGTCAAACCGGCACTACTGGAAACACCAAAGAGTGCATTCTACATTTCGAGACCCGCTTCCTGAACGAACATTTTGATCCGGAATTGGTCATTGACTTTGAAGAAGAGGACGTTTTGCAAAACAACATGGCCCTGATGTCGCGCGACTTCAATATCCTGCCTTTGAATGAAGTAGGCAGCTGGAAGCCCTCTACTCCCAAAGCCACTGACGCCGCCCCGACGGTCAAGCCCACAGCGACCCAAGAGCCCAAACAAGAACCAAAACAAGAGGTGAAAACGCCTATACCCGAAAGGACGGCGGATTTGGATGCCATGTCACCGGAAAATTCAGGCGTGCCCGCGCAACAACCCAATGTGCAATCTCAGCCTGAAAACTCCGAAGCCGTATACCACACGGTTGCAGCGGGCGATAATCTCTACCGCATTTCCGTAAAATACAACACCACTGTGGATAAAATTCTCAAACTCAACAATCTCAAGAATGCCGACAAGATTATTGAGGGGCAGAAAATCCGGGTGAAATAAATATAGGATTATGATTCCGCAGAAATCGTTTTTTCATCTTCTTTGAATATAAAGAAGAATGCGATTGCGACCACCAAGGCGTACGCGGCGAAGATATACCATCCTGTACTCCAACCGTGCATCACCACATGAGGATCTGCATGATTCTTAACAGGTACGTAAACCAATCGATTAAGCACCGCTTGTGCCCCAAACGTTCCGATAGTGGCACCTATGCCGTTCGTCATCAACATAAACAGACCTTGCGCGGAAGCGCGAATGGAGGGGTCGGTTTGCTGATCCACAAACAGCGAACCGCTGATGTTGAAGAAGTCGAATGCCACGCCATACACGATGCAGGAGAGGATGAACAACCACACGCCAGGTCCAGGATTACCCATTCCAAAGAAAGCGAAGCGCAACACCCACGCAAACATGGCAATCAGCATCACCTTCTTAATGCCAAACTTCTTTAAGCAGAAGGGAATCAGTAAAATACACAACGTTTCGGAAATTTGCGAAAGCGAAATCAGCATATTGGCATGATTCACCCCAAAGGTATCAGCATATTCGGGAATGCGTCCGAAACTGTGCAAAAACGGATTCGCAAAGCCGTTGGTAATCTGCAAAGAGACGCCCAACAATACAGAAAAGATGAAAAAGACCGCCATCTTTCTCTCTTTAAAGAGGGTGAACGCTCTCAAACCGAACATATCCACGACTGAGGTGACCTTGCCGTCATTATTGGTGTTGCATTTAGGCAATGTGAAAGCATACAATCCGAGCAGCAGACCGATGGAGCCGCTCATAATGAATTGATTGGCCGTGTGTTGAAAACCTAGCAAGTCCACACACCACATAGAGATAATAAAACCGATAGTCCCAAACACGCGGATAGGCGGAAAATGCTTCACTCTATCCAATCCTGCCATCTCCAACGCATTGTAAGCCACGGAGTTGGACAACGCAATGGTCGGCATGTAGAAGGCCACCCCAATCGTATATAGGGTGAACAATGGCCCGAACTGAACGGCATCTCCGGCTCCCAAACCGTACAGACCAGCGGAAATCATAGCCAGGCCGGAAATCAAATGACTGAGTCCCAATACTTTCTGTGCCTGAATCCAACGGTCGGCAATGATACCTAAGATGGCAGGCATGAAAATTGACACGATACCTTGTATCGAATAAAAAATGCCAATCTGCCTACCTAAACCGTGCGTATGCAGATAAGCACCCATACAGGTCAAATAGGCTCCCCAAATCGCAAATTGGAGAAAATTCATGAGAATCAGTCTAATTTTTACGTTCATTATCTCAGTGGTTTATGTTTATTCAAATCTGTTATTTCGTAAGAATGGAGGCAATAGGCAATAGGCAACAGGCAATAGGCAACAGGCAAAAGGGAATAGGTATTTACTTCACGTTGAAGTCAAAAAGGCATTCGCCTTCGAGATAGCCCTGCAGATGGTCGTTAATGTGAACAGGACCGACCCCTACCGGCGTGCCCGTAAAGAGAATGTCTCCCATCTTCAATGTCATGAAGCGAGAAACATACGAGATCAGCGTGTCAATGGAGAAGAGCATGTCGCGAGTATGGCCGGCCTGCACCTTCTCGCCATTCAACAGCAGATGGAAATGGAGGTCTTGAACATCCGCGAACCGGGTTTTCGGGACAAACTTGCCCACCACCGCCGAACCGTCGAACGCCTTGGCGATTTCCCAAGGTTCGCCTTCCGCCATGCACTTGCGCTGGAGGTCGCGGGCCGTGAAGTCCACGCCCAACCCAATCTCATCGTAGTACTTATGGGCAAATTTCTCAGAAATGCACTTTCCCAGCCGATTGATCTTCACGATGATCTCGGTTTCATAGTGCACTTCTTCAGAAAAATCAGGCAGGAAAAACGGACGATTGCAACGGGTGATGGCCGATTCCGGTTTTAGAAAAAACACCGGCTGTTTAGGCACGGAATGCTGCAGTTCCGCTGCGTGAGCCGCATAGTTACGGCCAATACAGATGAACTTCATGACGATTAGAAGAAATTGACGTTCAAGGCTATCTCCACATAACCCAAGTTAGCGCGCTGATCCAGTCCGGTGAGACCGTTCTGGGCATTGCCTTTCCCTTTGAAGTAGTTGGTAAAGCTTTGCACGTAGTTGATCATCACGCCGGCACGCATAGTCGGCGTCACCGCATATTCGGTACCGAGACCAACGAAGAAGGCTTCTTTGAAAAGAGCAGCTTCTTCGGAATCCACTCTCTGACGAGACCACAACTCTCCATCAATCAAATAGCTGTCAGTATTGGTGGCATTCAGATTGAAACTATGCATTAAACCTGCGTTTCCACAGATATAGAAGTTATTAATAGAATTGGATTTCAAGGTAACACCCGTTGGGATAGTCAAATAAATCGAACGATAGACCCTTTTGGTCGTCATATTATTAGCCACTATTAACGAGCCCACCGGGATATTATCCAGGAATTGCAATTTTCCGCCACAGTGCTCGGCAAACAAACCTGTTGAGAAGTAGAAATTCTTCTTATCAGTCAGATTAATGTTCAGGTTCACACCATAACGCATACCCACGACCACACCGTCTTTCTCATATCCGAGCGTATGCTCATACATCCAATCGATAGTGGGGGCAAACGTAACGCCGAAATTGACCCGCGAGCCGAAGCCAGCATCCTTAATATAAGTGGAGGACATCCGCGCGGACTTTTGTTGGCCATCTGAATTCTGCGCGAACGACATCGTCATTCCCGCGCAAACCATCAACACTAAAAACAGAATCTTTTTCATATTTATGATCTTTTATTTTTTACTCAACGTTAAATTGCCGGCAAAAGTACAATTTTTCAAACATTTTTGTACCCTCGCCATTTCTCCACCACCGCGCTGAAATCTTCAGGCAGCTCAGATTCGAACAGAATGGTTTTGCCTGTGATGGGGTGCTTGAAACCCAACGACTTCGCATGAAGGGCCTGACGCGGCATAAGGTTAAAGCAGTTTCGAATGAATTGCTGGTATTTGGTGAATGTGGTTCCTTTCAAAATGCGATTGCCACCGTAGGCTTCATCGTTGAAGAGCGGATGACCGATATACTGCATGTGGACGCGAATTTGGTGCGTGCGACCGGTTTCCAGCTGGCACTCCACCAAGGTCACGTAACCGAAACGCTCCACCACGCGCCAATGTGTGACCGCGTGCTTGCCCTGTTCGCTACCTTCGGGAAAGACTGTCATCACCATGCGGTCTTTGGGATTGCGCCCCACATTGCCCACGATGGTGCCAGCATCCTCCTCCATATCGCCCCAGACCAACGCCCAGTACTTGCGCTCCAAATCGTGGTCGAAGAAGGTCTTGGCCAAACGCATCTGCGCCAGCTCGTTCTTGGTCACTGCCAACAATCCGGAGGTGTTCTTGTCAATGCGATGCACCAGCAACGGCTTCATCGGGGAACCGTCCTCCAATTTCTGGTCGCGGAGATAGTAATATAACGCATTGACCAGCGTGCCGGTGTAGTTCCCGTATGCCGGATGCACCACCATGCCTGCCTCCTTGTTGACAATCAGCAAGTCATCATCTTCATACACAATATTCAACGGGATATTCTCGGGCAAAATCTCCGTATCATTGGGCGGGTTGGGCATCAAAACGGATATGGTGTCGCCAGGACGCACTTTATAGTTCTGCTTCACGGGTTTTCCGTTCACCAGAATGCAATCCGCCTTCGCCGCCTGCTGCACTTTGTTGCGCGACGTATTGGCTATCAGATTGAAAAGATATTTGTCGATGCGGAGCATCTCCGTCCCCGCCGTGACGTCGAACCGAAAATGTTCGTATAGTTCGTCTTTTTCTTCTGTTTTCTTTTCAGAATCGTTCATGTTTTGGGCTTTTAGCTGTTAGCTATTGGCTTTTAGCTTTTAGCTTTTAGCTGTTGGCTATTGGCTTTTAGCTGTTGGCTTTTTGCCAATAGCCAATAGCCAAAGGCCAATAGCTATCTATTACAGGCCTTGCAAATTATTTTCTTCGCTTCTTCGTTTTCCAAAATACAGGTCGGCAACTTGTCGACAAGGCCGCACAGACGAGGTGCGTTCTTCTCGGCCGCCAACGACACAGCCTTGGTGAAAAGTCCGCTCAGGTAGGTCTCCTCACGATGCGCCGCCAAAGACACATACGAGAATATGAAATCTTCGGAAATGGTCGGATCATCAAGGAACGGGGTCATCAGAGAGAGCGAATAGTTATAATCGTTACGTTTGTTGAAATAGGAAGCCAGTTTGAAAGCATTCTTCCAGCTATCCATCTTTTCATTACGTATCTCTTTGATTTTAAGATAGGTGCTATTGATTAACGCCGTCGTTTCCGTATTAGCCGGCATCGTATCCAAATAGTTAATCACCTTGAATTGATATTCGAGGTTCATGCTGTTCACACGATCCTTCGGGATGGCCGGCAATGTGTACAGCCGGTCGATGGCGGCCTGTGTCTTAGGAATGTCCGTCAGGTTGTTAATCTTGGCGGCCATGACATCGCACAAAGTGGTGTTGAACAGCAGCAACTGGTTATTCGTGTTGAGATTGTAGATTTTTGTCATCTGTTCGGCCATAGCCGGTGTCAGCTTAGAACTCTTGTAATATTGCGCATACAACTTGTTATTCAACAGCGTTTGATACTCTTTCTTGAACGGAATATTCATTTTCTCCAGTGATGAAGAGGAGAACTTGCCGTTTTCGACTTGCTTCAAGATGTAATTTTCAACGGACATAGCGAAACCGATCTTTTTCGGATCTTTGACGGCATTGTTGAATTTCCAAAGGGCGAAGGCCTCTTCATCGCTCGGGGTTTCAACATAATAGGTCACCTTTTGGCGAAGCTCCATCGTGCGCAGCGGTGCCAAATAAGCGGAATCCAACTCCTTGGCGGCATAACGGTTGTACTGGCGCAATTCTTTGGCTGCCTCTTCCAAACTCTTGAAACTCAAGTCGTAATATTCAGGATGTTGCGTGACTTTCTCTTTGAATTCGTCCCAGCAATAGTCGTAAACTAATTGAATGTCCATGCCAGGGAAATATCTTTGAAGGTCTTTTTTGATAGCGTTGGCACGCTTCTCCTGAATCGTTTTATAAGCGGGATCTTGATAATAATCAGGGGAGATGTGTGAGATAAGCTCCACACTGTTGACTTTATAAGGCGGCAGATCAGGATCTTTCACATCAAGATTGAAATTTGCGGCGGTGTAGTCGGTCTTCTTGGCATCATAACCGAAGGACGCGCTAACCTCGCCGTCTTCAGGAGAAATCGTCCACTCGCCAGCACTCTTGACCCCGTTCACATCTTTCACGAAATTGATCTTCTCCGTATAATCCGCACCTTTGTTCTCTATGCTCTTGCCAATGACGGTGCGACATACGCGGTTTCCTTCTTTCAAAACCAGAACATAAACCTCCAACTTCTTGCTATCATCCACTTCTGCCGGAAGATCACCGATCTTGGCAATAAGTTTTCCGGATTTAAGGTTGGCATTTTCGTTCAACGTCATCAGCTTTTCAAAAGTGATCGGCTTGGTCACCACCCCGCGGTGGTAAAGGTCGTAGTCCACCTGATGATTGTCGCATTCATACTGTCCCTCTTGAATAATATCAATGGCAATGGCATCGCCCTCTTTGCCGATGAGCCGTTTCAACTCCTTGTAATTGTCGCAGTTAAGGTAAATTTCACCATTTTTGTTAACGGAGACATACTCTGACAACACCTCCAGCCCCGGTTCGGAAGCGCATTTCTTACACACTTTCTCGTCATAGCCTTTCAGTCCAGCTTGGCCTTTCGTATAAGGAAGATCCTTGGCTCCAAAATCAGCTTTGTAGCGATTGAATGTGCGGTCGTTGCCCAACACGAGAGAGACATACATACTCTTCATCGCCACGTCCGTGTTGTAACCGAAACCCATGTAGGTGTACTGCTCGTTGAGCATCACGTCGGCCATCTTCAAGTTTTTGAGGAGGGATTGCACCAGCGAAAGACAGAGATCGTAGTAAGAGTACTCTGTTTCACCCATATAGGCTTTCGCCTTGGTCACCAACTCTTCGCCGTTGCCTGCCAAACCATATTTGCGCAAGCGGAAGTAGGTGGTTTTGTATGGGGCGTTGTTATCCAAGGTTTTCTCATCCTTAGAAGCCTGAAAATCAGCCTGGAACTGCGCTGTAGAATCCAAACTGGCATTATGTTTGAGTTTCGGGAGATAGCGGTACTCCGCACGCGCGAGATCGACCATATCCGTGAAACATTGGTACAGCACCTTCTCGTCGTAATTGTTCGGCGCAAAATTCCGCACATATTTGGCATTTTCTTTCAAAGAAGACGGATTGAAACCGCTATACTGATTTTCTGTTTGAGCAAATAGTAAAGCATTGAAAAACAGCAGTATAGAAAAAGTTGAAAATGTAGATTTTATATTCATAACTTATAATTTTTATACTCGCAATTTAATTTAGCAAATGTACAAAAATTCATAATCAACACGTAATAGTTGATTTTTTTTTGAAATTATTATGACGTATGACGTGAGACATCTCACGTTAAAAAAAATGTATCTTTGCAGGCTTAAATAAAAAATACGTAATATGCAGAATATCAGGAATATCGCCATCATCGCTCACGTTGACCACGGTAAAACTACCCTTGTAGATAGAATTTTATACCAATCCCATCTCTTCCGCGAGAACCAACAAGTGCAGGATTTGGTGCTGGACAATAACGATCTGGAGCGTGAGCGCGGTATCACAATCTTATCCAAGAACGTTTCAGTAAGATATAAAGGTGTCAAAATCAATGTGATAGACACTCCAGGTCACAGTGACTTCGGCGGCGAGGTGGAGCGCGTGCTCAACATGGCCGACGGCGTGCTTCTGGTGGTCGATGCTTTTGAAGGCCCTATGCCGCAAACTCGTTTCGTAACGCAAAAGGCTATTGAACTGGGACTTAAGCCCATCGTGGTCATCAACAAGGTTGACAAGCCCAACTGTCATCCCGACCTCGCGCAAGAGGCGGTCTTCGAACTGATGTTCAACCTTGGCGCAAGCGACGAACAGCTTGATTTTCCGACTGTTTACGGCTCTGCCAAGAACGGTTGGATGGGACCTGATTGGAACAACCCCACTTCCGACATCTCCTACCTTCTCGACACCATCATCGAGCACATCCCCGCTCCGAAAGTGGAACCCGGCAACCTGCAGATGATGATCTCTTCCCTCGACTACTCCTCCTACGTGGGTCGTATCGCCGTGGGTCGTGTGAAACGCGGCACCATCCAGTGGGGACAGAATGTCTCGCTGGTGAAACGTGATGGCAGCGTGCAGACTTCCAAAATCAAGGAACTCTATGTGTTTGAGGGACTTGGAAAAGAAAAATACAAAGAACCTGTGCAGGCGGGTGAAATCTGCGCCCTGCTCGGTCTGGACGATTTCGAAATCGGCGACACCGTGGCGGATTTCGAAAATCCTGAACAACTGCCGCCCATCAAGGTGGATGAGCCGACCATGAGTATGTTGTTCACCATCAACAACTCCCCGTTCTTCGGAAAAGAGGGTAAATACGTCACTTCCAGACACTTGCGCGACCGTCTTTTCGCCGAATTGGAGAAGAATCTGGCCTTGCGCATTGAAGAGACCGACTCTCCCGACCGTCTGAACGTTTTTGGCCGCGGCATTCTGCACCTCTCCATCCTCATTGAGACCATGCGCCGTGAAGGTTACGAGCTGCAAGTGGGTCAGCCTCAGGTGATTATCAAAGAAATCGACGGTCAGAAGTGCGAGCCTGTGGAACAACTCACCGTGCTGGTACCCGAAGAGATGTCAAGCCGCGTCATCGACTATGTTTCCAGAAGAAAAGGCGAATTGATGTCCATGGATACTGTCAACGACCGTGTGCACCTCAACTTCACGATTCCGTCCCGCGGACTGATCGGGTTGACCAACCAATTGCTGACAGCTACTGAGGGTGAGGCTATCATCTCGCACCGATTCATCGAGTTCCAGCCGTGGAAGGGCGAAATTGCGGGCCGCCACGCCGGTTCCCTCATCGCCATGGAGACCGGACAAGCATACGCCTACTCCCTGAACAAGCTACAAGACCGCGGCCGCTTCTTCATTGAGCCCAACGACCAAGTATATGCCGGACAGATCATCGGCGAGCACATCCGTCAAGGAGATTTGGTGATCAACGTCTGCAAATCCAAAAAGTTATCGAACATGCGTGCTGCCGGTTCCGACGAGAAGCTGGTGCTGGCACCGGCCATCAAATATTCGTTGGAGCAGTACATGGAGTTCATCGCAAAGGACGAATACTTGGAAATCACCCCGCTGAGTTTGCGCGTCCGCAAAATCATCTTGGACGAGACAGAACGCAAGCGTGCTGAAAAACGTACTTCCGACAATTAATACTTTCGAATTTTATCGGCAAACATGCAGAAAGAGGTCTTTTTCGAGCATCTTTGTGAGGAATTGCGCCAAAACAGGGGGCTTTATCCCTACTACAAACTGACGGACGGATCAACGTCGCGCCAACAGTTCCGCAAGGCCTATTTTATCCAGCGGCTGGACTATCTGGACCACCATGTTGACCTCGGAAAGCATCCCAAAATCTGGGACTGCGGTTGCGGTTACGGTACCACAGGCTTCTATTTCGCCATGAAAGGGCAACCCGTTTTCGGCACCACCCTGGAGTACTATCCCGAGCAATGGGAATCCCGCCGAAAGTTCTGGAGCCAGTTCGGCGACGCCTCGCTCTGCACCTTCCAATACGCCAACCTTTTCGACCAAGAGTTGGAGGAGAACAGTTTCGACTACATCATCCTGCAAGACACGCTCCACCACATCGAGCCTCTCGACGAAGCTTTGAAAATCTTTTACAAAGTGCTGAAACCAGACGGAAAACTGATTTTGATTGAAGAAAACGGCGGCTGTTGGGTGAAAAGCGCGATGCTGTTTGCTCAACGCGGCAACAAAAGGGTGATCACCCTTTATGACGAAAAACTCCAAAAGGAGGTACAGATGGGCAACGAGAAC
>Ga0265298_10009736_pt1 | contig 11419 bp, 5 predicted proteins | sample AusTroGonzalo_MG_3_FD_193486 | JGI IMG/M metagenome (GOLD analysis project Ga0265298, IMG submission 193486) | Bovine rumen microbial communities from tropical cattle in Woodstock, Queensland, Australia - Gonzalo_01 | ecosystem: Host-associated > Mammals > Digestive system > Stomach > Rumen ...
GTCCGTTGGCGGAGGCGGGATTGATTGCGCGCAGCGACCCCGGGCACCCAAACTCGCCGCAGCAGAAATACGCCTTGACGAAGGATGGCAAGCGGCGAATCGAAAGGGTCGCGCCGCTATGACAAGGGAAACCTACTGTGGTAATTTACTGTGGCGATCAAGTCTGACCCTGTTGGCCCCGTGCATATGATTAGGACCTCCGACAAAATAGGCTTTGCAGAAACCAGTCTGACGTTGCTCGCCCATTTGGCGCATGACACCACATGCGAGAGCGAATCTCATTGGATGAGATTCTTCGAACTGTACTATCCTGCCATGCTGAAATACGCTGAACTTTATTGCGATTCTGCAAATGCGGAGGACATCGTCCAGCAGGTGCTGACAAAGCTCGTCGGCGTGCTGAGGCATGGCCGATATGAAAGGCGCGATGGCGCGACCTTCCGTTCGTATCTGAAGCGCCTGATACGAAACGAATTTCTCGACTGGCGGCGCCACGAGAAGACGCGAGGCCTGGGCGCAAAGGTTGCGTACAATGAAAACGAGCTTGTCGCAGACATGCAAGATGCCGGCGCAATATTGGACGCCGAGTGGCGTATCGCGCGCAGGGCCGCAATAGTCGATCATGTCTTGACGAGAACGGCAATGCCTGGCTTGCGGCGTCTTGCATATGCGGCCTGCGTGCTTGACGGACGTGATGTTTCGGATGTTGCGAAGGAACTGGGCGTGTCCCGCAGCTATGTCCTTCTTTCGAAATCGAGGGTTGAGAAGCGCATTAGGGAATTCGAGGCGATGTACGAAGGCTTATGACGATCGGAGAATACAGAATCGTCCGTCAGCTCGGCAGCGGCGGCATGGGGCGCGTATACGAAGCCGTTCACGACGGTCTTTGCCTAAGTCGAGCCGTGAAGGTGTTCTCCAACGATTCCGAACACACCGAAGCTCTCAGAAGGCGTTTTTTGTCTGAAGGGCGGATGCTCGCCAATCTCGTCCATCCTAGAGTCGTTCGCGTGTACGATCTATCTGTCGATGATGCGACTGGGTCGCCCTATTTCGCCATGGATCTCGTGCTGTCGTCTGACGGCACGCCCAGAACGCTTGAGGACGAGCGGCGCAGAGGCGTTGACGAAAAACAGATTGCCGCATGGTTTTGCGATATCTGCGAAGGGCTTGACTACATACACTCGCAGGGCGTCGTGCATCGCGACGTTAAGCTTGAGAACATGCTCGTTGGGCAGGACGGAAGGGTGGTGATATCCGACTTCGGGGTTTCCCGTGTTTTCAGCGACGACCTGCGGCAGAAGATATCCGCCACGGACACGATACCTAACGAGCTTGGCGAGCTTTGCATGGGATCATCGCATTATCTCGCGCCGGAGCTGAGATCGGGAGCATATTCAGCCATGCCGGAGGCTGATGCGTGGGCGCTTGGCGTTCTGCTGTTCAGAATGCTTACAGGATTCTGGTTTGAGGATGACAATCGCGACAAATGCCTTGCGCTGCTGGATGGCTTCGACATGCCCTGGCGGCCAGTAATCTCGCGGCTTTGCGACAGAGACGCCTCAAGGCGATTGTCGAACGGGCTTCTTCAGCCGTATGCCGATTCCGTTTGCGGACAAAAACCGGTTCGCGGCCGTTGCCGCATATTGGCCGCCGCCGCTCTCGTAATGGCTGCTGCTGCGGTGTTCTGCGGATATCTTGCGACGCGCCGGCACAGCAGTGCCGATACCCTGTTGAGCATGGAATCGCCACCGGAGCATTCGTTCTTCAACGCGTGGCAGGAGCAGTCTAAGGCTGCCCTTATGGAGCGGTTCGGAAGGATGGATGATGAAGTCGAACGCGTAATGCTCGACTTCATGGAAAGGCGCATGTCCTATTTCTCCTATGACAGATGGTGGCCTGAGGAGATGGTGCGACGAATGGACGAAGTCGTGTCTGCCGAAATGAATTGTACTGACGTGGCAAAGGCGAATTCCGCACAGCTCATGGTCCTTGCAGGAGAGGTGTATAGGCAAAAGCGCAGGCATTCGCTCTGGGGCGGTGAATTCCCCGAGGATATAGATCGCATTGCGGCGCTTGCCAAGAATTTTGTTCAAGACGCTTCCGGCATGCGGTTCGATCCGGCATGGGCGTTTGAGATAATGGAATCGGCATTGCCGTTTTCAAGGATGGAGGGAAGGCGCATAGGCGGCGACGATTCACATTTCCAAGGTCTTGCAGATACATGGTTGATGAAGATGATCCGGGCCGCAACGCTTGCATCGGAGGCCATGCGACTCGAGGCATCGCAAAGCTCTTCGGGTAATGATACGTCTAATGAAGTCTCCGACAGACGCGCGCTTGCCCGGCTTCTGTTCTCCGAGGCATATGCGCTCAAGCCGGACAGGTATCGCGCGGCGGAGCGCATGATATCCGCAAGCGGAAGCCCGGATGCGGCGCGGCGATGGTTTGAGACGTGCCAGCGATGCTGCTTTGACGACCTCAGGGCTTGGACAGACTATGCGCTCATGCTCGCGCGCGAGAGAGACGGGCGCGAGAGGGTGGAGCGCATCCTGGACAAGGCACTTGATACAGGACGCTACGATACATGGGTACCGGCGTTCTACGTCATCGGGCGCTGGACGGTCCTTGCGCGGTGCTGCGCTGGGGATGCTCCCGCTGATGCCGATGGGCGGGGCTGGGCATATGAAGACGGGGCGGTGCGAGAAAAGACGCTGGATGTGATTCAGCGCTATGTGGACGGAGATCTGATGAATAGAGCGCCAGAAATGCGCAGAAACGTCATCCTTGCCATTTTTGCCGCGGTCTCACTGACTTGCCGTGACGAGACTCTAGCGGAAAAACTTGTGCTGCGCCTGCCGGAAAAGGATTTCAGGTCAGTCCAGAGTGAAGCTGCACACATCGGGACAACTGTCTTTCGCAGGCTTTTTGAGCTGCGTCGGAATGCCACGGAAACCGAGTCAAAAAAATATTAAAAAAGTTTGATATACTTTTGCGCAGAATCCGTTAATGTAGTTGCAGGCGCCGGGAGTCGTCCGTCGTCTGCGTCAAACTACATTCGGAGGATTGTATGCGCAAAATGAAGATTTCGATGGGGCTCGCGGCGATTGCGGGACTGGGCTACGCGGCGGACGTGTTGGTTGATCTGGCGGTCGACCCGCCCGAGGCGACGAGCCCCGAGGGGATGGTGGTTGGCGCGGAGCGCACTCGCGACGGCGTTGCGCTGTCGCTTGAGCGCCCTGAGGACTCCGAGTTCCGCTTTATGTGGCGCGACCCCGTCGACGAGGTTCCCGGCGACGACTTCTTCTGGCGCGCGAGCGCGCTTGGCGTGCCGCTCATGTACGGCTCCGGGCTTGAGGTGCCGCTTTCTGACTGCCCCCTTGCCGACGAGCTCGAGTTCATGGTGCCCGGCTCGGATGCCGACTGGACGGGGCTCGACAAGGCATCAAGCCCCATGGCCCGTCAAGCTCCGGCCGACCGCGGCGGCTTCGTGGACGCAGGATCTAAAGTTCCGGCGTCCACCGGCCAGCCCCGCGGGACCAGATCTGTGATTACCGATTTCGGCGAATTCACGTACAAGGTGACTATCGAGGAGCCCGACCCGCTAGACTTCAGCCTGTTCGGCGTTTATGCTCCCGGCGGCATCGTAGACCGCATGCCGGGTCTGCCTGAATGCGATGGCACAGGCACATTCTACTCCAACGTCGTGACGGTCGTCGCCACCGGTGGCAGGTTCACTCCGCGCCGCAACGGGACTTGCACCGTGAGCTGCTCGTCGGACGATGTCGGCGAGATACACGTGGGCGACGAGCTGGTGGCCAGATCCACGCTTCACAGTGACGGGACGGCCTCGGCTCCGCTCAACGGGGGCCAGACCTATCCCGTATGGGCCAGCTTCTCGAGCATAGGCGGGCCATATAGCTTCCAGGCGACAGTCAGTTTCGAGGAGACTCCGGCCGAACCGGTGTACAACCCGCACCTTGAGATCGCCAACAGTGTCGTGAAGTTCTCCTTGAAGCAGGATCAGGCGACCCTTTCCGGGAAGAGCCACGACGTACGCATAGCTGGGAGGCTCAACCCCACCAACACATACGCGATAGCCTGCGAGACTCCACACGACGGGCTGGACGTGACCCCGGATGAGGACGGCAACGAGCGGATCTCCGTGAACGGCGACAGTCCGGCGTGGTTCCAGAGCGGAGGCGCCGGCTTGATCGAGGTGTACTACCTGCTCTACGAGAACGGCGCGGTCATCGACCGCAGGCGGGCGTACTACGAGACGGACGCCGAGCAGGAGAGGAAGAAGACGGCCTGCGGCTGCCGGGCCGAGGGGACGAAGGTCGAGGACGAGTCCGTGTCGTTCTCGCAGGTGTTCGGGCGTTCGCCGTGGGTTCCGGGACTTCCGGTCGGGGCGCTTCGCATAAAGCAGACGTATCCGTCGTCGCTTCTGGGGAGCCCCGCCGCGCTCTTCTACGACCATCCCGTGCGCCGCAGGGTGCTTTCCCGGAGAGGGCTCAGCGCAACGATAGCCGACGACTCCGGCGAGACTACTGAGTACAAGGACGGCTTCCCGTCCGGTGTGTCGTCCGGCTGGGACTCGCAGGTGTACGTAAACTCCGGCGGAGAGTTCGTCGAGGTCCTCCCCGACAGGACGCAGGTCGTGTTCAACGACATAGGTGACCGCGTGGCGGCCATAGTGACGCCCGACGGGGCGAGGGTGCCTGCGGAAGAGCTCGGCATAGACTGCATGTTCGACGGAAGCGGGGTATTGACCAACGTAACGTCCGTCGCCGACGGATCGATGTCGGTGGAGACGTGCGAGACGAACTCCTGGCGGGTTGTCTGGCGAAACGCGTCCGGGGCGTTCGTGAAGTCCTTCACGTTCGTCCAGAGCAACATGTACGCGTTCGCGATGCACGAATACCGCGACGAGCAGTTCAACTTCGACTACCTATGGACGTACGACACCGCCGCCAAGGACTGGGTGCTTGACAGAGGCGTCGGGACGGACGCCGCGATACGCGAAGTTAAGGAGATATCGTGGGATACGAACCTCGTCGCTTGGGCGGTCGTCACGAAGAAGGTCGACTCGACGGGCGAGTCCGTCGTCGCCGAGTCGTCCATGCTCGACACCGACAAGGGCGTCGGGACGACTCTGTCGAGAAGCGTCGGGACGCAGAGCCTCTACTCGGCCGAGCGCGACCCGGCGAGCGGACGGCTCGCCTCGGAGTCGCGTATCGGCGAGGCTCCCATCTCCTACCAGTACGACCAATACGGACGGCTCGTCCTCGAGACGACCGTCAGGAACGGCATGACGAACGTCGTGGAGCGGATGTACCCGGCGCTGTCGGCGATGCTCGACCGTCGCCCCACTAACGTCGTGGAGCGGCTTGATGGTGTGGTCGTCAGGGAGACGGCCTACGAGTACTCCACCAACTACGTCAGGACCGTTCGTTCGTTCGGCGGCGCGAGCCGCATGTCGCTGCGAGAGTTCGACGCCCTGGGGCGCGACGTACTCTCCGTCTCCGAGGACGGAAAGGCGGTCGCGAGCGCTTACTCCGGCCCGGGGGGCGACTTCTCCTGGACGCGCACAGACGACACTGGCGTGTGGACGGAAGCTTCCGGCTTCTCGACCGTCGACGGCAAGTCCGAGCGGACGATATCCTGCTACAATGCGTCCGGCGACATGGTCAGGCGCGATAGCCTGGCGCTCGTCGGAGGCGAGTGGCGGGAGGTCTCCTGGGCGACCCACGCCTACAACGCTACGCACAACGTAATCGCGTCCTCCTACTCGGACGGGACCTCCGACTCCGCCGCGTGGATATGCACCGGCCCCGTGTACTCTGCGGGCCGCGACGGGATAGTCGTCTCGAACTCGTACAACTCCGTCAAGGCGCTCGTATCGTCCAGCAGGCATTCGCCGCTCGGCGCGGTGACGACGACATACACGTACGACCCGGCAGGGCGCGTTGTCGCCGAAACCGTGACATCGGAAGGACTCTGCCCGCAGACGGCCTCGAAGACGTACGACGCGCGCGGTCGCGTTTCGTCCGAGACGGATGCGCAGGGCAGGACCGTGACTTACGCCTTCAGCGCGGACGATCTCGTTACGACAGTGACCAATCCCGACGGCGGGACGCGCGTTACGACGCTCAACCCCGACGGATCGCTCGCGTCAGTAACCGGAACGGCCGTGACGCCGGAGTACTACAGCTACGGCGTGACGACAACCGGCCTCGAGTGGACGCAGGTGAACTACCTTTCTCCGAACGGTGCGCGCTGGACCAGGACATACCGCAGCGGCTTCGGCGAGACCGTGCGCGAGGAGAGGCCCGGCGCGAACGGCTCGACGCTCGTGACGGAGTACTCCTACGACGAGAAGGGGAGGCTCGTCGCGACAGTCTCCACCGGCCAGCCGGCGGAGACTCGCACGTACGACTCCTGGGGCGATCTCGCCTCTGTCGTCCGCGCGGCGGACGGCGAAAGCCGCACGCAGTCGGTGGAATCCGCGAACGCTCTTGTGGACGGCGAAGTATGGCGAGTCGAGTCGAGCGCCCTGAGCAGCTCCGACCAGTCGATAGCGCCTCTCGTCACCACGAACATGACGCAGGTTTCTGGTCTTTCGGTCTCCAACGAATCGTACCAGGTCGCGATCGACGGGCGCGGCAACGCATCAGAGACATGGTCCACGTTCGACCCGGTGACATCTGCGCGCAGGACGTGGCGGACTATGCCGGAGGCGACGAACGTCGCATACGAGGAGACGGTCGACGGCGTGGCGACCCTCTCCGTCTCCCATTCCTCCGTCACCAACTCCGCGACGTACGACGCATACCGCCGCATCGTCACGACGACCGACGGGCGGGGCAACGCCACGACAAACGCATACGATTCGCTTGGACGCCTCGCCTCAGTTACGGACGCGACGGGCGCGACGACGAGCTACGCCTACGATGCGGCGGGGCGCCTCGCGGCGGTCACGAACGCGCTCGGCGTCGCGACGGTGTACGAATACGATGTGCGCGGCAACAAGACCTACGAGGGCGGCGGCACCTACCCCGTGACCTTCGCATACGACGCGTTCAACGTCATGACGAACATGACGACCTACCGTGCGGAAGGGGTGCAGGAAGGCGATACGACCTCGTGGGAATACGACGAGGCGACGGGGCTTCTCCTCTCAAAGACTTACGCTGACGGCTACGGCCCAAGCTACACATACACCGACAGCGGCGAGCTCGCAACGCGCACATGGGCGCGCGGCATAGTCACGATCTACGCGTACGACGGCTGGAACAACCTGACGAACACCGTATACTCGGACGGAACTCCGTCAATCTCTCTTTCATACGACGCCATGGGGCGGCAGGTGTCGGCGACTGACGCTGCGGGAACGACAACGACTTCGTACGACGCATTTGGCGACATTGTTTCGGAAACGACGAGCGGGCTTTATTCGCGCATCGTCTCGCATTTCCGAGACAATTATGGACGCGACCTGGGGCTCGCCATAGGCAACTCCAGGATGAGCATCATCGAGTACGAGGCGGACACCGCGAGGATGAAGCGCGTCAAGATGGCGGGAGCGTGGTTCACATACTACTATCTCCCCGGGACGGATCTAAAGAGTCGCCTGCAGTATGGTGGGTCGGGATCCGCGTACTACACCTACGAGCCATATCGCGACCTTCTGACGCAGGTTCGGAACCACATCAACGGAGGCGTAATATCGCAGTACGACTACGTGAACGACGCGGCGGGAAGGCGCACCGCGATAACCCGCTCCGGCTCGATGATGAGCGAGACCAGGACGGACGCCTACGGCTACAACGACCGCAATGAGCTGACCAATGCCGTCAAGAACGCAACGCTGAACGAATACGCCTACCAGTACGATGATATCGGGAACAGGCTTTCTTCTCTCGACCTAGGCACGAATAGAACATACACCGCAAACGCCCTCAACCAGTACACGAACATCGTGGAAGGCGCGGGCGGTTTCCTGCCGGAGTTCGATCTGGACGGAAACCAGACGCTCGTAAAGACCGTGACGGGCGTTTGGTCGGTAACCTACAATGGTGAGAACCGCCCCGTCTTGTGGGAATGCGGATCGACGAACATTGTAATGAAGTTCGACCGGATGGGAAGAAGGGTTGAATATATAGAGACCGTAAGCGGTGTGACAAACATCCACCATCGTTTTGTCTATGATGGATATCTCTGCATCCAGCGGCTGAATGGTGCCAACAATAATTCCATAGACCTCGTTTTCGGCTGGGATCCTTCGGAATCAATTGCAACCCGCCCGCTTGTGCTCCAGAAATACGGACAGTACAGCATGTTCTATACCCACGATGGCAACAAGAATGTTTCTGATCTTGTCTTCTTCCAGCAGGCCAACGGAATCGCCGCGCACTACGAATACGCACCCTTCGGCGCGGTGACGGCTGCAAGCCGCAGCACGCCAGTGACGGCTTACGACTTCCGCGAGTACAATCCGTTTAGTTTCTCGTCGGAGTATGCGGACAACTCTCTCGGTTTAGTCTATTACAACTACCGCCATTTCAGCAATTTAACTGCTAGATGGAACACCCGAGAACCGTACAACGGAGGGTTTCATTTGTATGCTTTTGTTGAAAATGATTGCATTAACGCTATAGACTGTTCCGGGTTAAGACTTGTCCATGTAAATAATGCATGGGGGCGAATACCACCTAATGGATGGGAAAATGCTGGTTGGACTGCACAGACGGGGATAACCAAGGATGCCACCCTCTCGGTAACAAGAATAAATTGCGGCAGCAATGGCATGATACGTTTTCACGCATCTCTAGATGATATGGTTGTCGAAACATGGTATCGAATGAGGCCTTCCCCACAACTCATACGCGATGAAATGCAGCATGTCGACTGTTTCAGAATAGCCTACAATTCAATGGAACACGCCAAAGATGCCATTAATGACATCATGTGCAACTGCCCTGATATTGCCAACGCAATTCTAAACCGTTTCCTGGCGATGGTGACGAATGCGCAATTGCAGTGTATTCGATGCAATGCTGAACTCGATAAACCAGGTGGACCGCATCTGCATTAACATCAATGGATTTTGATGAAGGAGGCAAGATGAACCGTAGAGTCGTTGTTGCTTTTCTCATAACCTTAATTTGGTTGAATCAATACCTGTTCGCGCTTCAAAGTAAGAAGTGCGACATTCTCACGATTTCCTCAAATATGCAAGGCATGTTCTGGGGAGATGCGGACTGCAGTCAAGGAGATATACAAGGTTGTATTGCATTGGATATATCCAAGGGGTGTCATGAGAAAAACTTTTTCGGTTTTATTTTTGATGAACATCGCCCACTGGGACAATATGTTCTTGAACCTGTTTTCTTAGGATATAAATCAGTCCAGGTTTTGGGTTGCGATGGCACGAATGTTACAGGTCTGCGTTTCTTGCGATTTGAAGATGCTGTATCTAACGAGAAATCTTACGACAAAGAAATGGAGCGCATTGTGCGTACCCTTATGAAAGGCCAATGCGATTTTATGCAAATCTTTTCTGTCACAAATGGTTGTAAGTGCAGGATTCATGATGGGTCGCTTTGGCTGGACTTTTCAATAATGGAAATCCCTGCGGTTAATAATAAAGTCGTGTCATATGAACTCTTTGTACATCCCCAAAAAGGGAAACACAATCGTGACCCTTCTAATGAAATATGGCCCTATATCTATTTCCCCGACGGTGACGAATTGCAGAACTAGGAGAGAAGGGATGTGCTGCCTTCTTGAACTTGTGACGCAATGCCTTGATGGACAAGCGATCGAGGGACTTACTATGGATGGAATTGATGATTCCCTCACTGCCGAAAACCGCCCTGTCCTGTGGGAGTGCGGTTCGACAAACATCGTGATGAAGTTCGACCGCATGGGTAGGAGAGTGGAGTATGTCGAGATGGTAAGCGGTGTCACAAACACCCACCACCGTTTCGTATATGACGGGTATCTCTGCATCCAGCGGCTCAATGCCGCCTCCAACAATGCAATCGACCTCGTCTTTGGATGGGATCCATCGGAACCGGTGGCGACCCGTCCGCTAGTCCTCCAGAAATACGGCCAGTACAACCTCTTCTACACCCACGACATGCGCCCGCGCCGCAGGCGTCGGGTTGCCCGAAGGAGCGTAGCGACTGAGCCGCGAAGCGGTCGCAAGAGGCCGCGCAACAAAAACGTCTCGGAGCTCGTCTTCTTCCAGCAGGCGAACGGCATCGCCGCGCACTACGAATACGCACCCTTCGGCGCGGTCACGGCTACAAGCAAGAGCACACCAGTCACGGCATATGATTTTTGCATGTACAATCCTTTTAGGTTCTCCAGCGAGTATGCGGATAATGCGCTTGGGCTAGTGTATTACAACTACAGGCACTACAATCCGGTGGATGGAAGGTGGACAAGCAGGGATGTATATAATATAATACCGAATTGCGATTATTTATTTATGAATAACGCTGCTCTGTTAGAATTCGATTATCTAGGGCGTAAGGGCATGTCAGTCCCTTATGCTAGGACTTTGAGACCGCGCGCTTTTAAAAAGCGCAACCCTGGTAATAGGCGGCTGTCTGCACCGCAACAAAAGAAAGGGGTATTGCCATACCCAGAACCGACACCATCACCGAATAAAGATACCATTGAGGGTATTGGAAATGCACTAGACGAAATGGATGATAAATATGCATTGCCGCTTGATACCCGAGAATTAGATAATATTGGTGGTGATTATGAGCGTAAGTATTTAGCAGAAACAGAGGGCGTTCAAGCGTGTTCCGAAAAGTACCGCCGCGACAATCCTACTGTGTCAAAGGCGAATTCGCATTCTTCAAATAATTATGCCAAACATACTATGCAGGCACGTACATGTAAATGCTGTGATATAAGTATTGATGAATTATTTTATGGGTATGACGGCGAGACGATATATAGGGTTGTTGAAGTAACTGTTTATGCCGATATGGATTGTAGTGAAGTTCGTGATAGGGTAAAATATTTACAGAATGATTCCAACAATGTCAGACATCACCATATTCTTGTGTCTGATTTTTAAGGAGCGTAACAATGGTAAAGAAGATAAAAGCGTTAATTGATGCAGTGATATTTTGTATTTTATTGTGCATTCTTCTAAATGTGTCAATGTATTATTACCAATCATATCTAAAATGTGATATGGTTAATTACCAAAGAGAGCTATTGATTAAAATCACAGACATTAAAAACCTTGTTGCTGGTTGTATGAATGGCACTTATGACGAGGAGGATCTTTTGTCCCAGCTACAGGCGAATAAAATTGCAGAATTCAGTAAAACAGATATAGACGAGATGGAGCCTTGGATGCAATCTAGATACCAAATTTTGATTGTTGACGGCA
>Ga0265298_10009737_pt1 | contig 11418 bp, 8 predicted proteins | sample AusTroGonzalo_MG_3_FD_193486 | JGI IMG/M metagenome (GOLD analysis project Ga0265298, IMG submission 193486) | Bovine rumen microbial communities from tropical cattle in Woodstock, Queensland, Australia - Gonzalo_01 | ecosystem: Host-associated > Mammals > Digestive system > Stomach > Rumen ...
CGATTCCTTCAATCTTCCCGAAAGTCTTGCAGGCTTTCGTCTCTCGTTCAGGTCGTTTTGGGTGACCCGTTCGAGGGTGAGACCAATTATAGAATTTTCAGGAATAAAAACAAGGGGTCATTGGCAAAAAAATTCACTTTTTTTCACTTTTTTCGTTAAAAACGGGTTCTATCCAGTTTCTACATCATGATATTCACATTATATTCACCTATTTTTTCAAGCCAACAAAATCAAACGGAGTACTTTTTACCCTTTGAACCCCATTTTTTATAAAAATTTTTTCGAGAAGCGTCTAAAAAACGCTTTTTTTCACCTAAACCGGTTGTTTTAAGACAAATTCTACCGGATGCGCACACGTATCCAAGTCTATTTCGGTGGATTTCACCTGCCAACGGAACCAGGTCAACTGCCTTTTGGCGTAATTTCGCGTTTTTCGCTTTACATCTTCGAGAACCATATTGACTTGAGAGCCGTCTTTTGCACACAAAAGTTCTCTATAGCCAAGGCTCTGCCATGCGGGCGCTTCGAGAGGCACCGTTTTTGCAAGTTCGTGAATTTCATCAAGCCAACCGTCCGCTATCATCTGGTCCACGCGAGCATCAATTCGCGCATAAAGATTTTCACGACTGCGATTCAGCCAATACACAGGCAAAACACCAACTCCACCCTTACGTTCCTTTTGCCATTCCGAAAGCTTGCGACCCGTCAATTGATAAACTTCCAAGATGCGGATAATGCGTTGCACATTATTTTCTTCGACCTTTTCCATGGCTTCGGGGTCCACTTCTTTCGCCTTTTTATACAAACTATTACTTCCAAATTTTGCAGCATCGTCTTCGAACGATTTGCGAACCCTTTCATCGATTTTGGGAATTTGCGGAAGTCCAAGCATCAACGATTGAAGATAAAGTCCCGTTCCACCAACCAGGATATAATTCTGGTTCGAATTTTCTACGAGAAGATTTTTCACATTTGCACAAAAGTCGCCAGCAGAAAAAGTCTGACTGGGATCGAGGAAATCAACCAGATGGTGATTCACCCTTGCCATATCCTGGATTGAGGGCTGTGCGGTCCCAATTGCAAACCCCTTGTATATCTGTCGAGAATCCACACCGATAATTTCGGCGTTAAAGCGTTCCGCCAGTTCCAGTGAAAGGCGAGACTTGCCAACACCAGTAGCTCCAACAAGTGCAAATAGAATAGGCATGCGCTCAATGTAGTTATATTTATAGTTGAAATGATAAAGCTTAAACACATTATCGCTCTTTTTTTAGCATTGGGGATTTTTGCCGGTTTGTCTTTTTTCTTGAACAACCAAGAAGAAGCACTTCATCTTTTTGAAAAAATTGAAGAAACAGCCGGGATACGCGAAGTCGAAGTTGCACCAATTGAAAACGACACCATTCCATTTGAACTGAAATTGAAAGATGAAATGAAAATCATTTCGTCGAGTTATTCCAAACGTTCAAAACGTACCATTTGGACGCTTGCTCGCGGAAAGACTATTGTCGTCTATCTTTTGCAGGCACAAAAATTTATCCAAAAAAATGGTGGAACGGTTCTTTTCATGGAAGAACTCAACGACAATCCAAACGCCTATCAGACCGCCATTGTCGATGTGCTTACCCCCAAAGGCGATTCACTCCATCTGACGTTCCAGGTTTCAGATAATATTTTCATGAAGAATGCATCGCTCATGTCGATTGCATTCCAGACTACAAGCCTGACATCCGAAACCATTGCGAAACTGAACAATCTGGACTTTCCATTTGATCTTTTAATTCCGCCTTTTGGTTTAAGTGAAGATTTTTACATGAGCTTGAACAAAATACACAACAAAGAAATTGTTCTTTGGCTTGCCATGGAATCAGCCAAGCTGAACAAGGTTCACAACAAATTGCGTCCGTTACGAATCCACCATACCGCAGAGCAGATTGAAGAAACTATCAGCAGCGCAAAAGAAATTCTCCCGAGTGCAGCAGGCATAGCAACGCGATACGGAGAGCAAGCGGTCAAGCACAAACAACTTTTACAGGCCATTTTAAAGCCAACAGAAAAACGGGATATGTGGTTTTTGGACTTATCCATGGAAGACAGAACTGTAGTTCCCCAGACCTGCAAAGATCTTGAGATTTCATGCAAAATTGCATTCCCGTACAATCCGGACAACAGTTCCATAGAAGACTATGTCCACCAAAAACTTAGAGAAGCCCCAAAAAGTGGAACATCTATAATGATTCTTCCCCTGACGGAACAAAATTTGTCTAAAATTGAGGACATTGCCACCAAAGCTGCAAAGCAAGGCACGACCCTCGTAGACCTATCCACATTATTCAATTCTAAATAGGAGAGCCTATGTCTATCAAACTCGGTGTAAACGTAGACCATATTGCGACAATCCGTGAAGCACGTAAAGGCAAGGAACCCGATCCTGTTGCCGCAGCCATGATTGCAGAACTCGCAGGGTGCAACGGCATTACCGCCCATCTCCGTGAGGATAAACGACACATCCAGGACCGCGACATTAGGCTCCTCCGCGGAACAGTTACAACAAAGTTGAATCTCGAAATGGCACCGACGCAGGCCATGGTTCAGTTCGCCATAAACCGCCAACCGGACATGGTGACACTCGTCCCGGAAGTCCACACGGAACTTTCGACAGAAGACGGTCTGAATGTTTCTGCAAAAATTGGCGAACTTGCAAAGTATATCATGACGCTCAGGAACAACGATATCCAGGTGAGCGTGTTTATTGACGCAGAAACGGAGCAGGTCAAGGCAGCAAAGAAAGTCGGCGCAAACTATGTGGAATTCAACACCGGCAAGTACGCCACGGCATTCGAACTCGGCAGCCGTGAAGAAGTCGATCGTGAAATTTCGGCATTGCAAGACATGACAGTCCTTGCACATAAATACGGATTGAACGTTCTCGCCGGGCGCGGTCTCAACTATAGAAACGTGGAACCGGTTGCACAAATTGATGGAATCGATGAAATTATCATCGGACACAGCATCGTGAGCCGCGCAGCACTCGTCGGCATGGAACGAGCCGTGAAGGAAATGCTAGAGCGTATTCGACACTAGCTGCTATGAGGTCGTTCATGCCTACGGCATTCACTTTGAGGTATGAGGTCGGGGCATCGCCCCTTTGAGGTATGGGCGATGAGTACGCTTGTTGCACTCGCTATGAGGTAAATTTGGCGGCGAAGCCGTAACTATAAGAACTTACAACTCATGGCCCACAGCTCATCGCTCACTCCCCAAAGCGAAGCGACCTCAAAAGCATGCCAAACGAATGTCGCAAAATTATGCTTGCATAATTTTATGGCTGAGTGCAGCTGCGGACGCTGAAAGCGTCAAAGGCACTCTGTGCCGAGCTCATTGCTCACCGCTCAATAATCTTTATATTCGACGTTTTCGAGCACGAGCCCCTGCGGGGGCGCCCACGTGCGTTCGCCCTTGAACTGCTTGGCGAAAATCTGATTGACAGTCCCTTCAGGATAGCGACCTCGCCCCACATCAAAAAGCGTCCCGACCATCGCACGAACTTGTCTGTGCAAAAAGCGGTTTCCCTTAATGTGGAACATGCAACTCCAGTCGTTCAAACGTTCCAGGCGGAACTCGCTCAACGTACAAAGCGTAGACTTTCCATCGTTACGCGGGATACAAAAATCAATAAAGTCGTGTTCGCCAAGGAAAGACTTTGCCTCGCGGCCCATGGCGTCAACATCGAGATTGAGCGAACCACATTCCCAGCCAAAGTCACGCATCAGCGCTACCGGGCGCGTAAAAATCGTGTACTGGTAATAACGTAAAACAGCATCATATCGAGCGTTGAAATCATCGGCGCACGGTTGCAAATCACGAATGCGAATCAACCGCTTGGTAAGACCATTCACAGAACGCACGACCTTCACCGGATCGAGATCACCTTCATAATCAAAGTGGACGCACTGCCCGCGGGCATGCACTCCGGTATCCGTTCGGCCTGACCCCGTCACGCGGATAGGTGCACGTAGCGCAATCGACAACGCCTCTTCGAGCGTTGACTGCACTGTTACAAAGCGGAGCTTGCCGCCACAATTCTGTTCTTGCCAGCCGTAAAAAGCGCTGCCCAGATATTCGCAACGAAAGCGGTAACGCATTAGTTACCTGCTTCTACAGCTTCCTTGATAACAGCCTCGACCTTAGCCTGAGGAATCTTCAACTTCGAAGCAATAGCCGAAGCCGGGAAACCTCTGCGAGACATCTGCAAAATTTTGCTGTTCACCGAAGATTCTCGATCAAAGCGGTTCATTTCAAGCGGATGCGCTACAGCAGTAGCAACAACTTCGGGTCTCGGTGAGGTTTGTTCTTTAGCACGAACCTTGGTGCGGTCATGGTGCAAAACATCGGAAAGCGACTGCATGGCCGACGTGATTCGTTCTCTTGCCGTCGGACGAAGTACGGTCTTGCCATTAAACGGCGATGTCAAAATACGATTTTCGGGCACACCGTGTTCATCTTCAAAAGCGGCCTTTGTCGCATTGCCGGCCGTAGCATTAACATTCGAAGCATTAGAATCCATGCCAGCTTTAGTCTGGAGTTCCATTGTTTCGCGGCGCTTTGCGGCAAATTCCTGAGCTTCATCGATAATAGACTTCTTGGGTGCATGGATTCGAGTCGCTGAAATCTTTTCAGTATCGTCAATGGCTGGCAATTCGCCTGTTTCTCTCGCTTTAGCAAGCGCTTCCATCATACGCGTTTCAACCACTTTTTTGCGATGGATAAGCACAAGCACCAAAATCACAAGGCAAAGGAGCACGGCAAGCGTTCCACCGATAATCCAAAGCCACACGCCACCAGAAAAACCACCCACATTTTCTTCGGGAGATTCAGCTTCACCCTCCGTATTCGAGCGCATGTCCGAAAGATTTTCCCAGGCATTGGCCAACTCCTCACGAATTTTCACCTGGGTATCGACTTTACCCTGCGCATTCCACAACGCCATTTCCAAAGAATCAATCTTCGAACGCGTCTGCATGTATCGGCTAACATCAAACGAAGAGGACGAACCCGAAATATCAACCTTGAGGTAAACAATTAAGGCGCAGGCCAAAACAAAAAGAACAACTGGAGCAGCGTATTTCTTCATGCTGGGAAATTTAGAAATAAATCCATTTTCATTTTCAAAGTTCGACACTGAACAAAACCTCTTTTTTACGAACCTAATATTAATTGTAGAAAATTTGCAACACCTCATTGAGAAGTTCTCAACACTTTTCAACACGAAACTAGCGAAAAACAGTTTTTACCACCGAACTTTAGATACCTTTATGTTCAAGAACTCTTTGTTCTCCTCCTAACCCCAAAAAGAAACACTTTAGCCCCAACAGCTAAAGTGTTTTTTCGTTTTTAGCGTAATTTTCACCACATTCATTCCAATTTATACGGTCAATAATTGCACTTTTTCGCTTGCATTCGCTCAAAACAAGACTTTTTTCTAAAAGTTTTTATAGTTTCAAGCTATGCAACCACAAGCACTTAGATTGTCCCGAATTACGATTTCGAATCTCCGCTCTATCCAGCGCGAGACTTTTCCGCTTAGTGATTTTACCGCATTGATAGGTTACAACAACGCCGGAAAAACAAACATTTTGATGGGCATACGCTGGTTGCTTGCGCATTTTTCGTTAGACATCTCGTATTTTGACGACCCGAACCACCCTGTTGAAGCCGAAGGGATTTTTGAAGGGATTACCGAACAGATTTTAAACCGCCTCGGAGACGAGAAAGCGGCAGAACTCATGCCGTTTCTTGCAGGCACAACGCTCCGCGTCAAAAAAGTCCAGCGCATTCCGGGCGAACTCCCCGGCAACATTGAATTTTGGGCATTCTGCCCTTCTAACGGCAAGCGAAAAGGCAAGGACTGGGTCCGCGTCAACGACAAGTTTATCGCAGCATTTAACCGCATGTTCCCGGAATCCATTGCAATTTGGGATTTTGAAGGGAATAATGCCTACACCAAACTGATGCACGAGATTTTCAAACCGCTCGAACGCAAATTCGGCGGCGAATTGAGTCAAGTCATCGAACAATTTACGGAATTACTTGCCCCCGGAAGCGATAGACGAGCCGAAGAAATCCAAGCATTCGACAGAGAAGTCAATACAGCGCTTAGGCCGCTTTTCCCGAGCGTCAAAGTAGAGCTAGACATTCCTGTGCCGACTCTCGAAACATTCCTCAAAAGCGCAACAATTAAAGTAGTCGATGAAGATGACGGTTTCGAAAGAGATATTTCGCGCATGGGCGCGGGTTCGCAACGCGCCATCCAGATGGCTCTTATCCGTTACCTCGCCGAAATCAAGAAGCACCACAACAACCATTACCTGAGCAGAACGCTCCTGCTGATTGATTCGCCGGAACTGTTCTTGCACCCACAAGCCGTTGAACTTGTCCGTGTAGCACTCAAGAATCTTTCGAATGAAGGCTACCAAATTGTATTTGCAACGCACTCTGCACAAATGGTCACAAGCGAAGACGTGAGCACTTCACTACTCATCCGCAAAAACAGAGAACGCGGCACATTCATGCGCAAGCGAATGGAAGACGCCGTTCGCCAAGTGGTCAAAGACGCTCCTAGCCAGCTGCAAATGTTGTTTAGTTTGTCCAATAGTAACGAACTCTTATTTGCAGATTACGTATTGCTCACCGAAGGAAAAACGGAATGGAGAGTACTCCCCGCCCTCTTCGAACGCATTACCGGACAGTCATTTGCTCTTATTAAATGTGCACTTGTACGTCAAGGCGGTGTAAGCAACACCCGCAAAAGCATGCAAGTTTTAAGCGCAATGGACATCCCCGTGCGCGCCATTGTCGATTTAGATTACGCATTTACAACGGCAACCCGCGATGGATTCTTGAGCGCCAACGATCCAGATATTACTGAATGCCGCAACTTGTTCCGCGAGCTCGCTTGTCACAACCATTTACGCTTGGTCAACGGGCTTCCCGTCAATAAGCACAGCAACATCAGCGCATCGACTGCGTACGCCATGATGGCATCCATGCCCGAAGCTGAACGCCCCATCAGGAACATCCACGAAAAACTTTGCGAGCAAGGCATTTGGGTTTGGACGAAAGGCGCCATCGAAGAACATCTCGGGCTGAACGGCAAAAACGAGATGGTGTGGCGGAATTTTATTGAACGTTCCAGGTCAAAGAACTTTATGCAAACGCTCCCCGATTACGACGGAATTACCGCCCTATGCCAATGGATCATCAACGGAAGCAGAGGTTCGTTCTAAAAACTGCAAAGCCCGCGCAATGAACTGCGCGGACTTTTGTTTTGAAAAGGAGATTCCCGCCTCGCGGGAATAACAATTAATTTGCGGGTTTTTACACTTTAGATGCTGTCGATTACCTTGTTGAATTCGTCAACCGGGCGCATCCACTTCTTGAGAAGTTCTGCATTCGGGACGTAGTAACCACCGATATCAGCGGGCTTGCCCTGCTCGGCGGCGAGGGCGGCGACGATTTCGCTTTCCTTCGCGGAGAGAGCAGCTGCGACCGGAGCGAACTTAGCAGCAAGTTCAGCATCGTCCTTCTGGGCGGCGAGAGCCTGAGCCCAGTAGAGAGCCAAGTAGAAATGGGAACCACGGTTGTCGAGTTCGCCAATCTTACGGGCCGGCGTACGGTTGAATTCGAGAATCTTGCCGTTGGCAGCATCGAGCGTATCAGCCAAGACCTTTGCCTTCTTGTTACCTTCCTTCAATGCGACCTGTTCGAACGCAGGCACGAGCGCGAAGTATTCGCCGAGAGAATCCCAGCGGAGGTAGTTTTCGGCGAGGAACTGCTGCACCTGCTTCGGAGCGGATCCACCTGCACCTGTTTCGTAGAGGCCACCGCCAGCCATGAGCGGCACAATGGAGAGCATCTTTGCAGAGGTACCGACTTCGAGAATCGGGAAGAGGTCCGTGAGGTAGTCACGCATCACGTTGCCCGTCACGCCAATCGTATCGAGGCCAGCCTTAGCACGCTTCATCGTTTCGACGATAGCCTTTCGCGGGCTCATAATCTTAATGTCGAGACCGTTGAGGTCATGTTCCGGCAAATAAGCTTCGACCTTCTTCTGGATTTCGCGGTCGTGAGCACGTTCCGGATCGAGCCAGAAGATAGCCGGAGTGTTGCTGAGGCGAGCACGCGTAACAGCGAGCTTGACCCAGTCGCGCACCGGAGCGTCCTTAGCTTGGCACATACGGAAGATGTCGCCAGCTTCGACTTCTTGTTGCAAGAGCACTTCGCCCTTGCCGTTCACAGCACGGATAACGCCCTTGCCCTTCGCGACAAACGTCTTGTCGTGGCTACCGTATTCTTCGGCGCCCTGAGCCATAAGGCCCACGTTCGGCACGGTACCCATCGTCTTCGGATCGAAGGCGCCGTTCTGCTTGCAGAATTCAATCGTTTCATCGTAAATGCCAGCGTAGCAGCGGTCCGGAATGCAGGCGACAACTTCTTGCAGCTTGCCTTCCTTGTTCCACATGCAGCCGGAATTGCGGATCATTGCAGGCATCGAAGCGTCGATAATCACGTCACTCGGCACATGCAAATTCGTAATGCCCTTGGTAGAATCGACCATGGCAAGGTCCGGACCGTTAGCAAGAGCAGCGTCAATGGCAGCCTTGACCTCGGCTTCCTTGGCATTGCCTTCGAGGCGCTTGAACAAATCGCCGAGGCCGTTGTTCGCATCGATTCCGAGTTCCTTGAAGAGGTCGGCATACTTCGTGAACACGTCCTTGAAGAAAACGCGTACAAATGCACCGAACAGCACCGGGTCAGAGACCTTCATCATCGTGGCCTTGAGGTGCACGGAGAAGAGGAGTCCCTTGGCCTTAGCTTCGGCCATGGCGTCGGCGATGAACTTTTCGAGAGCGGCCATGCGCATCACAGTCGCATCAATGATTTCGCCCTTCAAAAGCGGCTTTGCAGCACGGAGTTCCGTTACGGCTCCAGCTTCATCGACAAATTCAATCTTGAACGTATCGGCATCGGCCATCGTGATGGACTTTTCGTTTCCGTAGAAGTCGTTAGCATTCATGCTTGCGACATAAGTCTTCACGGATTCGTTCCAGTTGCCGTTGCTATGCGGATTGTTGCGGGCATAGTTCTTCACGGCATTAGGAGCGCGGCGGTCGGAGTTACCCTGACGGAGCACCGGGTTCACAGCAGAGCCCTTCACCTTGTCGTAGCGGGCGCGAATTGCTTTTTCTTCGTCCGTTGCTGGAGCATCCGGGTAATCCGGCAATGCGTAGCCGTTCTTCTGGAGTTCAGCAATAGCGGCCTTGAGCTGCGGCACCGAGGCAGAAATGTTCGGGAGCTTGATGATGTTTGCATCCGGTTCAAGCGTAAGCTTGCCCAAGAAAGCAAGGTCGTCGGTTACCGGCTTGCCGGCAAACATCGTACCAGCCGGGAGCGTGTCCGCGAAAGCAGCGAGAATACGGCCCGGCAAAGAGATGTTCTTCGTCTCCACGTCGATATCAGCGGTCTTTGCGAAAGCCGATACAATCGGGAGCAGGGATTGAGTCGCCAAGAACGGAGACTCGTCGGTAAGGGTGTAATAGATTTTAGTATTCATACAGCAATAAAGATAGAAAATGCGAAAATGGAATCCCGTTTTCGCATCATCTTTAAGCCACCAGTTTCAAATTATTGCACTTGCAAGAGCTAATGTTCAACATTTTGCAAACGATTATAGGCGTCGTAATGGCAGTCGCCCACAATGTTATGATTCGTAATGATTCCCAAAGCATCCATATTGAACGTGGCAACACAATCGCCACCAGCACGGAATACGGCCGTAGAAGTTCCATTTTCATTCTTTTGCATTTCGGTGGGCGCGCCCCAATGGGATTCAAGAATGTCATACTTTTTACCATCCCAATAGGTCGCAGCTGCATTACCCATGCAACCAGAAACAATAGACACAATTCCTATGGCTGTGGATATCATTATTATTTTTTGCAATTTCATAAACAATCCCTCATAGATTAAATCACAAATAATATAAACAGATATTTTACAAACAAAACGTAATTTTTTATAGACGAAAACTTCAGATACAATTCCATTATCAAAAGCAAAGTCATCTCCGAGCAAGTCGGAGATGACTCTTAGGTTGTCAGTGAGGCTCCCCCTCCTGATTTTTTAGTCGATGGAATAATATTATTCTATACCAAACAGCTTTACATAATCGGCATAATCGTATACCTTAGAAATAATCCACTCACCGTACGGCTCTATTTTCGCAAGACTTTCCGGCTTGTCGCAATTCCATTTTTCGCTCACATAAGTTTTTCTCACAATGGGGTGATTCAAGCCATCCCAATCAGGTGAATCCGCCAACAAAATCATAGGATAGTGGACCGTCGTATCTTCTGGGCAATTCCCGCTTTTCACGATATCCGTCACAAAAATTCCTTGGTCACTAATGTAGTCTATTAAATGACCCTTAACTCCAACATCTTTTAGAACAACCAGGTAGTAAATAGAGTTCCTCGAAGAACGATACCGTCTAAATTCATCCAAACGGCCCGGATACTCAGCCAACTTGGGGAAAAATGTTGTCAACAACGAATCTGGCAGCACATAAACACCCTCTTTGCGGTACGCATCAGCGATAGGAATATCGGGCAACGTATTATAAGCGAGCTCCATACCTCCATAAAGTTCTTCATCATTTATTTTGTCATAAAAAACTTTGCCATATTTATCAATCTTGACTGTACTATCGATTATCGAGAACTGCCACTTATAAGCATACGTTGTACGCTTCAAAGTATTAGCCCACAGCCTTTCCGCTTCGGCAACTCTGTTCAAACTGTCCAAATAGGGTTGGTACGTATAAGGATCGATGGGTACGTAATTTTCGTCATCAAACGGTGCGTACTTTATGGAATCTTCAAGACATTGATTTTCATACAGTGCCGTATAATCATTCAAGACATCATACCATGCTTGACCTTCTGGGACAAAAGATGCGCAAACCAATTCCAAGTCTTCGTGGCTGCAACCATCTCCAAAATCCCAAAAGAGACCGTTTGCATCTCTGCAAGTTTTTTTGAATTGATTCAACTTCTCGGCACAAGAAACGCCATATCCCCAGAAGCTATTCGACATTTTCCTTGAGCCCATGGTACTTATCACGACAGGAGTTTCATCAACATAGACAATTCTGGTAGCTTCGATCGCTTCGTTACGATGTGTATTGAAATAGTCCCTATCGGCATCCCCTTCAGAACATTTATTATTCCGATCGTATCGGATATAGCAATCGTGATCATATTCATCATACGATGTTGCGCGCAACACGCCATTTTTTTCTAAACCGTTCTCTTTCGAAAAAGTCACAACATCACAGACTTTACGTCCATCCTTGCTTGG
>Ga0265298_10009738_pt1 | contig 11418 bp, 11 predicted proteins | sample AusTroGonzalo_MG_3_FD_193486 | JGI IMG/M metagenome (GOLD analysis project Ga0265298, IMG submission 193486) | Bovine rumen microbial communities from tropical cattle in Woodstock, Queensland, Australia - Gonzalo_01 | ecosystem: Host-associated > Mammals > Digestive system > Stomach > Rumen ...
CAAAATTTTTTTAAACTTTTTTCATTCATCAGATAATCCGAAAAAATCGTTATCTTTGCAGAAACAATCCGGAGTTACCATGGCACTTGCAGAATACGAAATATGGTGGGCCTCCCTTCCCATCGCTGAGAAAGAGCGCATAGCCGCTAAAGCTATCAAGAAGGTCGGAATAGATGACGAATCCCTGGCCTTGTATCCTGCATGCACCCGTTGGTGGGAGTCCCTCCCCAGCGACCGCCGCATCTGGATCAAAAAACACTGCGAGGCCGCCCACGGAGACATTCTCAAGGATTGGGACGAGGCCAACCCTTACGGAGACTAGGCGCAATCGTAACAACCTAATTATCAGCAATTTAACATATTACCCCCAGGATTATTCTCCCGGGGGTAATTTTTTATTTGGTTAATAATCAACCACTTACATTTGCGCTTAACTATTCGGCGAAAAGACTGATTATATTCAGCACCACCTCTGAAGCCTTTTCCATGCTTTCCAGGGGCAGGAACTCCATTTTGCCGTGGAAGTTGAGCCCGCCGGCAAAGATGTTGGGGCAGGGCAGGCCCTTGAACGACAGATTTGCGCCGTCCGTACCGCCGCGGATGGGCTGGATCTTGGCCTTGACACCCGCCATTTCCATTGCCTTCACGGCCTTATCTATAATATGGTAGTGCGGCTCCACCTGCTCGCGCATGTTGTAGTACTGGTCTTTCAACACCAATGTAACTGTGCCGTCGCCGTATTTTGAGTTGATGAAATCGGCCACTTTCTGAACCATTTCCTTGCGGGCCTCGAACTTGGCGCGGTCGTGGTCGCGGATGATGTAGGCGAAATCGGCCTCCTCGACGCTGCCCTTGAAGGAGATGAGGTGGAAGAAGCCCTCGTAGCCTTCCGTGTATTCCGGGCGGGCCATCACCGGCAGCATGGCGTTGAACTCCTGGCCGATGAGAATTGCATTGCGCATCTTCCCCTTTGCATAGCCGGGGTGTACGTTGCAACCCTGGATGTGGATCTTTGCCGATGCAGCGTTGAAGTTCTCGAACTCCAGCTCGCCGATTTCTCCGCCGTCCATGGTGTAGCCATAATCGGCCCCGAAGCGGGCAACGTCGAATTTGACCACGCCGCGGCCGATTTCCTCGTCCGGGGTGAAGCCCACCTTGACGGGCCCGTGCTTGAACTCAGGGTGCTCTACGATGAACTGGACAGCGTTCATGATTTCCGCCACGCCGGCCTTGTCATCGGCCCCGAGGAGGGTGGTGCCGTCCGTGGTAATAAGCGTCTGGCCCACGTAGTGCAGCATTTCCGGGAACTCTGAAGGCTTGAGCTGCAGGCCGGGCACGCCCTTGAGGTCGATGGCTCCGCCGTCATACCCGCGTACGATTTGCGGCTTGATATCGGCCCCGCTGGCGTCCGGCGCCGTGTCCACGTGGGCGATGAATCCCACGGCCGGAACCTTCTTGTCCAGGTTGGAGGGGATGCTGGCCATCACGTATCCGTACTGGTCCAGCGTTGCCTCCACGCCCATGGCAACAAGCTCATCCCGCAGCATCTTCAGCAGATTCAGCTGCTTGGCGGTTGAAGGCTGGCTTTCTGATTCCTCGTTACTCTGCGTGTCCACTGACACGTACCTTAAAAATCGGTCTAATATCTTTTCCATTATTTATCTGTTTTCATTGAAGCGTAAATGGTATAGGCAATCAGGGCCAGGAACGGCACAATTGCTATGGCCTCGCCAAAGTGGGCGTTCCACTCCGTGAGGAAGAGGTCAACGTTGGCAAAACGGAGGATGGCGCTCACAACGCCCATGAGGGCACCGCCGGCGATGAAACCGGAAGCGATGAGCGTGCCTTTCTCCTGACGTGCAGCATTGAGCTTTTCGTCCTTGGAGCGGGTGCTCACGTACCAGGAAATGGCTCCGCCAACAACCAGCGGGAGGTTAAGGTCGATGGGAATGAACATACCCAGCGCAAACGGCAGGGCCGGAACCTTGCAGAAGTTAAGGATAAGGGCGACAGCCGCGCCGATGCCGTAAAGCAGCCAGGGGGCGCCGCCGCCGGAGAACATGGGCTGGATAACCGCCGCCATTGCATTGGCCTGAGGAGCAACAAGGGCGTTTTCCCCGGTGAAGCCGTAAGTCTTGTTCAGCACCAGCATCACGCCGCAGACAGTAACTGCCGATACCGCCACGCCCAGGAACTTCCACCCTTCCTGCTTCTTAGGGGTGGAACCAACCCAATATCCTATTTTAAGATCGGTAATGAAAGAGCCGGCTACGGAAAGGGCCGTGCAGACCACTCCGCCGATAATAAGCGCCGCTGCCATGCCGGTATTGCCTTTGAGGCCCACCGCCACCAGGATAAGGGAGGCGATGATAAGCGTCATCAGAGTCATGCCGCTCACGGGGTTGGAGCCCACGATGGCAATTGCGTTGGCTGCCACCGTCGTAAAGAGGAACGCCACCACAGCCACAATCACCAGCCCCACCAGCGCCTGCCAGACGTTGTTGACCACGCCGCCGAAGGCAAAGAAAGCGAAGATGCAGAGAAGGGCGATGACGACGCCAAAGACGATGGTCTTCATCGGCAGGTCTTCCTCTGTGCGGATGGCCTTTTCGTCCAAAGTGCCGGGCTTGCGCCTGAACTCCTTCACCGCCAGGGACGCCGCGCTCTTGATGACGCCAAAGCTCTTGACAATGCCGATAATTCCGGCCGTGGCAATGCCGCCTATGCCGATATGACGTGCGTAAGTCTTGAAAATCTCTTCCGGAGCCATCTGGCCGATGGTAGTGGCGATACCGGTGCCCATAAGGTCAATCACCTGCCCGCCCCAGATAAGGTTCATGAGCGGAATAATCACCAGCCACACAAGCAGGCTGCCGCAGGTAATGATGAATGCGTATTTAAGGCCGATGATATAGCCAAGTCCCAGAACCGCAGCTCCGGTGTTCATCTTGAGGACCACCTTGGCCTTGTCCGCTACGGCCTGCCCCCAGCCCATCACCGTTGTGGAAACAGTTTCCGCCCATGTGCCGAAGGTGGCCACAAGGAAGTCGTACACACCGCCTATGAGGCCGGCTGCCACCAGCGTCTTTGCGCTGGAGCCGCCGCTCTCTCCGCTCACCAGTACCTGCGTGGTAGCAGTTGCCTCCGGGAACGGATACTTCCCGTGCATCTCCTTAACAAAGTATTTGCGGAAAGGAATCAGGAACAGGATACCCAGCACGCCGCCAAGCAGAGAGCTGAGGACCATCTGCCAGTAATTCACCTCTACCCCTAATATATATATGGCAGGCAGGGTGAAAATAGCGCCGGCCACCACGGCCCCGGAGCATCCGCCGATACTCTGGATAATCACGTTCTGCGCAAGGGAATCGTTCTTTTTCAGTGCCGATGTAAGCCCTACCGCTATTATGGCGATAGGTATCGCGGCCTCAAACACCTGTCCCACCTTGAGGCCCAGGTACGCAGCCGCGGCGCTGAAAAGGATTACCATCAGCACGCCTATTGCCACCGAATACGGTGTTACTTCCGTGTAATTCTTTGCCGGCTCCAGCAGAGGCTTGTACTCCTCCCCCGGCTTCAGCTCCCTCTGAGCATTCTCCGGGAGCTGCATGTTCTTTTTGTTTTCTTCCATACAACAAATATAACGAATAAATTTTGCAAGTTTAGAATCCTGTGTGTATATTTGTATCCCGGTTAATTCTAATCGGGATTTTTCATGCCCACTTTGTCAAAAACCGCAGACCTTGAATTCAAGGGCCTGTTCCATGACACGAAGTTGTACCAGCTGCGTGCCCCTGAGTTTTCCAACAGATATTACGTTCTATCAAGCCCCGGAACCCAGAAGCTGATGGCGTTTCCGGAAGTCGTGGGGTTGGATTCCTACCTGGCTTCCCTTCCTGCAACGGAGGCGGCCATCAAGTATCTCTTCCCCCGCAAAAAGAGTTTGAACGTGGACATCCTCACCATTCTCCGCGGCGGCCTCAACTACCCCGTAGAAGAGGCCTGCCACAACTGCGGCATTCCTGTGAGGGACATCCACTTCCTCTCCTGCGAGCGCATCATCAAGAACAAGGTAATCACCGGCCTGGAAATCAAGTACGAGAAGGTGCGCCCCTCGCGTGACCGCATCCTCATAATGGGGGACATCATCGCCACCGGCGACACCCTCCGCAAGTGCATCGAGGATTTTGCCGAGTATTTCCTCCGGAACGATGGCAGCCTCCGCCGGATCATCTTCTTCACCGTGGGAGGAACGCGCGCCATCGACCTGATGGAAGGAATGGCGGAAAAGTTCCGCGGCCTGTTCCCCGGCTTCGAGGGCTTTGACTGCTTCTTTTACGAGGGCATATTCACGGTGTACGAGGGCAAGGGCGTATCCGGCATCAACGTCCGGGACATAGACTTTGGCTGGAAAGGCGGGGCCGTGGCTCCGGAATTCCGCAGCTTCATCATGGACCATCCCGATGCGCTTTACGAGCGCTGCATCATTTACGACGGAGGTGCCCGCCGATACGAACTCCCTGTCCACTTCCGCGAAGTGCTGGAATACTGGGACGGCATCCTGGAAAGGGCTGGAAAAATCGACCCGGTGGCGCTGACGGAAGAAAAACTGGGCTACTCCAGCGGTATGAGCTACGAGGACTGGCTGGCAACCACACACCTGAGCGGGGATCTTCACGACCTATATGAGCGGGAGCAGAAACAGCTGGGGAAGGCATCGGCCCTGAACCTTGAGAAACTTGCCAGAAGGCAGATAAATGCAATGGAAAAACTTCTTGAATCATATGAATAAAACGAACAAACACGATGCGGACTACACATCCGGCCCGGTAGGTGCATCCGGACGCAAAAGCACCCTTTCCATGTTCATGGTGATGCTTGGCTTCACCTTCTTCAGCGCAAGTATGTGGGTAGGCCAGAACCTTGCGGCCGGCCTCAACTGGTGGGATTTCGTATGGGCCCTGCTCCTTGGCGGACTCATCCTTGCCGCCTACACCGGCTCCCTGGGATGGATTGGTGCCGAAAGCGGACTCTCCCTGGACCTTCTGGCCCGCAAGAGTTTCGGCAAATATGGAAGCTATCTCCCCAGCGCCATGATCAGCTTCACCCAGATAGGGTGGTTCGGCGTAGGCCTGGCCATGTTTGCCATTCCCGTGGCGATGGAAATCTTTGGCCTGGAAGTAACTCCTGACCACATGCCCGTTCTTGGCTATGTCCTGGTTGCCGTAGCCGGCATACTGATGACCGCCAGCGCATACTTTGGAATCAAGAGCCTGACCATAGTGAGCTACATTGCCGTGCCTGCAGTGGCTATTCTGGGCACCGTGGCAATGATTTTGGCAATCTGCAAGGGCGATGTCGGTCTGATTGAGCAGTTCTCCATCGGCACAAAGGACCTTGGCATTATTGCCGGTGCCGGCCTTGTGATTGGAAGCTTTGTTTCCGGCGGTACCGCAACGCCAAACTTCAGCCGCTTTGCCCCCAGCGCAAAGGTGGGACTCATTGTGACCGTTGTGGCTTTCTTCATTGGAAACAGCCTCATGTTCCTCTTTGGCGCAGTGTCCAGCATCTATGCCGGCGGTAACGACATCTTTGAAGTGATGCTCAACCTGAACCTCTTCTATGCGGCAGTTCTGGTCCTGGGCCTCAACATCTGGACCACCAACGACAACGCCCTGTACAGCGCCGGACTCGGCCTTTCAAACATTACCGGAGTTTCAAAGAAGACCATGGTCATCATCTCCGGCCTGCTTGGCACCGTGGCCGCCGTATGGCTCTACTGGAACTTCTGCGGCTGGCTCAACGTGCTCAACTGCACACTTCCTCCCGTGGGCATAATTCTGATTATCCACTACTTCTCCAACAGGAAGGCATATCTTGACGGCACCGTCAAAGAACCCGCAATTATCTGGGGCTCCGTGCTTGGCGTTATTGCCGGCGCAGTGGTCGCCAACCTTGTGAAATGGGGCATCCCCGCCATCAACGGCATGGCTGTGGCCGCCGTCTGCTACTGGGTTGGTAGTTTGCTTAAGAAGTAGCTCCCTTTTACGCATTATGTGCCAGGTGTCATTTTAACCGTGACACCTGGCACATTGTTTTAGGCCTGGAGTGTCCTGGAAAGCCTTATTGGTGTTCTAGGTGTCACCCCTAAAATTACACCTGGCACGCTATGAGTTCCAACCAGGCAGCATCAACGGAGTCAAAGGTTTCCAACTGATCACTGTCAATGTCAAGGACGGCAGTGACAGACCCATCGGCCCCAAAAAGAGGAACCACAATCTCTGAACGGGAGAGGGAACTGCAGGCAATATGGCCGGGGAACAGCTCAACGTCCGGAACCACTATGGTGCGTCGCTCCTTCCATGCGGTGCCGCAGACACCTTTACCAAAGCCGATGCGCTGGCATGCGGCAGGGCCTTGGAATGGTCCCAGAACCAACTGGTCCCCCACCACGCGGTAGAAACCTGTCCAGAAAAACCTCATCCTTTCTGCAATCATTGCCGACGCATTAGCCATCCTGGCAATAAGGTCTTCTTCATCTCCAAGGAACAGCTTCAAATCCTGCCACAAACGCAGATAGGCAAAGGTCCTTAACGGAAGGTGGCAATAGCCGCCGGGGTTCTTGTCAAGATAGTCCTGATGATAATCCTCGGCCGGGTAGAAGTTGCGAAGGGGTTCAAGTTCAGTGACTGGCCTGGCACCCAGTTTAGCTTCCACAGCACGGAAAGCCTCCTCAATTATAGGCCGGTCCTCTGCATCCGTGTAAAACACACCCGTGCGGTACCTGGTTCCTTCATCGTGTCCCTGACGGTTAAGTGACAGAGGATCTATTATGGTGAAGAACAGTGTAAGTAGAGTCTCCAGGCTCACGCGGTCCGGGTTGTAATCCACCTTCACAGTTTCTGCGAAACCGGTGGTGTCTGTATATACCTCTTTATATGTTGGATTCTCCTTGTTGCCGTTAGCATATCCGGGAGTTGCGGAACGCACACCGTCCACACCTTTGAAGAAGTGTTCTACACCCCAGAAGCATCCACCGGCAAAGTATATTGTCTTCATAAACTCATTCATTTACAAGGCAAAGATACTAAAAATACACCTGACTTAATTATTGTTTATTTCATAAACTTTATTTAGCTTTGTAAGGTTTAAAAAGTAAACTTTAATACCACATAATATGAAACTCTGGAAAATCTGTTCAATTCTGGCTCTGGGTACAGGGCTGTTTGTATCTTGCGGAGAAGGCGATATCACAGACTTTGCTGGTCACACCGCGACACTTACGGTAGCGCCAACCGCTCAGAAGATTGCCCCCGACGGGTCGGCCACCTTTACATTCAGCGTCAATGTCATTTCTGAATTAACCGGACGGGAAGACATGAGTCATTACACGGCAACACTCAATTTTGAAGCTACTGGTGGCTCTGTAAGCCCCGCTTCCGCCACAACTGATGCAAGCGGAAGCGTCTCCGTCACCTTCACCACACCTGACCCTCAGGGCTTTACTGGCGGCACCGTCAAGGGAACAGTCATCAAGGTCAAAGAAGACAAACAGGACGGCCTGTTCCAGCAGGGCGACCTTGCCACTGCCACGGCAACCGTTCTGCCTCTTGACGCAGAGGACCCGGGCGAAGGGCCTATCGAGAAGGCAAAGAAGCTTAAGGACAACACCTATTCCATCCAGAAGAAAGGCGGCGACGCACACGTCTATGACCTTCCTCAGCAGTACTCCAGCTGGTATGTTGGCACCAGCTGGATGGACGGAACCAAGCAGTGTATCCATGTAGAATGCATGGACGAGGATGAAGAGGAAAGGACCATGGGCTGGCTCAACGGTGAGATTCCTCTGGAGGTTGCCAATAAACTCACAACCATCAACCGGGAGTTCTGCAGCAAATATCCGTGGGCCAGCGCCAAGTTGGGGACAATGAGACTGGGCCAGGACAATATGATTGACGCTCACATGGGCGAGGGCGGAAACGTCAAGCTGGACGGAAGCAGCCAGTTCTATCTTAAGGAAAAGGGCGGCACCAAGGCCTACAGCGGCCAGTATCAGTTCCTCGTTGTCCTGGAATTTGAGAACCAGACCTGGGATCAGGAGTCAGAGTCTTACCTCCCCGGAGGCGACGAATACACCCTCTGCATCAATGCTACCCTTGACGAGCTGGTTGCCGATCTCTCAGACTTCAGCCTTAGTTCCGAGGGCTTCTGGGTTGCTCCCGGCAAGTCTATCACCCTCACCGCACAATGGACTGCAGGTGCCAGCTTTGACTGGAACAAGGTTACCCTGAAGAGCCAGACACGCAACGGTTCATCCGGCGAATGGTTCAGCTGGGATGCTTCTACGCAAAAGCTCACCGCTACCCAATCGGCCGGGAATGAGCAGGTGGAACTCACCTTCGGCTACTCCGGCACGGAGATGACCTATACAATATCACTCTACAACGGTCCCGGGTACTCTTCCTTCTCTCTTTCGATACAAAACAGTTCCGCCGATTATATCCTGGCCGAGAATGATCCCGCTTACGGATGGGGCAGCGACAGCATCTGGCTTACGGTAGATGAATGGAAACCCGAGGGTTCTTCTTTCACCGGTTACGGCATAGAGATTGACCCGGCTACGGAGAACTATAACAAGTTGTATTACAATCCTTACGGCAAATATGTTGACTTTAAGAAGGGCATCCCGGAAGGAACGTTTGACCTGATCTTCCGCAGCGTGACCGACCACAACGTCAAGTTCACCATCCCCGTAAAGGTGGTTCATCATAAGGCCACCTCCTTCCAGATCACCTATAAGCACAGCAACGGCGCTTTTGAACCCTGGACCAGCGGCGGAGAAAACGGCATATGCAATTATCCTATGGGTATGGAAGTGGGCGTGATTACGGATCCTGTAGACGCCTACTGGAACTGGGCCGATGTGGAGCTGGCCTACGACTACGACGGCTTCACCTTCTCCGGCTATGGCGGCAAGGAGGATCACCCGAAGCTTCAGCGCACCAAGAGCAATCCCGGCGGCGGGACTTCCTACGGAACTCAGATTATTTTCCGACTGAAGTGGGATAACAGAAAAAAATCGACCATCTACGTAGACCACAACTAACGTCATTCCCGGCTTGTCTGGAAATTTGAAAAAATCGCTATCTTTGTCCCTGTTATGGAAGAAAACTTTGACGCTCTCGAAGTGATTGCCCGTACCAGGGGCAAAGTTGAAATGGACGACATGCCAACAGGCAAGAAGCTGTTCCCGCTGTGGGGCTGGCTTACGGCCATTTTCTATCTGATTGGATTCATCCTTGTGCATTTCCTTCACAAGGACTGGGGCATCTGGATGTGGACAGGCATTCCTGTGGTTGGCATCCCATTGATGATAAGAATCCTCAAGAAGGACCACCAGCGCAGCCACATGCGCACCAGAAGGTCCAGGTTAGTGCTGGATTACTGGGTTTTTGCCGCCTGTGCAATTGGCCTTGGAGGCTTCCTGTTTGGGTTTATGGGCATTTACGAGATGGTGGAAAACCCCATGATCTGCCTTCTTGTTGGCATAGGCGCCTTCATAACCGGAGAGGAACTTCGCTTCCCTCCGATGATTGTTGGCGGAATTGCCGCTGCAATCCTTGGCATTGTGTCTTTTCTCCTGCAGGGAGACATCTGGGCCTGGCAGATGCTGTGCATTGTGATTTGTGCCATAGTATCCCTGATTATTCCCGGATATCTGTTTGAAAACAGTATAAAGGATGGAATTTAATGACCTGGACCCCATACTCCACAACGAGCTTCGCCTCAAAGTAATGGCGGCGCTGGACTCGCTGGACGACGCGGACTTCGTGTACCTCAAAGAGCTCACAAAGTCCACGGCGGGGAACCTCAGTGTTCAGATCTCCAAACTGGAAGAAGCCGGTTACATCAAGGTGAGCCGCAGCGGAGAAGGCCGCGGATCCCACACCGTATGCAAGATAACGCCAGCAGGCGAAAAAGCCCTGCTGGCGTATCAGCGTGCCCTTATGGGCTATTTCTCCAACAAAGCCTAGCGCTTTTTCTCACCAAATACACACCAGCGGACAAACGGGATCCTGTGCAGGACCTCGTACAGCAGCGGGGACAGGGTGAACACGGCAACAGCCAGTATCACATACATTGCCCATGGCTGCAAAGACGTGTACTGTTTCATCATGTATCCGAAACAACCTACAACCAGATAGTGGACGATGTAGAGGCCATAGCTGGTTCTTGTCATATAGCCTGCAAACTTGCCTGTGCGGTCAAAGCACGCGTTGAACCATCCCATGAGCGCAAGGCAGGCCAGCCAGCCGTACAGGCAGTTGAGCGGGCTGCTCATATATTCCGGCGAGGTGTTGTTCTGCCCAAAGGTTGTGCCAATCAACACACCTCCGGCAATGACGGCGCATACTGTCAGCGGAATCCAAGCCTGCTTAACCTTCTCCTGAACCTCTTCGTGAGAGAACACAAAGTATCCCAGAAGGAAGCAAATCAAATAAAACACAGGCTTGTAAAGGTTGATGAGGCCGTCGGCGCTTTCCGGACGGGGGTTCTTAATCAGAGTCTGCTCCCCTAGCCAGAACAACACGCCTAAAAGAACAATCCACACAATTCCAAGCTTACCGCACCATGCCCAGAGTTTGTCCTTCCTGTCGATGGCACGGATTATTAGCAGCACTATGCACAGCAGCCACAGCAACTGAATAAACCAAAGCGGACCAATACCACTAATTCCCCAGATGGGGATTTTTACAAGCAACGGCAGTTCTTCCGGCAGCAATACCTTCCCCTGTACAACCTGAGATACTGCAGTGTTGAAATAACCCGTCATCCACTGGAACACAAACAGGCCGATAGTTGCCGGCACCAACAGTTTCCTGGTGCGGGCCCTGAACCACTCCCCGGCCGTCTGCTTCTGCAGGGCATATCGGGAGCCGATTCCCGCCAGGATGAACAGCAGCGGCATAAACCAGGGATACAGGATATACATTACCACATCCTGATACTGGTGCCATTCCGGATATGGGCCAAAACCGCCAATCCCGCCAAACACTTCCTTGTTGTTGTAAAAGTAAACAACATGGTAAAGCAGCACCAGCAGTACCGTTACCCAACGCAGATTGTCAATCCAATGCTTTCTCATTTTGTAAGGCCCCCCATGGCCTGGTCTATTGCAGCCTGAAAAATTTGTGTCTTGAGCAGCGCCATTCCTTTCTGGTCTCCCACAAGCATAAGGGCGTCGCCCGGTTCTATTCCGTAAATCTTGCGGGCGTCGCGCGGAATCACGATCTGCCCCTTGTCTCCCACCTTCACTACTCCGAAGATGTATTTGCCGTCGTTTTCGGTCATAAGTTGGAAAAGTTAGAAATTTCCCACAAATATAACCGCGCTTAATCATATATCCAAATTTTTCTT
>Ga0265298_10009739_pt1 | contig 11418 bp, 8 predicted proteins | sample AusTroGonzalo_MG_3_FD_193486 | JGI IMG/M metagenome (GOLD analysis project Ga0265298, IMG submission 193486) | Bovine rumen microbial communities from tropical cattle in Woodstock, Queensland, Australia - Gonzalo_01 | ecosystem: Host-associated > Mammals > Digestive system > Stomach > Rumen ...
TACGGGAGAATTCGGCGCCGATATGAAAGTAGAATTGCTGAACGACGGCCCCGTAACCATCTGTATGGATACAAAAAACAAGGAATAAGCGATGAAGAAATATCTGAAAGAAATAGAACTGGCGAGTGCCCTACTCCTGATTATCGGCGTAGTACTTTCGATGGTAAAAAACTACGCCATCGGAGCCTGGCCATGCGGCGTGGGACTACTGATGTTCCTGGCAGTATTTCTCTATAAAGCCTTTCATTGGAAAGAATACGAACGCGAAAACAAGCAGTACATCGTAATACTGCTTATCTGCATCTTCTTATTAATCATTCAAATGGTAATGGCAAAATGACGATAAAAGAAGCACAAGAGGCTGTTGACCGCTGGATAAAAGAATATGGCGTACGCTACTTTTCGGAGCTGACAAATATGGCTGTTTTGACCGAAGAAGTAGGCGAACTGGCTCGCGTGATGGCCCGCAAATATGGCGACCAGAGCTTTAAAGAGGGCGAGAAAGATAATCTGGGCGAAGAGATGGCCGATATCCTATGGGTATTACTCTGTCTGGCCAACCAAACAGGCGTAGATTTAACGTCCGAACTGCAGAAATCGATCGAAAAGAAAACCCAACGCGATTCGCTTCGCCACATCCACAACGAGAAATTAAAAGCATAACAGTTTTAACAATATAACAACAAGCAATTATGGCAGAACACAATCACGAGCACGAGCATCATCATCACTTTGAGATGCCTCAGAAGAGCCGCATGGAAGAGGCTCTGAGTAAGTACAACCTCGACATTACCGACGAGGAAGTGAAGGAAGCAGTGAAGACAATCATTGCCGAGAAAGTAGCCGAGAACGATACCCTCGAGGTAAAGAAATTCCTGATGGGTAGCGTTGAGCTTACCACTCTGAAAACTACCGATAGCGACGAGAGCGTACTGGCCTTTACCGAGCGTGTAAACCAGTTCGAAGAGCAGTACCCTAACCTACCCCACGTTGCCACCATCTGCGTATATCCACGCTTTGCAAAAGTGGTTTCTGAGACACTTGAGATCGAAGGTGTTGAGGTAGCTTGCGTATCTGGCTCGTTCCCCTCATCACAGGCTCTTATCGAGGTTAAAACCATCGAGACCGGTTTGGCTGTTAAGGATGGCGCTACCGAAATTGATATGGTACTGAGCGTAGGTGCATTCCTTTCAGGCGATTACGAGACCTGTATCGACGAGATACAGCAGATAAAAGAGGCTTGCGGCGATGCCAAACTGAAGGTTATCCTGGAGACAGGTTGCCTGAAAACCGCACAGAACATCAAAACAGCATCAATCCTGGCTATGTACGCTGGTGCCGACTATATTAAGACCTCAACAGGTAAGCTGGAACCTGCAGCAACACCCGAGGCAGCCTACGTAATGTGTCAGGCTATTAAGGAGTACTACGATCAGACAGGCATTATGATTGGTTTTAAGCCCGCTGGAGGCCTTAACAGCGTGATGGACGCATTGATATACTACACCATCGTAAAAGAGGTCCTGGGCGAGAAATGGCTTACCAACCAGATGTTCCGCATGGGTACATCACGCTTGGCCAACCTGCTGTTGAGCGAGGTTATCGGCGAGGAAGTAAAATTCTTCTAATTAATAATAGACTCAGTCCTTCTTAAGGAGGACTGCAGTCCTTTAACCAAAGTACTCCAGCCCTTTAATACTAGGACTGGAGTACTTTCGTATAAGAACTGAGAGCGTACTACCTATTTATTTCGCTGAATAACGTAATCGAGATAAGCCTTGAACGAATCCTGAAGCTCAGGTTTCACACATTCATCGATAAAAGTACGAGCCTCGCGGGCAAACTCTTCCATCTTTCTTTCGGCATATTTAATACCACCATACTGCTTAGCAAACTCGATAAGAACAGCAATTTCATCCTTATTAATAGTACCTGCCTTTACCTTCTTAGCCAGCGTTAACATAGCAGAAGAAGAATAGTGTGTAAGCGAATAGATAATAGGCAAAGTAAGCTTACCCTCCAACATATCATTACCAGTTGGCTTACCAATTTCGGCAGAATCGTAATAATCAAAAATATCGTCGCGAATCTGGAATATCATACCCACATTATGTCCGAATTTTGCAGCTTTTTCGATCATCTCTTCGGATGCACCAACAGAGATGGCACCAAGGATACAGCACGACTCGAACAATACAGCCGTTTTCTGGTCAATTACCTGATAATAAACATCTTCCGAGAATTCCTGATTCGAGATATTCGACAACTGAAGCACCTCGCCTGCGGCTAACTTACGGCCGAGCTCGGCCAGATGTTGTACGATTCTATGATTATCAGAAAGCGCCACACGCAACAGGGCAGTAGACAGGATATAATCGCCCACTAGCACAGCCACCTTATTATTATAAGCTGCGTTTACTGAAGGCTGACCGCGACGCTCCGAACTCTCATCCACCACATCGTCGTGAACCAAACTGGCTGTATGCAACAACTCCAATCCAAGTGCAGCGTTCTGTGTAACATCCGATACCTCACCAAGGTTTCTTGCCGTAAGAAAAACCAGCATAGGACGCATGCGCTTTCCTCCCCTTTCGCGAATATGCTTCAGTATCTGCTCAAGCATGCCTTCGCCATGAGTCAAACTTAATTTAAACAACTCAACAAAGTTGTTCATATCGCCATCGATTGGCTTTCTAATAGTCGATAAATAATCCATCATTATCAGAATTTTGGCACAAAAATAACAAATAATTCCGTTATTAAAAAATAATTTGGTAATTTTGAGGCGAAAATTAAGAAAGTTATGCAGAAATTGTTCCTTTTAGACGCTTACGCGCTCATTTATCGCAGCTATTATGCGTTTATCAAAAACCCGCGAATCAACTCGAAGGGCCTGAATACGAGTGCTATCATGGGATTCCTGAACACACTGAACGAGGTGCTCACCAAAGAGAAACCTACCCATATCGGCGTGGCATTCGATCCACATGGTCCTACCTTCCGCAGCGAGGCTTTCCCTGCCTACAAAGCCCAGCGCGAAGAAACACCCGAAGATATCCGAAAGGCAGTTCCCATCATTAAAGATCTGCTTAAAGCATACCGCATACCCATCCTGCAAGTAGATGGTTTCGAGGCCGATGATGTAATTGGTACTTTGGCCGAAAAAGCCGGTTCCATCGGTGTTGAAACCTATATGCTAACACCTGATAAGGACTACGGACAGCTGGTACGCGACAATGTATTCATTTACCGTCCGCGTCATGGAGGCGGTTATGAAACAATGGGACCAAAAGAGGTTTGCGAGAAATATAACATCCCCTCGCCTATGGCGGTGATTGATTTGCTGGCGCTGATGGGCGACTCGGCAGATAACTTCCCAGGCTGCCCTGGTGTTGGCGAGAAAACTGCCGCTAAACTCATCGACGAGTTCGGAAGCATCGAACAGTTGCTGGCTCGTTCTTCAGAAATAAAAGGTAAGCTCCGCGAAAAAGTTGAGCAGCATGTTGAGGACATCAAGATGAGTTACTTCCTGGCAACCATCAAAACCAATGTACCCATAGAGCTCGATATGGAAAATTTGAAACTCGTGGAACCAAACGAGGACGAATTGAGCAAATTGCTCACAGAACTGGAGATGAAGAGCTTCGCAGACAGAGTTCTTAAAAAAAGCCAAAAACCGCAAAAAGTCGTAAATCAGCAACTCGATCTCTTTGCAGAATTTGCGACTGACGGGCAAGCTGTGAACGAAAACACGAGTTTTGAGACACTAAAAACAACGCCTCACAACTACAAACTCGTTGAAAATCAGGAGGATTTGAAGAAACTTTGTGATTATTTCTTGACAAACAAAATTCTCAGTCTAGACACGGAGACCACTTCGACCAGCGCCATCGAAGCAGAATTGGTTGGTTTAAGCTTCGCCGTGAAAGAATTCGAGGCATTTTACGTGCCCATTCCAGCCAATCGTGAAGAAGCGTTGCAAATTGTTAATATCTTTAAACCCGCATACGAGAACCCCGAAATTCTAAAAGTTGGTCAGAATTTGAAGTACGACCTCGAGGTGCTCAGAAATTACGGCATCGAACTGAAAGGAAAAATGTGGGACACGATGATAGCCCACTATCTCATCCAGCCCGAACTGCATCACAACATGGACTACATGGCTGAGATCTACCTGAACTATCAAACCATCCACATTGATGAACTTATCGGACCAAAAGGCAAGAACCAGAAATCGATGCGCTCTCTCCTCCCCTCACAGGTTTACGAGTATGCCGCCGAGGATGCCGACATCACACTCCGACTGAAGAACAAACTGGAACCAGAGTTGAAGAAGGCCGAGTGCGAAGACCTATTCTATAATATAGAGATGCCACTGATGCCTGTATTGGCTGGAATGGAGATGAATGGTGTTTGTTTGGATACGGCATCGCTGGCCGAAACGTCAAAACAATTCACCAACCGCATGAACGAAATCGAAGCCCGTATCTACGAGTTGGCAGGCGAACGATTTAACATCGCATCGCCAAAGCAAGTTGGCGAGATACTCTTCGACAAGCTCAAGATAGTAGAGAAGGCCAAGAAAACTAAAACAGGACAGTACGTTACTTCGGAAGAAGTATTGCAGCAGCTCCGAAACAAGCACGAGATAGTTGCAGACATATTGGAACACAGAGGGTTAAAGAAGCTTATAGGCACCTACATCGATGCCCTACCTAAGCTTATTAACCCTAAAACCGGTCATATCCACACCTCGTTTAATCAAACGATTACCGCTACCGGACGCTTGTCGTCGTCCGATCCCAACCTGCAGAATATTCCCATTCGCGGCGAGGACGGCAAGGAAATCCGTAAGGCATTTATACCAGAGCCTGGTTGTCTGTTCTTTTCAGCAGACTACAGTCAGATTGAACTACGCGTAATGGCGCATCTTTCGCAGGATGCCGAAATGATAAAAGTGTTCAGCGAGGGTAAGGATTTGCATGCCGCCACAGCTGCCAACATCTACAAAAAGCCTATCGAAGAGGTTACACGCGACGAGCGAACCAAATCGAAACGCGCCAACTTCGGTATCATCTACGGTATCACCGTATTTGGACTTGCTGAGCGCCTGGACATCCCTCGCGACGAAGCTAAGATGCTGATAGACGGTTACTTCGACACCTTCCCACAGGTACACGATTATATGGAAAAATCTAAAGAAGTGGCTCGCGAGAAGGGTTACGTCACTACCCTATTCGGTCGTCGCCGCTATCTTCCAGATATCAACAGCCACAACGCTACCGTTCGCGGCTTTGCTGAGCGAAATGCCATCAACGCCCCAATTCAGGGCACTGCTGCTGATATCATCAAGGTGGCTATGATTCGCATCTACAACCGCTTTAAGGCCGAAGGAATACGCTCTAAAATGATTCTGCAGTTACACGACGAATTAAACTTCTCGGTGTACCCAGATGAGAAGGAAAAAGTAGAGGGCATCGTGCTCCAAGAGATGCAGAATGCCCTGAACTTAAGCGTACCCCTGGTGGCCGATTCTGGCTTTGGCAAGAACTGGCTCGAGGCGCACTAATTAGTAATTAAATGATGATCCGCCAAGGAACTCGCGAAGCAGCGATGTTGGTGGAATCTGAGTCTCAGGAATGGGACGGATATAACGAAGGAACTTCAGCAGGCGATAAGCCTCTGCATGTTCCTTCGAATTTTCTGGAACCTGCTCTAACAGCGGCTCAGCCTGACTCTTAATCACAGCCAGTTCGAACAGCATAGCGGTGTTAAACATCGCATCGGCATTCTCCTGGAAGGGGAAAATCCACTTGTTCTCCCCTGCCCTAACGCTTGGCCACCTGCGAATACTCTCCTGAGCACTCACACCACGATACTTATAATCGCGGATAATACGGCGCAGCAGACGGTTATCGGTAGTTGGGATATAGTTGTGATTATCGAGCAGAATAGTTGTAAGAGCCGATGCATAAACACGGAAAATCTGATCGTTTGGAATCCCTGAAGTCAACTCTGGATTCAAGGCGTGGATACCTTCAACCACCAGCACTTCATTACCCTTCAACTGTAGTTTCTTACCACTCCACTCGCTCTTGCCTTTCTGAAAGTTATAGCGAGGCAGCTCTACCTCCTCGCCTCTGAACAATGCCGAAAGCTGCTCGTTAAGCAACGGCAGATTCAAGGCATGCAGGTGCTCAAAATCGTAATCGCCCTTATCATCTTTTGGCGTTTGCTCGCGGTCGAGGAAATAATCATCCAGCGATATTCCTACAGGATGGATACCATTTACAGCCAACTGCACGCTAAGACGCTTACAGGTAGTAGTTTTACCCGATGACGAAGGACCAGCTATCAGCACCAGTTTAACGCCCTTACGCTGGGCAATCTCGTCGGCAATATTAGCAATCTTCTTTTCCTGCAGCGCCTCGCTAATCTGTATGAGTTCCGACGAATGGCCATTCATGATAGTCTCGTTAAGATCGCCAATGGTTCGCAAACCTAAGATATCCTGCCACTGATGGTGCTCCTTAAAGATGCCGAACATCTTGTCCTGATGCAACATCTCGCCCAACTCGTTAGGATGCTCGCGCGATGGTAAACGCAACAGCAAACCATCAAAATATTTCTCCAACCCAAACAAGTAAAGCTGCTTGGTGTTCGTGAGCAGAGCACCGTAGTAATAATCTATGTAACCATCTATCTCATAATAAGTTGTGTAAAGTCGACCTGTAGACTTCAACAGTTTTACCTTCGAACGGTTATGCAGAATGTCGAACATCCTGATAGCCTCTTCGGTAGTAGTTTCGTAACGATGTATGGGTAAGGCGGCATCGATGATTTCCTGCATACGGCGACGGATGGCACCCACATCATCCAATGTGATTGGACGACCGATTGACAGGTTTACAAAATAGCCATTCGATACAGGGATATCGATAGACACCTTACAAGGTGTAAACAGATCGTGAACAGCCTTGCAAAGCACAAAAAACAAACTGCGTGTATAAGCACGCGAACCACTCGACGAACAGATGTCGAGAAACTCTACCTGTTTCTGCTTGTACAAGCGGTAGTGCATACCCTCTACCTTATTATTCACATGTGCCGAGATGGGGCCGTGCTCGATCTCAACACCCGACAAAGCATATACATCTTCGATAGTAGATCCTACAGGAACCTCTACATCTTTATCGTTATTTACAATATGTATTTTTACTAACTTCTCCATAAGCTTTAAATTGAGTTTTTAATTATTTTGTCTGCAAAGATAACATTTTTCTTAAATCTTAACTTACATTTCAGAGTTTTTTTTTATCTTTGTCCCCGAATTACTAAATATAGATACGATTTTTATGTCAATCTGGATTATTTTCAAACTTCTGGGATCGCTTGCGCTATTGATGTTCGGTATGAAGTCGATGAGTGAAGCATTGCAGAAGATGGCGGGTCCTCAATTACGCCATGTGTTAGGTGCGATGACAACCAATCGCTTTACCGGCATGCTTACAGGTATGCTTGTTACAGCTTCAGTACAGTCATCAACAGCCACCACTGTGATGACTGTTTCGTTTGTTAATGCGGGCTTGTTAACCTTGGCACAAGCAATTTCGGTTATCATGGGTGCCAACATCGGAACCACCCTTACCGCCTGGATTATGTCGGCCGGTATGTCGTTCGATATTACCAGCGCTGTTTATCCAGCATTTTTCCTGGGCATCATACTGATTTATCAGAAGAGATACCGCTATATCGGCGATTTCCTGTTCGGACTATCGTTCCTGCTGATGGGACTGGGTACGCTGAGAATGACAGGCACAGAAATGCATTTGGGCGAAAATCAGGCCCTACTCGACTTCTTTGCGTCGTTCGATCCCGATTCATTCTTCACTACCCTTATATTCCTGTTCTTAGGCGGCGTACTTACCTTCTGCGTGCAGTCGTCGGCAGCCGTTATGGCCATCACCATGATTCTCTGTTCTAGCGGCGCTCTGCCAATCTATCAGGGCATTGCATTGGTTATGGGTGAGAATATCGGAACCACCATTACCTCAAACCTCGCTGCCCTATCGGCCAATACTCAGGCCCGTAGAGCTGCCCTCGCCCACATGTTCTTCAACGTGTTCGGTGTGGTTTGGATTCTGTTTGTGTTCCGTCCGTTCATCGACGCCGTTTGCGGCATGGTGGGCTACGATGTAAACATGACTAAAGATGCCGTTACAACAAGCGTATTCCTGGCCAACGCCGCCAAACTAAGCTTTGTGCTGGCAGCCTTCCATACCTGCTTTAACGTGGCTAACACCTTTATTCTTATTTGGTTTATCCCACAGATTGAGCGCTTTGTATGCTGGGTTATCAAGCCTAAGAAGGTTGACGAGGAAGAGGACTTCCGCTTGCACTTTATTACTGCCGGCTTCATGAAAACACCAGAGCTTTCGGTGCTCGAGGCACAGAAGGAAATCCAGTCGTTCTCGGATCGTATGCAGCGTATGTTCAATATGGTTCGCGAACTGCTCACCCTCTCGTCAAGCTCAAGCAATAAGAAGGATAATCGCGACTCTGAGTTTAACAAGCTCTACACCCGCATAGAGAAATACGAAGGCATCAGCGATAACATGGAGATTGAGATTGCCAACTATCTTAACTCCGTGAGCGATGCTCACCTATCAGACGACTCAAAGGCCAAGATTCGTGCTATGTTACGCGAAATCAGCGAGTTAGAGAGTATTGGAGATGCCTGTTTCAACATGGCTCGTACCATTTCTAGAAAGTACAACGGCAAACAGGATCACTTTAACGAGAAGCAGTACGACCACATCCATCAGATGATGGAGCTCACCGATCAGTCACTCTCACAGATGAACCGCCTGATGATGGGCCGCAAGGAGTCGTTCGATGTTAACCGCACTTTCAATATCGAGCACGAAATCAATAACTTCCGCGACCAGCTCAAGTCGCAGAACATCAACGATGTTAACAACCGCGAGTACACTTACGCCGTTGGTACCATTTATATGGACCTGATTAATGAGTGTGAGAAGCTGGGCGACTATGTAGTTAACGTGGTTGAGGCAAGAATGGGCCTTAGATAAGCAGCAATCCGATAACGATTGGTTTCAAAGGCAGAAACTGTCAGTTCCTCAGGCGGGAACTGGCAGTTTCTTTATTAGAAAACCATCCTTTCCAACTGGTAAAACATAAAAATATGCCATAAAAGTATGGCTATTATAGAAAATATCATTACCTTTGCAGCCAATTATCAAGGGGTGCCTACGAGTGTAGGCTGAGATGATACCCTCTAACCTGATCTGGATTATGCCAGCGTAGGGATGGATAGCAGACAACAAACACCCCCTTAACATTATTAATTATTGATACTATTGTAGTATGAAAAGATTTGTTTTAGGAATGGCTGCATTAGTGTGTGCAGCAGGCGCAAACGCACAGCGTAAAGCAGCCCTCTACGATTCTACACAGGTAGAAGCGCTGAACGAAATTGTAGTAAAAGGTGTCAGGACACAGAAAAATGCACCATTTGCAGTAGCAAACATCAAGAAAAAGGAACTAAACGCTTTCTCGAACACAGGTAAAGAATTGCCTTTCCTCTTTTCGCAGACCCCAGGTGTACTGGCTTGGAGCGAAAACGGACTGGGCACAGGTACAACTTATATGCGCATTCGTGGCGCAGGCGATTCGCGCATCAACGTAACGCTGGATGGTGTTCCCTTGAATTCGCCTGAAGATCAGTGTGTTTTCTGGGCCAACATGAACTCTTACGGTTCGCTGTTAGGTAGTGTACAGATTCAGCGCGGTGTAGGCACATCAACCAACGGTGATGGCGCCTTTGGCGGAACTGTAGCACTCGCTTCAGCCATTCCAAATCAGAAGGCTGGGGGAGAAGTGTCAGTATCATACGGCTCATTCAACACATTCAATGTAGGTGGAAAGTTCTCAACAGGTTTACTGTGGAATCATCTGATTTTTGATGGTGCCTATCACGAGACCAATACTGATGGTTTTATTCACGGAACCAGCGGACGCAGCGGTTCTTACTATGGCGGACTCACCTGGATTGGCAACAAGTTCCAGATTCGTTATAAGAACATCGGAAACTTTGAAAAAACCGGTCAGGCTTGGAACGGCGTAACAGCAGGCGACAACGATATGAGTCTGATGGACGGAACCTATGGTATCAACACTGGCATCAAGACCTACAAGGATATGTGGAACGCCGGTCTGGGCAAGTACAACTCGCTGTACGAATACCTGACTGGTTACGAAAAAGATGCCAACGGCAACTATCCCACAGCTCGCTATCAGATGAACGACGGCAGCTATTGGAACAAAACCACCGATAACTTCTGGCAGAACCACAACATCCTTTCAGCCGCTTACGACATCAACGACAACTGGAGCATTTCAGGTTCACTGCACTATACTTACGGCTACGGCTATTATAACGAGTTCCGTCCTCAGAACAAGCTGAAGAAGTTTGGCATGACCTACAGCGGCGTTAAAAAGACCGACTTCGTGCGTCAGAAAGGACTGAGCCAGAACACTTACGGTTTTATCTGGAACGCAAACTACAAGAACGACGCATGGGATGTTATCAGCGGCATGTCGCTTCAGGAGTTTGACGGCAATCACTTTGGTTATGTTACCTACATTGCCAACGATGATGTACGAAAGAAGTATATGGCTACAGGCGATTATAAATACTACGATTCTGATGCCACCAAGTTTGATGGTAGCGCCTTTGTAAAGGCTGCTTATCACATCAACGAACAGTGGGATATCTTCGGCGACCTGCAGTATCGCTACGTACAGTACGAAAGTAACGGTATTAACGATAAGTTCTACGAAGAGGGCAGCAGCTATTACAACCAGCGCCTCGATATCGATCAGAAGTATCGTTTCCTGAATCCCAAGGCCGGTTTCTCTTGGAATCTGAACAATCACCGCGTTTACGGATCGGTAGCACTTAGCCACCGCGAACCAGAACGTAATAACTTTACAGATAATGGTGCAAAGCCATTCCCTAAGGCCGAAAGCCTGTTAGATTACGAGTTGGGTTACACCTTTAACAACGACATCTTCCGCTTTGGTGTAAACCTTTATTACATGGACTACACCAACCAGTTTGTACAGACTGGCGAAAAGAGTGATATCGGCGAGAATCTTACCACAAACATCAAAGACTCATACCGTATGGGCGTAGAAATCCAGGGTGGGGTAGATGTTACCTCTTGGCTCAGCATTGAGGGTAATGCTTCACTCAGCCAGAATAAAATCAAAGACTTCGACGAGGTGGCCAGCGTAAACTGGGAAGAGTCGTTCCGTACTATCCACTACGACAACTCTACACTTGCTTTCTCGCCCTCAACCATCCTGAATGGTTTTGTAAACCTGCATTGGAAT
>Ga0265298_10009740_pt1 | contig 11417 bp, 9 predicted proteins | sample AusTroGonzalo_MG_3_FD_193486 | JGI IMG/M metagenome (GOLD analysis project Ga0265298, IMG submission 193486) | Bovine rumen microbial communities from tropical cattle in Woodstock, Queensland, Australia - Gonzalo_01 | ecosystem: Host-associated > Mammals > Digestive system > Stomach > Rumen ...
AGTCCCTGTGAACTACCTGTATACCTTCGGCCTTCCAGGCAATCCGGTTCTCGAGTTGCTTCACAGTATCCTGCCGGTCTATCCGCTTTATCTTGTTCCTGCCGTCCTTCTGGCCATGCCTCTGTGCATGGGTCTTGTCGCGCTGGGAAGAATCAGCAAAGGCGGATCGGATACTATCCACAGCTGAAAAAAGCACCTAACAGCAACATTTTTCTTATATAGGTATTCCTCAACAATCTTCTCTTTGATACAATGGGTCAAAACATTTCTATGCGTAGAAACGTAAATGGAGGAAAAATAGAATGAAAAAGACTTTGATCGTTCTTATGGTCGCTCTCCTTGCTGTCTCCGCTGTTTTCGCAAACGGAGCAGGTGAGGCACAGGCCAGCAAGTCCGGTAAGTTCCACATCGGAATTGTCACCGGTTCCGTCTCCCAGTCAGAGGATGACCGCCGTGGTGCAGAGGCTTTCCAGGCTCTTTACGGAGAGGACATGGTTAAGCTCGCTATCTATCCTGACAACTTCACAGAAGAGCTCGAGACAACAATCCAGACAATCGTCAACCTCTCTGATGATCCTCAGATGAAGGCCATTGTTGTCAACCAGGCTGTTCCGGGAACCGCAGAAGCTTTCCGCCAGATCAAGGAAAGAAGACCTGACATCATCTGCCTCGCAGGTGAGTCTCACGAAGATCTTCCTGTCATCGGTGGTGCAGCTGACCTCGTTTCAAACAACGACTTCGTTTCAAGAGGTTACCTCATCATCAAGACAGCCCACGACCTCGGATGTGACACATTCGTACATATCTCATTCCCGAGACACATGGCTTATGAGACAATGAGCCGCCGTGTCGCCATCATGAGAAAGACATGTGAGCTCTTCGGTATGAAGTTCGTCCTTGAGACCGCTCCGGATCCGACAACTGACGTTGGTATCGCCGGTGCTCAGGCTTACATCCTCGAGAAGGTTCCTGAGTGGGTCGAGAAGTATGGAAAGAACGCAGCTTACTTCTGTACAAACGATGCTCATACAGAGCCTCTGCTCAAGCAGCTTCTTGCTTACGGCGGATACTTCGTCGAAGCTGACCTTCCTTCCCCGCTCATGGGATATCCTGGAGCTCTCGGAATCGATCTCTCAGCTGAGGCCGGAGACTTCGCAGCTATCCTGAAGAAGGTTGAGGATGCAGTCGTCAAGGCTGGTGGCGCAGGCAAGTTCGGAACATGGGCATACTCCTATGGTTACACTGTTTCCGCAGGTCTCGCACAGCACGCAAAGAACGTCATCGAGGGTAAGAGCCAGCTCAAGGACATCGATGATCTTTCAAGCGCATTCGCACAGTTCTCACCTGGTGCCAACTGGAACGGTGCTAACTACACCGATGCCACAACTGGTGTCAAGCAGGGCAACATCTTCCTTGTTTACCAGGATACCTACATCATGGGCAAGCAGGGCGACAAGTATATGCACGCAACAGAGACTGAGGTTCCTGAGTGGGCATACACAACAAAGTAATTTATCTCTGATGATTACTTATGCAGGAAGGGGCGACCCTTCCTGCTGTGTTGCGGAGGGCAGAGGTTTTTCTCTGCCCTCTACATCACATAGATTCAAGTTCAATAGGGGAAAACTATGAGCAATACAAAGGCGCCTCTGCTTGAAATGAAGAATGTCAGCAAAAGCTTTTTTGCCAACAATGTCCTGCAGGACATCAATTTCAAGCTTGAGGAAGGAGAAGTCCTGGGTCTGGTCGGAGAGAACGGAGCCGGGAAAAGCACATTGATGAAGATCCTCTTCGGTATGACCGTCATCAAGGAGACCGGAGGCTACGGTGGAAGCGTCCTCATCAATGGAGAGAAGGTTCAGTTCGATTCTCCGTTCGACGCTCTCAACGCCGGAATCGGAATGGTCCATCAGGAGTTCTCTCTGATTCCCGGTTTCACCGCAACGGAGAACATTCTTCTGAACAGAGAACCGGAGAAGGTGAGTGTCGTTTCCAAGGTCTTCGGTTCCAGGCTGAATACCCTTGACCGCAAGAAGATGGACGAGGAAGCAGAGCTTTCCATCGACAAGCTCGGAGTCATGATCGACAAGAACATGGTCGTGAACCAGATGCCTGTCGGACACAAGCAGTTCACCGAAATCGCAAGAGAGCTGAGCAAGAAGCAGCTTAAGATCCTGATTCTGGATGAGCCGACTGCTGTTCTTACCGAAAAAGAAGCCGAAGCTCTTCTTGATTCCATCCGCGGAATGTCACAGCGCGGAATCGCAGTCATATTCATCACACACAGACTCCATGAGATTCTGAACGTCTGTAACAAGGTTCTGGTCATGAGAGACGGTGTCATCGTCAAGGAGACACCGGCTTCTGAAACCAATGTCGATCAGATCACAAAGTGGATGGTCGGAAGAGACAACACCTCAGCAGCTAAGGCCGGAGCCAAGAGAGACCGCATCAACGAGCAGGAAAATGATGTAATCATGTCCATCAAGAGACTGTGGGTCGATATGCCGGGTGAGACCGTCAGAGATGTTTCTCTGGATGTCTTCAACGGTGAGATTCTTGGAATCGGCGGTCTTGCAGGACAGGGTAAGCTCGGAATTCCAAACGGAATCATGGGTCTTTATGAGTCAGGCGGAAGCGTAACATTCGAAGGAAAGGAGATTCCTCTGAACCAGCCGAGAAAGTGCCTGGACAGCCAGCTTGCATTCGTCTCTGAGGATAGAAGAGGCGTAGGTCTTCTTCTTGACGAGACCCTTGAGTGGAACATCGCTTTCCCTGCAATGCAGATTCATAACAAGTTCCTGAAGAACTACCTCGGCGGCCTCATCAAATGGAGAGACGACAAGGCAATTCAGGAAGTTACCAATAAGTACATCGATTCACTGCAGATCAAGTGCAGCCTGGGTTCCAAGCAGCTTGCAAGAGAGCTTTCCGGTGGAAACCAGCAGAAAGTCTGTCTTGCCAAGGCATTTGCCCTTGAGCCGAAGTTCCTGTTCGTCAGCGAGCCGACAAGAGGAATCGACGTCGGAGCCAAGGCTCTGGTTCTGGATGCCCTGAAGAAATTCAACAGGGAAAGCGGAGTCACAGTCGTCATGATCTCATCCGAGCTCGAGGAGCTCCGTTTCATATGCGACAGAATCGCAATTGTTTCCGGTGGAAAGATTTCCGGAATTCTTCCTGCTGACAGACCTTCCGAAGAGTTCGGAAAACTCATGATAAGCAACGTCAGGTAAAGGAGGGGGATATGTCTGAACTTACAAGATCAAGCGGAAATCCTATTGTTGATAAGATCAGAGCCTTTGCAAGGTCCTTCGGCCTTCCCAGACTGATTATCGCAGGATTCCTTCTTCTGTTATTCATCATGGCTCCGTTTGTAGGCGCCAATTTCTTCACACAGCTGAGCAACACACTGAACCGTTTCAGCTGGAACGCTGTTCTGGTTCTTTCAATGGTTCCTATGATCCATTCCGGATGCGGACTGAACTTCGGTCTTCCTCTCGGAATCATCGCAGGACTTTTGGGTGGAACACTGGCCATTGAGGTCGGAGCCACAGGTTTTGCAAGCTTCTGGGTCGCAGTGCTCTTCGCAACTCCGTTTGCCCTGATTCTCGGAAGCCTCTATGGTTTCCTGCTCAACAAGATCAAGGGTGGAGAGATGATGATTGCAACATATGTCGGTTTCTCATCCGTCTCACTTATGTGTATGATGTGGCTCCTTCTTCCGTATCACAGCCCGAACATGGTCTGGGGATATGCCGGAAAGGGTCTGAGAACAACGATTTCCCTTGAAGGATATTACAACGGCGCACTTGCCAACTTCCTTCAGATCAACATCGGTCACCTCTCAATTCCTGTAGGGACTCTTCTGTTCTTCGCTCTTCTGGCCTTCGGTATCTGGGCTTTCCTGCACACCAAGACCGGAACTGCAATGACTGCAGTAGGATCTAACCCGAACTTCGCAAGAGCTGCCGGAATCAACATCGACAAGACAAGACTTCTGAGCGTCATCCTTTCAACATGGCTCGGTGCCGTAGGAATTCTGGTGTATGAGCAGGGCTTCGGATTCATCCAGCTTTACATGGCCCCGTTCAACATGGCACTTCCTGCCGTTTCCGCCATTCTTATCGGAGGTGCAACGGTCAACAAGGCCACAATCACCAATGTCATCATCGGAACCTTCCTGTTCCAGGGTATCGTCACAATGACACCGACTGTCATGAACTCGATGATCCACATGGATATGAGTGAGGTTATCAGAGTCATTGCCTCCAACGGAATGATCATCTACGCCCTCACAAGAAAATCGGAGGTGTCCAGATGAAAGAAAAGAGCTTCGCTTCAAAACTCTGGAGCCTGTTCAGGAACAACACCGTTCCGTTCATGTTCATAGTGATCTGTGCCATCTGTATTCCTATTTCAGGCTTCTCATTGAATTACCTGCTTGCTGAGATCATCACCAGAATCGCCAGAAACAGCTTCCTGATTCTGAGCCTTCTGATTCCTATCATGGCAGGTATGGGACTGAACTTCGGTATGACACTCGGAGCCATGGCAGGTGAGATCGGTCTGATCCTTGTTTCTGACTGGCAGATCTGGGGAATCCCGGGAATGATCCTTGCAATGATCATCTCAATCCCCATTTCGGTTCTTCTCGGAGTCATCTGCGGAAAGATCATGAACCTTGCCCGCGGAAGAGAGATGATCACCGGATACATCATGAACTACTTCATCAACGGTATCTACCAGCTGATCGTCCTGTACGCCATGGGTGCCATCATTCCTATCGTGCACTCAAGCATCATCCTTCCAAGAGGATACGGTATCAGAAACACAGTCAGCCTTCTTTCGATGAGACAGTCTCTTGATAATCTTCTGGCCATCAGGTTCGGCGGAATCAAGATTCCTGTAATGACATTCGTAGTTGTTGCTCTTCTGTGTCTGTTCATCGTCTGGTTCAGAAAGACAAAGCTTGGACAGGACATGAGAGCCGTAGGCCAGGATATGGAAGTAGCAAGAGCAGCCGGTATCGATGTCGAGAGAACAAGAATCATCTCGATTGTCATGTCCACAGTCCTTGCAGGATTCGGAATGATTATCTACCTGCAGAACATGGGTAACCTTTCGACCTATACTGCACACTCACAGATCGGTATGTTCTGTATCGCAGCACTTCTTGTCGGAGGTGCATCAGTTGACCGTGCAAGCATCGGAAACGTCTTCTTGGGCGTCACTCTGTTCCATCTGATGTTCATCGTCGCCCCGAGCGCCGGAACAGTTCTGATGGGAGACTCGATGATAGGTGAGTACTTCAGAGTATTCGTCTCATACGCCGTCATCACATTCGCACTGATTATGTACGAAACCAAAAAGCGCAGGACCAACAGCCTTGCAGGCCGTGAGCTTGCACTTGCCCAGAAGGAGGCCGACAAATGAAGATCAGCAAAAGCATGCTTTACAAGATTCTTACCGTCGTAGCCATCCTGATTCTGGCAGCAGTCATGATGATCATCGGACGCGGTCATACAATCTACCTTGATAACAAGGCCCTTGATAATCCGTCCTACTCCGCATACTACAGAACGGATGTGGATGTTAAGAACAACGAGGTTCAGAAGCTTTCCGCAAGAGAGCGCGGATCCGCTACCTTCATGGGCCAGAGCGTCAAGGTCACCGTCACCTACATGGAGACCAAGAACAGCCAAAAGCAGACAGAAACCTTCAAGATCAAGGTTCCATACGGTTGGGACGGAATCATAATCAATCTTCCGGCTCTGATTCACGGTGAACCCAAGAGCGTCTACATGTCTCAGTTCATCGAAACTCCTGTCGAGACTTCCGCTGCCGAAGAGGTGGTTGTCACCGACGAGTTTGTTGTAAGTGACATCTGATTAATTGCTTATGACACAAAAAAGGGGCTGATGCTTTGATGCAACAGCCCCTTTATTTCAAATTGGAAGGTTTTGGTCGGCCTGATAGGCCTGATAAGCCTGCTAGGCCTGATAAGCCTGCTAGGCTTGATCAGCCCTTAGACTCAGCCTTCTTCATAATCCATGGAAAAAGGAATGTGATGTAGAACATCTGAAGAAAGCATGTGATGATTGTTCCGACAGGTCCTGAAATCCACTTCTTCAAAAGTGTGTTCAGAATAATGCTTATGGCATAGAAACCCATGATGCCGAAGACCCCTCGTGAGAATCTTCTTTCCATCTTGATATCAGTGGAAAAACAGACAAACCTCTTTTCAAGAATCCATCCGATCAAGAAGGCTGAAACCCAGCCTACGGCCTTGAAAGTGTCATTGGCCATCTTGGCTCCGTCTACGATTATCTTGCCGTTTGCGTCGTAGTCCACAGGGTAGGACTTAAGCGCTGCATAGAGACCAAGAGCTAAAACAAGGACAAGGCCGATACAAAGTACAAGCCTATCTTTTTCAGGATTTTTGCCAAGCCAGTTTGTGAGCTTCAATGTCAGCCACATGACAAGAAGGCTTACCGCCATTCCGATAAGAACATCCTGAGGAGTGTGGACGCCTAGGAAGGTCCTGCTTAGAGCAACAAGGGCAACTATCACATAAAGCATTATCCTTAAAGCCTTTGAAAAGCTTTTTCCATACATTGCAGTTCCACCGAACAATGTTCCTGCGTTCATGGTATGTCCGCTTGGGAAGGAATAGCCTGTTGCTGTGGTAAGGGCATCACCGTGCGGAATGATCCTGGGGTCTCTTATCCAAGGTCTGTAGGCGCACACGGTTATTTTCAAAAAGCCGTTTGCGATTCGGTTTCCGCTCCATCCCATCATCAGATAGGTCCCAAGGTCCTTGCTGATACACCAGTAGATAATGGCAAGAATCACAAGAGTTGTGTTCAACTCGCCGAAGAATGTCATCTTCTTCATAAAGTCGATGAAGAAGAATCCGTGGCCGTTTCTGAAGGCCTGCTGAAATAAAAGAAAACTCATATCCATATGTCTAAGGATATCCTTTTTTTTACCAAAGTTGTATCCTTCTTCAAAAAGAGCAATATAGGATTGGGTTTATGAAGAAAACAATCGCATCAGTAATTACCGCTGTCATTGTCGTGGCAATGATTGTCGCATCCCTGGTTTTAAGTGATATGTCTTTATCTCAGCTTCAGAAGAGTACTCTCAGGACTCTGATTATCATCTGCGGCTGCAGCATGGCTTATTGTTTCATTGTAGGAGAGATAACGGGAAACAATTCCCAGATGGATAAGCTTTGGAGCATATTGCCGATTGCCTATGCATGGGTAATCGCCGTAAACAGCGGTTTCAAGACAAGAGTCACTGTCTATGCGATGGTCGTTTCAATCTGGGGAATACGTCTTACAGTCAACTTCGCAAGAAAGGGTGCCTACAGCATCAGATTCTGGACCGGAGAAGAGGATTACCGATGGTCGATTCTCAGACAGAAACCTGCTTTCAGCAACAAAGTCGTCTGGGCATTGTTCGATCTGTTTTTCATTTCCTTCTATCAGAACGCTCTTGTACTTGCCATCTGTCTTCCGGCACTGGCTGTGATGGAGTCTTCTGTTGTTTTCAGCTATCCTGATGCCATTGCTCTGATATTTGCTGTTGCATTCCTTCTTCTGGAGACGGTTGCCGATGAGTATCAGTGGCTGTACCACCAGACAAAGAAGAAGTACATGAAAGAGTACGGTTCTCTGGACAAGCTTCCTGAGCCGTTCAACCTCGGTTTCAATACACTTGGACCATGGAAGCGTATGAGGCATCCGAATTACCTTGGAGAGCAGGGTATCTGGATGAGCCTTTACTTCTTCGCCATCGGAGCAGGGGTTGCACGCTATGGAATCTTCCACTGGACAATGGTCGGACCTCTTCTTCTGATTCTCCTCTTCATGGGCAGTTCCACACTTGGAGAGAAGATATCATCAAAGAAGTATCCAAGGTACAAAGACTACATCGATCAGGTTTACAAATACTTACCAATCCATTCATTCAAGGGATGAGAATGGTGTATAATCTCAGCATGTCAAAAGTCATCAGAAAGTCATTAATTCCCGTTTTGATCATCTATCTTGCAGCTGTTGTGCTTCTTGCAGGCTGCAAAAGCACTTCCGGCCAGAAGCCGACAGATATTGTTCTTCAGATAGAAGAGGGCGGGATTACCTTCTTCGGCAACGCAACGCTGAATATCACTACAAGAGACTTCTTCGAGCAAACCGGTTTTGAGTACGGTGATGCCGTAAGAGTCCGTTTTCTTGACAAAGACATGGTGGTGCCCATCGTTTCGACATACTCGGAGCTTGATATAGGACAGACCGGTCTGGCAGCACAGTATTCGGATCCAGGTGCACCAGCCGAAAAGATAGAGCTTTTCATCAATCTGGATGATTTTTCCGAAACCAACGGAATTGCTGAAAACATGGTATATGATGACGGAACCTGGGAAGCAAAACCGTTTGACGGAATCGTTTTCCCGATCGATGTCACTCTTTCAATGGCAAACAAGGGAGCTTTCCCCGAGTTTGCAGGACCTCCGTTGGCAATAAGTAACGAGCGCTCCACGTATGAAGATCTTGATGACTATGCCTTTGCCAATATCCGCATGGTTACCACTCCCGGTTTCGGAAACTGTTTCTTCCGTGGAAGCAGCCCGATAGATAACAAGTTCAACAGAAACAAATATGCAGACGGCCTTCTGGATGACACAGGTGCTGAAATAGCTATAAATCTTGCTGACACAAATAAAAGTGCGGCTGATTTTGAAGGCTATTACGATTCGTATTATTACTCAAACCTGGATGTTCTTTACATCGGACTCGGAGTGGATTACACGGATGATACCTTCAACCAGGGTGTCTATAAAGCCTGCAAGTACATTGCTGACCACAGAGCCGTCTATTATGTGCACTGCCAGCTTGGAAAGGACCGAACCGGAGTATTCTGCGCCATATTGGAGTCTCTGATGGGAGCAAGCGTTCATGATGTCATTGAGGACTATATGAAGACATACCTCAATTACTATGACCTTGAGAAGGACAGTCCGAAGTACAACAAGATAGCTGAGTCCAATATCTGTGTCGCAATGGGCAAGATACTTGCCCTGGATTGCGATTTCATGGTTCTTTCAGCCGAAAGACTCCATGATGAGACGGTAAAGTATCTCAAATCCATCGGTTTGACAGACAAAGACATCGCCAATCTCAAGGCAAACCTTGCCAGAGTAAGGTAATCGGGGTAGAAAACCGTGGATCCTGCTAAAAAAAGACAACTCATCGGAAGTCTGATACTTACTCTGACTGCCGTAATCTGGGGAACAGCTTTTGCCTTCCAGCGCTCAGGCGTGGACAGGATAGAGCCCATCACGTTTACGGCAGCAAGGATGACCCTGTCCGCCGTGGCAGTGGGTCTGGTTGTTCTTTTTCAGAGAAAAGACTCAAATACTGACATCGCACAGCAAAAAACAAAAAAAGCTAATACAATCGCAGGCGGCCTGAGCTGCGGTTTCTTTCTTGCTTCGGCAAGCATCCTCCAGCAGATGGGAATCGTCTACACAAGTGCAGGTAAGGCCGGATTCATCACTGCTCTTTATGTCCTCATAGTCCCTGTCATAAGCATGATCTTCTTCAGAAAGCGCTACAGCTTCATCGTCTGGATCGCCGTTGTCCTGGGTATTGTGGGAATGTATCTTCTTTGCATGACTGACAGCTTCTCCCTTAACTACGGCGATACGCTTATCTTCTTCTGTGCGCTTTTATTCAGCGGTCACATCCTTTGCTGCGGATATTTCGGAAGCAGGGGAGATGTGATTAAGATCTCAGCCATTCAGCTCGTGGTGACAGCCTGTGTTTCATGGATACTGGCATTTATTACAGAGAAACCTGACTTTCAGAGCATCGGTGATGCAATCATACCCATCCTGTACTGCGGCATCATGTCCGGCGGAGTGGGCTACACACTTCAGGTCGTAGGCCAGAGATTCACAGACCCGACAATCGCCTCCCTTCTTATGAGTCTTGAGTCTGTATTTGCCGTACTTGCAGGAGCTATCCTTCTCGGAGAGAGAATGACAGTCCGCGAACTTCTGGGCTGTATCATAATGTTCATCGCCATAATCATCGTCCAGATTCCGATGCCGAAAAAGCACGGGCAGAAAAAACACATTTAATAAATCAACGTTTTAGATATATAATACCATCGGGGAAACATATAATATCCGGAGGAATAGATGGACGTTGGCATCATTGAAAGAGACCCTGAGCGGTTGTCAAAGAAAAAGTATGCTCTGGTTCTTTGTGCAATAGGACTTGTAATCAACATCATAGGAGTTCAGATCGCCCGTCTTACCGGCATTCCGCTCTATCTCGATAATATCGGAACGATCCTGGCCGCAGTCTTAGGCGGAACCATTCCCGGAATCTCAGTAGGTTTTTTCACCAATCTGATCAATGCCATAGGAGACGGAGAGACTGCTTATTACGGTTGCCTTTCTGTCATGATAGCAATTGCATCGATCTATTTCGAACGCAAAGGTTGTTTCTCATTCAGAAAGCCACTGAGACTTCTCGTCGTTATTATCGTGTTCTCAATCATAGGAGGAGCCTTGGGTTCTCTTCTGACCTGGACACTGTACGGACTGAGCTTCGGAACCGGCATTTCAGCACCGCTTGCACATAAGCTATACGCAGCCGGAAATCATTCCATGTTCTGGTCTCAGTTCTTAGCCGACTGTATCATCGATCTGGCTGACAAGACCGTGACTGTTCTGATTGTGACAACGATTCTTAGTTTCCTTCCTGATAATCTCAGAAAGAAGCTGTTTTTCGCCGGATGGCGTCAGACTCCGCTTTCAGAAGAAAAGATAGCCGAATCGGAGAAGAAACAGTCCAATAGATTTTCCCTCCAGTCCAAGATCATTCTTCTGGTTGCAAGTGCCATGGTGATTGTTGCAACCGTCGTTACCGCAATAAGCTTTTTCTACTACAGACGCGCTGCAATCCAGGAGCAGATCAATCTGGCCGAGGGTGTTGTCACCGTAGCTGCCAAGGTCGTTGACGGAGACAGGGTTGACGAGTACATAGAGAAGGGCTTTGATGCAGAGGGATATGATGCCATCTACCAGCGCTTCTTCGATCTTGCCGCAAGCTCAGAAAACGTCCAGTATGTCTATGCTTATCAGATTCAGGGAGACGGATGTCATGTGGTATTCGATGCGGATACTCCGGACCTTAAGGGAACACCTCCCGGAGAAGTCGTTGAATTTGATGAAGCATTCTTGAACTGCCTTCCGCAACTTCTTGCAGGCGAGCGCATCGACCCGATCATCTCAAATGAGAAATACGGATGGCTTCTTTCCGTCTATGAACCTGTCTTTGACAGCGCCGGAAACTGCAAATGCTACATCGGTGTCGATATCAACATGGACCAGATTACCATAG
>Ga0265298_10009742_pt1 | contig 11416 bp, 9 predicted proteins | sample AusTroGonzalo_MG_3_FD_193486 | JGI IMG/M metagenome (GOLD analysis project Ga0265298, IMG submission 193486) | Bovine rumen microbial communities from tropical cattle in Woodstock, Queensland, Australia - Gonzalo_01 | ecosystem: Host-associated > Mammals > Digestive system > Stomach > Rumen ...
TTGCCTTTTCCGGAAGATTCTTCAGCGCACCGATGTCGATCTTCGCCTTGTATCTGCCGTAGTTTTCCACGGCTTCCTCGGGAATCCCCAGAGATGCCGCAATCTCGCTGACGGGGCGCAGTTTTGCTTCCTGTGCAATCTCAATGTCGGTTTTATAAGCCATCGTTGTTACCACCTGTTCCTTAATATTTTAACGATTACCCATTATACTATGAATCATCCCCATAGTAAAGGTTCAGGTTTCGCAATCTGATGTCATCGGAACAGGGAATGTGAAAATGTTCCTGTTTTCTTAAAGCTCACTTCCCGTCGCTTTCGAGCTGCTTCCTGTCGTAGTCTGCGAAGAAATCCGCGGTATCCTTGACCACGATGCCGCCAAAGAGGATGAGCGAGAACAGGTTCGGGATGGCCATGAGGCCGTTGCATACATCTGCCGCGTCCCAAAGAAGCTGGACGCTGATGAGCGCGCCGGACGCGCTGAAGAGCATGTGCAGGATACGGTAGATCTTTATCCTGCGCGCGCCGAAGAGGAAGGCGAACGCGGACTCGCCGTAGGTGTACCAGCCCAGTACCGTGGACAGGCAGAAGAGGATCAGCGAGATCACGATGACGATCTGACCGAGGCCGCCCAGATTCTGCCGAAAGGCGGTTGCAGCCAGCACGGTACCGTCGGTGACGCCGCTTTTCCACACGCCGCTGACCATGATGATGAGGGCGGTGACAGTGCAGATTACGATGGTGTCAAAGAAGACCTCGATGATGCCGTAGAGCGCCTGCCGGACCGGGACGTCCACCTTGGCCGTGGCATGGACCATCGCCGAGGAGCCCGTACCCGCTTCATTGGAGAAAATGCCGCGCTGCACGCCGCGCCGGATGGCAACGGCCATCGTCGCCCCGGCCGCACCGCCGATCACCGCATCGCCGGTGAAGGCCGATTTCACAATGAACCACAGGGCCTGCGGGACAAGGGTGATGTTCATGATAATAATCACGAGGCCGAAGCCCAGGTAGATGATCGCCATGATGGGCGTCAGGTAGGTGGTCACGTCGGCGATCTTTTTCACGCCGCCGAAGATGACCAGCCCGTCGATCACAAAGATCAGCGCCGCCACAACCCAGGGGATCACCGTCGTATTGCCGACGAAGCCGCTGACCGCGCTGTTGATGGTATTGACCTGCAGCGCGCCGCAGGAGACGACCGAGACGAAGACCGTGAAGACCGCGAATGCGCCGCCGAGGATTTTGGCGATTGTTTTCTGCTTCATGCCGCGGGTCAGGATGTACATGACGCCGCCGCGGTAGTTGCCATCCTCATCCTGCACGCGAAAATGCATGGCCAGGGCAATCTCTGCAAACTTGGTGGCCATGCCGCCCAGCGCCGCGATCCACATCCAGAAGATCGCGCCGGGGCCGCCCACCGCGATGGCATAGGCCACGCCCACAACGTTGCCGTTGCCCACACAGGAGGACAGGGCCGTGGCAAGGGCCTTATACGAGCGGATCTCGCCGACGCCGTCGTCCGATTTCTTCTCCACGTTCAGAACCACCTCGCGGAAGGCGGTTTTGAAGCGGGTGAATTGGATGCCTTTCAGCCGGATGGTGAAATACAGCCCGACGCCGAAGAAGACCGCCAGCATGATGGGACCGAACAGGAAGGTGCCGAGATCCCCAAGAATTTTACCAATGACTGCTTCCATACTCTTTTCTCCTTTGCAAAAAAATACCGGGAGGCTCATCGCGAGTCTCCCGGCTTTCTGTCCATATCGTCCGATGCGTTATTCACCCGGACACGGCACGGCAAGGCGAGAGCGCGCAAAAAAGGGCGCAGCGACACATGCACATGCAGTCGGACATGTACAGAACCGTGCTGTTCCCTTTCTGATGCTTTGCCTTGACCATTTTTCTTCTGCCCTTCCCTATTGACTTAATAGGTTTATTTGTTTATACTTCATTTATCGTGTTTTGTCAAGCACAAAAGGAGGGAATTTTTTGAAGATCGCCTTATGTCAGATGCAGATGAGCGGAGATCCCGAACAGAACTGCCGCAAGTCGCTGGCGCAGATTGCGCTGGCCGCTAAGGAAGGAGCCCGGCTGATCGTCTTTCCGGAGGTGCAGCTTTCGCCTTTCTTTCCGCAGTATGAAGGCAGAGATGCCTCCGGATATTGCGTGGAATGGGACAGCCATGTTATTCAGGCTTTCTGCAAGGCCTGCCGGGAAAACAGAATCTATGCCTCGCCGAATTTCTATGTGGAAAAGGACGGAAAGCGATTTGACATGAGCTTTCTGATCGACGACCGGGGCGAGATCGTGGGCACGCAGGAAATGGTTCATATTGCGCAGTGTCCGTGCTTTTACGAGCAGGATTACTATACGCCTTCCGAAGAGGGTTTCCAGGTCTTCGACACGCCGATCGGGAAAATCGGCATCGTCGTCTGCTTTGACCGCCACTACCCGGAGAGCATCCGGACCGAAGCTCTGCGCGGCGCGGATCTGATCCTGATCCCCACGGCCAATACCGCCGACGAGCCGTCGGCGCTGTTCCAGTGGGAGATCAAGATCCAGGCTTTTCAGAACAGCGTCTTTGCAGCGATGTGCAACCGCGTCGGCCGGGAAGACGGAATGCTTTTCTCGGGCGAGTCGATCGTGGCCGGGCCGGGCGGCGAAACCCTGGCTCTGGCCGGAAACGGAGAGGAACTGCTGCTGTGCGAGGTGGAACCGGAGCAGGCCCGCGCGCTTCGGGAAAGAAAACCCTACACGCAGCTGAGACGAACAAAGTTGTATGAATAGGCAGACATTGACAATGAAAAGAAAAAGCATTTACACGGTATTCTGGATTCTGGCTGCGGTACTTATACTGACAGCCTGTGCTTCCGATGCAAAAGTGCCTGTACAAACATCGCCTGAACCGCCCCAGGTGTCATCCGAACCGCCCCAGGTACCATCTGAAGCACCCCAGGTGTCATCCGAAGCATCCCAGGAATCATCTGCCGGCTCCGGGGACTTGATCATCGAAATCGCAACCCTGACCAATGAGCCCAGTTTTATAGACTGGACAGAAGAGGGAACACCCATGCAGGTTATTGCATTAAAGAGCACAGACGGAAACGTGCGTCTGGCTTTCAACACCTGTCAGGCCTGCAAAGGTTCGCCCTGGGCATGGTTTGAATATCTTGACAACGGAAAACTGCAGTGTCAGAACTGCATGCAGCAGTTCTCCCTTGAACTCGTTGGGACGGCGGAAGCGAAGGGCTGCAGCCCGATCACGATATTGGATTTTTCAGAGGGTGAAGGAACGGTTATCATCCCGAAAAACGTACTGGCTGAAGCTGTACCGTGGTTTGAAAACTGGAAGAGGACGGAAGAATGAGCACTCGGCAGACCACCTGGCATATCAGCGGCATGCACTGCCCCAGGTGCGAAACGGCCATTGTGAAGGCGGTTTCCGTGCTGCCGGGCATCCGCGATGCCGGTGCCGATTGGCGTAAAGGAATCCTGACAGCCATGTGGGATCCCGAAATCACTTCGGAGGATGCGGTTGACACGTGTGTCGCCGAGGCAGGATATACGCTTGAACCACTGGAGCGGGGAAGGAAAAGGGTATGGAAGAGTGTTATCATTCTTTTTGCTGCCGCGGTGCTGTTCGTGATTCTTGAAGTAACTCCCCTGCGGGCTCTGCTCAGCGCGTTCCCTGCAGCGCGGGCAGGCATGAGTTTTACGGCGCTGTTCATTCTCGGCCTGACAACTTCGCTGCACTGCGTGGGTATGTGCGGCGGCATCAATCTCGCCCAGAGCGCCGGCGCGGCACAGTCCGGTCAAAAGCCCGGACGTGCAAACATTCTATATAACCTGGGCAGAGTGTGCTCATATACTGTTACCGGCGGCATTGTCGGCGCATTGGGTTCTGTCATCCGCATCAGCATCGCGGTACAGGCGGGCATTCAGATTTTCGCGGCGGCGCTCATGATGCTGATGGCATTCAATCTTTTGGATGCGGGGGGAATATCTCTTGCCATGTCCGGCAAGCTGAGAGCGCGGCTGATACGGTCAGGGAAAAACTCCTCGCTCTGGATCGGACTTGTCAACGGGCTGATGCCCTGCGGACCGCTGCAGGCGATGCAGCTCTACGCTCTTTCGACAGGCAGCTGGTGGATGGGCGCACTCTCGATGCTGATGTTCAGCTTGGGTACAATTCCGCTGATGCTGGGAGTCGGCCTTATCAGCGGAAAGCTGAACCTGCGTTTCGCCAAACCCATGCGCACGGTATCCGGCGCATTGGTACTGATTATGAGCGTGGCCATGCTGACCAACGGACTGGCGCTGGCCGGCGTACAGCTGCGAACCGGCGGCACAGTGTCGACAGAAACCGCCGAACCGGCCGCAGGTATTCAGAACGTCTATTCCGAATTGGAATGGCACAGCTATCCGGATATCACCGTTCGGGCGGGAATTCCCGTCCGCTGGACAATCCACGCAGACGCGGGACGCATCACCGGCTGCAACAATGAAATGGTAATCCCGGCACTGAACCTGCGCATACCGCTGGAGGAAGGCGATAATGTCGTTGAGTTTACCGTTGACACACCCGGAGTCATCGATTATACCTGCTGGATGGGCATGCTGCACGGTTCGATTACCGTACAGGAATAAAACTGAGCTGCGGAGACTGAAATGGAACAATACAAAGTTACAGGGATGAGCTGCGCGGCATGCAGCGCCAGAGTTGAAAAAGCAGTGCTGAAAGTGCCGGGCGTGGAAAGCTGCGCGGTGAGCCTGCTTACAAATTCCATGGGAGTTGAGGGGACGGCAGCGCCGCGAGATATCATCGCGGCAGTGGAAGCCGCAGGGTATGGCGCATCGATAAATCGGGGAGAACAGGCAGAGAATGACGTTTCCGCAGAGGAAGACTTCCTGCAGGACAGGGAAACGCCCGTATTGCGAAATCGCCTTATCGCCTCGGTTTGTCTGCTGATTCCGCTGATGTATCTTTCAATGGGCCATATGATGTGGGGATGGCCTCTGCCGCACTGGTTTGACGATAATCATGTGGCCATGGGGCTGGTTCAGATGATTCTGACCGGGTTCATCATGGTCATCAACCAACGCTTCTTCATCAGCGGATTCAGGAGCCTATTGCATCGCGCACCGAACATGGATACGCTGGTATCTCTCGGAGCCTCGGCATCTTTTGTCTGGAGCGTCTATGTGCTGTTTGCCATGACCCGCGCTGTCGTGGACGGGGACAACGAGGCGGTCATGCGCTACATGATGGATTTTTATTTTGAATCCGCAGCGATGATCCTGACACTGATTACGGTTGGAAAGATGCTGGAGGCGCGGGCCAAGGGAAAGACAACGGATGCCCTGAAGGGCCTGATGAAGCTTGCCCCCAGGATGGCCGTGGTAATTCGTGAAGATCATGAAATTGAGGTTCCCATCGACCAGGTTGCGAAAGGGGAACTGTTCGCCGTTCGACCAGGGGACAGTATTCCCGTGGACGGAATTGTGCTCGAAGGAATGAGCGCGGTCAACGAATCCGCTTTGACCGGAGAGAGCATCCCCGTGGATAAAAAACCGGGCGATACGGTATCCGCCGCCACGATCAACCAGTCCGGTTATCTGAAATGTGAAGCGACGCGGGTCGGGGAGGATACCACGCTTTCACAGATCATCAGAATGGTCAGCGATGCCGCCGCCACCAAAGCGCCCATCGCCAAGATCGCGGACAGAGTTTCTGCTGTATTTGTACCAGTCGTTATAACCATTGCTGCCGTCACCACGGCAGTCTGGCTGTTGTGCGGGAAAGAAATCGGGTATGCCCTTGCAAGAGGAATCTCTGTTCTTGTCATCAGCTGTCCCTGTGCGCTGGGTCTCGCGACACCGGTAGCCATTATGGTGGGCAACGGTGTCGGAGCCAGAAACGGGATCCTGTTCAAGACGGCGGTATCGCTTGAGGAAGCAGGCAAAACGGATATCGTCGTGCTGGATAAGACGGGAACGATCACGTCAGGCGAACCAAAAGTAACCGATATCGTTCCTTCGTCAGGTACAGAGATGAAGGAATTGATTGCTCTTGCAGCAGCTGTGGAGCAGCACAGTGAGCATCCTCTTGCAAAGGCCGTGATGCTTGAGGCAGAGCAGCGGCAGATTCCTGTCGATGAGATTTCCGATTTTCAGGCACTGTCAGGCAGCGGAGTTCGCGGGAGACAGGGAAAAGCGGTTCTCACCGGCGGAAGTCTGGAATACATTGCTGCCCAGTGTGAGCTGCCCCCGGCGATATCCGATCAGGCGAGAATTTTGTCTGACCAGGGAAAGACGCCGCTGCTGTTTGCCCGTGACGGTGTGGTCCTGGGCATGATTGCCGTTGCGGACGTTATAAAGGAAGACAGCCCCCATGCTGTTCATGAATTGCAGAATATGGGCATCCGTGTCATCATGCTGACCGGCGACAATCAGCGAACCGCGAAAGCCATCGGTAAACAGGCAGGCGTAGATACCGTCGTGGCCGGCGTACTGCCGGACGGCAAGGAGCGAGTTATTCGAAAGCTGAGCAGTTCCGGGAAGGTCACCATGGTGGGAGACGGCATCAACGACGCCCCGGCGCTGACCCGGGCGGACATTGGAATCGCCATCGGTGCCGGGACGGATATTGCCATTGACGCGGCGGATATTGTGTTGATGAAAAGCCAACTGAGAGATGTTCCGGCAGCTATTCGACTCAGCAGGGCTACGCTGCGGAATATCCATGAGAATCTGTTCTGGGCGTTTATCTACAACATCATCGGCATTCCCCTTGCAGCAGGGGTATTCATCCCCCTGTTCGGCTGGACCTTGAACCCCATGTTTGGCGCTGCAGCAATGAGTCTGTCAAGCTTCTGTGTTGTCTCCAATGCACTGCGGCTGAACTGGTTCCGGCTTTACGATGAATCGAGCTGCCGCGGACGGAAGCCGCCTGTTGAGCTGCAAAACCTGAACGACTTTGCAGCAGCGGAAGACGGTACGGAAGATAATGGGGCGGATCTGAGCTACCGGCTTCAGATTGACGGGATGATGTGTACACATTGCGAGGCGAGCGTTAAGAAAGCGCTGGAATCGGTCGAAGGAGTTGTGAACGCTGAGGCGGACTGGCAATCAGGGATTGCCGTTGCAAAAGCCAGCCGAAGCATCTCTGAAGAGCAGCTCCGTCTGGCGGTAGAAGCAGAGGATTATTCGGTGAAGTCGGTTGAGAGGATAATTCTATCATCATCACAGAGCAGGTGATGAGAGAACGCTCTCACCACCAGATACAAAATTGTTTTCTGCTTTCTGTTGACAACAGGATTTGTCTGTGGTATAAACATATCCGCTTGACAGAGAAGTTGTTTCTGCGGAGGAAAGCCATGCTTCGAGTGAGCTTCAAGAGCATGATGTGTTGTGACGCACGCTGTGAGATGCGTGTGCGTTTCATCATGCCCGATTGAGTTCTCCGAAGGGGTCCCTCTTTTTTCCGGAGAGCCTTTTGCGGCTCCCCGGTTTTTTATTTCTCAGAATAAAGTAATCTTGTGGAAAGAGGTGCAGACCATGCATTTTTATGTGGAGCAGGCCGTGCTGGATGCCGGTGTGAAAATTCTTTTTGCCGCTGTCTATGGCATTACCAACCACGGAGAGGATCCGGAGTGGGCGGCTTATCGGGAGAAGCGGCTGGAAGAGCTGTATGTGGAATACGCGGAGCTGGACATTCACACCGATCCGGTCCTGGAGGGCTTTAATATCCTCCATGACCGCACCGGCGTAAAGCGGCGCAAAAACATCCCGGCCAGTGAAAACCTTATCAAGCTGCTGAAGAAAAACCACGGGATGTTCTATATCAACCAGGCAGTGGATATCTATAATCTGATTTCTTTAGAGAGCAAACTGGCCCTCGGAGCGCATAATATCGACCGCGTAGACGGGGACGTTACTCTGCGCTTTACCGATGGCAGCGAGCGCTTTGTTCCCATCGGGCAAACGGAACCGATCCCTGTCGCCGCGCACGAATACTCCTACTGTGACGATGCCAACGAAGTGCTCTGCCGGCTGGAGATCCGCCAGGTGGAGAAGACAAAGGTAGATGAAACGGCGCGGAATGTGTTTTACATCGTGCAGGGCAACGAAGCAACACCCGACAAACTATTGTACGATACCGCACATCGGATCATCGATCTGACCGTAAAATACTGCGGCGGGACCGGCGAGATCATTGTTCCGACCGTCAAGCAATGAAGAAGGAGGAAAAAACATGTCTACCTTTCCACACCGTTGCTCGCAGACTGATATGGATCGGACGCTTGCCTTGCTGATTGCCGATACAGCACTGGAGCTGGAGGCTTCCTCCGGCCCCGGAGAGCAGGACTATTCCGGGCTGCGCGAGCATGCGCAGCAGCTGACCGATCTGCTGATTCAGAGCATGTTTCCCAGCTATGCCTCGGCAGGCCATGCCTCGGCAGGCCGCGCTGGCCGGCGCGATCGGCCATCTGCGATTCTGCCTCTCGCTGGTGCTTTCCGAACCTGAACGCGGCGAAGAGATTATCCTGACTCTGCTTCGCGAGCTGCCGGAGATTCGACGGCAGGCCGGGACCGATCTGGAGGCAGCCTACGCCGGCGACCCCGCGGCGCGCAGCCTCGATGAGATCATCCTCTGCTATCCGGCCTTTACCGCCATCAGCACCTATCGCCTGGCCCACGTTCTCTATCGGGAGGGGGTGCCCATTCTGCCGCGCGTCATGACCGAGTATGCGCATCGGCTTACCGGGATCGACATCCACCCCGGCGCGCAGATCGGCGATTCCTTCTTCATCGATCACGGAACCGGTGTTGTAATCGGCGAGACGACCACCATCGGCCATCACGTGAAGCTGTATCAGCACGTAACGCTCGGCGCCAAGAGCTTTGCCGTAGGCGAGGACGGAACCCTGGTCAAAGGCATCAAGCGTCACCCGGATATCGGGGACCGCGTCGTCATTTATTCCGGCGCGACGGTCCTCGGCGGAGATACCCGGATCGGGAACGACTGCGTCATCGGCGGCAGCGTCTGGCTTACGCATTCGGTCGAGGCCGGCAAGATGGTTCTCGCCCGGTCGACGATCATGGATCCGCCGCTCACAAAAGACCTGGAAAGCCAATCCGCTTACGAAAGCGCCATGCTTTAACCACTTCATGTTTATACAGCAAATCCGGCATGCAGAAAGGACCGCCAAAGCGGTCCTTTCTGCATCTTCCAGCCATTGCTTTTAAGCGGCGGTCTTATGCTGTTCCGGGAAGAAGCGGTTATACAGATTGTTGAGATGAAGCTTATAAACCAGGAGCAGTGCAAGGGCACTGCCCACGCCATCCTGAAGAATCTGGAACGGAAGCTTCAGCAACGCATACTCGGGGGTGCTGTAGATATAGGCGCGGCCGAGTGTATATCCGACGACAGCGATTGCCCAGCCAATGACGGCACCAATGACGGAGGCTGCTACCGGTTTCTCCTTTAAAATCCTGTGGACAAAAACGGAGATGACCACAGCCTGAAGGCCATGCGTGATCAGGGAAACAAACATCGGAGCGGGATAAAACAGAAGGTCACCGAGAAAGGCGCCTATACCACCTACAACAAAAGCGTAGAAAGGCTCCAGCAGGATGGCAGCGGACACAATGATCACGTCATTGAGGTACATGTGGCCGCCCGGAACCGGAACGCTCATGACGCTGGTGCTCATGAGAATATTCATAGCCATAAAGAACGCCGTAATGGTGAGCTTTTTTGTGTTGACTGTCTGATTCATAAAAACATACCTCCTTAGTGGGAATATGCGTAATATAGCAGCAAACTGGTTATATGAAAATAGCCAGAATAAACTCATTTCTACATGCCAGTTTTTCCATATAACCTGTTGATTTGATAGGTATTTTTGCTTATACTGCCTTCATTCTCCTGCATCAGAGGAGAGAAAGACTAACTAGGTGGCGATTTTTTTTATGTTTCCCAGAAAATACACCTGCTTTATGACGCTGGCAAAGCTCCATCTGAGAAAGATCAAAAAGAACTGATGGATATCAGAAAAAAGACTGAACAGCAGCTTCTGGGGTCTACGCCGGATGACCTGTTTTTATTCAATATAAGTGCTGATTGAGAAGAGAGGCGTTTATGCAGCTGACACAACAGGTCACTTGACATCCCACAATGCTGATGTGCCTCGTGTCAAAAAAGCTGTCAGGCTCACTGTGAGCCCGACAGCTTTTTTTGTAGGAAAGCCCAGGAAAAACTTACAACCGATACTCGTCCAGAAAATGATGACGGACGCCGTCCTTTTTATAGGCGATCACGGTGCTGAGATTCACGTTGGAGACGCTTTTGAAGATGTTTGCCTCGATCTGCGGATTTGATTCCTTCAAAGCCGCGATCAGCTTTTTCGTCTCCAGGCGCTTGGAGGAGGTGGTTCCGTCCTCGTGACAGGTGGTGCAGGTATCGGTAAAATGGCAGGCGCATTGCAGAAAATGCAGCCCGTTCCAGTCCCGCCATTTGCAGATATCCGCCTCCCGGACGAGATACATCGGGCGGATCAGCTCCATGCCGTCGAAATGGGTGCTGTGCAGCTTCGGCATCATGGTTTGGATCTGCCCACCCTGCAGCATCCCCATCAGGATCGTCTCGATCACGTCGTCATAGTGGTGACCGAGCGCGATCTTGTTGCAGCCGAGCTCCCTGGCTTTGCTGTAGAGATAGCCTCTCCGCATCCTTGCGCAGAGATAGCAGGGGTTTTTCTCCACCGTGTCCACCGCGTCAAAAATCGTGCTCTCGAATACGGTGATCGGAATGCCGAGCGTTCTGGCGTTGCACTCGATCAGGCGCCTGTTCTCGCTGTTGTAGCCGGGGTCCATCACCAGAAACACCAGCTCAAAAGAGACCTTCCGATGCCTTTGCAGCTCCTGAAAGAGCTTGGCCATAAGCATGGAGTCTTTTCCGCCCGAGATACAGACCGCGATTCGATCCCCGTCACGGATAAGCCGGTATTGTTTGCAGGCTTTCGCAAACGGGGAAAAGAGCTGTTTATGGAATTTTCCGCGGATACTGTCCTCGGCCTTCTCCTGTTTCTCCGCTTCGTTTTCGGCTTCGCTCGTCACGGCACGCAGCCAGGCGAGATACCCGCCGGCCAGACTGGCGCTCTTTCTGCCGCATTCGGCCAGCGCCTCCGCGACATCGACAGAACGCACGCCCCGCTGGCAGTATACGATCAACAGCTTGCCGGGGGAAAGCTCCTCGGCATAGTGTGCCGCATTCTCCAGAAGCTCTGCCTCCGGGATATGGATCGCTCCGGGGATGCAGCCGTACTGCACACGATCCTCGCTTCTGGTGTCGATCAGAAGAAAGCTGTCTTCCTCCAGACCTTCCAGTTCGGATACTGAAAGTTCTCTCATG
>Ga0265298_10009744_pt1 | contig 11415 bp, 10 predicted proteins | sample AusTroGonzalo_MG_3_FD_193486 | JGI IMG/M metagenome (GOLD analysis project Ga0265298, IMG submission 193486) | Bovine rumen microbial communities from tropical cattle in Woodstock, Queensland, Australia - Gonzalo_01 | ecosystem: Host-associated > Mammals > Digestive system > Stomach > Rumen ...
GTGATTTGCAAAACCGGTGAAGAAATGGAATGGCAATGCATGTGGGGGGCGGCGCAAACGCCTACAATCACGGCGGGTACAAGGGCTGTGAAAACGCCGCCTGCAATCACTGCTATCGACAAGGCCTTTTGTGCTTTTGGGATGGCAATGTAGGCAATGCCGAAAAGCGCAATGACAATGCCGAGAATTCCGTCAACACTGGAGGTCTTTTGGCAGCGCATGATCATGTCGCCATGACCCGAGCAAAATGGGAGCAGAACAAATGAAAGTAGCGAAACGAGAACGCCAAATGCAATTGCTGTTGCGCCGAATAAAATACCTTGTTTCATAATGACCTCCTAGATGACTTTTGTGTTTTGTTCGAAGCCAAATATAGAAGGCAAATGTGAGTTTGTCCAATACTTTATTTTTAAGGGTTGTTATAGAAAAATTCTATATAAGAAGTGTATGCCGATCCCGGCACAAGGCCGGGATGACGTGATGAAAAAACGCCCATCGGGGATGATGGGCGTGGTGCAATGGATTTGTGCGTTTTGATTAAGCGTTTGGGTTGTGCTCGGCGGTATATGCCTTGAGGTATTCTTCCATCTCGCGGATGTAAATGCGGCAGATGGTGCTGAGCATGAAGTTTTTCTTGGTGATGTAGCCGATTTCCATCGAACGGTCGTCTTCACCTTTCGCGTCCTTGAACGGCACGGCGACGTAATCGGAGCCGTTGATTTCTTCGCTGATGATGCCGGAGCAAAGAGTGTAACCGTTGAGTCCCACCATCAAATTGAGCATGGTAGCGCGGTCATTGGCCTTGATGGTCTTGTGGTATTCATTTGTACTCAAGATTTCTTCGGCAAAGTAATAGTTGCCGCTTTCGCCCTGCTCAAAAGAAAGGCACGGATAATCCGAAAGGTCTTCAAGATTCACGTAAGGCTTGTTAGCAAGCGGATTGTTTTTCCACATGTAGGCATAAGCCTTGCAATCAATCAGTTTCTGGAAAACGAGATCGTGTTCCTTGAGCAAATACGTGATGTACTTGCGGTTGAAATCGCTCAAGTAGATGATGCCGATTTCGCTGCGGAGGCTCGTCACGTCATCGATGACTTCTTTAGTCTTTGTTTCGCGGATGGCGAATTCGTAATCGTCGATGTTGAATTTCTTCGCCATGTTCACGAAGGACTTGACGGCGAAGGAATAGTGCTGTGTCGAAACGGCGAAGCGTTTCTTCTTCTGTTCTTCCTTGCTGTAGCGTTCGAGAACGGACTCGTAGTGGTTGTAGAGTTCGTTCGCGCGGGCGATGAATTCTTCGCCTTCGGGCGTGAGCGTGATGCCGCGGCTTGTGCGGTTGAAAACGGTGATGCCGATTTCATCTTCGAGTTCGCGGATGGCAGTCGTGAGAGACGGTTGGGATATGAACAAGGATTCGGCAGCCTTGTTGAAGGAGCCGGCTTTTGCGATCCCGATGGCGTAACGTAGTTGTTGTAATGTCATGGCTTGTTTATATCCCTTTTGTTTGTTAGGTAAATATAAAAATTTTAGCGGTGTAATCCTATACGTATGGTAGGAATATCAAAAAAAGAAGAACCCCCAGGTGGATTCTAAGCATCCTGGGGGCTCTCGTTGCTTCTATTTGATAGAATCAAGCGCAACTTTTAATCTATTGAGAGCCTCCACCAGCGTACTTCGAGGACATGCAAGATTCAGACGCTGGAATCCTGCCCCGGTTTTCCCAAATTTCGTACCGCTATTGAGCCAAAGTTTTGCCTTGCGAAGTACGAGACTATCGACCTGCTCGCTCATGAGTCCAGTGCCGTTAAAGTCTAGCCAGGCAAGGTATGTCGCTTCCATTGGCACGAGCTTAACGCCTTCAAGATTGTTACGAACAAAGTTTTCTGTATAGTCAATGTTGCCTTTAATGTACTTCAAAAGCGCATCAAGCCAGACGTCACCCTTGGAGTAGGCGGCTTCGGCGGCGACGATTCCCTGAATGCTGACCTGGCTGTAACCTGTCGCATTAATCTGGTAACGGAGCGCACGACGAATCGTTGGATTTTTCACGAATGCGTGAGAAATCTGAACGCCTGCCAAGTTAAACGTTTTTGTCGGTGCGGTAACGACGATGCAATTATCGGCAATTTCTTCGCTGAGGGAACCGAATACGGTGTGTGTCCCTTCAAAGACGAAGTCATTGTGGATTTCATCGCTTACGACAAGGACGTTATGCTTTAAGCAAATCTCGCCGATGCGCAGGAGCTCTTCGCGAGTCCATACGCGGCAAACGGGATTGTGCGGGCTGCAGAGCAAAAAGAGCTTGATCTTGTTTTCGACAATCTTCTTTTCGAAATCTTCAAAGTCAATATGGTAGCGACCGTCTTCACCGTAGACGAGGTCGTTGCTAACGACTTTTCGCTCGTTGAATTCGATGACGTCAACGAAGTGCATGTAGACCGGCTGCTGGATGAGCACAGCATCTCCGACATTCGTGAACGCTTTTACGGCCATGCCGATTGTAAACATCACGCCGGGCGTTTTTCTGACCCAGCGCGGGCTTTCAATTTCGTAATTGTGACGGCGGCGATAAAAATCCTGGAGAATGCGGAAGTAATCTTCTTGCGTTTCGCTATAGCCGAAAATTCCATGTTCTGCGGTGCGGATCAATGCGTCCTGAACAAAAGAACTTGTCTTAAAATCCATATCCGCAATCCAAAGCGGAAGAATGCCGCTTGCGTCGTCGCCGGGTTTCACAAGTCCGCGTTCAACATAGAAGTCGTACTTGATGCTTTTCGTATGGCGACGATCAATAACGGTGTCAAAATCTAAATTTCTTTCTTCCGAATACATACGCGGTCAAATATAGAAGTACGTTATAGTTTTGTCCAATATATTATTTCTAGTATGTTTTATAGATTTTTTCTATAACAATGGACTTTTCGTCAACATTTTCTACAAGTAATATTCCGGTTCTGGGATCTTTCCTGCAAAGTTCAGGATTTCAAGAATCTTTTTGCGGTAGGCAACGAAGAGGTCTTGTGTTCTTGCTCGCGGGAACGGCAAATCAATATGGATGACCTGCTCAATTTTAGAGGGGCGCGCCTTCATGACGACAACGTAATTGCTGAGGTAAAGCGCTTCGTCGACATCGTGCGTGACCATTACCATTGTGGTCTTGTACGTTTCCCAAAGCCTGTGGATTTCGTCTTGCATAGCCATGCGCGTGAATGCGTCCAATGCGCCGAGCGGCTCATCCAGAAGCAAAATGTTCGGATGCCCCACTAGCGCTCTTGCGAGACTTGCGCGCTGATTCATGCCGCCCGAAAGTTCGTGCGGGTACGATTTTTCAAAACCCTTGAGGCCTACGGTCTCAATGAATTCGTCGACGTCTTGCTTGTGCTCTTTGTAGATGTGACGTGCTTTCAGGCCGAGAGCGATATTGTCGCGGATGTTGAGCCACGGGAAAAGTGTCGCCTGCTGGAATGCAAAACCGCGATCGGCTCCGGGCTTTGTGACTTTTTTTCCATCGACAAAAACGCCGCCAGAAGTCGGTGTGGCAAGCCCTGCGATTTGTCGCAAGAGCGTTGTCTTTCCGCAGCCAGAAGGGCCGATTAAGCTTACAAAACTTCCAGGAGGAATATCAAGATTGACGCCGTTTAATGCGGTAACGGTTTCGCCCTCGTTGCTGATAAATGTCTTGACGAGGTCTTCAATATGAATTGCGCCTTTTAACTGTTCTTTATTTTCTGTTACCATTTTAACGTACCCTTTTGCCAATTCAAAACTTTATCGCGGAACTTGAAGAGGAGTGTGAGAATGAGCATGCAGTAAACTGCGATGACGATGATGCCTGCGTAAACGCCGCTGTAGACAAGCATTGCCTTTTGCCATGAAATGTACCAGCCAATTCCGTATTTTGCACCGAACATTTCTGCGGTCATGAGCGCCAAAAATGCATTGATGATGCCGTAGAAAACGCCGAGGAAAATTGAGGGCATGGCGGCGGGAATGCCAACGCGGAACACCTGGAAAGCGCCGCTTGCGCCGAGCGTGCGCGAAACTTCAAAGTAGGCTTTCGGGACGCTCTGGATTGCAGAACTTGTCATCAATGCGACCGAGAACCATACGGAAAGTGCAACGATAAATACGCTTGCGCCAAAGGGCGTCGGGAAAATCGTGAGTGAAATCGGGATCCAGATTGTTGCGGGAATCGGGCCGATGAGCTTGATGTAGGGATTCACCCAGTAATTGAATTTTTTGCTGAATCCGAGAAAAACGCCTGTGATAAATCCGATGACGGAGCCGTACACAAAGCCTAAAACCAATAGCTTTGTCGAGTGCCAAATGCATTTCAGGATGATGTCGTAGCCTTCGAAGAACATCGCCAAAATGTTGTCGTATTTCGGGAAAAACAAAACAGGCAAAAGAGCGTACTTGCCGATAGCTATATCGATGATGGCGACAACAACGCCGACGCCACCCCAAAACGGGCCGGAGTGTTCAAGCTTTGCCCTGAAATTTTTCAAGAAGAAGGAGACCACGCCAATAATAAACGTTGCGGTCAAGAAAAAATAAAGAAAGTAGCTGTAATAAGTGTCTTCTGCTTCGGGGTGTTCAATGTCGTCTTCAATCAGCACATGAACGAGAAACGCGATAACAGTGCCTAGAAATGGCAAAAATCTCTTTAAAATGTTAATCATTTCGTCTCCTTTGTATAACAATCGCTTGGGATAAAAAAATGGCCCCCTCCCATGTGAGGTTTCGGGAAGGAGCCAAACGCAGTGAGTCTTACTTCTTCAATGCGTAAACCTTGGTGGAGAGGTATTTGAAGCCGTTGTCTGCAGTAATGACGACAACGTTCTTGCCTTCGTTTTCCGGACGGGCCGCAACGATGGATGCAGCGTAGATGCCTGCTGCGCCAGAGGTTCCGAGGAACACGCCTTCGTGTTCTGCGAGTTCGTGGGCAACGCCGGTAGCCTGGAGCGTAGAGACTTCGATGTATTCGTCATAGATCGTAGAGTCTTTCAGCAGAGGAGGCGGTTCCGGGACGTTTGCGAACGGGGCAACGCCATCGATCACGCCGTGTTCTTCGGCTTCCGGGGTGAAGAAGCGGGAATCCGGAGTGGCCTGCACACCGACGATCTTTACGTTCGGATTGTGTTCGCGGAAGTACTTGGAAAGGCCATTGAGCGTGCCGCCTGTACCTGCCATGGACACGATGAAGTCTACCTTGCCATCCGTATCGGCAACGATTTCCGGACCGGTCGTGTAGTAGTGGGCGAGCGGGTTATTCTCGTTTTCAATCTGGTTGATGAAGAATGCGTTGTGTTCTTCGGCGTACTTGCGGACGTCGGAGAGCAAGACGGCGACAGAGAAAGAGCCTTCCTGCAAGAGCTTGCTTACATTCGGGAGGGAATCGTAGCCGAGGAGTGTTGCGCCGTAGGTCTTGATGACCTGTACGCGTTCTTCGGAACCACCTGGTTCAAAGAAGACCGTGAGCTTGTAGCCCTTGGCGGCTGCGATGGCGGCAAGGCCGATGCCTGTGTTTCCGCTTGTGATTTCGACGATTTCTCCACCCGGCTTGAGCTTGCCTTCGCGTTCAGCTTCTTCAATCATTCTGAGGGCTGCGCGATCCTTCACGGAGCCGGACGGGTTGAAGTATTCAAGCTTTGCGAGAATGTGGGCTTTGGCGTTGTGGTTTTTCTCGAAGTTGTGGAGTTCGAGGAGAGGAGTATGACCGACAAGTTCGGTGATAGAATGGTGAATATTGGACATCGTTACCTCTTTTAAATTTTTTAAATGTTTTTGATTAAAGACTTGGGCTCTTCGAAAGTCTCTGTAAATTTGTCTGTTTTTGCATCGTAGATGTAACCGTCAGGAATCTTGATTCCCTTCGCTTCGAAATCTGCGAAGTGTTTGTTGATGAATTTTTCAATGTTCAGCTTTGCCTTGAGAACGCCTGTCTGCTGGAGTTCTGTAGCGACAATCTTGAACGTGCGGCGAGCGGCCTTGCGGGACGGAATGTGACCGTAGCTTTCAAGCAACTTGGCGTTGAATTCCTGATTGCCGGCGACAACATCCTTGGAAAGCTGGAGTCTTGCTGCTTCTTGCGGGTTTGCTGCAACGAATGCGGAACCGCGGGCGACAGCGCGCGTGTATGCGGCGGCACCTTCAGGATTTTCTTTCCAGAGCTTGAGGCTCACGAATGCGACACAGCAATATTCCGGGGCGAACTTCGGGTCGGTAGAAGTGTCGAGCAACTTCTTGAAACCGTACTGTTCTTCTGCGGTGGCTGCGGTCGGGTCGTGCAATGCAATCACGTCGACGGCACCTTTTTCGAGGGCAATCGGCAAGTCGCTTGCGCCATAGACGATGAATTCCACATCAGCTTCCGGGCCGTCGGCAACAATGCCCAAGTCACGGAGTTTTCGTCTAAAAGACATCACGGAACTGTCGGACAAACCGATGACGCCCACCTTGGTCTTTCTGCCTTTCAGAGCGTTGAGGCTCTGGATGGCGGAATTTTTTGTCACGTAGAATTTTGTACAACCGGTATGGACGCCTATCACGAATGTAATCGGAAGTCCGTTCTGGATCGGCTGCAGTTCTGTTGCCAGGAGGTCGTTCCCTGCATCGACTTTGTTTGCGACGATGAGTTCGTTGATGGAATTCTTTTCGGCGTTCACCGGGACCATTTCGTACTTCTGCCCAATCTTCTTGAATTCTTCATCAAGGTAGCCCTTGAGCCAAGCGACGTGAACCGGGGCACTGCACAACACACCCGTGTAGTGCGCGATTCGGACGGGCTTGAATTCTGCGAAAACGCTAGTCACGCCGAAGATGAGTGTAGAGACGAAAGCCGTTTTGATGATGCTTTTGAAATTCATTGTCGTTTCCTCGTGGAAGTTTTAGAATGCAAATGTGGTCTGGAAAATGTAGCCGGAGTAATAAGCTCCATGGGCTGCATATTCAATGTCGGTGAACAAGGTCAGCGTCACGTGCGGGTTGATAGTGTAGGAGCTGCCTGCCCAGAAAGAGACATTGGATGAACCTGTTCCGGATGCTTTTTCGCCCTTAACTTTTGTGTCTGTCAACTGGCTTGAGTAAACCCAACCCGTAAACGGTGTGAATCCTGACTTGAATGCGTAATAGAATTCAAAACCGTAATCTGCGACGAGACCTCGAGTGGTGTTGTCGTGCTTGAATGGAATCGTCAATGCGAATTCGTTACCGATGCCAAATTGTTCGGTGATGGGCAAGTGCCATTGCACGCCAGTCTTGAGGCTGAATTCGTTGGTGGTAACTTTTTTTGCGCCCGTGGGGAAGTTGGCGTCGATGAATGCGTAGAAGTTCGGGTCAAAGGCGTACTTGAAACCCCAAGTGATGTCTTTGAAGCCGCTATTGCCACTTGCTTTATCGTGGTCGTCGGCAAAGAATTGGTAGCCCAGATTCTGAAGGCTGATTTCTAAGCCTTTAATAACCGTGAAGCGGGCATCAACGTCAAAATCCGTAGAATGGAAATCTCCGTTATACCAGTAATGGGCGCGCACGCGTGCTTCGCCGTGGTGCTCTTCAGGAATGTTGTAGTAATCCCAAGCGGCAAAAGAACTGGCTGTAGCAAGGGCGATTACAGATGCGATTTTCTTTACGTTAAAATTCATTGGTTAAACTCCTTAGATTCTTGATGGATTGCTATGCCACCAACATTGTGCGGGGCATCTCCTTACAAACGTTTTTGTTGATTTTAAGAGGCATGCGTACTGAAGATGACCTCCATTTTTATCAACTGAATGTGAATCGTTTCTGCGGTCTTATCCTTTTGAAATTGAGGGTGGATCGTTTTTTTTGATCCGCTTTTTTTATCGTTTCCTTGCGACGGGCTTAAAATTAAAAACCGCATTTGCGTTCTCAAAGACTTTGCGCAAGTGGATTTTTAAAATAGTTCAAAAAAGTTTGTCTTTAATTTTCTATGAATATTGGGGGTAATAGATAAAGATTATAGGAGGGCGCTTATTGGTGTGATACGAAAAACGCCCGCAGCGTAATGCTGCGAGCGCAGTGGTGTTGTTTGGAGACTTTTTAAATATTTTGATTTCTTGCGAGCGATTTTGGTTCTTCGTAGGTTTCCTTGAAAGTATCCGTTTTCAAGTCGTAGGCGTAGCCATCTGGGACTTTGATGCCTTTAGATTCAAAATCTGCAAAGTGCGCCTTGATGAACTTGTCAATGTCAAGTTTTTTCTTGAGAACGCCTGTTTGCTGGAGTTCCGTGGCGACTCGCTTGAACGTGCGAAGCGTTGCCTTGCGAGAAGGAATGTGGCTATATGTGTCCAGAAGTTTGGTATTGAAATCAAGGCTTCCAGTAACGATATCCTTTGAAAGCTGGAGACGTGCAGCTTCGCGCGGATTTACCGAGATGAATGCGGATGCGCGTGCGATTGCGCGTGTGAATGCTGCGGCTCCTTCGGGATTATTTTTCCAGAGTTTGAGGCTTACGAATGCAACACAGCAGTATTCCACGGCGAATTTCGGATCTTGAGCGGTGTCAAGCAACTTGGTGAATCCGTATTCCTCTTCGGCCAAAGCTGCAGTCGGGTCGTGCAATGCAATGATATCAACTGCGCCCTTGTTGAGTGCGAGTGGCAAGTCCGAAGCTCCGTAGACGATGAATTCGACTTCTGCTTCTGGGCCTTCTGCAATAACGCCCAAGTCGCGAAGCTTGCGCTTGAATGACATGATGGAACTGTCGGAAAGTCCGATGACGCCCACCTTGGTTTTGCGACCTTTCAAGTCTGTAAGCTTTTGGATTGTTGATTTCTTGGTGACGTAGAATTTTGTACAACCTGTGTGCACGCCCGTTACGAATGTAATGGGGAGACCATTCTGGATTGGCTGCAGTTCAGTAGCCAAAAGTTCGTTGCCCGCGTCGGCCTTGTCGGCAACGATGAGGTCATTGACTGATCCAGATCCTTCGGCAATAGGAATCATTTCGTATTTTTGTCCGATTTTCTTGAATTCTTCGTCAAAGTAGCCCTTGAGCCAAGCTGTGTGAACAGGGGCGCTGCACAAAACTCCTGTGTAATGTGCTATTCGGACGGGTTTGTTTGCTGCGAAGACGCTTGTGATGCCGAAGAAAAGCGAAATTGCAAATGCTGTTTTGATAGAGCTTTTTAAATTCATTTTTGTAACTCCTTAGTTTTGCATCGTTTAAATTGATGCTGTTTCTATTTAATCCGCTTTTTTATTCGTTTCCTTGCGATAGTTCAAAATTAAGAAGCGAATTCAAAAACTCAATACTTTTTTTACCGAAAAAAGTGAAAAGAATTAAAAAAGTTTGTTCTTTATTTTCTTTAGGTATAAGATGTAATGTGAAGTTTTTATACGTATATGTTTTCTTAATACGTAGCAAGCTAGATGCAATCCGTTGAAAAAAGCCTTCCCGCAGGGAGCTGGGGAAGGCGGAGATTGGAGTCTAATGGTAAAACCTTTTATTTCTTCAAGGCGTAAACCTTTGTGGACAAATACTTGAAACCGTTATCGGCAGTGATGACGACGATGTTCTTGCCTTCGTTTTCGGGACGGGCTGCAACAATTGATGCTGCGTAAATGCCTGCTGCACCTGATGTGCCGAGGAAAAGTCCTTCGTGTTCGGCAAGTTCGTGTGCAACGCCTGTCGCCTGCAACGTCGAAACTTCGATATATTCATCGTAAATGGAAGAATCCGTCAAAAATGATGGAGGTTCTGGAACATTTGCAAACGGAGCGACTCCATCGATCACGCCGTGTTCTTTGGAAAGCGGTGTAAAGAATCGCGAATCAGGAGTTGCTTGCACGCCTATGATTTTCACGTTCGGATTTTTTTCGCGAAAATATTTAGAAAGGCCATTCAACGTGCCGCCTGTCCCCGCCATTGAAACGACAAAGTCTACGTTCCCGTCGGTATCTTCCCAGATTTCTGGCCCAGTTGTATTGTAGTGGGCGAGCGGGTTGTATTCGTTTTCGCACTGGTTGATGAAAAATGCGTTGTGTTCTTTGGTGTATTTTGTAATGGCTTCAATGACGATGTTGTCTGAAATTGAACCTTCTTCAAGAGCTTTTTTTAGTTCGGGGATATCTTCGTAATCAAAAAGCTGTGCGCCGTATGTCTTGATGACTTGAACGCGTTCCTTGGAACCGCCCGATTCAAAGAAAATCGTGACTTTGTAGCCTTTTGCAGCTGCGATAGCGGCGAGTGCGATGCCAGTGTTGCCACTCGTGAGGTCTACAATTTCGCCACCCGGTTTCAATTTGCCTGTGCGTTCGGCTTCTTCAATCATGCTGAGTGCCGCACGATCCTTGACAGAACCTGTAGCGTTAAAGTATTCAAGTTTTGCGAGAATGTGGGCTTTGGAGTTGTGATTCTTTTCAAAATTATGAAGTTCAAGAAGCGGCGTGTGCCCAATAAGTTCTGTAATGGAATGATGAATATTTGACATTGAAACCTCACTGACTATTACCGGCTAAAAAGTAAAAATCGCTCTTTCCAAATCAAAGCTTTTTTATCTGTGAAAATGTAAAACCGAAAGAAATTGTTTGTTGCAATTCAAAGGCTGTATTGAACGTTATAGGATGTTTCTATAAAGGGGGGCGCTTACTTCGACTTCGCTCAGCATAGACTCCGGCGGGAATGACAGAACAGAGGCGGGAATGACAGAAGTGTGTGTGCTAAAAGAAAAACTCCCGCGAGATTTCTCTCACGGGAGCGTCCACGCCTAAGGAAACGAGGTAGCGGACTTTTAATCTAACACGTTATCTTGTGCCTTCCGGTTTCAAGAATTTATCGGTATCCTGTTCATACCACCACTTGGTATAGGGCAACTTGATTCGGGCGGCGAGGCTCTTTTCAAAGCTGCGATTCTTGATGGTGTCCAAGATGCTCTTTGCGAATCGGAGCGTTCCCTCGTAACCGAAAATCATATATTCGTCAGCGACGAAGAGTGCGGCGTAGCCTTGCTTGATTGCCCATACGGTTGTACCCGGGTGACGGCTAAAGTAAATATCCGGCTTGAAGTGGTTCAAGATACTGAGCACTTCGTAGTTCTGCTGGTCAGCCACGGAGAGCTTGAGGCCCTTCGGAGATGTCTTGAGCAAATGTTCGAGTGCGGGCGGCACCTGGCCGTTATCGTACTTGTAGTCGTAATGCCAAGCGAGGCCGTAAACTACTTCCATACCGAGCTCCTGCAAAACGCGGGTGACTTCGTAGGTGTAGCCCGGGCCCATGCCGATCACGGCGCGGAGTCCCTTGAGTTCTCTCTTGACTTCTTCAATCTGCGGCAGGTAAATGGCGCGCTGTCTTTCAATGTAGCGTTCCACTTCGGCTTCCTTGCCAATCGTCTTGCCGATAGCGCGGAACCAAGTTTCAAAACCGCTGATACCGTTCGGGTTGATCGTGCGCAC
>Ga0265298_10009745_pt1 | contig 11414 bp, 7 predicted proteins | sample AusTroGonzalo_MG_3_FD_193486 | JGI IMG/M metagenome (GOLD analysis project Ga0265298, IMG submission 193486) | Bovine rumen microbial communities from tropical cattle in Woodstock, Queensland, Australia - Gonzalo_01 | ecosystem: Host-associated > Mammals > Digestive system > Stomach > Rumen ...
CTTCTTGAAAACTTCATGAAGAGTAATGAATATGCTGAAAACAAGACTATCTATCTTAGAGGAGGCGAGACCTATTTCGTTACAGGTGGATTGCAAATCTATAAGGGCTTCAAGTTAGCAACCAACCCTTCTGATTTACAAGCTGGCAAGAAACGTGCCAAGGTCTATCTGTATCACAACATGATTCTCGACACCAGCGGTGGTTCATCTCCTTCGCCCGCATTCTTCATGTTGAGTCGTCGTCCTGAGGGCAGCGAGAACCCAATGATTACTATCGATATTGATAAGATTCAGATTGAGAACATAGACTTCGCAATTCCTATGGTTAACAACGTTGCCGATGGTACTGTCGTTACCAACAGCTACTTTATGAACATGTATTCTGACGGTATGGGATCTGTTGTTGAAAACATCACCGTCAAAGACTGCTCATTCCAAGGACTGGTAGGCGGATTCTATCGTGTTCAGGCAAACTATGGTGTACGCATCAAGGAGTTTACTGTCGACAATGTAGACTTCTACAATGGTGGTTACTATAATGCTGGAGGTCGTCGTTACAACTGGTTCCACGCTAATCCGGAAGCGAATGCTAAGATTAACATCTGGGAGAATTTCACAATGAAGAATTGTACCATCTATGACAACCCGCTGGGATATATGTTTAACCACAACAAACAGCAAAGTGTAGAATGGGGTGATGATATCCACTACAACATCACATTGGAAAACAACACATTCGTAAACTTCAATACTTGTAGCGTAGGTAACAGCTTCTTCTTCAACCTGCGATGGATTCCTGGTGGTTCATCATTCACCTTGAAGCGCAATCTCTTTGTGCTTACCCGTCAGGAAGGTGATAACCTTCGTGAGATGGTACAGGCTGGTTGCGACATCCGCACTATCAATGGAGACGAAACTGTAACACTTGACTTCGAAGACAATTACTCCACCAATGATTATCTTTATGGTGAGGTTATTGAAGAAGGTGGCATTGTCACCAAGGAAGGACAAATTTTCAGTAACACTGCCTCTGCTTTCGACTTTACTGGCAAAAACACCTTTGGTTCGTTGGAAAACAACTATACAGTCAATTGGGGGGCTGCTGGGTACAATGGTCTGACAGTGAAAGTGGCTCCAATATCTGCCAAGGACTTGATGGTTCAACCTAATCCTCCCCACATTATGACAGCCGAGCCTGATCACTATGACCACATGGAAGACGGTATTGACGGAACAGCAACTAATCCTGACATCAATATTCGTTCAGGTTATAAAGGTGGTATGGTTGACCTGCATTTCAAGAACTTCAATAACGTGCTTGTCGAAAAGCAGATTGGAGCTCCGAAGTGGCGCCAGCAATAATCACAAAGATTATCTTTTAAGGAGGGCGTGTAAGCCACACGCTCTCTTTTTTTACTATCATACAATATTTCAGATGAAGACCCATCAAATCATTTCCCTTATAGAAGCTATCCTTATCTGTTTATCAGTAAGCTTACCTACTTACGCAGACACTCCCCCAGCCTTCCCTGGAGCAGAAGGCTTTGGCATGTATACCACAGGTGGGCGTGGTGGAGATGTTATTCATGTTACCACCTTGGAAGATGGAACGCAGAAAGGCACTTTCCGATATGCATGCTCGCAAAACAAACGCAGAATAATCGTCTTTGACGTCAGCGGTACCATTCACCTGACCTCCGAACTCAGACTAAACCGCGATAATGTTACTATTGCTGGTCAATCAGCCCCAGGTGATGGCATCTGCATTGCCGACTATCCGTTTGTGGTATCAGCCAATAATGTCATCATCCGATACATGCGTTTCCGCTTAGGCAATAAGTATGTCGACAAACACGAAGGTGACGGATTGGGAGGTATGGACAAGAAAAACATCATCATTGACCACTGTTCTGTAAGCTGGAGCATTGATGAGTGCCTGTCTGTCTATGGAATGGAAAACATGACAGTACAATGGTGTATCGTCTCACAGAGTCTGCGCGCCTCAGGACATTCCAAAGGAAATCATGGATATGGAGGTAACTGGGGCGGTGCTGGTGCATCCTACCATCATAACCTATTGGCTCATCATGACTCTCGTACCCCCCGACTTGGTCCGCGTCCTGACACACAGACACGTGAACAAATGGACCTGCGAAATAATGTCATCTACAACTGGTGCGGTAATGGCTGCTATGGAGGAGAAGGAATGAAGGTGAATATAGTGAACAACTATTATAAGCCAGGACCAGGCACAGCCAAACGAAATACTTCCATCCAACAACGTATTGCCAGCATTAATATCCGTACGTCCGAATATACCAAACATAACACAAGTACACCAAACGAATGGGATGTCATGTGGCACGTATGGGGAAAGTTCTACGTGAATGGCAATGTGAACTCGAAGTACGATAATGTCACGAAAGACAACTGGACTTACGGCATGTATAACCAAGTAGATGCCAGCGGCAATGACGGAACATACACGCAAGCCACAAAGGACAGCATGCGAGTAGATCAGCCTATCGTCTTCCAGAGCGTGACCACCCATTCAGCCGAACAGGCATACGAGAAGGTATTGGCATATGCCGGTGCATCCCTGCATCGCGACTGGGTTGACGAGTTGATGGTCAGCGATACGCGTAATGGTGTGGCATCTTACACAGGAAAAACCAGCGGCGACAATCCTGGCATCATTGATTCGCAGGAGGACAACAAGCCGGCTGGTGCTGGCAACGATTGGGAAGCATGGCCCATACTGAATAGTCTTACTCCCCTATTGGATACCGATCAGGATGGTATGCCAGACGAATGGGAGACCAGTCATGGTCTTAATCCGAACGACGCTAAAGACGGAAAAAGCAAGAATGATGAAGGCTACACAAATGTCGAGGTGTATTTGAATTCTATCGTCGATTCCATCACTCTTGAACAAAACAAAGACGGAATACAACTCAATGGCCAAGATATTTATACGTCTATTCCATCTGTTATGTACAACAACAAGTTGGTAAATGAAACATTCCAAATCAACGGCTGTCCTGCTGGAAAGCTAAACAAAGGCCACATCTATATCGTTAACGGAAAGAAAATCATGATGTGATAAATGATGTTAGAAGAATGATATGACTTCAAAGTTAAAGGCTACCTTATTGGGGTAGCCTTTATACTTATATATAATATCGTTTTCCTAAGCATCTTTCTTCTCTTCAGAAGGCTTGGGGGCTTCCACAGCTTTCACTGCAGGCTTCTTAGCAGCAGGCTTCTTGGCAACAGGCTTCTTGGCAACAGGCTTCTTTTCCGTTGGTTGTTTCGTTGCTGGAGTCTTTACAGCTGCTTTCTTTGCTGGCTCAAGCTTTTCGAGCTTTGCCTTCAGACGAGTAATCTCCTTATCCTTCATCTCAATCTCATCACCTTGGTTACGGATAGTGGTGAGCAGTGAGTTGAGTTCTTCGTTTTCGATTTCAAGTGGATAGAGAGCATTTACTCTGTTGATGAAATCACCTAAGATGTTCATATAGTTAGTGAAAGCATCAAATGGTCCGCTATAGATACCGCGATCAAGACCTACGTTGGAAGGCTTTGTGGTCATGAAACGGAAGTTATTAGATGCTTGCAGATAGTCCCAGTCCTGGTTGATACGAGGATCATCCGCAATGAGCAGTCGATCGGCCACACTGTAAAGTTTGTTGAAGGCTTCACGCTGCATAGCGTTACCCAGCCAGCACGAACAATCGCGTTCCTCATCTACCCAACTCAGCGTATCAGGTACATCGATGGCACCCACACTCTTCATCTTCATACATATTTCCGTAGGCGTTGAGAACGTGATGCCTTTCTCCTTCGCACATGCGGGCAGTGCATGCAAGAAGTCAAGGATGTTAGAGCTGAGTGGCTGAGCAATACCCAAAGCAGAAAGTTCCATGAAGATATTGATAATCTGCTCTTCTTCAGGCAGATGGGCAATACGGTCGATATAAGCATCGGCAAAAAGAGGATAACCTTCCCACTCAGAGTTGTTAAAACGCAATGAGATATCATCGGACAATTCCACATCACGAAGCAACAGCTTCAGATTTGGAGCTATATTACAGTTGTATACATAGTGGGGAGACTTCCAACCCAGCACATGCTTAGCACCTTCGGTAAGCATACCCTTAAAGCCGAGGGCTGCTATCTGAGCACCAATATCATCACTATAGATCAGTGATGAGTTACGAGCTACCTTGGGCTCTTGTCCAAAACACTCCTTGATCTTGGCCACCTGCTTTTTCATATCGCGGGCAAAGCTCTGCTCGTTGGCCAATGAAGAAAGGCCATGACTGTAAGGCTCAGCCAAGAACTCCACGCAACCCGTCTCGTTCAATTCCTGCAACTTCTCAATGACCTGAGGAGCATGATACTCCAACTGTTCAATACCTGTTCCTGATAGCGAGAAAGCCACCTTGAAATAGTTGCCATTCTCCTTGATCATCTTCAACAGCGTGTTCAGTGCCGGCATATAACTGCGCTCAGCAATATCATTGATATTACGTTCATTCTCGTAATCATCATAGTAATAATGATCAGTACCGATATCGAAGAAGCGATATCTCTTCAGATGAATAATCTGATGTATCTCGAAATATAAACAAATTGTTTTCATATCAACTTAAACATTAATTATTATTTGTTGTAAAGGACACAAATTATTATAATTATTATAATTTCTGTCTATCATTCTTCCCAGCCGAGCGTGCGACGATAGAGTGTGCGAATCCAGCGGCCTACTTTCTCCCAAGTAATCTGGTCAACCTCATTCTTACCCTCATCCTTCAGATACTGGAAGAGCGAATCATTGGCACAGATTGAGTAGATCGCATCGGCCAATGCATGGATGTCCCAATAGTCGACCTTGATACAGTTAGTCAGGATCTCAGCACAGCCTGACTGTTTCGAAATAATAGAAGGCGTTCCACATTGCATAGCCTCAAGCGGTGAGATACCGAATGGCTCGGATACCGAAGGCATCACATAGACATCAGAGGCCTTCAGACACTCATACACCTGCTTGCCACGCATGAAGCCTGGGAAGTGGAAGCGGTCGGCGATACCTCGCTCGGCAGCCAAATAGATCATTGCATCCATCATATCGCCTGAACCTGCCATACAGAAACGAACGTTACGGGTGCGATGCAGCACCATGTTGGCAGCCTCAACAAAGTACTCAGGACCTTTCTGCATCGTGATACGTCCAAGGAACGTTACCACCTTTTCCTTACCTGTATGGTCCTCACGAGGAATATCCTGATACTCCTGTGGAAGAGGATAAACGGCATTATGAACGGTGAAGCACTTGCGCGGATCCTGATGATACTGATTGATAACCGTCTGACGAGTCAACTCAGACACACACATGATGCAGTCGGCATTGTCCATACCATTCTTCTCGATAGAATAGACTGTAGGATTCACCTTACCACGCGAACGGTCGAAATCAGTAGCATGAACATGGATGCACAAAGGCTTACCAGACACCTGCTTGGCATGAATACCTGCAGGGAAGGTCAGCCAGTCGTGAGCATGAATAATATCAAACTCTTCCGTGCGAGCCACCTGTCCTGCAATAATTGAGTAGTTATTGATTTCCTCATGCAGATTACCCGGATAACCGCCTGCAAACTCCATACAGCCAAGGTCGTTGACATTCATGTAGTTGAAATCGGCATAGATATGGTCGCGCAACTTAAAGTAATATTCAGGATCCATGATATTGCCTACGCGCTGCTTCACATAGTCGTAGTTCACATCGCGCCAAGCAATAGGCACAGCATTCATTGCGATGATACGAGCTGCATGCTGGCTCTCATCTCCAAAGGGATGAGGCAGACAAAGTGCAATCTCCATATCACCTTGAGCTTTCAGCCCCTCAGAGATACCATAATTTGCAGTGGCGAGTCCACCAAATACGTGAGGAGGATACTCCCATCCAAACATTAATACTTTCATAGTCGTCCCTCCTTATTTCTGGTAAGAATATTTCTCCAATAGTTTCATCGTGCGCAGGATCTCGGCCACATTCATTGCAAATGACATTGCACCACGTCCGTGGAAGGGCGGGTTTCCGTCGAACAGTTCTGAAATAGTACCGATGGCATGATAGTCAATCTCATCCTCATAGCCCACCATCTGACGCTCAACGAACGAGAGACGCGTGCGCTTGTAAAGCTTCAGACAAGCTTCCATATAGAAGCCACCCAGCCAAGGCCAAGCCGTTCCCTGATGATAAGCATAGTCGCGTTGCGTCTGCGGACCAACATACATAGGGTTGTAGCCGCCGCTCTTCGGCGAGAGCGAACGCAGTCCCTTCGGCGTAAGCAACTCGCGCGTACATATATCTACTACGCTTTTCATCTGCTGCTGATTCAGCGGAGAGTAGTCGAGTGCTACAGCGAAAATCATGTTGGGACGAACGCTCCAGTCCATCATATTGCCATCCACATAGTCAAGTAGATAGCCATACTCGTTGACAAACGTGTCAACAAACGACTGTTTCGTCTTTGCAGCAATCTGCTCCAACTTCTCAGCGCCCTTGACATCGCCCTTCTCGGCAGCCATAGCAGCACAGAATTTCAAGGCGTTGTACCAAAGGGCATTAAACTCAACGATATAGCCCGAACGAGGTACAACGGGACGTCCGTTAGCCGTAGAGTTCATCCATGTAATAGCCTTGTCGCGACCGTCGGCATACAGCAATCCATTGTCGTCGAGTTGCATCTTGGGATGCTTGTCGGCCAAGATATACATAACGATATCCTGCAACAGTTTTCCGTATTTTTCGAAAGCCCTGTCGCGACCAGCATATTTTGCGTACTGCTGAATGCTCCAAACGGCCCACAAGGGCACATCGGGCTGATCCATTTCATATATCTGAACTGAGAGCGGTTTCTCTTCCATAAACTCGCGAAGTCCACGTTCAGCCGTCTGCATCACCAACTCGAAATAATCCTGTTCGCCGATGGCAAGCGTCAGACCTGGCAGAGCGATAAACGTATCACGAGCACGGCACTTGAACCAAGGATAGCCAGCCAACAGATAACGGGTATCATCAGCCTTGCGATTATGAAACTGATGAGCGGCCGTTACCAAACAGTGATAGAAGTTATCACGCGGCACACGTATGGCCATCTCTTTTTCAAACAGTGTATTCAGTGACGAGGGCTTTATCTGTGATGTTGAGGCAGCAAAGATGATGCTCTCCCCCTTCTTGATGGGCACCTCGAAATAACCGGGGACATACAGGTCCTCATTGGAAGCATAGCCACGCTCCTGCTCTTTAGGATACTCAATGCCACGATACCAATCGGGCTGGAAAATGAATTCGTTCTTCTTCGAGAACTGCATGAACAGGTCGGGGTAGCCCTTATACATGCAGGTCTTAATACCATTCTCCACCTGACTATACTCGCGGCTGGCCACTGAGTTTTCATGGGTAAAAGCACGCACAGAACGGAAAGCCAGGAACGGACGGAAACGTAATGTGGTAGCTGAGTGTGCATCCTCAAGGGTGTAACGAATCAAGATACGGTCTTCATATGCCTGGAAGATAGATTCGCGCTTCAGTATAACGCCTCCCACGCGATAGACCGTTGTAGGTATCTGAGTCGCATCGAACTCACGAATGTACTTGTGTCCTTTCGGACTGTAATTGTTGCCCTGATACTTATGGAGTCCTAAGTTGAATTCAGCTCCATGCTGAACGACCGTACAATCCAAAGACGACAAGAGCACGTGGTTCTCATCGTCAATCTCAGGCACTGGTACAACCAGCAAACCGTGGTATTTGCGCGTATTACAATCGACAAGCGTCGACGCGCTGTAGGCACCAGATCGGTTCGTGCGGAGCAATTCGCGGCGTAGTGACTCCTCCAGATTTGTCATCACGGCTTTTTCAAATCGCAAATAACTCATAGTTCCTATTTTAAGGTTATATAATAATTGATAGCTTATAGATTGCTTTCAAAAGTACGAAAATAAAATGGTCCGACAAAATAATTGATAAGATATTTTCATTTTTTCATCAAAAAAGAACTATTTCGCACTTTTTTCTTTGCTATTTGACAGTATTTTCGTAATTTTGCCATCTCTTCAATAAGTGACACAAAACATGTTCCTGTGGAAAAAGAATTCGACAAATCAGAGATAGCGGAGTCCGTTCACATGCTTTGGGACCCTCTCACCGACGAGCAGCGAGAGCTGTTTGTTGCCAATATTTCAATCCTTCATTTTCCTCACGAGGATGTTTTGTATCGTGAAGGTTCTTCGCCCCAACACCTGTATTATTTGTTACAGGGAAAGGTGACGATGCGCCGCGAGGGTATCGGTGGACAGGTAAGAATCATACGCATGGTGGAGCCCAACACAATCTTTGGCTACTCAGCCGCCCTAGAAGGCTGTAACCACAAGATGACCGCCACCGTCAGCAGCGACGCCTTGATTCTCTGCATCCCCATCAACCTGATGTTCTACTTCATCATGGAGAACAGCGATTTCGCCATGCTTTTCCTGAAAGACCTTTCCGTTCTGCTCGGTCTTTCCATCGACAGAATGATGAGCCTCACGCAGAAGCACGTGCGCGGCCGACTGGCTGAGACGCTGCTGAGCCTGAAAGACAAATATGGAATGGACGAGGACGGACAGACGCTTTCCATCTATCTGAGCCGCGAGGAGATTGCCCAGATGTCAAACATGACCACCAGTAACGCCATTCGTACACTTTCAGCTTTTGCACAAGAGGGACTCATCAGTTTCGTTGAAAAGAGAATCAAGTTCAACGATACAGAAGCTCTTCAACTTATTTCCGACAGAGGATAGTTGACCGCATGCTTAGCCAGAAGCTGATAGCTAAGGGGGAGAAAAACTTAATCAGGAATCAAGAAGTTCACGACCTCAGGCTCTACCTGCAGACGGTAGGGGCCGACAGGCGTTTTCAACAGGCGGCCGTCGATACCTACGGTGGCACGCTTAGCATCATCTACGATGATTTCCTGCGTACGGAACGGGTGTACGGAACGATGGTTCAGAAAGCGACCTGTAATGAGAAGCCACAAGCCTGTCAGCAACTGCGTGGCCTGCGGATTATAGACAACTGAGACATCAAGCATACCATTATAAGGCACCGCATTGGGCGTTTGCCCATAGCCAAGAGCATTACCTACACATACGGTCATCACCTTGCGGTCCACAACATCAGTATTGATACGGATGCGCATCTTATATTCCATGCGGTGGAACAGCATAACTACCAGCGAGCTGATGAATGAGAGCGTACGAGAGCCAAAGAGTTTGCGAGTCTGGCGCCGCAGGTTCATGATGTCGGCAGTCATACCGATATTTATACAATTCAGGAAATAGCGATGACATTTCTCATGACTCTTGTCCGTATAGCGGATGCAGCCCAAATCAATCTTCCTCACCCTTCGTTTCAGAAGCCATTCAATGGTTTGCTCGTCGTTCTTTTCCTCATAGCCCCAAAAACGTGCAAAATCATTCAAGACACCATTGGGGATAACGCCCAGCGACACCTCATCGCGCACGCTCTTCTCCTCCTGCATCAGACAGTTTACGGCATCGTTCAGAGCCGAGTCGCCACCTACGATAATAATGGTCTTATAGCCATTGTTGATGAACATCGTGACCAGTCGGCTCACACTATCGGAGTGCTCGCTCTGCACCACATCATACACCACCCCACGTGCATCGAGCAGGAGTTTCAGGTTCTCCCACCGTTTCCGTTTGTTGGTCGCACCTGTTTTCGGACAATACAGGATACCCCATCGTGTTGATTCTACTGCCATTGGTAAATTATCGCTTTGCTTCTGAATTGTTTCGGTTTCGATGTGCAAAGGTACGAATAAGCGAGCGTAAAACAAAAGAATATATTCTTTTTTTTACCGAGCGGGAGTATCTTAGCTGAGTTTTACTCAGCAAAAGGTAAGTCTTTATCGGGAAAACACCAACTTTTTGAATAGTTTTTTCTTCAAGAACACCCACCACCCTTTCATTTCCGCCTGTCGGAATTGACGGATTTGACGGAATGGGCGGAAAGGACACACCAAAAGGTAACGCCAAACCGCTGGGAGAAAATGAAGGGATGTTCAGAGTAAATGACCGAAACGCTGGGAGTAAATGACGAAAACGCTGGGAGTAAATGACGAAAACGCTGGGAGAGAATCCTTGGAACGCTCATAGAGAAGTCGGACATCGCTAACGGAACATTTCCGACAATTCCGTCAATTCCAACTGGCGGATAGCCTCAACCTTCTGTTCCATGGGCAGCGTGGCGTCAATCCAATGGATCGTGAAGCCGCGCCGCTCCATGCCACGAAACCATGTCATCTGACGCTTGGCAAACTGGTGGATGGCTATCTCAAGCTGGCGGAACATCTCGTCGAACGAGAGGCGGCCAATGACGTATTCCGTCAGGTATTTGTATTCCAAACCATAATAGATAAGGTCGTCGGCAGGGATTCCTTCGGCCAGCAACGAGCGCACCTCATCGACCATTCCCTCGTCGAGTCGGGCCTTGAGGCGACGGGTAATCTTCTCGCGGCGCAGGTCACGGTCGATATCCACGCCTATGATGAGCGAGTCGATGGCAGGCAGTTCGCGCAGCGGCATGGGGTGCTCGCGGTTGTAGGTCTCGATTTCGATGGCTCTGATGGCTCGCTGACAGGAGTCCACATCGGTCTTGTTGTGCATCACGGAGCCGTTCTCCTTCTTCAACTGCTCAAGCATTTGGGTGAGCTCCTCCAGCGATTTGCCCTCCAAGCGGTCGCGCAGCTCCTGATTCTGAGGCACTGGCGACAGATGATAACCCTTGAGCACGGCCTCGATATAGAGTCCCGTTCCGCCACAGAGTATGGGCTGACGGCCTCGACTGAGGATGTCCTGATAGGCATCGTAGAAGTCCTGCTGGTACTGGAAGAGGTTATACTTCGTGCCAGGCTCGCAGATGTCGATGAGATGAAAAGGAATGTCAACGGGGGAGCCGTCGACCACAAGGCGATAATCTGCGAGGTCTTTGCCTGTTCCGATGTCCATGCGGCGATACACCTGACGCGAGTCGGCGGAGATAATCTCTGCTCCGATGGCACCATCCACACGAGGCAAACTATAGGCCAAGGCGGCTGCAAGAGGGGTCTTGCCACTGGCCGTAGGTCCAAGTATGGTTATCAATCGTTTGTTCATGCAGGCAAAAGTACACAAAAAAAGCCACCCGACAAAATCGAGTGGCACTATTTTTATATCTGAGTGATATTATTTCAGCTCAGCGAGGTACTTAATGGTGCGAACCATCTGAGAAGTGTAAGAGTTCTCATTGTCGTACCAAGCAACAACCTGTACGAGAGAGTTGCCGTCACCAATCTTAGAAA
>Ga0265298_10009747_pt1 | contig 11413 bp, 9 predicted proteins | sample AusTroGonzalo_MG_3_FD_193486 | JGI IMG/M metagenome (GOLD analysis project Ga0265298, IMG submission 193486) | Bovine rumen microbial communities from tropical cattle in Woodstock, Queensland, Australia - Gonzalo_01 | ecosystem: Host-associated > Mammals > Digestive system > Stomach > Rumen ...
TCGCAGAGGAACAACATGCAACTCTCGCCATTTTTCAGGCGAAAATGCCCAATGCTGACTTTGTCGGTCGAAACGCCGTTGGTACGAATGTAAATGTCAGGCCAGACACTCAAAACGGTGGTCACAGTGATGTCGTCCACGGAAATCGAAGTGCTATAGCCACCTCCTTTGGCTGTAATGTAGTCTTCTGATACTTCAATCGTTGCTGGTTTGCTGCCTTTGAAGAAGAAAAACAATATCACGGCAAAAGACACAACGGTAATGATGATGGCAATCCAGTTTTTCTTCCTTTCCTTCTTGCCCTCCTCCCCTTGCAGGCCCAAGTCGTAGCGTCTGCTCAGCAGGAAGCAGGCAATGACGAGGGCAAGAATGGCCACAAGTTCCATCACCAAATGAAAACCGTATGACAAATGCACCAAGGTGAAAATGCCGCCAAGCAGCACTATCGCCCCGCCGCAGACGAGGAACACATTGCGAAAACCGAGCTTCAAGCCTTCCAAATCGACTTTGGCCAAACGTTTCTTCGACATGGTGTTCACACCCGAAATCAGCATCGGGTTACGATACACTGCCCAGCCCGAAAGCATGAGGATTACGCCCATTATTAAATCTATCCAGAACATAGTTTTACTTTTTACTCATTATTATTGACAAAAACACAACTACAGCAACCATCACCACCATAACGATGACGGCGGTAATCTTCGCTGCTTTATTCATGTAAAGGCTGTAATAGCCCTCACCGTTCTCGTCACGACCGAAGCCGTTGCACCTACGCATGGCGATAAACAAGGGCACCGCCATAGCCAAGCAAATCGCCATCATCACCAATCCGCTGGTATCATCATCAATGACCTTGAAGGCCGAAAGCAAACCTGCGACAATCATCAGTCCCCCTGCCACCCCAAAGGTGATGGCGACAGCCCTTTTCAGCCCCTCAATGTCAACCAATGCCTTCCTTTCGGGCGGCATCTCGCCATAGGGATTGATCCAATTGGGATTGCGGTAAATCAGCCAACCGAGAAGCATCAATATTAAACCTGATATGACAAAGTAATATACCATAAGTAACTGTTCAAAATTAATATGCACTATAAGTTGTTTTGACTCGGGACACGAGACTTCGGGACACGGGACATGTTGTCTCGCGTCTCGTAGTCCCGCGTCTCGCGTCTTTTATGTAAACTGAATCTGTTCATCTACTTACAATAAATAAATAAAACCACAGTCAGCACAAGCCCGATTGCGAAAGTAACAAGCCCAGCCTTGCTGAACTCTCCCGTAAAACGCCATTTGGCGATGACCAACACCAGGCAAAGACCACAAGCAGGTATCAGCATGGCATGAAATGATTCCAAATGGAAGACGATTTCAAGCAACGCCGCCACCACCCAAGCGAGTCCGGTAGATAAGTAATTGACCATAAAGAACTTCTGCATTCCCGCCTCGTATTCAGTGCCGCGCTGCTCTGCCATCACTCTTCGCATACCTCGGTCTTTCTCGGGATGTCGCATGACACGAATGGCAAACCATATCGGGATGGCAACCAGAAGAAGCAACAAGGCTATTAAAAAGATTAAAACCACCGTTTTCATAGCTTTTCAATTTTACCATTCAATTCCTCAATAAGTAGTTTGGTTTCTTCCGCTGTTTTGCGGTTGACGAGAATCAAGCCGTTGCGGGTGTAAAGCCTCAAATAAGGTGCCTCTTTTCCCAAAAGGTAAAACGTAGCCTCCGAGCCGTCTTTCAGGCGGAACTCACCTTTCTTGCTGCCACCAAATTGGTAGCCTGCCTTACAATACTTTGTTTCAGGCAATTCGGTGACAACTTTAACGGAATCAATGCTTTCATAATATACAGTCATACCATGGTCGCCTTCTATGGAAAGCATTTCGGGTCCCACTTCAACTTTGCTTTCTTTGTACGATATAGCCCATCCAATGATTACGCCAAAAAACAAGACCGCAATAAGCACCCATTTCCAAATCTCAATCTCACCTGTGACTCTTTGCTTGGCATACAGAAACATGGCTCCCGAAACAAATGCTGAAAACAGCATGAAATAAGCCACTTTGATGCCAAAAGCCAGTCCCATCAAACCCGAAAAGATGAACAATGCGCCCGTAACAAGATAATTGATGAAGTAAAGCCGCTGTAATTCAGGATTCTCAGCCACATCAACATAGTATTTGGATTTCCATCCTTTGGGAGAAAACGGTTCCCGATTCCAAATCGAAACGAGCCGAAAAGGTTTTCTGATGCGTACCCTATCGGGAATACATCTGATACGGTATGCATTCAGTATCGAGACAATGCCTATTATTATGCTGACGAGGTTGCTCATTGTTGTTCATGTATTGCCTCGCTTTACGTCATTGCGAGGAGGAGCGACGAAGCAATCTAGGCCATAAGTATTACCATCAAAGGATTGTCTAGACTGCTTCGTGCCTCGCAGTGACGCAAAACGGCAGTCCGTTTTTAGTATAGACTTCCCGTATTCACCACCGGCTGTGCCGATTCGTCAGCGCAGAGCACCACCATGAGGTTGCTCACCATGGCAGCCTTGCGTTCCTCGTCCAATTCGACCACACCGTCGGTCTTCAGCTTGTCCAAGGCCATCCTGACCATCGAAACGGCACCTTCCACAATCTTCTCGCGGGCCGAGATGATGGCCGCCGCCTGTTGACGACGCAGCATAACCGCCGCAATTTCAGGCGAGTAGGCCAAGTAGTTGATACGTGCCTCAAGCACTTCCAAGCCTGACATGGCGAGACGTTCGTTCAGCTTGCTGAGCAGCACATCATTGATTTCCTTGCCGCCCGAGCGGAGCGTCAGTTCGCCACTTTCGGCCTCGTTCTCGTCGTAGGCGTACATGCCAGCCACCTCGCGCAAGGCAGCGTCGCTTTGCACTTGGATGAAGCTCTCGAACGCCCTCATGCGGTTGCTGACCGTCACAGGAGCCGTGCCCGAGCCGCCACCAGCCATCGTCTGCGAGTCAATTTCGAACATGGCTTTGTAGGTGTCCTTCAGTTTCCAAACGAGGATTTGCCCAATCATGATGGGGTTGCCCGTCTTGTCGTTCACCTTGATGTTGTCAGGGTTAAGGTTGCGGGCGCGCAGCGAGACCTTCTTGGAGGTCATCAGGAAATTGACCCAGTAAAAGCCGGTCTTGGTGAAAGTGCCTTTGTACTTGCCAAAAAACAGCATGACCAAGGCCTCGTTTGGCTCCAACTTACGGAAACCGATAGGCAGGATACAGGCCAGCAATAGGCCAATAACTGACAAAATCGGAGTAGTCAACTGACCATTGGCGAATGCAACTAAGCCCCAAACGCTCAAGGCGATGATGGCGAGTTCAACAAACAACGCGATGAATCCGTTCATCGCAAAACCTTTGAATTCAAATTCTTTCGTTTCCATAATGATATTATTTTGATATTAGTTTGATACTGCAAAGATAGTATATTTTTGAAACATGCAAGAAAAAAATGCACTTTTTTTGAAAAAAATCTGCTTTTATGCACTATTTTTGCGGTGACAAATCGAAGTAAATCATAAAACTTGTTCAATATGAAGAAATTAGCATTTTTCGGGGCCTTGGTCGTAATGATGATGACCAGTTGCTCAACCTTGAAAATCGTGGACCAAGCTGCCGCCGTGAACGCCGGAGCCGCCGCCGTGCAGGCCCTCACCATCAGCGATGCGCAGATTAAGCAGTTGTGCAGCCAATACATGGCCGAGACCGACGGACAGAACACCATCCTGCCTGCCAGCAACGACTACACCCAGCGCCTCGACCGCATCATGGCCCGTTTCCACAACATCAGCAACCTGAGCCTCAATTACAAGGTGTACCAGTCGAACACCGTCAACGCTTTTGCCAGCGGCGACGGCAGCGTGCGCGTCTACACTGGCCTGATGGATGTCATGAACGACGATGAGGTTTTCGCCGTCATCGGACACGAGTTGGGACACCTTATTAATAAAGACGTCCGTGACGCCTACCGTGCCTCCTACCTGATGGTGGCTGCCCGTTACGGCATCGGAGCCTTCAACGAGACCGCTGGCGCCATTTCGCAGGGCTTCCTCGGCGACCTCGGACAGCAATTGGCCCAAAACGCCTACTCGCGCCGCCAGGAGACCGAAGCCGACGAGACCGCCTTCCAGTTCTGTGTCGCCAACGGTGTGGACCCCTTCGCCATGTACCATGCCCTCAACGTGCTCATCTCACTGAGCGGCAACGGAGGCTCACAAGGCACTTTAGCGGAACTGCTATCCACCCACCCCGACACGCAAAAACGCGCCACCCACATCAAGCAAATGGCCGAGGCTGCAGGCTACAAAATGAACTCGACTGGCAGCAGTTCGGGAGGCACGAAAACCTCAGGCACCACCACCACTACTCCCAAAAAGACCGTCAAGCCGTCGCAAAACAACAATGGAAACAACAACAGCAATTCCAACGGCTCGGGCGGAAAAACCATCAAAGTGGGAAAGAACTGAGCGGTTGCAGAAAAAACGAGAAGCCGAGGAGATTGCTCTTCGGCTTTTTTCGTTTGAGCTACAGGGCTATCAATCAAAAAATTGACCCAAAAAAGAAAAAAATCGCATTTTTTTGTGCAGGGTATTGAAAAAAGGTGTAATTTTGCAGCGTCTAACAGAGACATGGACTAGTAGCTCAATTGGATAGAGTCCCTGACTACGGATCAGGCGGTTGTGGGTTCGACTCCCGCCTAGTTCACAAAAGGTTCCACAAAACGAACCTATTTTTTTGGCCCATTCGACTAGCGGTTAGGTCGTAAGTTTCTCACACTTAAAACAGCGGTTCGATTCCGCTATGGGCTACCTAACCAAGCCTTAACTTGTTGAAAATCAGAGTTGAGGCTTTTTTATTGCCCGAAAACTGCCCGAACATCGAATTTGCCCGAAACGAAAAACCGCCTGCCAATCACTTGACAGACGGTCACACATTTTCACCGTATGGAACGGCGCAGCAAAAGTACAACTTTTTTCCATACAAATCATTGAACGAAATCTTGTTCACCTCTCACCTGCCACTATTACGTAAAACCCTTATTCCATAACATAAGATTAGCCTTTCACTATTCTGCGCATAATATCCTCAAGTTTTATCTCTATCTTTGTGAGTTCTCCAATCGTTTGATTCATCTCTTGGACTACAGTTTCGGACACCACACCACTTTTGATACAGATATTGGCATAGTGAGCCAGTTGGTTGATGTTGTTACCTATCTTCTGCATTTCATGAATCTGCGTTTTATACTCTTTCAGAAACTCAACAGCGTTGATGGTGGCCTTCTCACCGCCAAACAGTTTAGCACGGATGTATCCCGATACCGTCCGGCCAGAGCTGGAAGCCATTTCCTTTAACCGACTCTTTTCTTCATCTGACATGCGGAACCAAATCCGCTTTTTCATGCTTTTCATATTCCTAATGTTTGAAAATTGAGTTGCGAAATTTTCATCTCCCAAAGCCTTGAGGCTTTGGGCAAGATTTGTTTTTGTCAGCACAAAAACACATCTTGCAATCAAAGCCCCCACAACAAAAATCCGTCCTGTTTAGGAGAAGAATATTTTCCATTTTGTCTATTGTTTGTAAATAATTTCGGCCACAAAAATACTAACATTGTTTCAAACGGGAAATCCCTTTTCCCCTTGTGTTATCGCTGGTTTTCAATACACTTTTATACATTTATATATTTATACATTTTAATATTTATATATTTGTATATCTCAATATTTATATATTTCTAACTTTTATAAATACACTTTATTACTATGTAGGTTTTTGTTTTTGTTATAAAGCAGAAATATAACTATTCATAATCATAAATATCTCTATTTCCATATTTCTACATTGATCGCCGATGCATAACCAAGTTAATATTGCGCTGCGGAACGGTAGCACAGCCAGACACAAGACAAAAGTTTCATTGCAGCATAGATCTCCATGGGATGGTGATAGTTTTTGAAAGGAGTTGTTCAACTTTTTGATAACTCATCCCAGGACCAATTGAAAACAGATAGGGCTGATGGGAAAGGGGTTATTTCAACCACTTTCTGTATTTAATCCAGACACGGAGCCAGATGCGTGCGATGGCATCAATGGCATCGCAGAATATCATCTTGCTGTACTTGTCGAAGTCCTGCCCCCACTCGGTCTGCTCCATGAACTCTTGCATGGTCTGCGTGTTCTTGAAGGTTTCAGGAACGAGGTAGTAGGAGAACAGATAGGAGTATTGCGAGACGGCACTCATAAAGTCCCATGTGTTGCCGTTGTCGCCTCCCCAACCGTGAATATACTTTCGTGTGGCCACATCGTTCTCAACATCCAAAATGAAGGGTGTAGGATTAAGCGGTAGCGGATAGCCATCGGGGTCGTAGAAGAAACGGTTGTTGTCCTTGTCAATCTTGTAGGACTTGTTGACCTGGTCTTCCCATTTCTTCTCGATAGCTCCGTGGATGCCCTTTTCGTCAGAGAATGGGCGGGCATCACAATGCAGCGGCATGTGACAGTCAGCAACGTAGTGGCTGAGGATGAAGAAGCGCATAGCGATATGGTTTCCAGTCGTGGCGATGGGACAGCCCCTATCCTCGCGGTGCAGCATCTTGAAGTTGTCAACGATGCTGTGGGAAATGGATTCGCAGCGGTCAGCGCAGTTGCCGCTGTCGAAAGCATAAGGCTTGTTGAACAACGGCGATGACTTGCGCATCTTCTCGTAGATGGTATGGGTGGAAGGCAACTTGCCGAATGTAGTATAGGGGCCATCGTCCGAAGGATGGTACTTGACAATGTGGCTGGTGCTCATGTCCTTGAACACCTCATCAGGGTACCAGGCACCTTGTATGACGAAGTCACGATAGTTCTTGAACCATCTGACCAAAGCTTTTGCTTCCTTGCGTACATCTTCGCTGACACCCTTAATGACGGATTGGTCTTCTGTGGTGGCGATGACTTCCAATCGTTTGATAGCCATGAAGGCTATCCATGCGTGTGAGTATTTCTTCATGGTATTTGTATTTTAAGGCTTCAAAGATAGTAAAAGTTTTCAAGATGGTAGTTGTTCAGCCGTTGGCGGGTTTTTTGTCAGGTTAGGGCTTCAGCTGTGGGTAAGGCGCGACGGCCTTTCATAAGATTTCCAGAGAAGTAATGACTTTCAAACGACGTATGGCCGCGCTGGGCATGTGTCGTTTTTCTTTGTAGGATGTTTTCGTACTAACGTGCTATCGTTATTCGTGCTTACGAATTGGCGAAGTAGTTAATGCATAAAAACGACTCTTGCACAGGGCGATTTAGAAGTGGTGCTGGCCGTCGCGCGGGGCTGGGCGGTGTTGCTGACAAGCAGAGTGGTCACCCGCAGGAACGAGGAAAGCCACCCTGCATGGTAGCATTACCGAATAGCATTATAGGTAAAGTGAAAGCCTGAGCTCTGCAAAAACTGTGACAGCGGCGGTTAGAAATATTTTTGATGAGTTAAAATAGATGATAAACGATCGAATGTGATTATAATTTGCGTTTTGCTATTTCATCAACTACATCTTTCTTTAACTGTTTTAGTTCTTTTGAATTATCAGAATTAATTTCCTCAATTTCATGAATAATTTGGTCATTGTTAGATGAATCAGATCGCACCTGCTCTCTAAAAAAGTTCAATTTTGCTTTATTTATCAATTCTTTATCACATTTTTTCTCTATAGCAAAATCAATAGCTTTTTCATACCAAAACGTTCCTTCTTCAACATTGTTTTTCCTGAATTCATTTAATCCTTTTGTGGCATATAAACATAGTTTAATCTCTTTGGAAAGGGAAGGACTCTCTGTTTTTATTTTTGACAACACTTGATCTGAATCATGTGTTTTACCAGCTAATGAATATGAATATGCGAGATTATTTAATAGAGCTATATCGTTTGGATTAGACACAAGACCTATTTTTAAGACACTAATAGCAGTTTCGTAATCGTGCAAATAGGTGTATGCCATTTCTGAAGCAAATTGTATAGGCCTTTTTGTAAAAGGCATGTCAGAAATCCAATCTAAAGCACTAAATAATGCTAAATCATACTTATCCATATAATATGCCCATCTAGAATCAGCCTCATACTTATTTGTGAGATAATCATAATTAGAAAACATCATGTTTATTCCAGGTACTTCCGAAACAAGCCATTTTGCTTGAGCTAAACAATTGTCGTTGGGTTGAATCAAACCTTTTTTAAAAAATGTCTTACAATTATTTACACTGCCATTTATCAGTTCAACTGTCCCAATAGCGCCTGCTAATTCACTAATACTATTTGGTGAGTAGTTGTTTGAGTTAATTATAGACTTTCCAACTTTTATAAATCTTGAATTCCTGCCTTGAAGAGAGTTTATTGCGATTTCGGATGCTAACAACCATGGATCTGTTTTTAACCAAGGATTATTTATAACAACATTATGGGCCTTGTCAAATTCTTCGATATGTAAATATAATCTTGCAGCTGATCTGGAAACATATCGTGATTGTGGAGCAAGATGTACAGCGATATCCATAGCTGACTCCGCTTTCTTAAAATTCCCTAATATAGTATAATTCCAAGATAATTCACAATATGCAATTGGATTATACAGAAATAATTTGTTATTCTTTTTAATAACTCTGATTTTTTCTTTGGCAATACTATCTTCATTAGAGATGTGAACCAGTTTTTTTTGAATAGGATAGTTGATTGTTTGCTCCCCATCCTCTTGTTCTTGGCATATTATGCCAAAAGCAGTATTGATTTGTGATGAGGTTGCTTTGTCTTGATTCTCTAAAATATATTGGGCGGCTTTTTTTACTTCTGGTAATTCGCTTTGACCATTGGTAATAGCTGCACTTATAAGATCAGAAGCAAAAGGGATTGTTTTGTTACTTGCCCAAGCATCTATGTAATCTTTTATTGGGAAAAGAAAAAGTTCTACATTCCTATTACTTGTCCCATTAATTTCTCCAATTTTTGCCGTAGTAGAAAAAGAGCGCCAATTGGGAATAACATTTCTTGTTTTTTCTTCTCTAAATCCAGCCATTATAATTTATTTATTGCAATTTCTGCTTTTTTTTGCATTAAGTCCAACTCCTGAATAGTTCTTTCTAAGTTATATTTTGATGAAACATCTGTAGACAAAGCACTTTTCGGATGGCCCCTTCTATTTGGGTCGGGATTACAAAGATAACCTACTATTTGTACGACTCCTTCTCTTATTTCATCAATTAGAATGTCTTCTTGCTGAAATTCATTTAGAACTTCGTTGAAAGCATTTTGGAGGTATGCAAGAGCTTCTTCGAAATGCATTCCTTGTTTTAACATCTCAGTAATTGAAATCGGAAGATGTGTATTTAGCCTTGCATTCAATGAAACACCTGTAATATAGAAAAACACCAAACTGCCCAACATATAATTGTCCATTTGATATAGTCTTTGTTTAACATCGGGTAAATGATAATGGAAAAAAACCTCAGGTGGGGCATAATTGTTGTCCCCAGTGAAACCCTCTATTGCAAAAGGATACTTAACCTCTGGAGACATACAAATCGACCTTCCTAAATCACCTATCTTTGATTCTTCTTCAAATACCATTATATTTGAAGGCTTAATGTCTTGATGGGATACAGAACTATTATGTAGCTGGTTTATTCCAACCGCAACATCATGTAGCGATTCTAATCTAATCGATAATGATTTTAGTTTTGCTGAAAGTTCTATTTTTTTTGAAAAATCAAGCGTTTTTCGAATGTCACCTTGGGCTTTCTCATAGATAATATATGAAACAGTACCAATAATAAAACCAGGTACATTGATTTCGCCTGAATCAATATAATAGACGACCTTTGATACATGTTTATTTCTGCAATACTCGGACAAAGCCTTCTCATAATTGAACTCTTCAGAGGCAATCTGCATTGCTTGTGAAGTAGAAAGTGAGGGGTTGTTCATAAAGATTGTTTCAAAATCCAATACTTTCATAAAACATTGTTGGTCGTTTTTTTCAACAATGTAGCCAATCGAAAAGTTACCTCCAGTTTCTCCTTTATTAGAACTTGGTTTAGGTAATTTCTCAACTACTTTCCACCCGTTTATTGTTTTGTCTAACAAATTGTTTGCAGCAAAGATTTCCATATTCTCTTTAATTATAATTTAAGCTTTAATAGGGGTATTAATTTTGGTGCAAAAATAAGCATTATTATCTATAATTACCTCTTTTTGTTCTAATACATTATGATTCTCTACTGTTTTTTTGATTTATAAATCGTTCTTTAGGGGTGCGGCTGCTGGTATTGGTTGCGAAGATGAGCGGAATAGGCGTTTTGTGAGTGAGAGACGGCGTGACAGACTACGGCACAACAAACCTTCCTTTTTGTGTAGCCTTCCAGCGATGGTGTTTCTGGTGCGGTTGATAAGCTTCCCTACTCATTGGTGCTTTACTACGGGGAACGCGCAAGGGATTGGAGGGGCTTGGTGGTTTGCGTAATACAGAGAAAGGTCACAATGACGAAGGAATCGTGAGCTTTCTCTGCATGGAGCAAAGCACGGGAGCGATAGCGTACCCCCGGAAAGCCCGACCCCCGACGGCCTGTTGAAGCTTTCCTATCGATGGAGCTGTAGGGACGGCGGGGGATGCGCCCAAATGGATAAGACAAACGAATAGAAATGGAATTTTTCAGTTTTGATGCATTAAGCGAGGAAAACAGTATTTTTGTAGGCGATTATAATTGAGAGAAACTTGAACAAAAGAAAAAAATCTGTTAGCTAAGATTACTTTTGAGCTGTGGAAGACATTAACCTGTAGAAAACGTTTTGAAAAATGAACAAGATTTACACAATCGGCCATTCAAATGGCACTACAGAAGAGCTTTTTTCATTGCTGGCATTAGCTGGGATTGATTGTGTGGTGGATGTTCGCAGCGTTCCTGCAAGTGCATATACGCCACAATTCAACAAAGATAACTTGAAACGCTACCTGTCAAGCAAAGGAATTTATTACTTGCATTTTGGAGAAGAATTTGGAGCCAGAAGATACGATGCTATAATTGATGGCCAGGTTAATTTTGAAAAGGCGGTAACGACACCGGCGTTTCTTAAAGGAGTAGAACGAGTAAAAAACGGTGTAGAACAAGGGCACAACATTGCTTTGATGTGTTCAGAAGCAGATCCATTGGCTTGTCATCGTTTTTCTATGGTGTCTCGTTATTTTTATGACAACGGATATGATGTGTTTCATATATTGCATACTTCGGAAATCAAAACTCATAAAGAGTTAGAGGATGAAATGATAGAAGGTATGCTACGCAAACGCAACAGCAAACTTCCAGAAGTGGATGCTTTGTTTGGCACCTATACCGCTGAAGACCAACGCAGAGACGCCTAT
>Ga0265298_10009748_pt1 | contig 11412 bp, 9 predicted proteins | sample AusTroGonzalo_MG_3_FD_193486 | JGI IMG/M metagenome (GOLD analysis project Ga0265298, IMG submission 193486) | Bovine rumen microbial communities from tropical cattle in Woodstock, Queensland, Australia - Gonzalo_01 | ecosystem: Host-associated > Mammals > Digestive system > Stomach > Rumen ...
CGGTCAGGAAGATGCCGATCATGCCGGTGAACCGGTCCATCAGGATGGTGAAGACCCCGTCGAACTTCTGCCCTTTCGGCACGCGGTACGCCAGGAATCCCGCCCGGATCACGTCGCCGCCGATCGCGCCGCCGGGCATGACCAGCGAGAAGAAAAACGACTGCGTGGTGAGGGAGAATGCGGAGAGGAGCGAACACGGGATTTCGCGGTAAGCCAGCAGAAGGCGCCACCGCCAGGCGTTCACGAAGAGATGGACGAGGTACAGCAGGAACGCCGCCCCGAGCCAGAACCAGTTCAGCCCGGAGAAGTCGACGCCGTCGAACGTGCCGTGTTTCCTCGACGTGTGGATGAGGATGGCGACGATGCCGGCTGTGACCAGGATCTTGACCGCGTATTTCAGAAACACGACCGCCTTGCTCGTGGCGGATTCCTCCGGCGCGGAATCGGGAACGGCGCCACCGGGCGCGGGCCGCGTCGCGGGCGCGGAGTCTTTCTTCATGTTTTTCGCCATTTTTTCTGATTCCGGGGTTGCAGTTTCCGATTCCGGGACTATATTTTTTTCTCTGAAGTGATTTGAAAAATATACTGCATTCCCGCGGATTTTTCAAATCGAAACGGGAAATTTTAAGGAGTATGAATTTGAACGGTCCCTCGCTCAATTTGTTGTTTATCGGAGATATCGTCGGCAAAGGCGGACGCAAGGCGGTCCAGGCGCTCGTGCCGAAGCTGAAACAGCAGTATATGTGCACGTTCGTCGTGGCGAACGGCGAAAACTGTGCGGCGGGCGCCGGGCTGAACAAGTCCTGCCTGCACGAGATGGAGGACGTCGTGGACGTCTTCACATCGGGCGACCACACGTGGGACCGCAAGGAGTTCGAGGACGAGATCCGCGGCATGAAGAACGTGGTGCGTCCGGCGAACATGAGCCGGCTTCAGCCCGGACGCGGCTGGCTTTACACGCGCAATCCGGCGGGCGGCGAAGTGGCCGTTATCTCGCTGATGGGCAAGGTGTTCATGAAAGACAGCGCATACTGCCCGTTCGAGACCGCCGAACAGATCCTGACCCAGATCCCGATCACCTGCAAGTGCATCATCGTGGACATCCACGCCGAAGCGACCAGCGAAAAGGCCGCGCTTGCATGGTTCCTCGACGGGCGCGTGACCGCCGTGCTCGGCACGCACACGCACGTGCAGACGGCGGACGCGCGGATCCTGCCCGGCGGAACGGCATTCCTCTCCGACGTCGGCATGGTCGGCGCGGCGGACTCGATCCTCGGTCGGTCCGTGCCGGACGTAATCGCGAAGTTCCGCACCGGGATGCCGCACAAATTCCCCGTGGTGGAGAGCGGGATCCGTCTGGACGCCGCCGTGATCCGCTACGACATGCAGACCGGCAAGGCGCTTGAGATCAAGCCGATCTCCGTGATGTGCGACACCGCAGGCGAGGTCGAATCCGTGCGCGGCTGAAGCGGGCGCACGCGGAACGGCGGCGATGCGGACATCGTGCGAAAAAACCTTTTTTGAACAGAATCAACCAATTTTGAGATAGGAGACACCATGATGCGGAAACCCGAAATCGACTGGAAACGCGCCGACATCCTGATTCAGCTTGCTCTGGAGGAAGACCTCGGAGACCTCGGAGATACCACCACGAATTCGGTCATCCCCGCCGACCTGAAGGCGACGGCGGTCCTGATCGCAAAGGAAGACCTGATCTGCGCCGGACTGCCCGTCGCGGAACGCCTGTTCCATACGCTCGATCCGGACGTCGTTTTTACGGCGAAGGTACAGGAGGGCGAGGAGTGCCCCCGCGGGACGGTCATGGCGGAGATCTCCGGGCCGGCGCGTGTGCTGTTGACCGGGGAACGCACGGCGTTGAATTTCCTTCAGCGTCTGTGCGGCGTCGCCACCGCCTCGCACAAATACCAGGAGCTTGCCGGAAACCGCGCGAAGATCCTGGATACGCGCAAGACGACGCCCGGCTGGCGCAACCTTGAAAAATACGCCGTGGCGATCGGCGGCGCGTTCAACCACCGCATCGGCCTGTACGACCGCATCATGATCAAGGACAACCACCGCGAACTCGCCGGCATGGAGGGAAAGGGCGGTATCCTGCGTTCCGTCCGCCGGGCCCGCGAGATGTACCCGCAGCTGGAGGTCGAAGTGGAAGTCGATTCCCTGGAGGAGCTCGACGAGGCCCTGCTTTCCGGCGCGGAATACATCCTGCTCGACAACATGGACAACGAACAGGTCGTGAAGGCTGTCGGTATCGCCCGCAACAAGGCACGGCTTGAGGCCAGCGGAAACGTCACGCTCAGCCGTATCCCGACGCTGTCCGAAACCGGCGTGGATTTTATTTCCTCCGGCGCGCTCACGCATTCCGTGAAGTCGAGCGACATTTCCATGGACATCAAAATCTGACACCGCAAGCGGTGCCGTAGCAGTGCCTTGCTTCGCAACGGCACACCGCAAAAGGTGCCGATCCCATGCACACGGATGATGCTCGCGCACACCGCAGGCGGTGCCGATCCCATGCACACGGATGATGCTCGCGCACACCGCAGGCGGTGCCGATCCGGCGCACTGCTGACGCCCGCGCACGGATTGTTCCATCCGGGTTTTTATTTCGGCAGATTGTCCAGCACGATCCTGGGTGGCGTTCCGATCCGTTTCAGAATCTCGTCACGGCGGTCCGCCACGGATTTCGGAAGCTCCTTCCCGGCATAATGGAAATACATGTCCATCGCCCGGAGGATCTGGAGTTCCTTCGTCGGGGACTGTCCCCTGAACTTCCTGATGGCGGTATTGAAGACTTTCATGAACTCATCGTACCGGTTCGCCATGCTGAGAAGCAGCAGCCTGTGTTCCCATGCGCCGTAGTCGTCCGGGGCGAGTTCGCAAGCCTTTTCCGCAATCGGAATGACGAGATTCACTTCCCTTTGTTTGAGGAAGACGGCGGCACCCATCAGCCCGAGGACCCAGCGGCGGTTTTCCGGCGTGAGTTTCGGCGGTTTGTTCTCAAGGATAAGCCTGTAGAGTTCGGGACGCTGTTTCGTCATGTACTCGGCCATCCACCGGAAGGGGATCTGGTTTTCGTGGTGGAATCGGAGCGAGTTCTGTTTCGGATGCATGCGGTAGAGCACGCGCGGAGTGTCCTCGTCGAAATGGAACTCCGTGTCCGCTCCGAGGCGGATCATGAGGAAGACGTCGTCGTTGATGGCGCAGTTCGGAACCGGCCTGAAGTATTCGTGTGCGGCAAGGACGTCGGCACGGATGACCATGGCGTTGATGTTCATTTTCGGCGTGAAGAACGCATTGAACTCGGAGGGGCTTCCGCCGTGGACTTCTCCGGTGAGGCCGTTTTCGTCGAAGAGGTATTTCCCGGCGTAGCTCGCGCCGTACTGCGGGTTCCGGTCCATCATGGCGATTACGCCGCCGAGGTCGAACGGGAGCATGATGTCGTCCTGGTCGAACGACAGGATGTAGCGGCCGCGTGCGGATTTGCACATTTCCGTGCGTGCGTTTCCGACGCCGAGATTGTGCTCGGATTTCATCTTGCGGACGATGTCCGGGTACCGTGCCCCGTATTCGTCGATGATGCGCTGGGAATCGTCCGGCGAACAGTCGTTGAACAGGATGACTTCGGTATTGCCTTGCGCCGCGGCGAGCCGGATTACGGAATCGAGCGTAAGCCGGAGATAGTCCGGATTCGCCTTGTAAACGGGAAGCAGGATCGTGGCGTCACGAATCCCGGCCCCGTTCATCACCGCTTTTTTTTTTGCGGTCTCGGGGGAAGCGAGATGAGCGTGCTGGCTATGCCGGGGGCAGCCTTTTCCCGGAATTCTTCCATCAATTCCTGCTCCCTCAATTTTTCGACATGCTTCTGGAATGCCGGGATCCGCATGATCGTTTCCTGCACCATTTTCGGCGTGATGGTCTTGGTGCATTCGATTTCACGCGGCGTGCCCACATGGCGCGGACACCAGACCGGGGCCTTGGAGTCGAAGAAAAGATGCGTGTCGTTCCAGCAGCCATGGCAGAAGAGGAAGTTCGTGACGCGGTAGGGCGTCGGAAATTCGCTGCCGTCCATGGTGAACCCGGAAATCATGACGACCGGGATGTTGCAGTTCCATGCGAGCCAGCTGAGACCGCTGGGGAGTCCGATGAAAAAGTCGGCATGCTCCAGATAGTGGATCCGTTCGGTGATGGGAATCCTTCCCGTGAGATCCTCGGCCTCGCTCGGGACTTGATAATGGTGGTTGTTCGTGAACGTAAGCTCTTTGTCGCGGTCGAGAACGAAAACGCGGTAGCCGTAGGATTTGAGCCAGCGGATGAGGATGTTCCATCCGTCGGGATCCTTCAAGGCCGGGTTGGATCGGAAATTCCAGTATTTCGTCGGGTTCGTCGCCATCGTGGAAATGCAGACGTACGGTTCCTTGACGGGCCGGGGCGATCCGAGCGGGATTCTGCAATGAAGGTCTTCGAGCGGGAGGCCGAGGATTTTCGCCACGGTCTTCTGCATGCCGAGGTGCTGGTGTTCGACGGGACGCCACGGCTTGCGGTTCTCCTCGAAAATGCCGCAGAAATAGATCGCGTAGGCGAACCTGAGCGCCGGTTTCGTGCCGAGCGGGATGTATTTGAGGGCAGGGTACTGCGCCTGGCAGAGGCGGATCATCCATTCGCCAATGACTGCCGTGACTTTCGCCTTCCGCAAAACCCGGAATTTCTCCAGGTAAGGCAGCCAGGCGAGATTGTCGCCGAGTCCGCCGTCCGGGATGATGATGCAGACTTCCTGGTCTTCGCAGTTGCATTCATGCTCGAAAACAAGCCTGTCGCCCGAATATGCCTCAAGGCGGTAGTGGACGTAGTATTTGTTTTCCCCGATGGCAAGCTCCCCGCCTTTGCACGTGCGTTCCTCCAGCAGGACACCGCTGTCGATGTCGAATACGCGCAGCTTGTACTGCTTGTTTCCTTCCGGGAACTTGACCCGGTAGCCGTAGGCGAAGTCGAACAGGAAGCCGTTTGCACCCTTCATGGTCGGTATTTCGGCCATGGAGATGCGGGCGCCGATGGAACTGCGCGGATCCGGCCCGATTTCCGGGCCAATGGGCGGCGGCGGATTCCGTTTTACGGGAGTCTGCGGGATGACGGGATTGACAATGGTATATGAAACCGTTTTTTTCGGAGCTGCTGCCGGAGTCTTCTTTTCGTTCATAGCTGAATCCATCAGGGGGCGAAACCGGCCCGAGCCGCATTTCATCCGGCAGCTCGGACTGGCTTTGTTTTGTGTTTGTTTCCGTTTGTTTCTCTACTTTAGCATCATTTGTGCTTTTTTCAACCCCATGATGCGAAAAAATGGCAAAATAATCGTACGGAAGGAACCGCGTGCCGATGCCGGGAATCATGCTCGAAGAATGCTCCCCCGCACATCCCGCCTGTGCTCCCGAATTCGAGGAAAAACGCGCAAGCCGATTGAATTTTGAACAAAAAATGCTACATTATAAGGTCAAGGAAACTCTCCGGCTTCCCTGCGTCCTTTGTCGCGCCCCGGAGAGCCCCCCGGTGTCGCCAACAGCGTCCCGGAAGCGTCTCCCGAACTCCCAAACACGGCCCCGTCCCGCCCGCGTACCCTGAACCGGGATCAGTGCATCCGCATGGAACAATGGCAGAAAAGTCTGAAAAACGCCCTGACCGACCCATCCGAACTGGCGAAGCGTTTTGACCTCTCCGAAGAGGCCGTCCGGCGCGTCGCCGCCGTGTTCCCGTTCCGCATCACACGGTATTATCTCTCGTTGATCCGGGCAAAAGGCGATCCGATCTACCGTCAATGCGTGCCGGATGAGCTGGAGCTGCGGGAAAGCGGCGACCTGATGGACGATCCGCTCGGCGAAGAGGACCTGACCCCGGCGCCCTGCGTGGTGCACCGTTATCCCGACCACTGTCTGCTGCTGGTGTCGAACTGCTGCGCCTGTTATTGCCGGTTCTGCACGCGGAAGCGCAAGTTCCGTACCCCGATGTGCGTGGACGAAGCCAGTGTGGCCCGTGGAATCGAGTACATCGCCTCGAATCCGGCGATCCGCGACGTGCTGGTATCCGGCGGCGATCCTTTCCTGTTGGATACCGACCGCCTGGAATCCATCCTGAGCAGACTTCGTGCGATCGAACATGTGGACTTCATCCGCATCGGCACGCGCACCCCGTGCGTCCTGCCGGAACGCATCAACCGTCGCCTCGTCTCCATGCTGCGGCAATACCATCCTCTATTCATCAATGTGCATTTCAACCACCCGGACGAGATTACACCGCAGGCGGCTGCCGCTTTGAACAGGCTGGCCGATGCCGGGATCCCGCTTGGCAGCCAGACGGTGCTTCTTCGCGGCGTGAATGACGACGCCGAAGTGATCCGGCTTCTGATGCGGAAGCTTCTGGCCGCGCGTGTCCGGCCGTACTATCTTTTCCAATCCGATCTGGTCTATGGCACGGAGCATTTCCGCACCCCGCTGTCCACCGGGCTTGACATCATGAAGAAGCTGCGCGGCTGGACCTCGGGGATGGCCGTGCCGCATTTCGCGATCGATCTGCCGTGCGGAGGCGGGAAAGTGCCGCTTGTCCCGGATTATCTGGAACGTGTCGACGGGCGCGTGTACACGTTCCGGAATTTCCGAGGCGTCCCGTACCGCTACCCCGATATCGAAGACTGACCAGCTTTCTCCGCCGTCCGTTTTTTTGTACGGACGGATGATGCCCCGAATACGCCCGCCGTGTTTGCCAGCCGGGGAGAAAACGCATCTTTTGAACTTGATTTTCCTGGTTCCGGTGCTACATTGTAAATGTCCGGAAGTCGGTCGTTCCACGAGGGAAGGCGGCAACCCGGATCATTTCAAACAAAGGGGGTCTTTATGAAACGAACCGTGATTACAACCCTGGCGGCATTTGCGGCGGTCCTGGCAGCTGCGTACTTGACCGGGGCAGACGGCACGGCCGCATCCGCGCCGCAGACGGGGATGCCCGGCACGCAGGTGAATCGGACGATGACGCCGGCACAGCAGGCCATGCAGCAGCCGGTGGTCGAGACGGAAGAATGCACCGAAGGATACATCCTGCTGATGCCGTGTCCCGTCTGCCATACCTGCCCGGTCTGTCAGGCGAACTGCGGAACCGCGCATGCGCTGAAGTGCTGTCTCGGGAACAAGAAGCAGGTCTTCGACACGTCGAACGACGCCGCTTCCTGCACGGGGACGCCGGGCGGCATGACCGGTTCCGGTACGCCGCAGCAACAGCACATCATGACCAACAAGGCCGAGGCTGTGAAGCATGCCGCGGGCCATTCCTCGGCTGCGCCCCAGACGCAGTCGGACAGCGCCATGGTGGACATCCTCACGATCGAATCGGATTGATTCCGGTCGGGAGAGTGATCCGGACCTGTCCGGGAAAAGAGATCGCCGGTTTCCCCCTTGAGGAGAGACCGGCGATTGTTCTGAACGGTGATTGACAAATGTCCGGCTCAGTCGCAGTCGGGGATGTAGGTTGCCCCGGAGGTCGGGGATTCGCAGACGCGGACGCGGTCGAGCTTGACGCCCGGGATGTCGATCGCGGCGTCAAGTTTTTCGAAGAGGATGCGTGCGATGTTTTCGCTGGTCGGATTGATGCCCTGGAAATCGGGAAGCTCGTTGAGATACTTGTGGTCGAAATCTGCGAGGATGGCGGACAATTCACGCTTGATGACGGTGAAGTCCGCGGCGATCCCGATTTCGTCAAGCTGTTTTGCGCGGATGAAGACCTGCACGGTCCAGTTGTGGCCGTGCAGCGCGGAGCAGAGCCCGTTGTAGCCGGCGAGCCTGTGCGCGGCGGAAAATTCGCGAGTGATGTCGAGTTCGAACATGGCGGAGGACGGGGTGAGGGGGTTCAGGCGTTTGCGATGCGGGTGACGGCCCGCTTGCGGGCGAGTTCGTATGCGGCGGACAGGCTGCCGATGGATGCGGCGCCCTTCCATGCGATCTCGAACGCCGTGCCGTGGTCGACGCTGGTGCGGATGACCGGAAGCCCGAGTGTGGAGTTCACGCCGCGGTCGAACGCCAGCATCTTGAACGGGATGTGGCCCTGGTCGTGGTACATGGAGACGATGCCGTCGAAGCGGGAGCGGATGCTCTCGATGAAAAGCGTGTCCGGGGGGAACGGCCCCTCGATATTGATCCCTTCGTCCGCGAGCACCCGGATGGCCGGCTTCACGATGGTTTCGTCTTCCTTGCCCATGTTGCCGTTCTCGCCCGCATGAGGATTGAGGGCGGCGACGGCGATTTTCGGGTGGACGATGCCTTCTGCGACGATGGCGTCGCGGAGAAGCCGCGTGACTGCCACGATGCGGTCGAACGTGACGGCGGCCGGCACCTGCGCGATGGAGATGTGCGTGGTGACGAACACGACGCGGAGCTCGCCCGCGGACTGCATCATCACGAAATCCCGGACGCCGCAGAGCGAAGCCAGAAGCTCGGTGTGCCCGGAGAACGGGATCCCGGCAAGGTTGACCGCCGCCTTGTTGATCGGGCAGGTCACGATGGCATCGACCTTTCCCGCGATGGCGTCGAGCGTGGCGGTGCGGAAGCACTCAAGCGCGGCAAGCCCGCAGCGCGCATCCAGTTTTCCGGGACGCAGCTGCGAAAACTTGAGTTCGGAGCAGGGGACGACCTGCGGGGCGGATCCGGGGGCGAAACGGCGCACAGCCTCTTCGATGATATCCGGCGCGCCGTAGATGACGAGTTCCGCGGGAGAAAGTTTCCCTGCGGAAACCGCGCGGGCGAGCCGGACGGCGATTTCAGGGCCGATGCCCGCCGGATCGCCCATGGTCAGGGCAATTCGGGGGAGTCTCATGTGTGATCAGGTCGGCGAAGCGCGATTACTTCGTGAAGAAAGCTTTTTTCTTGTCTTCGAGGATGAGGCCGACGCGGTCGGTATCGATCGGGAAATAGCCTTTTGCCTCGATTTCGCGGAGGAAGTTCAACCAGTCGGTGTGGTTCCAGCTGCCGTTGTGGGCCTTCACGAAATTCATCGCGAGCGGAGTCTTGGCGAAACGCTTGATATTTTCTTCCGGATCATTGGTCTTGACAGGGGCGGCTTTCGCGGCTTTCGGAGCTGCGGCTTTCGTGGCCTTCGCGGCGGCCTTCACGGGTGCGGGCTTAGCAGATGCTTTCTTGACGGGAGCGGTTTCTTTTTTGACAGTTTTTTTCGTTGCCATAGTAATACCTCACAAAGTTTGGATTTTACGTGTTATGTGAAGGATGATGTCCCATAAATGAAATAATAATATACATCATGATTAACGAAAAATCAAGCGGTTATGTCAAAAAAAGAAGACGCTTCCAATGTTTTTTCACCGGTTGCGGGGAAATGCGCTTTAATTATCTCCCGCAGGTGGACTATGATGTCTGGAACAGACGAAAAGCTCGTTGAGGCGAAAAAGCGGAAATGAAACGGAGTTTTTGACATGGTAAGGAGCATTGTTCCCAAAATAAGCGAAAAAAGATTTGTTCCTTAAAATGTATGGTTGAAAAAAATCCCGCCGGATGTAAATTAAATGGAACATTTTTTTGAACCGACCGCATCCGGGACGAGGTGGAAACGGCATATCGCCAAACTCCGCATGTGCCCGACAAAACCATAATGAGCCATTCGAAAACAAGGAAAGCGCGCTCTCCGCTGCGCAGGATGTTGAAGACCGTTTGCTGGACGGTCGGCATCCTCGTGTTCCTGATCGTGTTTGCCGGACTCGTCGCGCTGTTCACTGTGGATCAGTGGATCGTTCCTTTTTGCGCGTGGCACATGGGGGTGGAGGTCGTAGGCGAACCGGAAGTGATGGTGTCGCTGAAACGGCGCGAGATATTTCTGTCCGGGCTGAAAGTGAAGTGCCCGACCGGCGAGATCGAGGCGAAATCCTGCGGCCTGCGGCTGGACGGACTGAAAATGAACGGCCGTTTCGTCAAGGAAATCCAGATATCGCAAGTCCATGCCGAAGGCCTTCGTGCCAAACTTGATTTTTCCGCGTATGCGGGGAAACGGGACGGACAGGGCGGCGGCCTGGATGACGGATTGTTTTCCGGCGAGGAAGTGCGCTCCCTTTCCCACATGATCTGGAACAAGGCTTCGAAGCCTGTCGTGCGGATGGCGGATCTGACTTTGCTCGATGCGGAAGTCGGGTGGCAGTCCGGCGCCGTGCGGAGCCAGATATCCGTTTCCGACCTGACTGCAGCGTTTGACGACGGTATTCTGACGCGGCCGAAGATGGGGTGTGGAGTCAAACTCCGTCTGAACGATCCGCAGCGGCGGCTGGAGTGCGGAGCCCGGATCAGGATGCTGTCTTCCCCTGGCGACGAAAACATCATCGTTTCCGCAGCCGCGGATGAGCCGCTGGTGATCGAGCTTCCGGGGACGCATCTGGAGTTCCCCGTTTCGAAAACGACGGAAATGGTCCTCCAGTATGCGCCGGAATTCGATGCGCTGCGGTTCGGCGGAGAATGGCGGAATGCGGGCGTCTTTGAGTACAAACCCTGGGCCATGAGTGTGAACAGCACTCTTTTTGAAGTGTTCGGAACGCTCGCGCTCGACGGGGAGAAGCTACGCGTGAGAATCGGGGCGAATGCATCCGGGACAGGGATCGTGTGCCGCGACATGGAGATCCCCGGGGACGTGTCGTCCGAAGCGAACGTCAATGTCGCATTCGACCTGGCAACCGGAGGCGTGATGCTGGATTCCGTTTCCGGGCATCTGATCGGCCCGAAGGGCGGACGGCTCAATTTCGAATCAACGGGCGTGTTCGAGTTCGTGCGGCACGAAGATGCGACTTACACGCTGGACCCCCATGCGGCGAAGATGACCATTTCGACGGATAAGCCTGTCGATCTGACTCCGTTCGATCCCGTTCTGCCGTTTGATTCCGCGGACAGGGAGCTGGATTTCAACTACAGGATCGAACTTGATCCTGAAAAGGTCTGCCTTCTGGGCGGCGCGTCCGGGCTGCTTCGGGACCGGAAGACCGGGCAGCGCGTGTTTGATGCGGATGCGGTGTTCGAGACGGACGGCATCACCAGGATCGGCTCGTTCCATGTTTCGCGATGCGGGCTGGCGTTCTATGACGGCGAGGAGAAAATATGCAGCGCTCAGCTGGCAGGCGAATACAATGTCCGTACGCTTTCTCTTATCGGTGACCTGAAGTATTATCCATACCGCATGATTGATGCGTACGGGGACCAGAGCCTCGCCGATTTGTGCAGCTTCCTGGACGATGCAAACTTGCGCGAAGCCCGGCATGACGCGACGGCGAAGCTTGACATCGACCTGGTCAACATGGTGGCGAAGCTTCATAAGGAATCCCATCTGACGCATCTCGCCCTGACCGGGACCAGGGGAAAGACCCTGGAG
>Ga0265298_10009751_pt1 | contig 11409 bp, 5 predicted proteins | sample AusTroGonzalo_MG_3_FD_193486 | JGI IMG/M metagenome (GOLD analysis project Ga0265298, IMG submission 193486) | Bovine rumen microbial communities from tropical cattle in Woodstock, Queensland, Australia - Gonzalo_01 | ecosystem: Host-associated > Mammals > Digestive system > Stomach > Rumen ...
ACGGAAAGAACACCGCGGAGGAGATGGTTCAGGAAGCCATCCGCCTGGGGCTTGAAACGGTGGGCATTTCCGATCACAGCTCCGGGGATCCCTGCGGCATGAAGCTGGAGGAAAACGGGATCTACAAGGCAGAGATCGCCCGGCTGAAGGAGAAATATGCCGGGCAGATCCGTGTGCTGTGCGGCCTGGAGCGGGATTTCCTGACGGACGATTTCACGGACTACGACTACACCATCGGTTCCGTGCACTGGCTGCAGATGCCGGACGGCCACCGTGTCAGCATCGACTGGCTGCCGGAGAAGCTGCGGGAAGGCGCAGACAAATACTTCGGCGGGGATATGTATTCCCTGGCGGAGGCGTTCTACGCGGCGGAGGCCCGGGTGGTGGAGGTTACGAAGTGCGACATCATCGGGCACTTTGACCTGATGACCAAGTTTATCGAAGTGGATCCGAGCATGGACCTGCATCATCCCCGGTATGTGAAAGCCTGGCAGCAGGCGGCGGACGCGTTGCTGAAGACCGGGAAACCCTTTGAGGTGAACATGGGAGCCATCAGCCGCGGATACCGCACGTCGCCGTATCCGTCCGCGGAGATCCGGCAGTATATCCGGGAGCACGGCGGAAAGATGCTGCTTTCCAGCGATGCGCACCAGAAGGAAAATATTGCCTACAGGTTCAGTGACTTCGGGGAAACAGAAAATATCATGGAAACATGGGGTTGATCGTATGCTCCCTTCATGCGGAACAGGAAAAGGGAAAACCGCCGCGTGAAGGGAGCTTGTTCATTGCGGACAGGAAAGGATAAAGGCCTATGAAAAAAACGGTGCCGGAAGAAGGTGTGGTCCGGGTTGTGCTGCGGCCGGAAGACACGGCAGGATTTGAATCGCTGGCGTTTGCGGATGCGGCCGGGACTTTCCTTGAGCAGACAGGATTCCGGTGCACGGAGCGGCCTGTATACCGGCTGGATACCGCGGACGGGGAAGGGAATGTGCGGCAGACCGCCAACGGGGAAGTGGTCGCCTTTGAGGAGAACGGAACAAAACAGCTGCGGACGAGCCACTCGGCGGAGCTGCGCTTTGCCTGCCCGGAGGGGGAAGTCCTGACCGGGCTGGGCCAGCATGAGGCCGGCATCTTTGATTATGCCCGGGAAAAGGAATACCTGTATCAGCACAACATGAAAATCACGGTGCCCTTCCTGCTGAGCAGCGCCGGCTGGGGACTGTGGATCGAAAACGGCTGCGCGATGCGCTACCGGGGGGAAGGAAACGGATTTACCTTTGCGCTGGACGCGGCGGAGGAGGTCCGATATACGGTGATCCGGGGGCTAAACTGCGCTCAGGTGCTGCAGAAACTGCTGTCACTGGCCGGGAAGCCCGCACTGCTGCCCAAATGGGCCTACGGATATATCCAGAGCAGGGAACGCTATCACAGTGCGGAGGAACTGACGGACACCGCCCGGGAATTCCGCCGCCGGAAGCTGGGCCTGGACTGTATCGTGCTGGACTGGATGAGCTGGCGCGAAGGCTGCTGGGGAGATAAAACGCCGGACCCGGAGCGGTTCCCGGATGTGCAGCAGCTGACGGATACCCTGCACGGTATGAACGTCCGGCTCATGGTTTCCGTCTGGCCCAACGCCGCCAAAGGACAGGACTGCGACGAATTCCTGTCCGGCGGGCACTTCCTGCCCGGCAGCCGGATCTATGATGCCTTCTCCCCGGAAGCCCGGGACCTGTACTGGAAACAGTGCATGCGGCACTGGATCGGCGGCGGGACCGACGCCCTGTGGTGCGACAGCGACGAACCGATCACGGATCCGGACTGGTGCGGGGCGGAGAAGCGGGACGAGGAAGAGCGGATGCGCCTGCTGACGGGGGCATCCGCGGTGCGTATGGATCCTGAAACCATGAATGATTACGGCACCATGCACCTGCGGGGACTGAACGAACACTGGCGCAGGGACCTGCCGGGCAGGCGGCCGGTGATCCTTTCCCGCAGCGGCGGCCTGGACTCCGGCGCGCTGGGAGCGATCCTCTGGTCCGGGGATACGGCGGCCCGATGGGAGGTGCTGCAAAGACAGGTGACGGAGGCGGTCCGCAGTGCCTGCAGCGGGATCTGCTGGTGGACGCTGGACATCGGGGCGTTTTTCACCGGGAAGCAGGAGCCCTGGTTCTGGAGGGGCGACTATCCGGAGGGTGTCAGGGATCCCCGCTACCGGGAACTGTATATCCGCTGGTTCCAGTTCGGATCCATGCTGCCGGTGTTTCGCTCCCACGGCACGGATACGCCCCGGGAACCCTGGCAGTTCGGCGGGGAGGAGAGCCCGGAATATGCCTGCATCCGGAACTGCATCGAAGAACGGTACCGGCTGATGCCTTATCTGTATTCCACGGCGGCGCAGGCCTGCCGGGAAGGACTGCCCATGATCCGGGCCATGATGACTGCATTCCCGGAAGCGCCGGAACTTTATTCTGCAGGAGACCAGTATATGCTGGGGGACGCACTGCTGGTGAAGCCGGTGACCCGCCCGCTGGCGGAAGGCGGAGGACAGACAGAAGTGCTGCTTCCTCCCGGCGACTGGTATGACCTGTATACCGGGCAGTGCCTGGAAGGCGGGCTGGCCGTGGAGATGGAGACGCCCCTGGACCGCTTCCCGGTGCTGGTCCGGGCGGGAAGCATCCTGCCGGTGGCGGAGCCCGCCGGATCCACGGCGGAGATGCCCTTCCTGCCATCGGAGATCCGGGTGTGCGAAGGGGCGGACAGGACATTCCTTTTCTATAATGATACAGGAGACGGATACGGGGAGGGAACGGTGATCCCCATGCAATACTGCGATGCAGAAGCTGCGCTGACCCTTGGGCGGAGCAGGGGCAAACGGCCTGAGGCCGGGAGCCTTACGGTCCGGTTTATCCGGAAGGACGGCAGCAGCTGTGTCCGGAGGGCGGAGTACGACGGCGGGGAGATACGGATTCCCCTGGAGTAAGGAGGAAAACTGCGGTGAAGCACTACAGTGAATATACATTCGGGGATATGCTGCTGGCCTATGACCTGGATGATTCGGGATGCATGAGCATGATGCTGGTTCCCGCGGAGATGGAGGGCCGGGTCCCGGAAAAGGAGTACCGGCCGGAATCGCTGGTGCAGCTCCATGCGCGGGGAGATCAGTTTCCCAACGGATACGGAAACGGGAGCACGCTGGCGGGGACAACAGCCAGCGGTGCGATGAAGTTTGTTTCACAGGAACGGGAAAGGAATACCGTCACAACCACCGTGGCGGACGGGAACGGGCGGACCGTGCACCACCGGGTGTCCTGGGCGGAAGGCCTGGAGGCGGTGACCGTTGCCTGCGTCTTTGAAAACCGTGGAGAGAAACCGGTGATGCTGGACCTGCTCTCCAGCGTGAACCTGAGCGGCATTACCCCGTTCACGGAGGGGGACGCGGCCGGCGCGCTTTACCTCCACCGGATCCGCAGCATGTGGAGCGCAGAAGGGCGCCTGCAGACCGAGAGCATTGAAGAAGCCATGCTGGAAAGATCCTGGACCGGCCATGCCCTGCGGCTGTGCAAGTTCGGCCAGACGGGCTCCATGCCTGTCAAGGGCTGGTTCCCCTTCGCGGCACTGGAAGACCGGAAGGCGGGGGTCACCTGGGCGATGCAGCTGGCCTGCCCCTCCTCCTGGCAGATGGAGATCCGCCGGAAGGACGACTGCCTGAACATGATGGCGTCCCTGGCGGACGGTGATTTCGGCCACTGGATGAAGACTGTACGGCCCGGGGAATGCTTTGAAACGCCGGAGGCCTTCCTGACCGCCGGCATGGGCGGTGTGGACGCGGTTTCCCAGCGGCTGCTGACGGTGCAGCGGCGGAACATGCCGCAGCCGGAGGCGGAGCTGCCGGTGATGTTCAATGAATACTGCACCACCTGGGGTAATCCCACCCATGCGAACCTGAAACGCATTGCGGAATGCCTGGACGGCAGGGGAATGGAATTCCTGGTGATTGACGCCGGCTGGTACCGGAAACCGGGGGAAGGCTGGTCCGACTGCGGCGGGGACTGGATTCCGGAGGAGAAGGAGATGTTCCCGGAAGGCCTGAAGGCGACGGCGGACATGATCCGCGCCCACGGTATGAAGCCTGGACTCTGGTTTGAACCGGAAACCTGCGCGCCGGGCTCGGATCTGTTCCGCCGGGAGGACCTGCTGCTGAAGCGGGACGGCCGGGTGATCGATACGGACGGCCGACGCTTCCTGGACCTGCGGAAGGAAGAGGTACACGCCTACCTGCGGGAGCGGGTGGCGGGCCTGTTGAAGCGCTGCGGGTTTGAATACATCAAGATCGATTACAATGACTGCATCGGAATGGGCTGCGACGATCCGGACAGCATCGGCGAAGGACTCCGGAGGAACATGCAGGGCACCCTGCGGTTTTTCCGGGAACTGCGGGAGGCGGTTCCGGGACTCACCATCGAGAACTGTTCTTCCGGCGGCCATCGGCTGGAGCCCTCCCTGATGGCAGTGTCGGATATGGCTTCCTTCTCGGATGCCCATGAGTGCCCGGAGATCCCGGTGATCGCCGCAGCACTCCACCGGGTGATCCTGCCGGCCCAGAGCCAGATCTGGGCGGTGCTGCAGGCATCCGACAGCATCCGCCGGATCAACTATTCGCTGACCAATACGTTCCTGGGTGTCATGTGCCTCTCCGGCGATGTGACCCGCCTGTCGGAGGAGCAGTGGAAGAAGGTGGAGGAGGGCACGGATTTCTACCGGCAGGTCCGTCGGATCATCCGGGACGGCCGGAGCGCCTTCTTCGGGGAAATGGGGGACAGCTGGCGGCATCCTGAGGGATGGCAGGCGGTGGTCCGGACGGCCGGGGCGGAAACCCTGGCGGTGATCCACACCTTCGGCGGGAAATTCCCGGGGGAGATCCGGCTGCCGGTAAAGGCGGACCGGATCCTGCGGGTCATGTGCTCGGAAGGAAACGAAACCGCACTGGAAGACGGCGTGCTTACCGTCCGGCTGAAGGCAAACTTCGAGGCGGTGGCAGTCCATCTGGGACAAAACTGAAAATAATAAAATATTTTTTGAAACCGGCGGGAACTTTTCCCGCCGGTCTGCGTCTGACAGGGTGAGACCGGAAGAACCGGGACATGAAAGGGGAAGAAAAACCATGATGAAGAAATGGATTGCAATGCTGACAGCGCTGATCATGCTGCTGTCGATGGCGGCAGCGACTGCCCTGGCGGATGACGGAATCCTCCGGCCGGGGGACCGGGGAGAAGAAGTGACCCGGATCCAGGAGAAACTGATTGAACTGGAATTCCTGCAGGGAGAAGCAACCGGGATCTATGATGAAGCCACCGAGGAAGCGGTGAAGTACTTCCAGCGGGTCAACGGACTGCTGGTCACCGGCATGGTGGACAACGTTACACGCGGAATCCTGGAAACATCCACGAAGCACGCGGGAGACTACTGGACTTACGAAGTGGATTATGAAGAAGGCGTGATGGAAGCTGCGGCGATGTATTACGACAGCAGCATGGTAATGGGCGGCGGCATGGCCAAAACCTACGCGGCAAACAGCATGGGTGACTGGCCGGAATTCAATACGGATGAGTACAGCCATTTTGACAGTAACCGTTTCCTGAGCACGCTGACCTCTCCGCTGTCCACCTTCGCGGCGGATGTAGACACCTCCTCCTACGCCCAGCTGCGGCGCCGGATCCTGAACGGGGAAAGGATTCCCGCGGACAGTGTACGGATCGAGGAAATGCTGAACTATTTCCACTATGACTACAAACAGCCGGAAGGCAGCGATCCCTTTGGCGTGACCATCGAATACGCGGACTGCCCCTGGAACAGCCAGACGAAGCTGCTGCAGATCGGCCTGCAGGCGAAAACCGCGGAAATGGATAACCTGCCCGGACACAACCTGGTGTTCCTGATCGACACCTCCGGAAGCATGTACGGTGCGGACCGGCTGGACCTGGTGAAGCGCGCCTTCCTGATGCTGCTCGAAGAGCTGCGGCCGGAAGACACCGTATCCATCGTGGCCTATGCCAGCCAGGACCGGGTGGTGCTGGAAGGCGTGCAGGTGGCAGGAAAAGGCAAGACGGAAATCATGGAAGCGGTATCCGAACTGGAAGCGGGCGGCGCCACCAACGGTTCCGCCGGGATTACCCGGGCCTATGAAATCGCTGAGAAGTACTTTGTGGAAGGCGGCGTGAACCGGATCCTGCTGGCCACCGACGGCGACCTGAACGTGGGCGTCACCAGCGAAGGCGACCTGGTGAAGATGGTGGAAGAAAAGCGGAAGAGCGGCATCAGCCTGACCTGCCTCGGCGTGGGCATGGGCAACTACAAGGACAACAAGATGGAAGCCCTGGCGGACTACGGCAACGGCAACTGCTGGTACGTGGACACGATCCATGAGGCCCGCAAGGCCTTGGTGACCGAAGGCGGCGGAACCTTCATCACCGTGGCGAAGGACGTGAAGATCCAGGTGGACTTCAACCCGGCGTATGTGAAGGGTTACCGGCTGATCGGCTATGAAGACCGGCTGCTGGCGGCGGAAGATTTCGCGGACGACACGAAGGACGGCGGCGAGATCGGCAGCGGCCACCGGATGACCGCACTGTACGAGATCGTTCCGATGGATTCTGAGTTTGACTTCGGCGCGGCGGAAACCCGTTACCAGACCGGCGCGGGAGACCCGACAGGGGAACTGCTGACCGTTGCCATCCGCGCCAAGGAGCCCGAAGGCACGGAAAGCAAACTGTACGAATACAAGGTGGACAAGACCCCCGCGGAAACCCTCAGCGACAACATGAAGTTCGCGGCGGCCGTAACGGAAATCGGCATGATCCTGCGGGACAGCGAGTGGAAGGGAACCGCTACGTATGACAGCGCCCTGGAGCTGCTGCGGGACTGCGAAAGCGTGAAGGGCGACAGCTACAAGGAAGAGTTCCTGTACCTGGTCAATCTCCTGGAGCGCGGGAATTAAAAAACGACAGAAAAAATGAAAAACAGGTCACTCCGGGGACGGAAAACCGGTGACAAAAGCCCCGTAAATGACTATAATGGCATGGATGAACCCGAAGGAGGACGCCATGCCATTTTTGTATGAAACCCACATGCATACCTGCCTGGCCAGCGGATGCGGCAAGAGCACCGGGAAGGAGCATGTTCATTTTTACCGGGATATCGGGTATACCGGGATCATCATGACGGATCATTTTTTCCGCGGCAACACCGCCGTGGACCGGAACCTCCCCTGGAAAGACCGGATCAACTGGTTCTGGAGCGGATTTGAGGACGCGAAGGAGGAAGGGGACCGGGTGGGCCTCGACGTCTTCTTCGGCCTGGAGCAGAACTTCGCCGGGGATGAATATCTTGTTTACGGACTGACAAAGGAATATATGCTCGCCCATCCGGAAATGGAGCACTGGACCCGCCGGCAGCAGCTGGAAGAGGTGCATAAGGCCGGCGGCTGCGTGATCCAGGCGCATCCCTTCCGGATCCGCGGATACATGGAGCGCATCCGCCTGGGGACGGCGTTCTGCGACGGCATAGAGGTGGCCAACTGCGGCAATGATGCCCTGGACGATGCCCGGGCGTACCGGATGGGCCGGGGAATGGGCCTGGTGATGACCGCCGGATCGGACAATCATCTGTCCCCGATACCGGTGCCATACGGCGTGGAACTCGAAAAAAGATTGACAAGCATTGCAGATTATGTCAAAATTGTCAGGAGTAAACAATATATCGGCCTTCATGTGCCGCCAGAGCGCTTTGATTTATCCGAAAGAACCGTGCCGGATGAACGGCATGTTGCATATATCCTGGATTCGGGGGAGAGGGATATACTGTCGGAGAATCAATGGATGCGTGACGACTGATCCGACAGAAAGGGGTAGTTCCACAGATGAACCCCATCCTGATTCTGAGGACTGAGATCGTCTGCCTGATCCTGCTGATTTATTTGCTGTTTGTTTCCAAATCATTCCGCATGGGGAAAGACGGGCGCCTCTTCAATTTAATCATGACTTTCGCCATGGTGCATGTCATCATGGACGGAGTTACTGTGTGGACTGTGAATCACCCGGATACGATACCGCCCTGGGTGAATGACACAGCCCATATCATTTTCTATATTTCCGCGATGCTGTTCTCCGCGGAGATCCTGCTGTATGTGGCCAATCTCTGCTATCCGGGAAAGATCCGGAACGTACGGATCGTTGCGGATACGCTGGTGGTTGTTTACCTGATCCTGCTGCTGACCGGTGCGCTGAAAATCGAATATGCTGCGTTCGACGGAACCAACGCCAGCGTCGGTACCGCGGCGACGGTCGGTTTCGCCCTGTGTTTCCTGTTCTTCGTGGTTGCCGTCGGGATGATCCTGGCCAACCGGAAAAGCGTCGGAAAACACCTGCAGATGCTGCTGGTGCCGATGCTTTTCCTGCTGATCGCGGTGGAACTGGTGCAGGTATTCGTGAAGGAATTCCTGTTCACCGGCGCGGCGATCACTGTCATCACGGTGGGCTTCTTTTTCTCGCTGGAGAACCCGGCGGCCGTGCTGGAAAAGAAGATCATGATGGACGCCCTCAGCGGCCTCGGTTCCCGTTCCAGCTACGAGCACGACATGCAGGAATACGATGCGGAATTCCTGAAGGACCGGACGATACCTTTCACGTTTGTATTTATTGATATCAACAATCTGCGTTCCATCAACGGCCTGTTCGGCCACCAGGAAGGCGATGCCTACATCGGGAAGGTGGCCGCCCTGCTGGTGATGAACATGAAACAGGCGGCGCATATCTACCGGATGGGCGGCGACGAATTCCTGGCGATCTACCGCAGGACGGATGAAAAGGCTGTGGTCCGGGACATCCAGCGCGTCCACGACGCCTGCATGCGGGAAGGGGAGCGCGGCGCCTACCAGCCGGAGCTGGCCATCGGTTACGCGGTGTCCGATACGAAGTATAACAACCTGCGGGATGTGCTGCGGGTTGCGGACTACATGATGTACCGCAACAAGACGGAGCTGAAACGCGAAGTCGCCGTCGGCACCGTGCACGAAAACGGCACACGCCTGAACCTCTACGGCCTGACAGACCGCGTGTTTGACGCCATGTGCCTGACCAGTGAGGAATATTACCCCTACATGACCAACCTGGAGACGAACGTGACCCGTGTGGCACCGGCCATGGCGGAATTCTTCGGGCTGGAAGGCGAGTTTATCCAGGATTTCTCCGACAAGTGGCTGGAGCATGTGCATCCGGCGGACCGGGACGGATATGAACAGGATGTCCGGCTGACGCTGAAGGGTGTAAAGGAATACCACTTCTACAAATACCGGGCGAAAGGGAAAGACGGCGTCTATGTGGACGTGACCTGCCGCGGCGGAATGTACCACGGCCGGGACGGGGAGCCGGACATCTTCTCCGGCTATGTGGTGAACCACGGCGCGCCGCCCACCCGGGATAACATTACCGGACTGAAAAATGAGCGTTCCCTGCGGGATAAGATGGAAGCGGCGATTCCGGAAAAAGAACAGCTGATCATCATGCGGATGGAAATTCGCAACCTGAACCGGATCAAGATGCTGTTCGGACTGGATGAGGCGGCTGCCGCCGTGCGGTCCACGGCCCTGATCTGCCAGAACGCGGTGAAGGAACGCGGCGAAGTCTATTCTGAGGGCAGGAGTTTCATCTTTGTCCTGGAGGGCAATGACCGGAGTGTTGCCGACGAAGTGTTCGGAAAGGTGCGGGAAGGCTGCACGGGCGGTGTGATGGCCGGAGACCGGATCATTCCGCTGAGCATTTATGCCGGCGCCATTGAACTGCCGGACGATTACCTGAAGGATGTGGACGCGGCCCGGAGCGCGCTGCTGTACATCACGGAGGAAGCGGCTTACGAGCAAGGCTGCCCGGGAGTCTTCTTCCGCAAGCAGACGGGGAGCTTCCGGGAGGAAGACGCCACGCTGCTGCGCACGGTACACAGCGACTGCCTGACTAACCGGAGCCATTTCTTTGTGCGGCTCCAGCCCATCATGGATGCCCAGACCGAACAGGTCACCGGCGCGGAGGCACTGCTGCGCTACGAATCGCCGGAATACGGGGAAGTGCCGCCGGGTCGGTTCATCTCCTTCCTGGAGAGCGATCCGGCCTATACGGAGCTCGGGTTCGACATTCTCCGGATGTCGCTGCAGCATGCGGCGAAGATCCGGCAGAAGCTGCCTGAATTCAATATCAACGTCAATATCACCGCGCTGCAGCTGTACGCGGAGGACTTCGTTCCGCGGGTGCTGGCCATCCTGAAGGAAGAGAACTTCCCGCCGGAGCACCTGATTCTGGAACTGACAGAACGCTGCAAGGAAATGGAATTCGCCGTGCTGAAACAGCGGGTGGAGGAACTGCGGAAAGCCGGCCTGCGCGTGGCGCTGGACGACATGGGTACCGGATTCTCCACGATTGACCTGCTCCTGCACCTGAACGTGAACGAGATCAAGCTGGATATGGAATTCACCACCCATATGCAGGAGAATGAGAACGATCCGAAGTTCGCGGAGATGCTGGCCCGGCTGTCGGAGAAGAATGATATGCTGCTGTGCTTTGAGGGCGTGGAGACCGCGGAAATGCGGGATTACCTGAAGGGCTTCGGCAAGGTACTGCTGCAGGGGTATTATTTCGACAAGCCGCTGAAGGCGGAAGAGTTTGAAGCAAAATATTGCTGATTCATGACTGTAAAAATGAGCCGGTTCATTCGAACCGGCTCATTTTTTCCATCATGCGGAGGCCCCTTCGGGAGGGCTCTTTTTTGTCCGGGGTTTCCGGAAGGTCAAACTCGAAGGAAGTAGAGGCATTGATGACGGGGACGCCGCTGTATTCCTGCTGCCGTTTGAAGAAGGCTGTGTAGGCCTGGTGCATATGCCCATGGACCATCACGGCGGGATGCCATTTTTCCAGCAGGGGACCGAAGCATTCAAAGCCCCGGTGGGAAAGGGTGTCCTCGTCGCCGAGGCCGCGGATCGGGCAGTGGGTCAGCAGGATATCAAAGCCGCCGGCAGCACGGATCTTCCCGCGCATGGCAGCGATGCGCCCGGCCATTTCCTTTTCGGTATACATATGGGTGCAGTCGGGACGGTAGCGGTAGCTGCCCCCCAGACCCAGAATCCGGACGCCCTTGACCAGGAGGATTTTCCCGTCCGCGCTCAGGCAGCCTTCCGGCGGTTTCTGGGCATAATGATCGTCATGGTTGCCGTGCACGTAGATTACCGGCGCATTCGTAAAGCAGGTCAGGAAAGACAGGTAGGAAGAAGGCAGATCCCCCGCGGAGAGGATCAGATCCACACCTGCAAGCGCTTCCCTGCAGCGTTCCCCCCAGAGCTTCTGGGAGGGCTCGTCCGAAATGGCCAGA
>Ga0265298_10009752_pt1 | contig 11409 bp, 22 predicted proteins | sample AusTroGonzalo_MG_3_FD_193486 | JGI IMG/M metagenome (GOLD analysis project Ga0265298, IMG submission 193486) | Bovine rumen microbial communities from tropical cattle in Woodstock, Queensland, Australia - Gonzalo_01 | ecosystem: Host-associated > Mammals > Digestive system > Stomach > Rumen ...
TTTCCGGGGGGGGGGAGGTGGGGGGGGGGGCGGGTTTGTGGGAAAAAGGGGGGGGGGGGGGGGGGGGGGGGGGGGGGGGGGGGGAATGGGGGGGGGGGGGGTGGGGGGGGGGCTACGGCGGCGGGCGTTGCGGCGGCGGCGGGAAAAAAAATTGCGGGAATTTGCGGAAAGGGGGTTGACATTTGGCTCGGGTTCGGGTTGAATGCCCCGCGTTTCTCCGTCCGGCGGGGAGGCGGCGTTCTTTGACACGAGGGCGCCATGGCTTGCGGTTCCGCGAGGAGCCCCACGCCGAAACACAAGAATGTTGAACCGAAAGAAAAGACAATTATGAGTGGACAACGAATCAGAATCCGTCTTCGGGCGTTCGACCACAGGATGCTGGACCAATCGGCCCGGGAAATCGTGGACACGTCGAAGCGGACCGGCGCCCGAGTGGCAGGCCCCATCCCGATGCCGACGCGCATCGAGCGGTACACCGTGAACCGCAGCGTTCACGCGGACAAGAAATCCATGGAACAGTTCGAGATCCGGACGCACAAGCGGGTTCTCGACATCATCGACCCCACGGCCAAGACGGTGGACGAGCTCAAGAAGCTGAACCTCCCCGCCGGCGTGGACATCCAAATCAAGATCTGAGGAGGAGACCATGCAGACGTTGATTGGCAAGAAGGTGGGGATGACGCGGGTGTACGACGAGAACGGGGTGCAGGTGCCGGTGACGGTGGTGCAGGTGGGTCCGTGCGTGGTCGTGCAGCGCAAGACGAAGGACTCGGACGGCTACGAAGCGGTCCAGCTGGGCTTCGAGGAGCAGAAGGCGCAGCGCCTGGCGAAGGCGCAGGTCAAGCACTTCGAGAAGGCCGGCGCGAAGCCGCAGAAGGTGCTGCGCGAGGTGCGCGTGGCGGACGGCGAGGCCGCGAAGGCCGGCGACGTGCTGACGGCGGCGGTGTTCGAAGGCGTGGCGTTCGTGGACGTGGAAGGGCACACGAAGGGGCGCGGGTTCCAAGGCGTCATCCGGCGCTACGGGATGCGCGGGGGCCGGGAAAGCCACGGCGGGGCGTGGACGCGCAAGCCCGGGTCCATCGGGAACCGCGAATGGCCGGCGCGGGTGTTCAAGAACAAGAAGATGCCCGGCCAGATGGGATCGGAAGACGTCACGACGCAGAACCTGCGCGTGGTGAAGGTGCTGGCGGACGACAACGCGCTCCTGCTGGAAGGGGCGGTTCCCGGCCCGAACGGCGGGATCGTGGTGGTCCGCAAGGCGATCAAGAAAGCGTAGGCGAGCATGAGCAAGATCACAGTGTACAACCTGAACGGGGACAGCGTCGGCGAGAAGGAAATCGCGGACGACCTCCTGGTGACGGAAGGCGGCGAACAGGCCGTGTTGGACGTGGTGACGGCGTACCGCGCGGGGCTCCGCGCCGGGACGGCGAGCACGAAGAAGCGCAGCGCGGTGAGCGGCGGCGGGCGCAAGCCCTACAAGCAGAAGGGGACGGGCAACGCGCGGCAGGGGTCGCGGCGGAGCCCGGTGCTGCGGGGCGGCGGCATCGTGTTCGGCCCGCATCCGCGGGACTTCGCGAAGAAGGTGAACAAGAAGGTGGCGGCGCTGGCGTTCCGCCGTTCGCTGAGCGATTTGATCGCGGCGGGCGGGCTGGCGGTGGCGGAAGGCCTGGAAGCCGTCGAGCCGAAGACGAAGAACCTGACGGCGCTGCTGAAGAAGGTGGCCGGCGGGAAGGCGACGCTGTTCGTGACGGCGGCCTCCTCGGCGAACCTGTGCCGCGCGGCGCGGAACCTGCCGAAGGCGGAGGTGACGACGGTCGCGCAGGCGAACACGTACCAGATGACCCGGTATCCGGTGGTTTTCACGGACGCGGCGGGGCTGGACGCCCTGGCGGCCCGGCTGGCCGGAGTGGAGGCGTGAGATGAAGCAGATCATCAAGAAATTGTTGGTGACGGAGAAGGGGACGCGGCTGAAAGAGACCGCGAACCAGTATCTGTTCGAAGTCGACCGCAACGCGAACAAGTTGGAAATCCGCGACGCGGTGGAGAAGCAGTTCAAGGTCAAGGTCGAGGGTGTCCGGACCATGACGCGGCAAGGGAAGGCGAAGCGCCTGCGGACGATGTCCTACGGGAAGACGCCGGACTGGAAGCGCGCGGTGGTGACCCTGGCGGAAGGCCACAGCATCGAGATGGCATAAGCGAGGTGGAAAAATGGGTCTGAAGAAATACAAACCGCGTTCGGCGAGCCTTCGGTTCACGACGCTGTCGGACTTCGACGGCGTGAGCAAGAAGCGTCCGGAACGCAAGCTGGTGAAGATCAAGAAGAGCACGGCGGGCCGGAACGCGCAGGGCCGGATCACGGTGCGGCACCGCGGGGGCGGGCACAAGAAGTTCATCCGCGTGGTGGACTTCAAGCGGTTCGACAAGGCGGGGATCCCGGCGACGGTGGAGGCGATCGAGTACGATCCGAACCGTTCGGCGCGGCTGGCGCTGCTGGCCTACGCGGACGGGGAGAAGCGCTACATCCTGGCCCCGAACGGGGTGAAGCAGGGCGCGAAGCTGATGAGCGGCGAGAAGGCGGAACCGGTGGACGGGAACGCGCTGCCGCTGTCGGCGATCCCGCTGAGCATGCCGATCCACGCCATCGAGCTGATCCCCGGGGGCGGCGCGAAGCTGGCCCGGAGCGCGGGGATGGTGGTGAAGATCGCGGCGCGCGACGACCAGTACGCGCAGCTGCGGCTGCCGAGCGGGGAAATCCGCAAGGTGAGCGTGCGCTGCTACGCGACGATCGGCCAGGTCGGGAACCTGGAGCACGAGAACATCTCGCTGGGCAAGGCCGGCCGGAAGCGCTGGAAGGGCATCCGCCCGACGGTGCGCGGCGTGGCGATGAACCCGGTGGACCACCCGATGGGCGGCGGCGAAGGCCGCAGCAGCGGCGGCGGCCACCCGGTGTCGCCGTGGGGCCAGCTGGCGAAGGGCAAGCGGACGAGGAATCCGCGCAAGACGTCGGCGAAATTCATCGTTCAACGGAGGAAGAAGTAACCTATGACGCGTTCAATCAAAAAAGGTCCGTACGTGGAAGACCACCTGATGAAGAAGGTGGACGCCATGAACGCGAGCGGCCAGAAGCGCCCGATCAAGACGTGGTCGCGGCGGAGCATGGTGCTGCCGGAGTTCGTGGGGCACACGTTCACGGTGCACAACGGGAAGGTGTTCGTCAACGTGTTCGTGACCGAGAACATGGTGGGGCACCGGCTGGGGGAATTCGCGCCGACGCGGACGTTCCGCCACCACGGGGCGGCGACGGACAAGACCGTTTCGCTGAAGTAGCGGCGTGATGGCGAACCGTTCCCGGAGCCGGGCCTGGCCGGTGGCCGCGGCCCTGCTCCTGGGAGCGACCGCAGGGGCAAGCGCGATTTTTTTCTTGCCTTGGCGTTTTGAAAAGAGTTTGATGGATGGAAAGTCGGCAATCACGCCGACGGGAATCCCCCCGGAAACGGGACGCGCGGACGAGACGTCCGGCACGGTTCCGGGGAAGGCGGAGACGGCCGCGAATGCGGTGCAGTCCGCGCGGGACGGGCAGGAAACGCCCGCCGGAGGGGAAGCGCGGACGGTCGAAACCAAGGACCCCGAACGCGTGCAAGCCGGCGCCAACGATGGACTGTTGGACCTGCTGACGGGCGAAGCCCGGCTGGTGACGGACCGGTTGGCCAGGGAAAACGCGGAGCTGAAAGCGCAAGCGGCGGAACTGGCGGAACGGAACCGGGCGCTGGGCGGGCGGCTGGCGGAGGCGATGGCGGCTCTGGACCGTGACGCGGTGCGGCGGCTGCCGGAAGCGGAGGCCGGCGCGGCGGAGAACCCGCCGACGGAAGCGCGGATCGCGGACGTGAACCGGGATCTGGGTCTGGTGGCCATCGACCAGGGCCGACGCGACGGCGTGCGCCACGGGCTGACACTGACGGTGTTCCGAGGGCGGCGCAAGGTGGCGAAGGTCCGGGTGGTGGACGTTCGTGAGAGAATCGCGGGCGCCGCGGTGGAGGAAGCCGCGGCGGGCGATTATCCCCAAAGCGGGGACCGGGCGGTGCTGGTGAGGCCGAGCGGTTCCGAAGGAAAATGACATGGAAATCAATGCGACAACAAAATACGTGCGGCTGTCGCCGACGAAAGCGCGGGACTTGGCGCGGGCCATCCAGGGCAAGAGCGTCGGCGAGGCGCTGCAGCTCGTGGAGTTGAACAAGCGCAAGGCGGCGGTCTGCATCGGCAAGACGCTGAAGTCGGCGATCGCGAACGCGGAAAACAACGCCGAGCTTTCGGCGGAGAACCTCTTCGTGTCGAAGGCGGTGGTGGAGAACGGTCCCACGTTCCCCCGCTACTGGCCGCGGGCGCGCGGCAGCGCGGCGTCCATCCGGAAGAAGACGAGCCACATCTACGTGACGTTGACGGACGAGAAGCCGTCGAAGAAGTGACAGAAAGGACAGGAGGCACGTTTTGGGCCAGAAAGTAAATCCGATTGGGTTCCGCACGACCGTCCACAAGGAGTGGAAGAGCCGTTGGTTCGCGGGAAAGAAAGAATTCGGCAATCTGTTGAACGAGGATCTGGTGATCCGCGACTTGATCGCGTCGAAGATGAAGGACGCGGGGGTCGAGGACATCACGATCGAACGGTCGGCGCAACGGGTGCGCGTGACGGCGAAGCTGGGGCGCCCCGGGCTGGTGATCGGCCGGAAGGGCGAGGGGATCGACAAGCTCCGCGACGAGCTCCGCGAGAAGACGGGCAAGGAAGTCTACGTGGAGATCAAGGACCAGAAGTACCCCGACACGAGCGCGCAGCTGGTGGCGGAGAACATCGCGAACCAGCTGGAACGGCGCATCGCGTTCCGGCGGGCGATGAAACGGGCGCTGCAGCTGGCGATGGACGGCGGGGCGCTGGGGATCCGGGTGCAGGCGTGCGGCCGCCTGGGCGGCGCGGAACTGGCCCGGACGGAGCACTACATGCAGGGCAAGGTGCCGCTGCAGACGCTCCGGGAAAACGTGCAGTACGGCTTTGCCGAGGCCAACACGATGGCCGGCAAGATCGGCGTGAAGTGCTGGATCTGCCTGCCCGCGGGCGGGATCACGGCGGCGGCCAACAGCGGAAAGGAGAAGAGATATGCCTCTCATGCCTAAACGGGTGAAGTACCGCCAGAGCCAGCGCGGCTCCTGCAAGGGGAACGCGACGAGCGGAAACTCCCTGGCGTTCGGCGAGTACGGGTTGCGCACGATGGAACGCTGCTGGATCACCAACATCCAGATCGAGGCGTGCCGCGTGGCGATGAACCGCGCGATGAAGCGCAAAGGGAAACTGTGGATCCGGATTTTCCCGGACAAGAGCTATTCGAAGAAGCCGCTGGAAGTCCGCATGGGCAAGGGCAAAGGCGCCATCGAAGGATGGGTCGCGGTGGTCCGGCCCGGACGCATCCTGTTCGAGATGGACGGGGTGAGCGAAGCGCAGGCGGTGGAATGCCTCCGGCTGGCGGCGACCAAGCTGCCGATCCGGACGACGTTCGTGCGCCGGGGCGTGGTGCTGTGAGCGCGAGGAGGAGACGATGAAGAGCAAGGAACTTCGGGAATTGACGGGGGAAGAGCTGGCGGGACAGCTGGCGACGGCCCGGGAGGAGCTGTTCAAGCTGCGGATGCAGGCGGCGACGGGCCAGCTGGAAAAGCCGGTGCAGTTGCGCGCGGCGCGGCGCGAGATCGCGCGGATCCTCAGCATCATGAACGAATCGAAGCAGGAGGAGCGGAAATGACGGAAAGCAGGAACGTCCGCAAGGAACGCGAAGGCGTGGTGGTGAGCGACGCCATGGACAAGACCGTGGTGGTCAAGGCCGAACGGCGGATCACGCACCCGGTGTACGGCAAGACGATGCGCCGGAGCAAGAAGTACTACGTGCACGACGAGAAGAACGAGGCGAAGAAGGGCGACAAGGTGGTGATCGAGGAGACGCGGCCGCTGAGCAAGACGAAGCGGTGGCGGCTCGTGGAGATCTCCGCGCGCGCCAGCGGAAGCGAGGTGTCGAAATGATCCAGATGGAAACGGAACTGCCGGTGGCCGACAACACGGGCGCGCGGCTGGCGAAGTGCATCAAGGTGCTGGGCCAGCGCAAGACGGTGGCCCACATCGGCGACGTGATCAAGGTGTCCATCCGCGAATGCCAGCCCCAGGGCATGGTGAAGAAGGGCGAAGTGCACAAGGCGCTGATCGTGCGCACGGCGGCCCCGATCCGGCGGCCGGACGGCTCGACGCTCTCGTTCGACCACAACGCGGTGGTGCTGATCGACGACCAGAAGAATCCGCGCGGAAGCCGGATCTTCGGGCCCGTGGCGCGCGAGCTGCGGGACATGAACTGCATGAAGGTGATTTCCCTGGCCCCCGAGGTGCTGTGATGAACAAGGCGAAAATGCACGTGCGGCGGGACGACGTCGTGAAGGCGATCACCGGGCGGGACGCGGGGAAGACCGGCAAGGTGATGAAGGTGTACCCGAAGAAGGGGCGGGTGCTGGTGGAAGGGCTGAACTTCGTTTCGAAGGCGCTCCGGAAGTCGCAGGACAACCCGAACGGGGGCATCGTGAAGCGGGAAGCGCCGATGGCGGCGTCGAACGTGGCGGTGGTCACGCCGGCGGGGAAGAAGGAGAAGGAATAAGCCATGTCGATGTTGAAGGACAAATACACGAACGAGGTCCGCAAGGCCCTCAAGGAGACGGGGAAATACCCGTCGGTGATGGACATCCCGAAGCTGTCGAAGATCGTGGTGAACATCGGCGTGAACGCGCTGGTGGACCGCGACGCGCTGAAGGCGGCGGCGGACGACATCGCGAAGATCACGGGCCAGCGGCCGGCGATCACGAAGGCCACGAAGAGCATTTCGAACTTCAAGCTGCGCGAGGGGATGGCCATCGGGGCCAAGACCACGCTGCGCGGCGAGCGGATGTACGAGTTTCTGGAGCGGCTGATCCACGCGACGCTGCCGAGGATCCGCGACTTCCGCGGGGTTTCGGCGAAGTCGTTCGACGGCCGCGGGAACTACACGCTGGGATTGAAGGAGCAGACGCTGTTCCCCGAAATCGAGGCGGACAAGGTGAAACGGGTCCAGGGGATGGACATCACGATCGTGACGACGGCCAAGACGAACGAGGACGCGAAGGAGCTGCTGAAGCTCCTGGGCATGCCGTTCGCGAACGCATAGAAAGGAAAAGGACGTTATGGCCAAGATTTCTTGGATGGTGAAGGCGAGCCGGGACCCGAAGTTTTCGGTGCGCGCCTATCGTCGTTGTCGGCGGTGCGGCCGTTCGCGCGGCTACATCCGCAAATTCCAGTTGTGCCGCATTTGCTTCCGCGAGCTGGCCTCCGAAGGCAAGATTCCGGGCGTGGTGAAGGCCAGTTGGTAGGAGAGGAGAGAAGACATGAGTTGTTCCGACCCCATCGCGGACATGTTGACGCGGGTCCGCAATGCCAGTCGCGCCGGGTTGCCGGCCGTGGAGATGAGCCATTCCCGCCTGAAAGCGGAGATCGCTCGGATTTTGAAGAAGGAAGGGTACGTTTCGGACGTTTCGGAGAGCGAGGCGGACGGGAAGAAGACCCTGAAGGTGACGTTGAAGTACGACTACGACGAGAACCCGGTGATCCAGCAGATCCGGCGGGTGAGCAAGCCGGGGCTGCGGCGCTACGTGGCCGCGGCGGACGTGCCGCGCGTGCGGGGCGGGCTGGGGACGGCGGTGCTGAGCACGAGCCGCGGGGTGATGTCGGACCGGGACGCCCGGGCGGCGCACGTCGGCGGGGAAGTGCTCTGCCAGGTGTGGTGAGGAGAGGAGGATCGAGATGTCCAGAATCGGGAAACAGCCGCTGAAGCTCGCGCAGGGCGTGAGCGTGACGGCGGCGGACGGCGAAATCGCCGTGAAGGGCCCCAAGGGCGAACTGAAGATCAAGGTGCCCGCGAACATCGACGTGAAGGTCGAGGACGGGGTGGCGACGGTGACGCGGACGAGCGACGACGCGCAGAGCCGCGCGTCCCACGGGACGACGCGGGCGCTGCTGGCGAACATGGCGAAGGGCGTGACGGAAGGGTATTCGCGCGAACTGGAAATCCAGGGCGTGGGCTACCGGGCGTCGCTGGCGGGGAACGTCTTGACGCTGAACGTCGGGTTTTCGCACCCCATCGACTACGAGATTCCGGAAGGGATCAAGCTGACGGTGAAGGACGCGACGGAACTGAAGGTGGAAGGGATCGACAAGCAGCTGGTGGGGCAGGTCAGCGCGCGGATCCGGGCGTTCTGCCCGCCCGAGCCCTACAAAGGCAAGGGCATCCGGTACAAAGACGAACACGTGCGGCGCAAGGCCGGGAAGACGGTGGCGTGATGAAAGTGACGAATCTGAAAGACTATCGGGTCCGGCGGCACCTGCGGTTGCGCCGGAAGGTGACGGGGACGGCCGAACGCCCCCGGATGAGCGTGTTCCTGTCGAACAAGCACGCCTACGTGCAGTTCATCGACGACGAGGCCGGGAAGACCCTGGCGTCGGTTTCGACGCTGTCGGGCGAGCTGAAGGGCGCGGCGGTGAACGCGGAGACGGCGAAACGGCTCGGCGCCCTGGCGGCGGAAGCCGCGAAGGCCGCCGGCGTCGGCGCGGTGGTGTTCGACCGCGGCGGTTTCGTGTACAGCAAGCGGCTGCGGGCCCTGGCGGACGCGGCGCGCGAAGGCGGACTGAATTTCTAGGAGACAGGCAGCAATGGCAGAAGAGATTCGCAGCGAAGGCCGGCCGAGCGAAGGCCGCGCGAAACGGGAAAAGAAGGCGGACGACTTTGCGAAGGCGCCGTCGGAGGCGATGGAGCGGGTCGTTTCGGTGAACCGCTGCTCCAAGGTCGTGAAGGGCGGACGCCGGTTCAGCTTTTCGGCGCTCGTGGTGGTCGGGGACCGGAACGGGCAGGTCGGGTACGCGCTGGGCAAGGCCCGCGAAAACGCCGACGCCATCAAGAAAGCGACGGAAATGGCCCGGCGCGCGATGGTCAAGATCGACCTCAAGGAAGGGACGATCCCCCACGAGGTCATCGGCACCTGCGGGGCTTCCCGCGTGATGCTGAAGCCGGCGAGCAAGGGTACCGGCGTGATCGCGGGCGGCGGGGCGCGCGCGGTGCTGGACCTGGCGGGTATCCGCGACGTGCTGGCGAAGAGCCTGGGCGCGTCGAGTTCGCTGAACGTCGTGAAGGCGACGATGGACGGATTGATGCAGTTGAGGTCCCGCGAGGCGACGATGGCGCTTCGCCAGGGGTCGTGACAGGGAAAGAAGGCAAGAGATGAATTTGCATTCGTTGAAGAACACGGAAGGGGCCAAGACGGCCCGTAAACGCGTCGGCCGCGGGGAGTCCTCGGGGCTGGGGCGCACGTCGGGCAAGGGCAACAAGGGCCAGATGAGCCGAACGGGGCACAAGCACAAACCGCTGTTCGAAGGCGGCCAGATGCGCTTGATCCGGCGGATCCCGAAGCGCGGCTTCACGAGCCCGAACCGCGTGGAATACGCGGCGCTGAACATCGGCGAGCTCTGCCAGGCGATCGAAGGGGACATCACCCCCGCGGCGCTCGTGGCGGCGGGCCGGATTTCGGCGAAGGACCTGGTGAAAGTGCTGGGCGGCGGGGAAGTGAGCGGCGCCCGCAAGGTGGTCGCGCACGCGTTCAGCGCCAGCGCGAAGGCGAAGATCGAGGCGGCCGGCGGGACGTGCGAAATCGCCAAGTGACACCGACCCGCGAATCGAACTGAAAGGGGTTCCCGATGCTTTCCGCATTCTCGAACAGTCTGAAAATCCCGGAGCTGCGGCAGAGGATATTCTTCACCTGCGCGATGCTGTTTCTGTGCCGGATGCTGGCGGTGATCCCGCTGCCGGGCGTGGACGTGGCGGCGTTGCAGGGGATCGTCGACCGCATGACCGCGTCGCAAGGGGACATGGGTTTCCTGGGACTGCTGGACCTCTTCAGCGGCGGCGCCCTGACGGCGGCGGCGGTCGGCGCGTTGGGCATCATGCCCAGCATCAGCGCGTCCATCATCCTGCAGTTGATGACGGCGGTGGTCCCGGCCCTGGAGCGCCTGGCGCGCGAAGGGGACGCGGGGCGGCAGAAAATCATCCAGTACGGCCGGTACCTGACCGTGTTCCTGTGCCTCATCCAGGGGTTCGGGTTCGCGGCGGCGCTGCAGGGCGGGCTGGGGTTGCCGATGCAGGAAGGCGAGCACATCGTCATCCTGTCGAAGGTGCCGTTCCTGCTGCTGGCGGTGCTGTCGATGACGACGGGCACGATGCTGCTGATGTGGTTCGGCGAGCAGATCACGGCGCGCGGGATCGGGAACGGGATTTCCCTGATCATCACCGTCAGTATCGTGAGCCGCCTGCCGGGCGCGCTGTCGCAGACGATTTCGATGTTCAAGACGGGCGACGCCAACATCTTCAAGCTGATCGTCATGGTCGGCCTGGCCTTCCTGGTGGTGGCCGGCGTGGTGGCCGTGACGCAGGCGCAGCGGAAGATTCCGGTGCAGTACGCCAAGCGCGTCGTCGGCCGCAAGACCTACGGCGGGCAGAGTTCGTACATGCCGCTGCGGGTGAACTACTCGGGCGTCATGCCGATCATCTTCGCTTCGGCGATCCTGATGTTCCTGGCGAAGGTGCTGGAATGGATTCCGTTCACGAAGGCCTGGGCGCTGAGCCACCTGGTCCGCGGGACGGAGCCCGTCTACATCATCCTGTACGGCCTGATGATCCTGTTCTTCTCCTACTTCTGGGTCGCGACGCAGTTCCATCCGGTGCAGATCGCCGACGACCTGAAGAAGTACGGCGGGTACGTGCCGGGCATCCGGCCGGGCAAGCCGACGGCGGAATTCCTGGACAAGACCATGACGCGCATCACCTTGGCCGGCGCCATCTTCCTGACGGTCATCGCGGTGCTCCCGATTTTCCTGAACTCGATGCTGCAGATCCCGAACCTGGTGGCGCAGTTCTTCGGCGGCACGTCGCTGCTGATCATCGTGGGCGTGATGCTCGACACCATGCGGCAGGTCGAGTCGCACCTCGTGACCCGCCACTACGACGGCTTCCTCCGCAAAGGCCACCTGCGCAGCCGCCGGTAAACCGGGACGGATAGATCCGCAAGAAAAGGCGCGCCGAAAGGCGCGCCTTTTGCTATCGGAGCACAACGGAGAAGCTGGAGAGTTGAGGGCGGTGGAATGGCAACGAAAAGGGTTGACAACGGAGGTTGCCGAGTGCCATAAGGTGGCCATGAAAGCAAAAACCATATTGCGGAAGATGTCGGTCACCGGGGGGATGGGATTCATCGCTTTGGCGATGGCGGTGTTTGCGCCGATGGCGGGGGCGGCGCCCATCGACGCCGAGGACGCCA